>Ga0209415_10006118_pt1 | contig 21503 bp, 21 predicted proteins | sample PeaSoiSIISIP2007_FD_187696 | JGI IMG/M metagenome (GOLD analysis project Ga0209415, IMG submission 187696) | Peat soil microbial communities from Weissenstadt, Germany - SII-SIP-2007 (SPAdes) (version 2) | ecosystem: Environmental > Terrestrial > Soil > Wetlands > Peat | place: Germany... | reverse complement strand
AAGAGACCATGCGGGCCCGGGCCGAGGCGTTCCACCGGCAGGCGGACCAGGTCCTGGCCGGGGCCGCGGGCTCGCCCCTGGCGCGCATCGCCGCCCTGGCCCAGGTCTACGCCGAAAGCTTCAAGGACCGGCCCTGCTCCCTGCCGAGCTTCATCCGGGACCGGGTGCAGTTCGACTGGGGCTTCGACACCCGGTTCCGCAGCCGGCTGGGGGAGATCTACCTGGGCGAGCGCAAGCGGCTCCAGGACATGGTGCAGGAGGCCCTGGACCAGGGCCTGCTGCGGCCCATGGATCCCGGCTTCCTGGCCCAGCTGGCCATGGACGTGCTCGAGGCCTCCCTGCACTACGCCCACCACCAGGTGCCCATGGAGGAGCCCGCCGCCTGCGTGGCCCGGGCCATGGATTGCCTGCTGCGCGGCGTGGGCGCCCTGGGCGGCGGGGTGCGCTCATGAGGCGGGCCTGGATCGGGCTGGCGCTGCTGGCCGGCGCCTGGACCGGGCTGGCCGCCGAGGAAGGCCTCACCCTGGCCATGGCCCTGCGCCAGGCCGGGGCGGCCGGCTCGCTGCAGGCGGACCTGGCCGGGCTGGCGGTCCGGGACGCCCAGGGCGACCAGGACCAGGTCAGGGCGGCCTTCCTGCCGGAACTGCAGGTCCAGGGCGGGCACCTGAACCAGGACCAGGAGACGGTGCTCAAGGGCAGCCCCATCTCGGCCACGGTGCCCGGGCTGGGCACCCTGAGCGTGCCCGCGGTGGACACCCCCATCGCCCAGACCTCCTCCTGGCGCTACCAGATCACCGCCAGCTACCTGCTATGGGACTTCGGCCGGCGAGACAGCGCCCTGGCCGCCGCACGTGCGAGGCAAACCGCGGTGGGCCTCCGGGGCCAGGACGCGGTGCGCCGCGCCCAGGCCGAGGCCGCGGCCCGCTACATGGCGGTGATGGACCTGCAGGCCCGGGACCGGGTGCTGGCCCAGCGGCGCCAGGCGCTGCAGGACCATCTGCGCGACGCCCAGGCCCTGTTCGACCAGGGGGTGGTGGCGCGCAACGACCTGCTGCGCACCGAGGTGGCGCTGCGCGCCGTGGCCGACGCCCAGCGCACCCTGGCCAACGCCCGGGTCACCGCCCGGGAAGGCCTGAACGTGGCCCTGGGCCTGGCCCCGGAGGCGCCCCTGACCCTGCCGGAGCGGCTGCCGCCGCCGCCGGCCCTGCCCTGGACCGAGGCGCAGGTGCGGGTCCAGGCGCCGGCCGCCAACCTGGGCATCAAGGCCCTGGAGGCCAAGCTCCAGGCGGCCGAGGACCAGGTCGACTTCCGCCGGCGCGACTTCGCCCCCAACGTCGTGGCCCAGCTGGGCCACAGCTACGAGGAGAACCAGTACCTGGTGCACCCGGACCAGACCACGCTCTACCTGGGCGTGTCCTGGAAGCTGTTCGACGGCGGGACCCGCTCGGCCCGGGTCGGCCAGTCCCGGGCCGGCGCGGAATCCGTGCGCCGGGAGCTGCGCGAGGCCCGGTTCCAGGCCGCCGATGCCGGCGCCGCCGCCTGGCGGGACTTCCAGGAGGCCCTGGCGGAGCTGGTCACCGCCCAGGCCGACGTGGCGGCCTCCCAGGAGAACCTGCGCATCGTCACCGATCAGTACCAGCAGGCCTATGCCAAGAGCGCCGACGTGCTGGACGCCGAGGCGGTGCTGGCCGAAAGCCGGTGCAGCCTGTCGGACCGCCTGTGCCGCGCCTACACGCACCAGGCGGAGCTCCTGGCCCTCCTGGGCGAGGATCTGGAAGCCTTCTACGTCGACCGTCCCGGAGAACCCTGATATGGAAAACCGCGCCCGCACCTGGATATCCCTGGCCGCGATCCTGCTGACGGCCGCCGGGGCCGGACTGTACGGCTACAGCCGGTGGCGCCATGGCCAGGTGTTCGTGGCCACCGACGACGCCTACGTGAAGGGCCACGTGGTCACCGTGGCGGCCCGGATCCCCGGCTCGATCCTGAGCCTGGACCTGAAGGAGAACGATCCGGTGGCGGCCGGGGCGGTGATCGCCACCCTGGACCCCAAGGACGTGGCGGCCCTGGCGGACAAGGCCCAGGGCTCCCTGGAGGAGGCCCGGGCCTCCATGGCCCAGAACCGCGCCCAGATCGCCCTGGCCCAGGCCCAGCTGCGCGCCGCGGCCAGCCAGCAGCGCCTGGCCGAGCTGGAGCAGGGGCGGCTGGAGACCCTGGTGGAGCGCCAGTCCATGCCCCGGCAGAAGCTGGACCAGGCCCGCACCGCCTGCCAGGTGGCCACGGCCCAGGCCGATGCGGCCGGCAAGCAGGTGGCGGCCTTCCAGGGCGCCCTGAAGGTGAGCGCCAGCAAGGCGGTCCAGGCCGAAGCCAGCCTCGCGCAGGTGCGGCTGCAGCGCTCCTACTGCACGGTCGCCGCGCCCTGCGCCGGCTTCGTCACCCGCAAGCTGGCCGAGCCCGGCATGGTGGTGGCCGCGGGCCAGCCGCTGCTGGCCCTGGTGCCGCTGGGGGCCGAGGCGCTGTGGGTGGAGGCCAACTTCAAGGAGACCCAGCTGGAGCGGGTGCGCCCCGGCCAGCCGGTGGCCCTGCGCGCCGACGTGGATGACCGGGAGATTCCCGGCGTGGTGGAAAGCATCGCCGCCGGCACCGGGGCGGCGTTCAGCCTGCTGCCCGCCGAGAACGCCACCGGCAACTGGGTGAAGGTGGTGCAGCGGGTGCCGGTCCGGATCCGCCTGGCCCCCGGGGCCGATCCCCAGCACCGCCTGCGGCTGGGCCTGAGCGTCGCGGCCGTGATCGACACCCGCGGCGCCGCCCAAGCGCGATGAACGGCCCCGGGGACCCTCCGGATCAAGGATCTCGGTTCAAGTGGTTCATCGCCCTGTCCCTGATGCTGGGCACCTTCATGGAGGTGCTGGACACCTCCGTGGCCAACGTGGCCCTGTCGAACATCCAGGGCAGCTTCGCCGCCGGCACCGACGAGATCACCTGGGTGATCACCAGCTACCTGGTGGCCAACGCCATCATCCTGCCCATGGCCGGCTGGCTGGGCAACTTCTTCGGCCGCAAGCGGCTCTACCTGGCCTGCCTGGGCATCTTCACCCTGGCCTCCCTGGGTTCGGGCCTGGCGCCGAACCTGACCTTCCTGATCCTCATGCGGGTCATCCAGGGCCTGGCCGGGGGCGCCATGGTGCCGCTGTCCCAGGCCATCACCTTCGAGGCCTTCCCGGCCTCGGAGCAGGGCTACGCCGCCGCCATCTACGGGGTGGGCGCCATCTGCGGCCCGATCCTGGGGCCGCTCATGGGCGGCTGGATCACCGACCACTGGTCCTGGCCCTGGATCTTCTTCATCAACCTCCCGGTGGGCCTGGTGGCCTTCGTGCTGGCCTGGGTGTTCGTGGCAAAGCCGGCCCGGCCGGAGCGGACCGAAGGGCAGGTGGACTACTGGAGCTTCCTGTTCATCGCCCTGGGCCTGGGCTGCCTGGAGGTGTTCCTGAACCGCGGCACCCGCCTGGACTGGTTCGAAAGCAACTTCATCAAGGTGTTCCTGGGCCTGGCCCTGCTGGGCATCGCCCTGTTCATCTGGCGCGCGCTCACCGCCCGCAACCCGCTGGTGGACATCCGGCTGTTCCAGCTGCCGGAGTTCGCCGGGGGCATGTTCCTCATCTTCATGGGCGGGGTGGCGATGTACGGCACCTTCGTATGCCTGCCGCTGTTCGTGCAGAACCTGCTGAACTTCACCCCGACCTGGGCGGGGGTGATCCTGGCCCCCAGCGGCATGGCCTCCATGGCCGCCATGGCCCTGGCCGGGGCGCTGGTGGGCAGGGTGCACGTGCGGCTGCTGTTGGCCGCGGGCTTCGCCTGCCTGAGCGGCGGCGTCTACCTGCTCACCCGGGTCAGCCTGGACAGCGACGTGGCCGGCATGGCCCTGGCCATGTGCGTGTTCGGCGTGGGCATGGGCCTGGTCATCGTGCCCATCGCCAGCGAGTCCATCCGGCGGGTGCCGCCGGCGCTGCTGGGCACCGCCTCGGGCCTGTTCAACCTGTTCCGCAACGAGGGGGGCAGCGTGGGGATCGCCCTGTGCACCACCATCCTGGCCCAGCGCTCCCAGTTCCATTTCGCCCGGCTGGGCGAGGGCCTTGGCCCCAGCAACGGCGTCCTGCAGTACCGGCTGGCGCAGCTGACGGCGGGGCTGTTCCCCCGGGCCGGGCTGGATCCCGCCAGCCTGCCCCAGCTGGGCGCCGGGCTGCTGGGGGCGGAGCTGGCGCGGCAGTCGTACCTGCTGACCTTCGTGGATATCTTCGCGTTCCTCGCCGCCGCCATGGCCCTGTCGCTGCCCTTCGTGATGCTCATGCGGCACTTCCGCAAGGGGGAGGCGGTGGCCGCGGTGGACCTGGACGGCCGGGGCTGAGGGGACCGCGGTGTCCTGCCTGAGGGCGGGATCGGCCTGAGGGCTTTTGGGGCGGTTGTCAACGGTGTCTCAGAGATGTATGTTTTCTTCGGAAGAAGTCATACCCAAATGACCACCCGACTCCCATCCTCATTCACCCCCGGCCGTGTCTTTCGGACGCGGGAGCTTGCGACACTTTCGGGAAACCCCACCCGGACGGCGAAGCGTTGGGTGGATGCAGGTCTTTGTACCCGGCTTCGTCCCGGACTTTATGCTGTGGCCGAAATGACGAGATTCGGTCCCGCCCCTCCGGACCGCCGCAACCTGCTTCGCAGCTTCCTGGATGGCGGTTCCTTCCTCATTACCGGGCCGCCAGTCTGGAACACCCTTGGGCTCGGATCCTCCCAGATGTTCGCCCATCCGCTGGTCTACAACCGCAAGCGGTCCGGGGTATTCAACCTGGGGGGCAGAACGTTTGATCTTCGCCGGGTCCGGTTTCCCGACCACCCCACCCTCGAGTGGTTCGTCGTTGACCTCCTTGAGAACCTGGCTTTGGTCTGCCTTGACCGGGATGAAACGGCCGCAATCCTGGCCTCGCGGATCGCGGAAGGTGCGTTCGATCTGGAAACCCTGGCCGCCATGGCCGCTGAATATGGCAGCCGGGCCACTCAGGCGCTGGTCCGCCATGCCGTGGGGGTATCCCGATGACCTTCATCCATGAGGATCCAGGCTTCGCCAAGCTGATCGCCATGGTGGGGGAGGCCAGGAACCTGGACGAAGCCTTGGTCGAAAAGGACTACTGGATCACGCATACCCTATGGGCACTGGCGGAAGCTGGGCTGGACCTATGGTTCAAGGGCGGAACCTCCCTGTCCAAAGGTTTCGGCATCATTCAGCGCTTCTCCGAGGATCTGGACCTGAAAATCGAGCCCGGCGCGTCCGGTTTGCCGGCGGTCCCGAGATGGAAAGGGGGAAGGAAGGCCGCCGTGGCGGCACGCCTGGCCTTTTTCAAGGGCCTGGCTGAACTTCCATTTCCGGATTTGACGCCGATCCTGGTCGCTTCATCCATCGAGGACCACGCCGAAAGCGCGAATCTAAGAATTCTGTACCCGGGCCTACGCATGGCTGAAATGCCCATGGGGATCAGCCCCTTCATTCTGGTTGAGGCGGGCGATGCGCGAGTCCGTCCCTGTCTCCGCCGCCCCATTTCCTCCTTGATTCACGATCATCTGGGAATCGCAGGGCTCCTGGGGGAGTTCGCCAACAATCGGCCCGTAGGGCTGAACTGCATCCACCCCAAGGTCACCCTTATCGAAAAGCTGGATGCCATCATGCGTCGGTTCCCCCGGGACGACACCGACCCGGTGAAATTCGTCAGGCATTACGAAGATGCCGGGCACATCATCCGGATGGCGGAGGCCCTTCCCCCAATGGATGGGATCGGGCGGATCGAGGACCTGATCTTGGACATGAAATCGGGCAAGCAGATCCGGCTGGTTCCCGTCCCTGGCCACCCAAGTTTCAATCCTCACAAATCATTTCGCTGGAATGAAATTCGTAGCGCTCACGCGAGTATCCGGCCCATGTTCTGGGGGCCGCGGCTCTCGCTCGAAGAGTCTACGGCCGACATCCGGACCTTCCTGGGTGGCCTGGAATGGGGAGTGGAAGCGGTTCCGGATCCAGACGGGCGTTAGGGGGGACCATCCAGCCTGGTGCGGGTCCCGGCCTTCGGGGTAGCGGTAAGTGGATCGGTTCATGGGAAGATGATCCGGGAGGTGCGCCCATGACCCGCCATATCGTCGCCCTGGTGGGAAGCAACCGCCCGGGCGGAACCGTGGACAGCGCCGTGGACGCGATCCTGGCCGGCGCGGCGGAGCAGGGGGCCCAGGTGCGCAAGATCCTGCTGTCCGAGCGGCCTCTGGAATTCTGCCGCGGCTGCCGGCAGTGCACCCGGAATCCCGGGCCCGGGCGGGGCGCCTGCGTGATCCAGGATGGGCTGGCCGGCCTGCTGGACGAGCTGGACGCCGCCGATGCCCTGGTGCTGGCCGCGCCGGTGCACTTCTACAACGTGACGGCCCTGTTCCGCCGGTTCCTTGAGCGGCTGGTCTGTTACGCGTATTGGCCGCTGGACCGGCCGGGCCCGGTGCTGCGCGAACGGCTGACCCGGCCGAACCGGCCGGCGGTGCTGGTGACCGCGGCCGCCATGCCCGGCCTGTTCATCCCGCTGGCCACCGGCGCCCCCCGGGCGCTGCGGGTGGCGGCCGAAACCATGGGCGCCCGGGCCACCGGCACCCCGTGGCTCGGGCTCACCGGCGCCCAGGCGCCCCTGGCCCCGGCCGCCGCGGCCCGGGGGCGGAGGCTCGGGGCCCGGCTGGCCCGGGGCTGAGGCCAGCCCTTTGGGCCGGCCCTCAATAAAACGGCCTGCCCATAGGGCAGGCCGCTGGTTCCGTCCGCTGGACGGGGGGAAGCGAAGCTACTTGTCCAGGACCTGCTCCAGGGCCACGGCCACGGCCACCGAGGCGCCGACCATGGGGTTGTTGCCCATGCCCAGGAAGCCCATCATCTCCACGTGCGCGGGGACGGAGGAGGAGCCGGCGAACTGCGCGTCGGAGTGCATGCGGCCCATGGTGTCGGTCATGCCGTAGGAGGCGGGACCGGCGCCCATGTTGTCCGGGTGCAGGGTGCGGCCGGTGCCGCCGCCCGAGGCCACGGAGAAGTAGGGCAGGCCGCGCTCCAGGCGCTCCTTCTTGTAGGTGCCGGCGACGGGGTGCTGGAACCGGGTCGGGTTGGTGGAGTTGCCGGTGATGGAAACGTCCACGCCCTCCAGGTGATTGATGGCCACGCCTTCGCGCACATCGTCGGCGCCGTAGCAGCGGACCTTGGCCTTTTCGCCGGTGGAGTAGGCCTTCTCCCGCACGATGTTCAGCTTGCCGGTGGCGTAGTCGAACTGGGTCTGCACGTAGGTGAAGCCGTTCACCCGCGAGATGATCATCGCGGCGTCCTTGCCCAGGCCGTTGAGGATCACCCGCAGGGGCTCCTTGCGGGCCTTGTTGGCGGAACGGGCCAGGCCGATGGCGCCCTCGGCGGCGGCGAAGGACTCGTGGCCGGCCAGGAACGCGAAGCACTTGGTCTCTTCCTTCAGCAGCATGGCGGCCAGGTTGCCGTGGCCGATGCCGACCTTGCGGTCGTCCGCCACGGATCCGGGGATGCAGAACGCCTGCATGCCTTCGCCCAGGGTGCAGGCGATGTCCACGGCCTTGGTCTGGCCCTTCTTGATGGCCATGGCCCCGCCGAGGATGTACGCCCAGCAGGCGTTCTCGAAGGCGATGGGCTGGATGCCCTTGACGATGCCGTAGATGTCCACGCCCTTCGCCTCGCAGAGCTGGCGCGCCTCTTCCAGGGAGCCGAGGCCGTACTGGGCGAGCACGGGCTTGATCTGCTCGATCCTGCGCTCATAACTTTCAAACAAAGCCATTTTCGTCTCCTTGTGCGCTATTCGTGCCGGGGGTTGATGGTGCGGGCGGCTTCCTTGAACCGGCCGTAGGTCGAGGTGGCCTTCTGCAGGGCTTCGGTGGCATCCAGGCCCTTGGTGATGAAGTCCATCATCTTGCCCAGGTGCACGAACTCGTAGCCGATCACCTCGCCATCCGCGTCCAGGGCCATGCGGTTCACGTAGCCCTCGGCCATCTCCAGGTAGCGCACGCCCTTGGCGGCGGTGCCATACATCGTGCCCACCTGGCTGCGCAGGCCCTTGCCCAGGTCCTCCAGGCCGGCGCCGATGGGCAGGCCGCCCTCGGAGAACGCGGTCTGGGTGCGGCCGTAGGCGATCTGCAGGAACAGTTCGCGCATGGCCACGTTGATGGCGTCGCACACCAGGTCGGTGTTCAGGGCCTCCAGGAGGGTCTTGCCGGGCAGGATCTCCGCCGCCATGGCCGCGGAGTGGGTCATGCCGGTGCAGCCGATGGTCTCCACCAGGGCTTCCTGGATGATGCCGTCCTTGACGTTCAGGGTCAGCTTGCAGGCGCCCTGCTGGGGGGCGCACCAGCCCACCCCGTGCGTGAGCCCGGAGATGTCCTTGATTTCCTTGGCCTGGACCCACTTGCCTTCCTGGGGAATGGGCGCGGGGCCGTGGTTGGGCCCTTTGGCCACACAAGTCATGTGTTCGACTTCCGTCGAGTAGATCATTGCGGCGACCTCCTTCTTTGAATGAACCGGTTGTGCTTGGACAGACCTTGGAAGAAATCCCAGGAACAGACTGATTCCTGTTGCTGTGGAACAATTGCGCCGGCCGGGAGCGGAGGCCGGGGATCCCGGGCGGAAACGGGCGCGGCAGAGCCTCGCACCGGACGTCCGCATCCGGCGGAATGCCATGCTCTGGCAAGCCGGCAACCCCTGATTGTACTGTGGCGGCGGTCGACGGGCAAAGGCCATTTGTTGAGGTCGGGAGTACTTGGATTGAGTCTCAGTCCTTCCTTGCGCCTTCCGCCGGACCGCGCGACTATTCATTCAAAAGTTTCAGTTTGCTGTCAAAATTCCGGCATTCGAGGTCCATCATGCTGAATCGCTTCCTGGCCACCCTCAACGTCAGGCGCAAGTTCGCCCTGCTGCTCGTGGTGCAGGCCCTGCTCCTGGCGGGGGTGACCAGCCTGGGCTGGCTGGGCATGCAGCACGCCAAGGCGTCCGGTGGCCAGCTGGTGGTGGCGGTGCAGAAGTCCAAGATGATCGGCCGGGCCCTGAACGATTCCAATGTGCTGCGCACCGTGCACATCTCCATGCTGGCCGCGGCCAAGAACAGTGCCTACCAGGGCAAGCGCATCCCGCGCATGAAGGAGTACGACCAGCGGATGCAGGTCATCCTCCAGCAGTTCCCGACCCTGCCCTGGACCGCGCAGGAGCTGCCTTTGGCCCGGGAGGGCATGGCCCGCATGAAGGAGTACATGGACGGCTTCGACGGCATGCTGGCCCGGGCCAAGGCCCGGCCCGAGGCCGAGGCGGTGCCCGAGCTGATGGAAGGCAATGTCCAGATCCAGCGCCAGGCCCGGGAGGCCCTGGAGAAGCTCCAGGACCTGGTGCTGGCCAGCGCCGAGACCACGGTGCACACCGACGACCGGCAGGGCAGCGCCGGCCAGGTCTGGATCCTGGGCCTCGCCCTGGCCGGCCTGCTGGCGGGGGTGGGCTTCGTGAGCCTGGTGGCGCGCCAGATCGGCCGGGGGGTGGCGGACCTGGAGCAGACCATGGGCGCCCTGCACCGGGGCGATCTCACCGTGCAAAGCCGGGTGCCGGGCCGGGACGAGCTGAACCACATCAGCCACACGCTCAACGGCGCCATGGGCCACCTGCGGGAGGACCTGCAGGCCATCGCCCGGATCGCCGGGCAGAACGCCTCCAGCGCCACCGAGCTGGCCGCCACCGGCGACCAGATCAGCGCGGCCATCGGCGAGATCAGCGAAGGCGCGGATGAACAGCGCCGCGCGGTGGAGCACTCCACCGCGGCCATGGGCCAGATGGCCCGGGCGATCGCCGATGCCCGGCAGAGCGCCGAGAGCGCGGCCCGGCTGGCCCAGGGCTGCCTGGAGGCCAGCGGCGCCGGGCTGGGCTCGGCCGGCGACTCCACCCAGGCCATGGCCGCCATCCGGGAAAGCAGCCAGAAGGTGTCGCGCATCAGCACGGTGATCGCCGATATCGCCCGGCAGACCAACCTGCTCAGCCTCAACGCGGCCATCGAGGCGGCCAAGGCCGGCCAGCAGGGCCGGGGCTTCGCGGTGGTGGCCGACGAGATCCGAAAGCTGGCCGAGCGCAGCGGCAACGCCGCCCGGGAGATCTACGGCCTGATCCAGGAAAGCGACGAGCGGGTGCTGCACGGCGGCGGCGCCGTGGCCGCGGTGGCCCGGAGCCTGGAATCCATCACCCAGGACGTGCGGCAGAACGCGGAGCAGGTCCAGGCCATCGTCCAGTCCCTGGAGCTGCAGAGCCGGAGCAGCGCGGAGGCGGCCCAGGCCATGGAGGACACCCTGCGCTTCACCGAGCGCAACGCCTCGGCCACCACGGAGCTGGCCGCCTCGGTGATCGAGACGGCGCGCACCATCGAGGAACTGGCCCGGCTGGCCGGCGACCTGCGGGGCCGGCTGAGCCGGTTCAAGGTGGACTGATCCGGTCCCGAACTGCTGCCCGTCCGGTCAGGAATGACCGGCGGGCAGTTCCGCCAGGGCCGCGGCGATCTGCCGGGCCAGGGCGGCCAGGATCCGGCTGTGGGCGGCGGCCAGGCCGTCCGGACCCGGGGGGTCCAGGGGCTCCCGCAGTTCGGTGCGGCGGAACAGCAGGGCGCGGTCCTGGCCGGTCCGGGTGACCATCCAGGTGGCCTGGAGGACCAGGCCCTGGCCGGGCCGGCCGACGCAGCTCTGGACCGTCACCTCCAGCCGCAGGGCCGCCGCCACCCGCGCCCCGTCGGGGCTGGGCACCACCGGCCCGCCGGGCCGCAGCAGCCCCAGATCGGCCACCAGCACCCGCTGCATGTCCTGCTCCAGGGGGTTGCCCCAGCGGTGGGTCTCGGACAGGCCCAGGGCGTCGCCGCCTTCGGCCAGGACCATCTGCGGCCGGCGCAGCAGGTCCGGCAGGCGCACGGGCAGGACTTCCAGGGCCGGGACCGGGGCGGCGCCGCCGGCTACGGGCGGCGGAGGCGGCATGGGCTGCAGGGTGTGGTACACCACTGCCGGCGAAGGGTGCAGGCAGGCCAGGCCGGCGCTCAGGGACAGGGCGACCGCCAGGCACAGGCCGGGGCGGGGGAGGCGGGAGCGGGTCATGGGTTCTTCCCTTTGCCGAACAACAGGGCTTCCGGATGCCGCTCCAGGGTGTCGGCCAGGTCCCGGACCGCCCGGGCCGCCTGGGTGAACTGGTCCAGGGCCTGGCGCAGTTCGGTCTGGGTGGGCGCGTCGGAGCGCAGGGCGCGCTCCAGGGTGGCCAGCGTGGCGGTGGCCTGGGCCAGGGCGGCGGTGGCCTGGGGGGCGGTCTCGGTGTCCAGGTGCTTGGCCAGGGCGGCGGTCTGCTCCAGGGTCTGGCGCAGCGCCGGCAGGGTGGCGCGCAGCTCCGCCATGGTCTCGTCCAGCGGCAGCTTCTGCAGCTTCTCGGCCAGCTTGGACAGGTTGTCCAGCATGGTGCTCATGGCCGATGGCACCGTGGGAATGACCAGCCGGTCGCCGCTGAGGCCCAGCCTGCCGGGCCGGGCTTCCGGATGGAAGCCCAGGTCCACGAACAGGTTGCCCGTGAGCAGGGAGCCCATGCGCAGCTCCGCCCGCAGCCCCATGCGCACCAGCTTGGCCAGCACCACCGCGCTGGGGTCGTGGGTGGGGCCCAGCAGGGTGAAGCGTTCCGGTTCCAGGGTGATCAGCACCGGGATCCGCCCCTTCAGGGCCCGGGTCTCGAACTCCAGGTTGAAGTCCTCCACCTCGCCGATCCGGATGCCCCGGAACTCCACCGGGGCGCCCCGGGTCAGGCCGCGCACCGATTCGTCGAAATACAGCACGCACTGCAGGTGCTCCCGGTAGACCCGCTCGTAGGCCTGGTCGCGGTTGGCGAACAGGGTGAAGGGCTGCCCCGGGGGAGGCGCCTGGGCCGGGTCCGGGTGGACCGGGTTCTCGAAGGCGACGCCGCCCAGGAGCACCTGCACCAGGGAGGTGGAGCGCACCCGCAGGCCGTTGGCGTCCAGGCCCAGGTCCACCCCGCCGGCGTCCCAGAACCGCGAGGTGGGCTGGACCAGGCCGCGGTACGGATCCCGCACCAGGATCCGGATCCGCACCGATTGCCCGTCCGGGGCCAGATCGAAACCGGCCACTTCGCCCACCGGGATCTGCCGGAAGGTCACGGGCGAGCCGATGTTCAGGGAGCCCAGCTGGGCGGCCTGCAGATCGATCAGCTGGCCCGGCAGGTGCTCGGTGAGCAGCGGCGCCGCCTCCAGGCCCTTGAAGACCCGGCAGGGGCGGCCGGGGGCGCCCGGGTCCATGGCGATGAAGGCGCCCGATAGCAGGGTGCCCAGACCGGAGATGCCATTGGCGCCCACCCGGGCCCGCACCACCCAGAACCGGCTGTGCTCGGACAGCATGCCGGCGGCGTCGCGGTCCAGCTCGACCGTGACCAGCACCTGGCTGAAGTCCGGGCTCAGGCGGATGGCGGTGACCTTGCCCACCTCCACCTCCTTGTGCCGCACCCGGGTCTGGCCGGCCTCCAGGCCTTCGGCGCTCAGGAAGCTGAGGGTGATGGTGGGGCCCCGCTGGGAGTAGGACGCGAAGGCGATCCAGGCGCCGATGAGCGCCGCCACCAGGGGGATCAGCCAGACCAGGGAGGGCCGCCAGCGGCGCACCAGGGGGATGGGCAGGTCAGGTGGCAGGTCAGGCGGCAGGCCGGACGGGTTTGGGGCTTCCGGCGGAAGTTCAGGCATGCTCCGGCTCCTGGGTGTCCCAGACCAGCCTGGGATCGAAACTGCGCGCGGCCAGCAGGGTGGCCACCACCATGAGCGCGAAGGCCATGGCGCCCGGGCGCGGCACCACCGAGGCCAGGCTGCCCATGTGCATCAGCGCCACGGTGATGGTGATGGCGAAGATGTCCACCATGGACCAGCGGCCCACCGCTTCGGTGAGGCGGTACAGCCGGGCCCGCTGCCGGGGCCGCCAGCGGGACCGGTAGCGCACCGAAAGCAGCAGGAAGGTGAGCACCACGAACTTGACCAGCGGCACCAGCACGCTGGCCACGAAGATCAGCAGGGCCAGCGGCCAGGACCCGGTGCGGAGGAAGTAGAGCACGCCGCTGAGGATGGTGTCCTCGTGGGCCTTGCCCAGGTTCAGCACCTGGGTCACCGGCAGGGCGTTGGCGGGCAGGTACAGGATGGCCGAGGTCACCAGCAGGGCCCAGGTGCGGCCCAGGCTGTCCGGCTTGCGGCTGTGCAGGCTCGCGCCGCAGCGGGGGCAGGGACCCTGGGCGGCGATGGCCGCCAGCTGGCCGCAGGTGGCGCAGGCCTGCAGGGCGGCCTGGCGCGCGCTCCGGGGTCCGGCGCCATCGGCCGGCAGGGCCGCGGGGCCGGCGCCGGCTTCCAGGGGGCCGGTGGCGTCCCATACGGTCCGGGGTTCCAGGGTCGCGACCGCCACGGCCGTGACCACGATGCAGCCGCCCAGGGCGTACAGGGCCGGCCCCGGCACCATCGTGGCGGTCTGGGACAGCTTGGCGTAGGAGACGATGACCCCCAGCAGGAACACTTCCACCATGCCCCAGCGCTGGATCTCCTCCAGCACCCGGAAGGCCCGGGCGGTCCAGGCGTCCTGGCGCCGGCGCAGGATCCGCAGCAGCAGCAGGGCCGTGCCGCCCAGCTGGACCAGGGGGCCCAGGATCACCGTGGTGAGCAGGATGGCCGACAGCCAGGGCCAGCCCAGCCCGGCCAGGATTCCCACGCAGCCGGGGATGGAGACCACCCGCAGGGTGCCGTGCATCCGCAGGGACAGCAGCGGGAAGGCCAGGGCGGTGAGGAGCAGGATCAGGGCCGCCACGTGCAGGGCCAGCACCGCCTCCAGGCCCAGGCTGCCGGTCCGGCCCAGCACCGCGCCGCAGCGGGTGCAGATCTGCATGCTGCCCGGCGCCGGCGGATCGCCGCGGTGCAGCAGGTCGCACTGGGGACAGGCCAGCATGGGAAAGGGTCGCGCCACAGGGAACTCCCGGTGATGGGTAAGGACCGGTGAAAGGTAAGGATAAGCCAGAATCGCGGCGCGAACCCGCATTTGGACCCTTCCGGGGGAGGCTGGGGCATAATGGCGGCTTGTGCCACCCAGGAGTCCCGCCATGCCGCATGCCACCCGTCCAGCCACCTTCCTGCTCTGCTTCGCCGCTCTGGCGGCCTGCGCCGCCGCCCCGTCCAGGCCGCAGGTGCAGTTCACCACCAGCCTGGGCCGGTTCACCGTGGAGCTGGATCCCAAGGCCGCGCCCCGGACCGTGGACAACTTCCTGGCCTACGTGCGCAAGGGCCAGTACCAGGGCACCACGTTCCATCGGGTGATCCCCTCGTTCATGATCCAGGGCGGCGGTCTGACCGCCGACGGCGCGGAAAAGCCGACCGACAAGCCCATCCCCAACGAGGCCAAGAACGGGCTGCGCAACCTGCGGGGCAGCCTGGCCATGGCCCGCACCGCCGATCCCAACAGCGCCACCGCCCAGTTCTTCGTGAACGTGGTGGACAACGCCTTCCTGGACTACCCGGGCCAGGACGGCTGGGGCTACTGCGTGTTCGGCAAGGTGGTGGAGGGCATGGACACCGTGGACAAGATCAAGGCGGTGCCCACCCGGAACGACCGTCCGCTCACCCCGGTGGTGATCACCGACGCCCGGGTGCTGGCCGCCAAGTAGGCCGCTGCCTGGAGCCTGGACCCCTCGTCGCGGCCCCGGCAACCCCGGCGGTCCGACCCGATGTCTGACGGCAACCTGCCACTAGGCCAGGTCCACCAGGCCGAGTCGGATGAGGCTTTCCGCGGTCGCGACGATGGCGTCCTCCCGGGAGCGCGGCTCCCAGCCGAGCATCCGCTTCGCCTTCTCGCTCGTGGCATTCAGGTTCCGCCCCAGGAGGGGTATCGATCCGCGCAGCGCCGGATCCTTGAGGGCTCCGAGGCGCACCAGCCAGTTCGGCAACGCCCAGGCCCTGACCTTGCGCGCGGACGCGCCCAGCCGCTGCTGGAGCACCTGCGCCACCTCGCTCAGCCACAGACTGTCACCGGCAATGGCGAGGAACCGCTCGCCGTTGCCGGCCGGGTTGGTCATGGCGCGCAGATGCAGATCCGCCACATCGCGCACATCGACGAAACCGCAGTTGATCCTCGGACAGCCCAGTTGCCCCTCCAGCATGCCCTTGATGAGGCGGATGGAGTGCGAGTAGTCCGCGCCCAGCACCGGGCCGAGCACGGCGGTGGGATTGACGGTGGACAACTCCAGGCCACCCCCTTCCCGGGCGATGAAATCCCAGGCGGCCCGCTCGGCAAGGGTCTTCGCTTTCTGGTAGAGCCAGACCTTGCCGGATAGATCACTCCAGTCGCTTTCGTCGAACGGCCGGCCCAGTTCCCCGTGTCCGGCACAGATCGCGCCGAAGGCGGACGTCAGCACCACCCGCCTGATCCCGGCGCGCCGCGCGGCACGCAGCACCCGCAGATTGCCATCGACGGCCGGCCTGATCCAATCGGCTTCGGAGGCCTGGCCGCCCGTTGGCGTGGACGAGGCGCCATGCAGCACGTAGGTGCACCCCTCGGCCGCTTCCGCCCAGCCCGGGTCGGCGTTCAGGTCGGCGAGGACGAAGGCCAGGCGTTCCCCAGGTTCGGCGCCTCCCTCCTTCAGCTGCCGACGCACCTCCGCTTCCCGCCCAAGGGAACGGACCGTGGTGCGGACCTGGTAGCCCGCCTCAAGCAGCGCCAGGATGCAGTGCTGCGCGATGAAACCCGTGCCGCCGGTCACCAGAACGCTCGTGTCCATGTCTTGTCCCTCCCGGCCGCTCCGCCGGGATTCCGGCGCCTGGGGCGGCTATGTCTACATATGTATACCTGGGGCGTCGGCCATTGTCTACATGTGTATACTGGATGCCATGAAGCAGCCTGCCGCGCCCGCCAAAAGGGCCCATGCCCGCGACGCCGAAGCCACCCGCGCGGCGATCCTGGCCTCGGCCCGGAAAGCCTTCGCCCAGTCCGGATACGATGGCGCCGGACTGCGTGGGATCGCCGAAGGTGCCGGCGTCACGGCGATGATGGTGAACCGCTACTTCGGCTCCAAGGAGCACCTGTTCGCCGAGGTCGTGGAACAGACCATGACCCAGGGCAGCCTGATCGCCGGCGGGATCATGGACCGGCCGGATCCGGCCAGGGCCCTGGCCGAGGCGCTGGTGGCCATGACGCGTGCCGACGCCACGCCCGTGGACGGCTTCCTGATCACCCTGCATTCCGCCTCCAGCGTCCTGGCGGCAGCCATCGGGCGCGATAAGATCGCTTCGCACCACCTGAAGACCGTGACCCAGGCGCTGGATGGCCAGCATTCCGCCGAACGCGCGGCTTTGATCCTGGCCATGATCTCGGGATTCCAGGTCATGCGGCAGATGATCGCCTTGCCCGCGCTGGGCGAGGCCCATGAAGGCGACCTGGCCCAGCTCCTGGGGCGGGTGTTCGAGCAGCTGATCGGACCATCCTGATCCGGACAGATCAGGAGCCTCACAGATAGCTGCGGGCGCCCACCAGGTTCTGCCGGTAGTAGCCCTCGAGCCGGTCCGAGGCGATCCGCCGGCCGCGCTTGGGGGCGTGGATGAAGCTGTCGCCGCCGGTGTAGATGGCCACGTGGGTGACCGCGGTGCCGCGGCCGGTGGCGAAGAACAGCAGATCGCCCTTGCGGATCCGGTCCAGGGGCACCGGCTCGCCCCGGGCGTACTGCTCCCGGGAGGAGCGCGGCAGCTGCAGGCCGTTGAGCCGGTACACGGCCATGGCCAGCCCGCTGCAGTCGAACCCGGCCTCGGTGGCGCCGCCCCACAGGTACGGGATGCCCACGTAGTTGGTGGCGGTCTCCACCAGGTTGGTGCGCAGCCCGGCCTCGTCCCCGGGGCTGAGCCGGGGCAGCGGCGGCTCCTCGGGCGCCACGATGTAGAAGGCCTGGATGACCCCGTCGGCGCGCAGCGCCTCGCCCTTGACCAGGGCCGCGTCGCGGCTGGGGAAGTCGCCGAAGCGCACCCGGTACAGCCGGTGCTCGGACCCCTCCGGCGCGGAGGCGTAGAAGGTGGCGTTCAGCCCCAGGCCCTGCAGGGTCTCCGCAAGCCGGACGGCGTTTCCCACCCGGGCGAAGGCGCCGGCCTGGATGCTGAAGCCCAGCCGGGGCAGGGTGCTCCGGGCTTCGACCGCCGGCTGGGGGCGGGGCTCCGGTCTGGCCGAGGACCGGGCCGGGCCGCGGAAGCAGCCGAACAGCAGGACCAGCGCCGACCCGGCGCAGGCCAGGCGGGCGGAGCCGAGCAGGGAAACGCGCATGGGCGGGGCCTCAGTCAGGTTGCAAGGATTCTATCAGGCCCAGCGGAAGCGCTTCACCGCCACGGCGAAGCCCAGCACGGTCCAGGCGGCCACCACCCCCAGCCCGGCCCAATGGCCCGGCAGGCCGGCGCCGTCGTTGAACACCGCGCGCAGGGTCTTGAGGTAGGGCGACATGGGCAGCACCTGGACCGCCGTCTGGATCCAGCGGGGCGCCGAATCCAGGGTGAAGTAGACCCCGGACAGCAGCATCATGGGGAAGAAGAAGGCGTTGGCCAGGGCCGCGTAGGTCTCGCTGGTCTGGGCGAAGCCGGCCAGGGCGAAGCCCATGGTCATGAAGCAGGCGGTGCCCAGGGTGAGCACCGCCGCCAGCAGCAGGTACGAGCCCTGGCAATCGATCCCGAAGGCAAAATAGCCCAGGGCCAGCAGCAGCGCCGCCTGCAGGAAGGCCACGGCCAGCCGCTGCAGCACCTGGCCCATGAGGAAGACCCATTTGGGCAGCGGGGTCACCGCCAGGCGCCGGAACTTGCCTTTCTCCCGGTACGCCACGTTCACCATCCCGACGCTGAACAGGCCCATGCTCAGCAGGTTGAGGCCAAGCAGGCCTGGCAGCAGGAAGGCCGCGTAGTTGCCGGAGCGGGTGTGCCCGGGGCTTTCCACCAGCACCGGCAGCCAGTGCGGTTCGCGTCCATCCCGGCCGATCTGCACCGCCAGGTTGGCCTCCTGCACCACCTGGGCGGCCATCTGGCCCTGGGCCGCCAGGTAGGTGTTCACCTTGAGGGTGAAGCCGCCGCCGGTGGCCGGCTCCAGCTGGGCCGCGGTCTCGCCCCGGCGCCAGCGGGCGTCGGCGCTGGCCGGATCCAGCTCCAGCAGCTTCAGGGGGGTGCGGCCCAGGGCCTGCAGCATCAGCCGTCCCGGCGCCGCCTGCCGGTCCACCCCCGCCACCACCAGGGTCAGGGCCGGGGTCGAGCCGGAGCGGAAGATGGTGCCGAAGCCCACCAGGAGGAGCATGGGGAAGGCGAAGGTCCAGAACATGGCCCCCGGGTTGCGCACGTACAGCCGCCACTCCATGACAAACTGCCGGTAGATCTGGAGCACGCAGGTTCGGCATCGGTTCAGCACGCGCGACCGGTCTCCGGGCCCGGTGGTCCCATGGTAGCGGATCGCGCCGGGGTGGGGGAGAGTGGGGGGGCGGACGGTTCCCCGCGCTCAATACTCAATAGTGGTAGCGCAGCTGGGCGATCTGCAGGTCCCCGGAGGTGACCCGGTAGACCATGCGGTGCTCATCGCTGATGCGCCGGGACCAGAAGCCGGAAAGGGCCCCCTTCAGGGGTTCCGGCTTGCCCAGGCCCCGGAAGGGGTCGCGCCGGCAGTCCCTGATCAGGTCGTTGATCTTGCCCGCTTTGGCCGGGTCCTCCTGCTGCCAGTAAAGGTAGTCCTCCCATGCCTGATCGGAAAAGACCAGCCTCATTCCGGCAGTTCCCTGACGACGCCCTGGCCCGCCTCCAGCTGATCGATGGCGGCGAGCAGCCGCCGGGCATTCCTGGGGCCGCGGAGCAGGTAGGCGGTTTCCTGCAGGGCCTCGAAGTCGTCCAGGGACAGCATGACCACGGACTGGGCCCGGGTGCGGGTGATGATCACCGGGTCGTGGTCTTCGCACACGCGGTCCATGGTGGCGGCCAGGCTGGCACGGGCACTGGTGTAGCTGATGGCGTCCATGGGGCCCCCTTCCTGTACATGATCCGGTACGGATAGGCTTGGCGCAAGGCGCCATGTCCCGGGATTCGGTTCCGGCGTCAGGCTGCATAGGCCAGGGATCCTCGCCACGATCCTGGTCGCCTGTCCCTAGCGGTCCCCCGCCAGCCCCGCCAGGAGCGCCGCGTGGAAGGCCTCCGGGTCCTGGAGCTGGGGGGCGTGGCCCAGATCCGGGAACTCCACCAGGCGGGCGCCGGGGATCCGCTGCGCGGCCAGCCGGCCCAGCTCCGGGTAGTGGCCGAGCCGGGCCGCCGCGTCCGGCGCGGCCAGGTCCTTGCCGATGGCGGTGGTGTCCTTCTGGCCGATGAGCAGCAGGGTCGGCACCGCCAGCTGGTCCAGCTCGTAGACCACCGGCTGGGTGTAGATCATGTCGTAGAGCAGGGCCGAATTCCAGGCCACCCGGGTCCGGCCCGGGCCGTGGAACAGTCCGGCCAGCATCCGCACCGGCTCGTCCCATTCCGGGCGCCACTGGCCGGCGTAGTAGGTGGCCTGCTCGTAGGCGCGCAGGCCCCGGGCGTCCACCCGCAGCTCCCGCTGGTACCACTGGTCCACGCTGATCGATGGCACCCCCTTGGCCTTCCAGTCCTCCAGGCCGATGGGGTTCACCAGCACCAGCTGGTCCACCTGGCCCGGGAACATCAGGGCGTAGCGCACCGCCAGCATGCCGCCGGTGGAATGCCCCACCAGGCTGGCCCGCGGCACCCCGATGGCGGCCAGCAGGGCCCGGGTGTTGCGCGCCAGCTGCTGGAAGCTGTACTGGTAATGCTCGGGCTTGGAGGACTTGCCGAAGCCGATCTGGTCCGGGGCCACCACCCGGTAGCCGGCCTGGGCCAGGATCCGCACCGTGGGCGCCCAGGTGGCGGCGGTGAAGTTCTTGCCGTGCAGCAGCACCACGGTGCGGCCGGTGGCGGCCGCGGCGGGCGGCACATCCAGGTAGGCCATGTGCAGGCGGGTGCCCTGGGAGGTGAACGCGAAGCTGCGCACCGGGAACGGGTAGGCGTAGCCTTCCAGCTCCGGCCCGTAGACCGGCGCCGCCGGCGGGGGGGCCGGTTGGGCCTGGGCCGGGGCGGCGAACAGGATGGACAGGGTGGCGAGCAGGAGGATGCGCATGGAAGGCCTCGGGGGCATCCTAGCAGGCCCGCCTCAGTCCCGCAGGCTCCGCCCGGTGAGGTGCAGGAACACGTCCTCCAGGGTGGCGCGACGCACGTGGATCTGGGTGTACGGCACGGCACTGGCCTCGGCGGCTTCCAGCAGGCGGGGCAGCAGGGCCTTGGGGTCCGGGGTGGGGATCTCCCAGCGGTCGCCCCGGCCGGTGACGGCCAGGCCCAGGCGCTCGGCGAAGGGCTCGCCCGGCGGGGCCGTCCCGGCGAAGCTGAGCTCCACCACGCTGGGGATGCCCAGCTCCTGGATCAGGCCCAGGGGGGTGCCGGCGGTGAGCAGCCGGCCGTGGTCCATGATCGCCAGCCGGTCGCACAGGGTCTCGGCCTCGTCCATGTAGTGGGTGGTGAGGATCACCGTGCGCCCTTCGCCCTGGATCCGCCGCACCACGTCCCACAGTCCGCGCCGGGCCTGGGGGTCCAGCCCGGTGGTGGGCTCGTCCAGGAACACCAGCTCCGGATCGTTCACCAGGGCCAGGGCCAGGGCCAGCCGCTGCTGCTGGCCGCCGGACAGGGTGGCGTGGTAGGCGTCGGCCTTGTCCTGGAGCTGGACCAGCTCCAGGAGCTCGGCGGCGCTGCGGTGCCGGGGGTAGTAGCTGCCGTAGAGGGTGAGCGCCTCCCGGGGGGTGATCTTGTTGAACAGGCTGGTGCTCTGCAGCTGCACCCCGATCCGGGAGCGGATCTCCCGGCCGTGGTCGCGCCAGTCCAGGCCCAGCAGCCGGATCTCGCCCGCGTCCGGCTCCGTGAGCCCCTCCAGCATCTCCAGGGTGGTGGTCTTGCCGGCGCCGTTGGGGCCCAGCAGGCCGAACACCTCGCCGCGCCCCACCTCCAGGTCCAGGTGCTCCACCGCCACCACCTTGGGGTAGGCCTTGCGCAGGCCGCGCACCTCCAGGGCCGGCTTGGCCGGTTCAGCGGGCCGGGCGGTCATGCTCCCACCTTCCAGCAGCGCCAGTCCGGATGGGACTGGACCAGGCCGGCCATGGCCCGGTCCCGGGCGCCCGGATCGGGATAGCGGGCTGCCCAGCAGCTTCCCGAGCCGCACAGCAGCGGTTCGCCGTCGCTGTCCAGCAGGGCGGCGCGCACGTCGGCCAGGGCCGGGCAGGCCCAGATGGCCGCCCCGGTGAGATCGTTGCGCCAGGCCGGCGCCGCGCCCGCGGCCAGGCTGCCGCAGGGGGCGGGGTACGGGTAGCCCAC
>Ga0209415_10006113_pt1 | contig 21508 bp, 14 predicted proteins | sample PeaSoiSIISIP2007_FD_187696 | JGI IMG/M metagenome (GOLD analysis project Ga0209415, IMG submission 187696) | Peat soil microbial communities from Weissenstadt, Germany - SII-SIP-2007 (SPAdes) (version 2) | ecosystem: Environmental > Terrestrial > Soil > Wetlands > Peat | place: Germany... | reverse complement strand
GACAGCGAGTTCAACGTCTTTAATACGGACCGCCAGTTGTCCGCGCTCCAGACCGCGTCGAAGTTGCTGGGCCAGATTAACGAAAAGAAATCACTGATCTACTTTGCCAGCGGCCTCAGGCTGAGTGGCCTCGACAACCAGGCGCAACTCCACGCCACCATCGACACGGCCATCCGCGCCGGCGTGTCGTTCTGGCCCATCGACGCGCGCGGTCTGGTGGCCGAGGCCCCGCTCGGGGACGCCACGCAGGGATCGCAGGGCAACATTGGGATGTACTCGGGAGCGGCAGCCCTGGCGCTGACTACTAACTTCCAGCAGTCGCAGGATACGCTCTATGCGCTGGCCGGCGATACGGGTGGCAAGGCACTGCTCGATTATAACGACCTTGCGAAGGGAATCGTGCAGGCGGAACAGGCCACCTCGAGCTACTACATTCTGGGTTACTACACCACGAACGCGGTCCAGGACGGCAAGTTCCGCCGCGTGAAGATTTCGCTGAACTCGGACTTGTCCGCCAGCTTGGATTATCGCCAGGGCTACTATGCCGATAAGCAGTTCAGCAAGTTCACTCCCGCCGACAAAGAACGGCAGCTCGAAGACGCGTTGATGCTCGAGGACCCGATCACCGAACTCACCATCGCCATGGAGATCGATTATTTCCAATTGAATCGCGCCGAGTACTTTGTGCCTATCGTGGTGAAGATTCCGGGCAGGGAATTGGCCCTGGCCAAGCGCCGCGGCGCCGAGCACACACTTCTGGATTTCATCGGCGAGATCAAGGACCAGTACGGCTCAACCATCACCAACCTGCGCGACAAGATGAATATCAAGCTGAGCGACGCCACGGCGGCACAGTTGGCCAAACGGCCCATCGAGTACGATGCCGGATTCACGATTCTGCCCGGGAAATACACCATCAAGTTCCTGGCGCGCGACGACGAAACCGGGAGGATCGGCACGTACCAGACGAACTTCCTCATTCCCAACTTGAATAAGGAAGAGAAGCGAATTCCCATCAGTTCCGTGGTGCTGAGCAGCCAGCGCGTCGATCTGCGGGATGCGATCTATAACGCGCTCAAGAAAAAGGACCAGGACGAGTCGGCTAACCCGTTGGTGCAGGACCGGCAGAAGCTTATCCCCAGCGTCACGCGAGTTTTCAGTCAAAGCCGGAATCTCTACGTTTACCTTCAGGCCTACGAGCAGGGCTTGCCCGGCGTCCAGCCCTTGCTCGCCTTTGTGAGTTTGTACCAGGCGGAGAAGAAGGCGTTCGAAACGCCGCCCATTGAAGTGACCGGCGGCATGAATAATCGCGTGAAGACCATGCCGCTCAGCTTTAGTATCCCGCTCCGTCAGCTTTCCCCCGGCAAGTATGTGTGCCAGGTAACCGTGCTGGACCCTGCCGGCCCAAAGACCGCGTTTTGGCGCGCTCCGGTGATGCTGGTGCCGTAGAACGGTAGACGGTCGACAGTTGACAGTCGAGAGTCGAGAGTTGACAGTCGACAGTTGACAGTCGAGAGTTCCTTAACCGGTGTAGTATGGTTTGCGTCCTATTAATAGTTGTCATCCTGAGCGAAGCGAAGGATCTCGGCAGTTGTTCTTCAGCTTAGTGATTTAAGGACAGCTTCAGGGATCCTTCGCTGCGCTCAGGATGCCAGGGACTGTGAAGCTGAGCTGGGAGGTTTCGCATGAGAGTCGGCAGGCGATGTTCTACAACTGTGATCCTGACGGCGGCCGTGCTGATGACGATGTGCGCGACCGGGCGGCGAGCCGCAGCGAGCGGATCGCAGGCTTCACCTTCCTCGCACACTCCGGCATCTCAGCCCGCCGGTGCACCGGCAGCGAATCCGGCGGATGTAAGCTCCATCGACGCCATTCTGCATGCCGCCTACGACACCATCTCCGGACCCGCCGGCCGGCAGCGAGACTGGGACCGCTTTCGCTCTCTGTTTGTCTCCGGCGCCCGCCTTGCCGCTGTGGTTCCAAACCACCCGGAAGGACTCCGTACCGTGGTGCTCAGTCCCGAGGAATACATCCAGCACGACGACCCGTACTTCCAGAACCACGGCTTTTTTGAGCGGGAAGTGGCGCGTCGTACCGAACGCTTCGCCGATATTGCGCAGGTGTTCAGCACTTATGAATCGCGCCACGCCGCCGACGACCCGAAGCCGTTCGAGCGCGGGATCAACAGCTTTCAGTTGATGAATGACGGCCGGCGCTGGTGGATTGTCACTATCTTCTGGGAGGGCGAGACTCCCGAAAGTCCGATTCCACAGGAATTCCTGCAAGGGGTGAAGTGACCCGCTGCGCTGGGGCGAGCTTATTCTCGGCTCCGTGTTCTCTGTGCCAGGAAGGACTAAACACAGAGGCCACTGAGCCTCTCAGTGTTCTCTGTGTTGAGGTTCGGAAGTCGCGGACAGCACGGAGAAGCTTGCCTGCGTTGCCGCCCCGGTCAACGCTGCACGGCTAAATCCCTGTCAGAAAATTGGACAGGCACGTTCAAAAGGTGTACATTCCCTTTTTTCCCGCAAGGCGCATTTCACTTTCGACGATAAAGGAAAACTATGAGACGAACACTCTTAGCCCTGGCCATGGTGTTTCTTCCTGTGCTGATTTTGGCCCAGGAACCTAGTGCTCCTCCGGAGACCAAACAGACGCCGCCCCGGAAGTCCTCGGCGCAGACGGCTGCTACCCCAACCCAGACTCCGTCTGAACGACCTCAGCGCGAGGAGCGCGAGGCCAAGCCCTCGACCCCGCCTTCCCAGCCTGAAACGACCCAGCCTGGTGGTCCTGGCGAGGGCATGCGGCCGTTCCATTTCGACATGACCGAAGTTCCTCCCGTGGTAACGCACCACGAAATTCGCGTGGAGGGAAAGGCGTTGAAATACACGGCCACAGTAGGGCGTCTGCCCATCAAGGACGCCGAGGACAAGATCGAGGCGGAGATGTTCTTCGAAGCCTACACCCTGGATGGCGCGGACCCTGCCACGCGTCCCGTGACGTTTGCGTACAACGGTGGGCCCGGCTCCGCCTCCGTCTGGTTGCACATGGGAGCGCTCGGGCCGCGCAAGGTGGTGCTCGAGCCTGAGGGATGGCTGCCGCAGTCGCCTTATCGTCTCGAGGACAATCCCAACACGCCGCTGGACAAGACCGATCTGGTGCTGGTGGACGCCATCGGCACGGGTTACAGCCGGCCGGCGGACCAGACTGCGGCACGCAAGTTCTGGAACATGAGCGGCGATATCGCCGCTTTTGGTGAGTTTATCCGCATCTATATTTCGCGCTACGAGCGCTGGTTGTCGCCGCTCTATCTTTTCGGCGAGAGCTACGGCACCACTCGATCCGCGGGGCTTGCCGGCTACCTCAACGAGCGCGGCATCAACTTTAACGGTATCGTGCTGCTCTCCACGGTGCTGAACTTCGAGACCCTGGAATCTTCCTTCACCAATGATGTGCCGTACCCCATGCTTCTTCCGTCGTTCACCTCCATCGCCTGGTATCACAAGAAGCTGCCGCCGGACCTGATGGCCGACCCCAACCGCGCACGGCAGGAATCGATGCAATTTGCACTTGGAGAATACACGCAAGCGTTGGCTTCCGGCGATACACTGACTCCCGAGCAGCGGCAGAGCATCATCGATAAACTGAATCGCTATACCGGCATCTCGAAGGAAGTCATCGAGTGGTCGAATCTGCGCCTGGACGTTGGCGCCTTCACTCACTTCCTGCTCGCTGATCAGAGGCTCCGCGTCGGCCGCCTGGACGGGCGCTTCAAAGGACCCGATCCGGACGGCTTCATGAACACCCGCTTCTTTGATCCCTCCAGCGCTGAAACCGGACCGCCCTTTACGAGCGTCTTCAACGACTATGTGCGCCGTGAGCTGAATTACAAAGTAGACATGCCCTACTACGTCTCAGGGCAGCAGTCGGGATTCTTCCAGTGGAGCTTTAGTGCTCCGCAGGGCGGCCGCGGGGGCGGCAATCCGTTTGAGATGGAGACTTCCACCCCGCTGCGGGAAGCCATCGTGAAGGACCGTTATCTGAAGATCCTCAATATGGAAGGGTTCTACGACCTCGCCACTCCCTATCTCGCGGCATGGTATACCTTTGACCATCTCGACCTGTCGCCGGAGTTTCGCAAGAACATCTCGCACGCCCAGTACGAATCGGGGCATATGGTATATCTGGACTCGAAAGCTCACGCCAAGATGAAGCAGGACTTCGCCAACTTCATCGACGCAACAACCAAGAGATAGCCGGTCTTCATCACGATGCCGGTTTTCGCGATCAGCAGGAGCGGTTGCAACCAGTGCACAATTTCTACAGTGTAGATTCTACAGAGGCGTGTCAAAAGTACACGATCTTACTCTGCGGCGGTTGCACTCATCGGTCCCCTGGGTTAGCAAAGTATTTATTTTCAATCTTTTAAACCCTGCGTAAAACCCTGCCTTTTGGCAAAATACTTGCCCCCTATTCCCTGCACTTTACTTAGCCTTTGATAGAAGGAAAATCTCAACAGTTGAAATGCCATGTTAATCGGCAGGGCAGCAGCGCGCGATTAGAAGACCCTCCGGCGGCTAAATCCTTGGGGAGGAATGGCTTATGTTAAGAAAACGGCAAGAAGACAGTGGTCGCGCGCGGCGTTTCCCAATTCGCATCCCGGTTCGTTACCGCCTGCCCCGCAGCCCAGAATGGTTTGAGGCTTACACCGAAAATGTCAGCCGCTCCGGAGTCTTGTTTCGAACCGCCCGTACCTTCGAGCCAACAACGGCTCTCGACCTCAGGCTCGAACTCCCCCCGGTCGAGAATGGGGAAAGGGTGCGAGGCGAGGTCGTCTGCAAGGGAGAGGTTGTCCGCATGGACCGGCCCGACGACGGAGATGGTATTCCATCCGGCGTGGCCGTCGCGATACACCGTTACCGGATGACCCAGAAAAGGGAGCCAAACTAAAACCTGGTAGTAGAGATACGAGCGCTTCGCAGTGCGTCCGTCAGATTTCAGGACGGCCGAAACACTAAGCGCGTGCCTTCCTCCGCACCCCTCCAGAGACCTTCGATCTCCCGCAGGTCAGCGATTCTTGTTTTTACCTGAAAAGCCTCTCGGGCAGCTTCGGCGAGAAAATCCCCCAACGAGTGGAGGACTCTCTCCAGCGATGCGCTGCCGAGTCCGCTGCCCATCAGTTCGAGTCCGGAACTGCGCAGCGTGGCAGCGGGCAGTGAGATTGTGGCGCCGGCACTCGACCCGACTTCCACATAGCGAATGCGCGACGCTGTATGCTGCAACCCCCTCTGCAAAATAGCCTCCAGCACCCTTTCCGCCGGACTTCCCCATAGGTAGTCCAGCACGACGTCGATCTTGTCCTTCGCCCACTCTTGGCGCAGAGCGGAGACAAGGTCCTGCGGCCCCACGTTCAGCGAGATGACCGCGTCGGCGCCCAAGCGCTCGAGTTCCTTCAGGGACGCGGGGTTGCGACCGGCGGCAACCACTCGCTTGGCCCCCAGACGCTTCGCAACCTGTACCGCAAGCCGACCGGCTGCCCCCGTGGCGCCCAGGATTAGAACGTTTTCCCCAGCGGCCAACTGGGCGCGCAACTTGAACGCGGCCCAGGACGACATGCCGGGATTCACAATTGCCGCAACGGTGACATCATCGAGCGTCTCGGGGACCGGCAGGCACATCGCGGGTCTCGCGACGGAGCGCTCGGCAAAGGTTCCGTAGGGACTACGCGAGGCGCCAAAGTAGACGCGCCGGCCATCGTTCAAGCGTCCCACGCCATCGATGCCGGGAATCACCGGCAGTTCGCCGGTCGAGCTGTAGTGCGCCCCGCTCACCAGCGCCTTGACGATCGGATGAAGTCCTGCCGCGCTCACGGAGACGATCACTTCTTCACTGGTGGCAACCGGCTCAGAAAATGATTCGTACCGAGGCGGAGCATCGAAAGCATGCACGACCGCAGCGTTCATTTGAAGCCCTCCTGAGAATTCACAACCCTTCCATGATTATACATCCAACCCCTCTCGGCACGGGGCGGATTGCGCCGAGGCGCAGGGTCTAAGATGCGTCGTGCTATACTCAGAATCGGTCGAAGGCCATACCGTCGAGGAGGCATAAACGGATTCTGTAGGTCCCAACTTTGTGAACTTGCTTTCCAAGACGCAAGTAGACCGACTCGGCGACCGCCTTCGAAAGGGAATCGTTGCGGAGGAGGATCTTCAGCAACTTGATGCGTACCGTCGATCGTTCGCAGGGGCGTATGACGAGGTAGTTGCCATCATCCGAGACGCAACGCAGTTGGAACCAACGGGACGACCGGCGAAATCTACGACCTCGATAATCGATAAACTTCGCCGGGAAACAATCCGGCTGAGCCAGATGCAGGATATCGCCGGATGCCGTGTCGTCGTGCTCAACATGCACGTGCAAGATCAAGTCGTGGAGCGGTTGAGGAGTGCGCTTCCCAAGGCAATTGTGGTTGACCGGCGCAAGCAACCTAGTTTTGGCTACCGGGCCGTTCACGTCGTTGCGACAGCCCGTAGCAAGCTGGTCGAGATTCAAGTGCGGACTGAACTACAACATTTGTGGGCACAGTTTTCGGAGAAGCTATCCGACGTGCGAGATCCGGGAATAAAGTACGGCGGCGGCGGCGCCGAGATCCAGCAGACGCTGTCAAGTATCTCCACGCTAATAGCTTCACTTGAGAAGGTCGAGTTGAACCTTTCCGTCTTCGAGTCGATGCAGTCCAAGCTCCAGTCGCAGCTTTCCACGCGTGCTTTATCTGAGCACAAGCGGTTGCGTCCGCTGATAGCAAACGTGAACGCGAAGATGGCAGACGTGAACGCGAGGATGGCAGAGTCGAAGGGGAGGCTGTCTGATATAACGCGGCAACTCCGCCAACTCCTGGAGAACGCGATCAAATCGGAGTGGGGGAACTGAGATGTTTTTCTTAATCGAATACGATCGTCCCCGCGGAGTAATCGTCCAGTTGCGGGAATTCGACGCTGCTTCGCGACAGGGTGCAGAGGATACCCGGCTCGAGCTTGAGTTGGAACTGAACCGCAAAGGTGTCGACCACGAAGTCGTGATTCTGGATGCTCCCAACAAAGAGGCGCTGCTACGGACTCATAGCCGGTACTTCGAAAGCGTCGCTGATTTGGTGCACGGATCACCCCAGGTCCAAGCTTTGATTGCGGAGACTTCGAAATTGCCACTCGAGCACGAAAGATGATCGACAGCGTCCTGATTGTCGTCACGTTCGCCCGCCAATTCGGCACGTAATAAAAATCCACAACCAATCAGCGTACCATCGGGACACCCTCAAGCCTCACGGTCACAATCTGAAAAGGCTTGATCAAGAAGGAAAGTCCGTGGACGCCGTTGGATAGTTGCTGCTGGTTTTCCTCCATGGCATTACAAATCCAGGCGGCCTGGATTTGAAGAATCGGAATCTGAATATCTACCTGGCCCGTTTGTCCCGCCACCTCGAGGAATCGGAGAATCGTGCCGCGCCCGTCCTCCGCGTTCTTCCAATTCACCAGAACTACATTGGACTGGTTCACTTGGAGAAAGCTTGCCCGGGCTTTGTCCAGCGGCCTCGGCGGACTGACTTCCTTATCGTTCTCGATGATCTCGTTGGTCTCGAGGGGCGTCATCTCCTCCCAGCCTAAACGGCTGAGGCGGCCGGGATCGAGGTTGCTGCCGCTGGTCAGGACATAGCGGAAAGTGAAATCGCCTCCCTGCGCCGCTGCGTAGTTGGTGTGCCAATAGTTGTTCATCACATAGGAGAAAACCGTGCCCCGGTGTTCATCCAACTCCATGGGCCACTTTCCGCGGACGATGTCGCCCAGCGCGAAGAGTTCAGCATCGGCGGGGACGAGAGCCGACGTGACGCCGCCCTGCTGGACGGCGATCCAGTGCTGCGCGGAAAACCATTCTTTGGCCGCGCCGGGCAAAAGATCCCTCGTGGGATCGACAAAGCCATCCTGGAGGTCGTAGCGGATCTGGGGATCGTCGGCAGCGAAGGGAAAGGCGAAGTAGACGCCTTCCTTCGTGTATACCTTCTGCTTCTGAACGTGATCAATGAATTCAATCTTCTTCTGGGCGTCGAAGAGAATCACCTCGGTTTGCACTTTGGGCGTGTTGAGGCTCGAGCTTTCCAGTTTTGCCTCAACGCCCAAGGGAGTGCGTTCGACCGAGACTAGGCTCCCTACATGGGCTCCGTTGACGGTGAGTTCGGGGGCCGGCAGCCTGGCGTCGCCGAAGATCAGGCGGTTGTAGGGCGGCTTGTCGCCGCCGCTGACGTACAAATACTGGTCGAAGCGATAAGGGCTGGCCGCGTTGACAAGTTCCTTGCCCAGTTCTTTATCGAAGATGCTCCGCACGGCGCCGCTGGCCGGGTCAAGATCCACGCGGTAGTAGCTGTTTTCCAGCCTTGAATCGAGTTGCAGCTTCGCGACCGGGGCAGGCGCTGAGGCTTCCGGCCGGATGGTGTAAGCGCGGTAGCCCATGGCAGGCACGTCTTGCGCCGCAAAGCGCACCCGCTCGAAGCTGGGTTCGCCGGGCCCCGTGGGATAAGCGGGCAGATCGGAAATCACCTGGTAAGGGGTGAGCTTTCCGGTTTCCAAGTCGACAAGCTCGGAGCCCTTACGCAAATCGGTTTCCACCAACCGGCTGCGTGGCCAGTTGAGAGTGTTGAAGACCACCAGCGTCCCTTTCGGATCGTTGATGTAATCGGAGATGGCGGCCATGCCGCGATCCAAAACGTATTCCAAATCCTCCTCTGCCTGGGTGGCAAAAGTATCCTTGACGGTTTGCTGGCGAACCGTCTCCTCGCTCAGCGGGCTGGAAATGCTTTGCCAGGCGCCCCAGGTGTGCTCGTCGAAGAGCAGCAGGTTTTGCCAGAGCCGCCGCAGCACGGCTGGCTCGACTTGCACGTAAGGATGAACCAGCGAGCCGATGGTGGAGAGTTTTTCCGCCGAAGGCGCCCGCTGCTCGACGCTGCGCGCCAGAATGGCATTCTGAGTGTCGGAGTAGATTCCGTCCTCCCAATACGGCCCGCCGTCGCCCTTGATGACCGGCATCGTTTTCCCCGCCTGCTCAGCGACTTCGCGAAGCGCATCCGCAAAACCGGCATAGCGCAGTTTCGGGTAAGTATAAATCTTGTTCCACTCGTCGGCGATCTGGGCTTGCTGCGGGAAAAGGTCGGAGTTCTCCAATTGCGCGCCAAACACCATCACGGTGTTGGGCTTGTACTCGGGGGACGTGTAGGTTTCGAGATACCCGGGCAAACGCTCCCGCCCCGTCTTGACTTCGGGGGGCATGCCGAAAACGGAGGAGACACGCCCGTAACTTTTCGAGTACCACATCAGCACTTTTTCGCCATCCGGGCCCTCCCACCAGTAAGGGGATTGCCTCTCCAGATTGCTGAGCACAACGATCGGCCCGCGATCCGGATTGCTGCCGGAAGTGAAGTACTTCAGGCCCGAGGCCGCCAGTACGGTGGCGTACGCCCAGGACTGGGAAGGCACGTCGGTGATGTTGGCGTAATCGAAATTGGCTCCGTTGGCCCGATCGAACCGATAGCTGGGATAGAGCGACCGGATGAGGGTTTCAAGCGCGGGAAACTCCGTGAGAAGATTCGCATACTCCGCCGGAACCAGGATCTTGTGTTCCCGCACAAGTTGCAGAAGTCTCTGCCGGTCTCCAGCGTTACGCCCCGCCAGGAATTCCTGGATCACCCAGTAGCCGTCCACGCTATAGCGGAAGTCCGGGTTTTCCTTGATCATGTCCATGGCTTCATCCAGAACCCGGCTCTGAATCTCGGAAACCTTGGCCTGATAGTCGGTATAACCGACGTCGATGTGCTCGTGCGGAACAATCAGCAGAGTCCATTTCCTGGCAGGCGATAAAGTCATAGGCAGGCGCTGCGGATGCTTCGCCAGCGTCACCGTAACATCCGCCTTCGTGTCGGCCGCGAACTCCGGCAAGGAGAGTTGAACGCGCTCCTCGCCAAAACTCCGTTGGGAAGCGATAGGATTCGAAAAGTTCCGGCCACTTAGCTCGAGATCGAACCGTGCGTCGCGGAGAGGCGAATTGTGGCGCAGATAAGCATCGACAAGCTCCAACAGTTCCTTGCCTTTTGCCTGGTAATAGATGCTGGGTTCAAACTGGATGCCGATTTTTCGCGGATCGTAGGTCTGGCCGGCGTCCTGATCGAGTTCCAGTGCATCGTACTCGAGGCCCGCAGCGTTCGTGTCCGATCCCGGTTCGTCGATCGCGGTCAAGACCAACGTGTTGTCTCCTTGCTTTAGAGACGGTGTGGGAAGTTGGATCTCAAGCTCATCGGACCAGTATTTGTCGCCGGGCGCGTCGTGCCGCTGCGGATGGTGGTAAGCCCATCCTTGCTGGCCGTTGATCTCCACTTGAAGGGTTGGGAAATAGGCCCGTTGGCCGATTACAAACCCTACCTTCAGGAAGTAACAACCTCTTGGTGAAGCCGCCGAAAAGAATTTGATCGTATAGGGATGGGGACGGCGGCCGGCGTGTTCGTTGCCCGAGCCCGGCTGGTAGGCATACCAGTCACTCTGCGGGTCGCTTTTCCCAACCGTGTAAACCACCGGGGTTTCGGCAAGCGCCGCGCCGGGTAATGCCCGCCCTTTCTGGTTAAACTCCGCCGAAGAGTGATCGAACTTGCCGATCTGCCAGAGGGTCTGCGACTGGGCCACCGCCCGGTGACAAGTTGTCAGCGCGATGATCGCCAAGGTCAGGAGAGGGAAGCCTCTCTGAAAACGTGTAGGGGTAGGGCTTGCCCTACCCGATCCATCGGGGACGGCAAGCCGTCCCCCTACAAGCAGGTGAACGAGGGGAATTGTTTTCATGGATTGAACCCAGCGCGCAAAAAACGCAAAAAGGGAGCATGTTTTTGCAATATTCGCGTCAATTGAGCGCATTTGTGGGAGTTCGTTTTCACGAATTGTGCAGGAACCCTCGTGTGTTTTCATAGACATACTGGCTTCGTTCGTATAAAAAAGAACGGAAGTATGTACTTTACGCAAACAGACTAAATGTCCTCGGGTGCCTACCGCCTACTTTATTTCGGCCATCCCTCCGCTGGCTTCCTTTTCTGCATCGCCAGCCTGACCGCTTCCCGCCAGTCGCCCTCAATTTTGAGGTATTGCGGTTTAGGACCAGGCTTCTTCTTGAGGGATGATTTCGGTTTCTTCGGCATAGTCATCACTTTCTAAATCATGGTTTTGTTGACCTCAGGTCTAAATACGCTTACTCAATATTTTCGCAATGGCGATGGACAGGACGAAGACAGTGCTAATCAAAATGAGTCCGTCTTTGTTATCGCTCCAACGAATATCACCGAACAAGATAGGTATAAGTGCGCAGAGCAACAGGAAACCGGAAACCCCTATGAGAATTATGAATACGGGAACCGCACCACCCCAATCCCTGACCAGTATGCTGACCATGCCGAGAAATGCCACGACAGCCAAGAGTGGTACCCAAAGGGTGCTTGAATCCACAGGTTCCCCCAAATCACGCTAATTTTTGCGCAATCATCTCATCTAAAATCTCTTGCACCGTGAGTGGGATAATGATCAGATGTTCTCGCTTGAAAAAGCCATCAATCTCCGTGAGCGCATCTTGTGAAAAGCCAAAAGCCACAAAGAACCCCTTCTTGCGGTTAGTCCGACGCATAGCAGTCTCAAACTCATCAACATCCGGGCGACCCGCCCTGCTCTTTTGTTTTACCTGGATGGGATACCAGTCGTCCATAAAGTTCAGTTCTCCCGCAGTCTTGCCGCTACTCTTAAGTGCAGCAGATAGAGGGTAAATGCGGCCATCAATGCCCATGTCTCCGACCTGAGTCTTATTCGGAATCCCACCCAGGGCAATCACCGCCCAATTCTCGAACTCGAAGGGTGGAATCTCTTGCAGCCGTTTTTCAGTCCACGGCATCCCTCGCACGATAAAACCTTTGCCGTTCCGCCAATAGTTCTCGTCCTCTCGCAACCTGCAATCATCACGCAGCCGCTTCGCCATCACACGACAAGCCGTGGGTGAGATGTCAATCCCAACCCACTGCCGCCCTAAAGTCTGCGCCGATATGAGCGCCGTGCCACAACCGCAGAACGCATCAAGGACAATATCGTTGGGGTTGCTGGAAGTCATGATGACCCTCTCCAGCAGTTTTAGTGGTTTTTGGGTTGGGTACCCCAAATATTCCTTGGCTTGCGAGTTGATTGGGTTTATGTCGTTCCATACGCTTCCGACGGGCACGCCTTTGGATTTCTCCAGATACCTTTTGAGCCGAGGGACTTTCCCCCTGGGCGGTATGGCAACCCTGCCCTCTTGAATGAGCTTTTCCATGTTCTCTTGGCTGTATCGCCAATAGCCGTCAACTCCAAGCACCTTATAATGAGGGTTTCCTTTTGAAGGAGCAGCACCACCCGGAGCACGCAAGTCTCCCCATTGAATCCGCCGTCCATCCTTGTCAGTTTGGGAGTAGTGGGAATCCTTGTAAGACTCCTTGAGTGGAACGTACTGCTGGTTCCAGGTGTATTCTTCGTTTCCTCCACAATAAAGGAGAAGCGTATCGTGCAACCGAGGGTAATGCTTGCTCCCCTGCTCGACATCTCCTTTCGATGTTTGCCGTTTCCAGATAACCTCGTTGATGAAGTTGTTCTCCCCGAAAATCTGGTCGAGCATCACTTTGACGTAATGGCTGGCGTGCCAGTCGCAGTGGCAATAGAAGCTGCCCGTCTTTTTCAACACACGTGCAAGCTCAACGCAGCGTGGCCTCATGAATTCAATGTAGGCTTGAGTCGATTCGTGCCGGTCCTCGAACGAGCGTTTCTCTTTGGTCTCTCCCCAGAAAACCTCATAATTGCGGTTGGAATTGAAGGGTGGGTCTATGTAAATCAGGTCAACACAGGCGTCCGGCAGGTTCTTTAGCTGTTCTAAGTTGTCGCCACAGTATATGACGCCTGTATCCACTAAAGCCGAGGAATTTCTTACCATTAAACAGCGTGACCTCCTGGATTCTTATACCTCAACCGCTTCCCCTGTGCCAGTTTAATCGCCATCACCGTCCGATCTCCGTCGTTCATCCTGCGGGCGTTCCACATAAAATCGAACTGCCATAGGTAGCGATGGAGGTATTCCTTGCTCACATTATGGTAAATACCCATAAGCCCACGTTTTATCAGCGCAAAAGAACTTTCCGCCGTGTTCGTGTGAATATCGCCACGGACGTATTCTTTCGTGCTGTGGCATATCATCTCATGCCCACCGGCGAACCCTTTTCCAATACCACGATAAGCGGGAAAATCATCCGTCATAATGCGTGCCTGCTGGTCAACCAATTCCCGGATGGCACTCTTGAGGGTATTTCTGCTCACGTCAGCCACAACCTGACGCCGAATCCTGCCATGCCGCTCTACCGCCGCAAAGACCGGAGTCTTGCTCGTTCCCCTCCCCCGTTTGTGCTCGCCCGTGCCGGGACGGGGCTTCCCTCCCACATAGGTCTCGTCGCATTCTACCGTTCCTACTAGCTTCTCCATAGTCGAATTGTCAGGAGCCATCGCAAAACGGATGCGGTTCATGAGGAAAAGGGCGGACTTGTAGCTGATCTGGCAATGGCGCATGATTTCCAGGGCGGCTACGCCCTTCTTGGACGTGCTGGCCCGCCAGAAAGCATAGCACCAATGGCGAAGGGGGAGGCGGGATTCCTCCCAGACCATGCCGATACGCACGGTGTATTGCTTCCCGCAGGCCCGGCAGCGCCACAGATACCGTCCGTTGCGCTGGCCAGTTTTAGGGTCGAGCATCTTGTAGACTTCGGTTGAGCCGCAATGGGCGCAAACTGGGTTGCCTGCCCACCGCAAGGCCTCCAAGAACTCCACGGCGGCCAATTCGTCGGAGCAGGCAAGCGGAATCGCTTCGATGACTTCGGATTTGGATAGCTGATGCTGTTCGTCTTCGGATGATATCTTTGGTGTATCGGGTGTATCCATACCTATAATATACCTCAAAGATATGGATTTCTACGAAAAATATGGGGTTTTCCACAGGTTTTTTGAGCAGGATGATGTGTTTACAACGAATCAGCTTCCGACTACCAAAACCCTTTTCGGAGGGGTATAATCTATGGGTATGCTTTCAGAGTTTCAACAGGACGAGCTTTGGAGAAATTGGATTTCAGCAGAAATTCGGGCCGATTACTTTGCCGACATGCGCTCACGGTATTCTCGTTTGCATGACTGGCTGATTTGGTCAACTCTATTCTTCTCCGGGGGAACCGTTTTCGCCGTTACTGCCAATCTCCCCGCCAAGTATGGGTGGCTAAAGCCTGCATTGGCTCTCATCACTACCGCCTTGAGCCTTCTCTCCGTTGTAATGCAGAATCCCAAAAAAACCGCTGAGTGCGCAGACTTGCACTTCAAATGGAACCGTCTGGCGACGGAGTATCAGGCGCTCTGGAACAATGTGTATTCGGATGATGCTGAGCCAAAATTTGAAGGTCTTGTTGAAAAAGAGGCGGAGCTTTCCAAAGCCAGCCTGACAATCCCAAACAAGCCCAGACTTGTCGAAAAATGGGAACAGCACGTTTTGTCTCATCGGGCCGGAGCGCCAGCAAGCACATGAGAGTTAAACAAGGTTCAAGCTATCCTCCGATTCCTAAACCTCTCCCAAAACCGCCCAAGCCACCACCGCCACCACCCTCTCCTCCACCTAAGAAATGACTTATCTTCTCAAGATTCCCCCTGCGTCTTGCGTAAAGTACATACTTCCGAAAAAGAATTTCTTTTTCAGGAATCCTGCGGCCGGAGCAGCCTCCGGTACAGCCGCGCCGCCCCGATTCCCCGCTGGCAGAGTATCTGCACCAGTTGACTGAACAAGACGCGCCTGTTTGTGCAAATTTCGTGTCCTTTGGGCGCAACTGTGGGAGTTCGTTTTCACGAATTGTGCGGGAGCCCTCGTTTGTTATCATAGACATACTGGCTTCGATCGTATAAAAAGAGTCTCTTCTTCAGGATTCCTTTGGCGGGGGCAGTCTGCTGTACCGCCGGCCCACCCCGGCTTCGGCCTGGCAGAATATTTCTACGAGATCAGCAAACAAAGGGTGCGACATTTGGGCGGGAGTCAAAACCTCCCGGGCCGTTTCGAGGACCCGGCAGGGCGGGGCATCCACCAAGGCTTGCAGGAGGTCGCCATAGAGGCGCGAGCGCCCCCCGCCCCGCAGACGATTCAGCCGCGACTGCGACTTGCCGCGCGCCGTGCGCGGCCCCGTGGATTTTTGAGAGTTGCGGCGGTTGGGCTGGAGGCGGGCGGGAGTCATGGGATTCTTGCGTAGGGACATAATGGCTCCTAGCAACCTAGGATATACTAGTTGGCTACATTTGTCAAGTAAATTCTTCTGTAGCGGCTTTTGACGTTGAACAATTCCTTACAGGAAGAGCCGCCGGGACCAAACAACCAGGGACTCTGCGTTACCCGCTTCGTTCGCGTTCATCAAACCTTGCGGGTCACCCCCGCAATGGAATCTGGGATCACTGACCATGTTTGGACAATCACGGAAATGTTAAGTAATATCAGCGTTTAAATGAGAACTCGCTGTCGATGCCATAGATTCTGCGCCCTGCGAGCTTTGACGTTCGCGCTACTCAATGTTCTCTGCGCTTACGCCCAACTCCACCCAGGAGTAATCCCGCCCGGTACGGTTCGAGAGAACCCTAAAGATGGGCTAAAGTACGTCTGGATTCCCCCTGGAACGTTCATGATGGGCTGCTCGCCGGGAGACAGCGAGTGCCATGAAGTCGAGAAGCCTGCTCATCAAGTGACAATCACCAAGGGTTTTTGGATGGGGCAGACGCCCGTCACGGTGAACGCCTACAAGCGCTTTGCGGGAGCGACGGGACGGCAGATGCCTGTGGTCCCGAAATTCAATACTGGCTGGGCGAATGAGAACATGCCGATCGTTAGTGTAAGCTGGGATGATGCGCAGGCATACTGCGGATGGATGGGCGGGCGTCTGCCGACGGAAGCGGAATGGGAATACGCCGCGCGCGGGAGCAGCACGGAGGCACGCTACGGCAATCTTGATGAGATCGCGTGGTACCGCGGGCGCCAAACGCACGATGTAGCTCAGAAGCGCCCCAACGGCTTCGGGCTGTATGACATGTTGGGGAACGTTTGGGAATGGGTGAATGACTGGTATGACCAGGATTATTACCAGAACAGCCCGGCTCAAGATCCCACCGGGCCAGTGAGCGGTCAGGCCAGCGTTCTGCGCGCCGGTCCTTGGGTCATTCGCGTGTCGCTCCGCGTCGGGGGCGATCCGGGCGCCAGGGGCAACAGCACCGGCTTCCGCTGTGGTGGGGAAGTCTTCGTTCCTTGACCCGTTTCGCGAAGACATTTGTGTTGGCCAACGCACGGATATCACACTACCAATCCCTCCATATAAGAACATCTTGCCACCGGCGCCTCCGCGTGCTTGGGATCGCATCCAGCGCACTTTCAGGACGATCAAAGGATGGCCCACCCAAGGCAATGAAGATCAGCGTCGTCCCCGCGTAAGCGCGGACCCATTGTTGGTCCAATGGATTCCCGCTTGCGCGCGAATGACGTGACTCTCAGGAGAGGCGCGGGCGACAAGGAATCTCGCAATGCCTTGAAAACAATCCAGAGCGAGATTCCTCGCTCCGCTCGGAATGACAAGGGAAGAGGGCGGCGTCGCGCAACAGTTCTTGCGTCTAGCAGTTCCACGGCTTATGATAGGCCGTCGCGTCAAATCAGAACGGAGATACACGCCAAGGACCAGGATAGAAGCGGCGTTTGGGGCTACTCGACCCAAAGGGGGGCACATGAAACGAAGCATGGGGACTTCTGAGTTGCGGAGAAAGTTAAACCCTTGGAAGTTGGGAGCAGTTCTTGCCTTAGCTGGGCTCGTCTTGATCCTGCTTCACGGTCTAACTGATGCCCAAACAAACGAGGCTGGAAACGCACCTCGCAGCAAGCCACCCGCCACTGATCTCACGCACCAACCCACTCTTTTCATAATCGGCTACGCGCATCTCGACACCGAATGGCGTTGGGAATATCCGCAGGTGATTCAGGAATACCTCAGCAAGACGATGCGGAACAACTTCGCCTTGTTTGAAAAGTATCCGCACTACATCTTCAATTTCACCGGGTCCAACCGCTACGAAATGATGAAGGAGTACTTCCCCGCGGATTTTGCCCGCTTGAAACACTATGTAGCCATTGGGCGATGGGTCCCTGCCGGCTCCTCGGTGGAGGAAAACGACGTCAACTCGCCCTCGGCCGAATCGATCATTCGCCAGGTGCTGTTTGGGAACGAGTACTTCCGGCACGAGTTCGGCAAAGCGAGTGAAGAGTTCATGTTACCGGACTGTTTTGGTTTTCCTGCGTCGCTGCCCAGCATCCTGGCGCATGCGGGCGTGCGTGGTTTCTCCACGCAGAAGCTCTCGGCGGCTTGGCAACCGGCCCCGCACGTCGGCGGGCCCGACTCGCCGGAGAAGACGCCGGAAGGCATTCCCTATAACGTGGGGATCTGGGAAGGCCCCGACGGCAAGACCGTGCTCGCGGCCCTCAACCCCAGCAGTTATGACAGTGATGTTTATACCGACCTTTCGAAGAACAATACCCCGCCACCGGGCGAGCATGACGAAGACTACGTATGGGATTGGCCCGCTCGGGTGAATATCGACGGCACGGCCACCGGGATTTACGCCGACTACCACTACGTGGGCACGGGCGACATCGGCGGCTCTGCCAGGGAGGATTCGGTGCGGCTGATGGAGGCGATCGAAACCAAGAGCGAAACCTCGATCCCTGCCATGCCCACTTACGGCCCCTTTGGGGAGGAAACTCGTGGAAAGCCCGGCCCGCCCGTGCAGATGGGGACCGGCCCGCTGCGGGTCGTCTGGTCGGATGCGGACACGATGTTCCGCGAAATCAAGCCCAGCCAGACAAGCCGCATGCCCCGCTGGAAAGGCGATCTCGAGTTGATCAACCATTCCGCGGGATCACTGACCTCGCAGGCATATCACAAGCGATGGAACCGGCAGAACGAAGTGCTGGCGGACGCGGCTGAGAAGGCCTCGGTGGGAGCCGCCTGGCTGGGTGGCCGGGCTTATCCTCAAGCTCGGCTGAACCGCGCCTGGAGGCTGGTGCTGGGCGGGCAATTCCACGACATCATGGCCGGAACCGCCACCCCGCAGTCCTACGTGTACTCCTGGAACGATGACGTGCTGGCGATGAATCAGTTCGCGGGCGTGGTGACGGATGCCACGGAGGCCATCGCCTCCCTCCTGGACACCCAAACCAAAGGAACCCCGGTCGTCGTCTTCAACCAATTGAATATTCCGCGCCAGGATGTGGTGGAAGCTCACTTGTCCTTCCCCAACGGCGCTCCGGCGGGAGTCCGCGTCGTGGCCCCGGACGGCCAGGAAGTTCCCGCGCAGCTCGAGCCGGGAAGCGACGGTTCCGTGGTGTTCCTGGCGAGCGTGCCCTCGGTGGGGTACGCGGTTTACGATGTCCAGCCGGCGGGTGCGCCTGCCTCGGCTTCCACCCTCCAGGCCAGCAACTCTTCGCTTGAAAACGCCCGTTACCGCGTCAAGATTGATGAGAACGGGGACATTTCGAGCATCTATGACAAGCAGCTCGATCACGAGTTGCTTTCTGCGCCGCTGCGATTGGCGATCTCGACGGACAATCCTGAACACTGGCCCGCCTGGAATATGGATTTTGAAGACGAGCAGCGGCCGCCGCGCGCCTACGTCGGTGGACCGGCGCAAGTCGCGGTTGTCGAGCAAGGGCCGGCGCGCGTCGCGGTCGAAATCTCCCGCGACGGCGAGAATTCGAAGTTTGTCCAGACGGTTCGCCTTTCAGGGGGTGACGCGGGCAACCGCGTCGAGGTGATGAACGCCATCGACTGGGCCACCAAGGGCGTGAATCTCAAGGAGACGTTTCCGCTCAGCGCTTCGAATCCGAACGCGACTTACAACTGGGACATCGGCACCGTCCAGCGCCCGAACGAATTCGACCGGCAGTTTGAAGTTGCCACCCATCGTTGGATCGACCTGACGGACCAGAGCGGGCGGTACGGAGTGACGGTCCTGACCGACGCCAAGACCGGTTCCGATAAACCCAGTGACAACACCCTGCGACTCACCCTCATCCGCACTCCCGGCACTCGGGGAGGTTACGAGGATCAGGGCACCCAGGACTGGGGCCGGCACGAATTCGTGTTTGGGTTAACCGGCCACCAAGGCGACTGGCGCCAAGGGCAGACCGATTGGCAGGCTTACCGCCTGAATGAACCGCTGATCGCCTTCGAGACCTCCGCACATGCCGGGGCCTTGGGCAAACAATTCTCCTTGCTGCAAGTCAGCAACCAACGGGTGCGCGTGCTGGCGATGAAGAAGGCTGAAGAAAGCGACGCCGTGATCGTCCGTGTGGTGGAGATGAGCGGCCAGCAACAACCGGATGTTCACCTGACGTTCGCCAGCCCGGTGGCGTCAGCCCGGGAAGTCAACGGGCAGGAGCAGCCGGTTGGGCCCGCGACGATCACGAACGGCGACCTGGTGGCTTCCTTCAGCGCCTACCAGCCTCGCTCGTTCGCCGTGAAGCTGTCGCCGCCGCATGAGAAAGCGGTCCCGGTGGAGTCGAAACCCGTGCCGCTGAGCTACGACGCCTCCGTGGCCACTCTCGACGACAAGCCTGGCGAAGGTTGCTTTGATTGCGACCTGAACAATCAGACTGCGCAGCAAGGCAACGCCTTGCCGGCTGAAATGTTGCCCTCTCAAATCACTTATGGCGGCATCCAGTTCCGGCTGGCGCCCGCCGGCCTCGGCAAACCCGATGCGCTCGCCGCCCACGGCCAGGCCGTTAAGCTGCCGGCAGGCGACTTCAACCGTTTGTATCTTCTCGCCGCTGCTTACGACGGCGACCAGGAAGGGACATTCGAAGTGGCAAGCCCTTCAACTTCCTCCCGCATCGAGTTGCAGGTCGAAGATTGGAGCGGTTTCATCGGTCAGTGGGATGCTCGCACCTGGACCGAGAAGCAGGTGGAACTCCGGGTGCCGCCTGAGCCGGCGGCGGATGACCAGAGCCCGCGAGCCGAGCGGGCGCGGCGAATTCGCGCCTACGTGAAGGAGCACGGGCCGATCATCCGAACCGAGATGGAGTGCACCGGGCTGAAGCCTGCCTACATCAAGCGCGCACCTGTCGCCTGGTTCGCCTCCCACCGCCACGAGCCCGGCGGCGGCAATGAGGCTTACAGCTACTCCTACCTGTTTGCTTACGAACTCGACCTGCCGGCCGGAGCTACAACCGTCACGCTGCCTGACAATGCGAGGATTCGCATCCTGGCGGCCACGGTGGCAAAGGAGCAGCCACCGGCCAGCCCGGTGCAACCGCTCTACGACAGGCTGGACCGCGCCAATTTCGATTTGGCGCGCTGGAAGGCCGCGGCCGCGGATGAACGCAAATGATCGCAGATCAGGTACGGTCAAAAGATAAGGGAACTGCTTTATCGGCGTTTATCTGCGGCAATCTGCGGTAGGCAATTCCCCGGCGCACTCCAGGGAGGACTCGAAATGGCGAGCCCGGTTTCGCCTTCTGAAGTAGAGACCCTTGCTGAAGCTCCGTCTCAGGGCTCTCAAAAACCGCAGGCAAGCGCGGAGCGCTTGCTTTCCCTCGATACTTTTCGCGGATTCACCATGTTTTGGATCGTCGGCGGCGAGGGGCTGATGCTGGGCCTTCAGCACCTGGGCCACAACAGAGTCATTGACCTGATCGTCCGCGAGTTGAATCACACACCTTGGATCGGATTGCGATTTGAAGATTGCATCTGGCCCAGTTTCATGTTGATGGTTGGAGTGTCGGTCCCATTTTCTCTAGCCCGGCGGTCCCCCACCCAAACCTACAACCAGCAATTGGCGCATGCCATTCAACGCGCCGTGGTTTTGTTTCTGCTTGGCTCGGTGCGGGAATCGCTCTTTCTCCATACGCCGTGTCTGATCGAGCTGAGCAGCGCCCTCCAGCCTATCGCCGTGGCTTCCCTTGTCGCCTTCCTGGTGGCGAAGAAATCCTGGCGATTCCATGCCGGCTTAGCGGCCGGTATTCTTGCGGGATACGCTTGCCTGGTGGCCTTCGTGCCTGCGCCCGGCGTTTCGGCCGGCAGCTATGCACTGAATCATAATCTCGTTCACTCTGTCGATATCGCGCTGCTTGGACAGCATCGCTGGGACACCTGGCCGTACCGCGACGAAGGATGGGGGACTTTTCTCTCGACGATTCCCACCATCTCAACTACCCTCTTCGGCCTGGTGATCGGCAAACTTCTGTTGGCGGCGCGTTCTAAGGCGGATAGCGCGAAAGTAATTGGAGGCATGAGTGTGATCTTCCTGGCGATGGGATTCGGACTGAGTCGGGTGATCCCCATCGAAATGAAGATGTGGACAACCAGCTATGGCTT
>Ga0209415_10006112_pt1 | contig 21508 bp, 38 predicted proteins | sample PeaSoiSIISIP2007_FD_187696 | JGI IMG/M metagenome (GOLD analysis project Ga0209415, IMG submission 187696) | Peat soil microbial communities from Weissenstadt, Germany - SII-SIP-2007 (SPAdes) (version 2) | ecosystem: Environmental > Terrestrial > Soil > Wetlands > Peat | place: Germany... | reverse complement strand
CGGGTAGCATCTTCATCCAAGGGCAGACGTACAAAATCGTGCTGATGACGGCCGGCACGGATAACACCTGTTCGACCGGCTCAGTCGTATGGACCGCGGACAACGTCACCGATACCACGTTTTTCTATATCCAGCATTTGAAGACCGTGAGCGATTCCTCGCTGCTTTCCTTCCGCGTGGCCGGCTCGCCGGCCGGCAGCGTGGTGCGCACGGTGCAGGCCAAAGCATCGGAGACTCTCAGCGTGCTCGATTTCGGCGCCGACCCTACGGGAGTCGCCGACAGCACGGCCGCATTTACGGCGGCCATGACGGCCTCGCGCTATGTGCTGATTCCGGCCGGCACGTACACCATCAGCGGCACACCCGCGCTAACCTTGACCACCGGGCAGGCCCTGGTAGGGACGGGGGGCGACGGCGCCACCGTGCTCAACTACTCGGGCGCCGGAACGGCCATCCAGACCAACCCGGCGGCCGTGGCGTCGGCCATTCACCTGGAAGGCTTCACCCTCACCAAAACCGGCGGCGGCCTGGTGGGGATCGACGCCTCGACCATGTGTAACTCCTCGTTCAAGCGGATCGCCATCAATCTGTTCCCCACCAATCTGCTGATGGGCGGCAACTCCACAACGGGGAATTTTTACAACACCTTCGAGCAAGTCTCCACCGTGCAGGGCGTCAACGGCATTGTGATCGGCAACGCCACCGGCGCAGGCGTGGCGAGCGCCAACACCTTCATTGGCGGCCGGCACATTGCCAACACAGCCAACGGCATCAAGATCGTGAACGGCTTCGGGAACCGCTTCCATGGCGTATCGATCGATGGCACGGTATCGGGCGGTGACAATGGGATTCGCTTTCAGGCGGGGTACGACAATCAGTTCTACGGCTACCTGGAAGCCTTGACTACCGGCTGGATTGCGGACGCGGATAACACCGTGTTCGCCGGCAGCCAGGCGCGCAGCGACGTGGTGGAGGCCTATTACGATGGCGCTTTTCCGGGCGGCAACGGCACCGACAACGCGGACGGCTCTACGTTCTTCCGCGATGCTTTCATCGGCAATAAGTACTTCTCGCTCGGCGGCGCGAATGGCTATCTGGGCATCGGGTTCAACGAATACAACCCGCCGGCCACGTGGACTCCGATTGACATCAAATCGCAAGTGGGCAAGAGCTCGCCCATCATCACCTTGGACGACACACCCAAAGGGAACCGGGCATTTCTCATGGGCGCGACCGTGGTGGATCCCTCTTCGTGGAGCGTCTACGATCCGGTGTCGGGCTCCGCGCTCAACTGGGACGGCATCAACGGCGGCCTGGGCCTCAACGCCGTGCCGACCTCCATGCTGCACCTGAAAGCCAGGACCGGCGGCCTCGCCACGAATTTTACGATGGACAACACGGCGCTGGCCGGCGGCCGGCTCTACGCCGTGGGCGCGGGCGTCATTGCTAACGCCAACTGGTCCGTCTACGATCCCGTGAGCGGCCTGTATCTGGACTTCGCGGGCGCGAGCGGGCTTTTGGAAGTGCCCACGCTGCGCATCACCGCGGCCGTTCCGATCTACGCCAACAACGCGGCGGCCGTGGGCGGCGGCCTGACCACCGGGGATCTGTACCGCCTCGGCACCAATCCCGACAACCTATGTGTCGTGCACTAAGGAAAACTTTCTATGACAGTCGCCAAGAAGATCATCACACCCGCGCAGTTGACCAATGCCGCGGCCACCTACTACACCGCGCCGGCGAACACCAAATGCGTGATTAAGAAACTCACGTTCACCAACACCTCGGCCGCACCCGTCACCGTGACGGTGTACCTGGTGCCGGCGGCCGGAGCGGCGGGCGTCACCAATTGCATCTGGTACCAGGTGACCATTCCGGCGGCGGCCGTGGCCGTGAACCCCACGCGCGAATGCTACGAAGCCGAGAACCAGGTGCTCGAGGCGGGCGACTTCCTGCAGGCGCTCGCGGCCACCGGCGCGGTGATTACGATTCAGGGCGCGGGGACTGAGATTTCGTAATGGAACTCCGCCTGATCCGGCCGGAGGAGTGGGCACAGCTCGCGCCCATCTTCGAGCAGGAAGGCGGACGGCTGCCGGACCCATCAAGAGCCACTGCGGCGGTAGCGTTCGATGAAAAAGGCCTGGCCGGATTCTGGACGCTGCAGCAGATGTACCACGCCGGGCCGTTGTGGATCCGCCCCGATCTTCGCGGCAAGGGACTCTGGCGCAAGCTGCACGCGGTGATCGATGGCCTGTTTCACCGCCAGCCGGGAACGGGTTACTACTCGTTCGCCGGCGAGCCCAAGGTCGAGGCCATCTTTCGCCAGCTCGGCTATACCGCCGTGCCCTACACGCTTTGGAAAAAGGAGTTTTGAGCCATGCCGTTCGGAGGATTGTTAACAGCGGGAATCTTGGGATTTGGCGGAAGCCTGTTCAGCGGCATCATGGGATCGAGCGCGGCCGAGAGCGCCGCGCAGACGCAAGCCCAGAGCGCAGCCAACGCGCTGGCGTTTCAGAAACAGGAGTGGACCCAGCAGCAGCAGAACATGCAGCCGTGGCTCACCGCGGGCTTTGACCCCAACGCCGCGGGCATAGGGCCGGCGCCGGCGCCGTTCTCGTACAGCGCTGCGGATTTTCAGGCGGATCCCGGTTATGCCTTCGCGTTGTCGGAAGGCCAGAAGGCCATCGCCAATAGCGCCGCGGCCAAAGGCGGTTCGCTCTCGGGCGCCGCCGTCAAAAACCTCGACCAGTACACCGTCGGCATGGCCGACCAGGAATACAACCAGGCGGAAACCCGCGCGCAGGGCGTGCAGGCGCAAAACTTCAACCAATACCTGCAGACGTATCAGGACGCTTTCAACACCTTCGAAACCAACCAGGGCAACGCCTACAACCGGCTCAGTGGGGTTTCGAACGAGGGCCTCACTGCCGTGCAGACGCTCGGCCAGGAAGGCGCGCAGGCGGCCAACACCGTAGGCAACACGACCGAAGACCAGGGCAACGCGCTGGCGGCCGGCACGGTGGGCTCGGCCAATGCGCTCACCTCGGGCATCTCTGGGGCGACCAACGCCGTTACTGGCGACGTGAACGCGATCAACAACTACAACAACCAGCAGCAGATTCAGAAGCTGTTGGAGGCGTACCAGCAGAACGGCAGCGGCTACAGTGCCGGCGGCTTCGCATAAGGAGAACGTGAATGCCCATCGATCCCAACATCGCCCTTTCGGTCAAGACGCCGCAGTTCGAAAACGCGCTGGACGTCGCCCAAAAATCCAACCAACTGCAGACTTCCCAACTGCAGGGCGAAGCCGCCGTGCAACAGATGCAGTCCGGAGCGCTCGACATCCAGCAGAAACAGATGCAGATGGCCAGTACCCAGGCCGTGCAGCGCGCCCTGCACGACTCGGGCGGCGACCTCGACCAGGCTAGCCAACTGGCGACGCAGTACGGTGCGCTGCCGTCAGACGTGATGAACCTGCGAAACACCAGTATGTCGATGCGGACCAACTACGCCAAGATGACCACCGAGGAAGCCGCAGCCCTCAACGCCAAGAAAGACATCATCCACCCGCTGGTCAAAGCAGTGCTCGCCGAAACCGACCCGGCGAAACAGAAAACCGCGTGGAACCAGATGCACGAAACGGCCGTGCAGCAGGGCGCCGAAACCGCGGCGCAGGCCGCGCAGCTCCCCTACCCTGGCCCCGATGGGGTTCAGCGATACGACACCCAATTGAACACCCTCAACTGGATGCAAAAGCAGGCCGAGCAGGAGACGGCAGCCGCGCGCAAGACGACGGCGCAAACCGGCCAGGATCGGCTCAACGCGGAGCTCCCCGAGCTGCAGAGCAAAGCGGCCCAGGCCAAGCAGAATTTCTACGCCAACCAGTTGGCCAACGTCAACGATCCGGTAGCACACGATCACATCCGCACCCAGGCCATCGTCTCGGGCGTGGACGCTTCGGTGCTTCCACCTTCCAGCCAGGTGTACGCCAACGGGCAGAAGACTCCCGAAGGGCAAACGGCGTTACAGCGCATCGGCATGACCGACGAACAGAAGACCCAAGCCGACGCGCAGGCCAGGCGCGACGCGCAGAACGCGCAGCCCAAGACGGAGGCCGAGCTCGCCGTGGTGGCCGCCGATTCGACGAAACCCCAAGCGGTGCGCGACAACGCCAACGCCGCCCTGAAACGGCTCGACGCATCCAAGATCGCGGCGCGGCCGATCATCCAAACCATCGTGCCAGGCCTCGGAGCAGGCCAGGGGGGCGCTACTTCAGAGGCCACAGGAGACGCCTACCTCAACACACTGCCGCCGGGAACGGCCAACCAGGTGCGCGCGATCGCGGAGGGGCGCGCTGCCCTGCCCAGCGGTTCGACGCGCAGCCAGGCGGCCATCCAGCTCCGCCAGGCGGTGTTTCAGTACGACCCCACGTATTCGGACCAGCGGGCGCAAGTGCGCAAGGCCTTAACCACAGGGATAGACGGCCGCAACATCGGCGCGTTGAACACGGCTACGGTGCACCTGGATCAACTGGGCGATGCGGCCACCGCGCTCAACAACGGCTCTTTCACTCCGGCCAACGGGGTGTACCAGAAATTCAAGCAGATGTTCGGCTCCGCGGCGCCGACCAACTTCGAAGGCCTGCGCGCGGCCGTCTCGGGGGAAATGGCGAACGCACTGAAAGGCGTGGCCACCGATCCAGAGATTGCCAGCATCAAGGGCACCATCGACAAGACCAGCTCGCCCCAACAGTTGGCCGGCCAGATCAACAACTACCTGGGCATCCTGCGGGTGAAGCTGGGGACGTACCAGCAGCGCTATCAGCAGCAGATCCCCGGCGACTCGGTGTGGAGCCCGGTGCTGCCCTCCGCACAACAGGTGTTCAGCAAACACGGCGTGAGCGGACCGGATGCACCGCCAGCCGCGACGTCCTATGCGAACACGGCCACCGGACAGAACGGCCACAAAGTCGGCACCAACGATGCCGGCAAAACCTGGTACGACGTGCAGACCGGGCAGAAGGTGCAATAGATGGCCGATCCGATCAAACCCCCAGTTGGCTACACGCTCGACGCGGCGAGCCAGAGTGTGACTCCGCCCCCTGGGTACACACTGGATGCGCCCCGGACGCAGGCGCCGCCCATGGATGCCTACCGGCAGCCTGACGGCTCCGCGGCGGCCCGCGTCGCTAAAGGCTGGTGGGACTACACCGGCGGCGGCCTCTGGGACATGGTCAAGGGCCTTACCAGCATCGCGGCGAACTCCGGCCGGCCCATGATCGATCCGAATTCTGCCGGCGGCCAGATGATTCAAAACATCGTGCAGTCGCACGTCGACCAGGCGGAGCAGGCCAAAGACGCGCTCGATCGCAAGGATTACGTGGAAGCCTTCGGCCACACCCTGGCGGCGGCGCTGCCGTTCATCGGTCCAGCAGCGGCGCGCATCGGCGACAAATTCGGGGGAACGGAGGCGAAATTCGACAAGTACGGCAACGTGATTCAACAGGGGGTAGCGCCCGACATCGCCGGAGGCATTGGCAACATCCTCGGCCTGGCCACTTCGATGGCCGTGCCCGAGATCGCCAAAAAGATTCCGATCTCGGCGCCGGCAGTAACTCGTCCCATCGTCAAGAGCACGCTCAACCCGGTACAGCAGGCGGCCGTCGATTTCCTCCGCGAGAACGATGTGCCGTTGAATGCCGGCACGGTGACCGGAAACAAATTCGTGCAGGGCGCGCAGAAGCTCGCCGCGAGCACGCCTTTGGGATCGGGGATCGCAGCGGACGCCACGCGCGCAACAGAGGCGGGATTGCAGCGCGTCGCCAGCGACTTGGCGGACCAGACGCACCCGGACCCGGCGACGTTAGAGTCAGTCGGCCGAGTCGTGCCGGAAGCGCTGCAGGATAAGATCGCGGACCTCGGCACCGCAGAGAATGCCGGCTATGAGAAGGCCTGGCAGGGTCGCAACGATCCGAAGTACACCTACAAAATGCAGGTGGGAACGCAACAAGTCCCAACGCTCGATTCCGAGGGCAAGCCCACCGGCGCCATCGAATCCGCACCGCTAATGAAGCCGGTCAATATGCCGGTGGACGTGCAGGATATCAAAGCGGCCCTGAAACCGGTCTACGCCGAAATGCAGTGGATGCCAGCCAGCGATCGCTCATCGAGCGCCGGCTACCAGGCGGTGAAGAATATTCTGGAGGGAGACGACTACATCCCGGCCTGGCAGGCGGAGAAGGGCCTCAGCGGCCTGAAGACCATGGCGCGGGTGACCAGTCAATCCGGCGTCCGCAATGCCAGCCAGGGTATCGGCGCTTCCATCATTCCCGATCTCCAAGACAGCATCGATGCGGCCGTGGCTAACACAGGAGACGACGCGATCCGCGGGCTGCAGCAAGGCCGCGCACTCCACGCGAGCAAGATGGACGTAGCGGATTTGGCGGACAAGCTTCGCGCCGAGCCCGTGCAGGCGCTCAATCAGTTGACCTGGAAAAACGACACGGGTATCGATTTCCTGCGCAAGATCAACGACCAGGCGCCGCAGACCATGCCGCAGATCGGGCGCGCATTCATCACCCAGTTGTTCGACAAAGCGCAGCGCGACGGCGGCTTCTCGCGCACCCAGAGCATCTTTGACAACTGGCAGAACTTGGGCCCGGCGACCAAAAGGCTGCTGTATCCGAACCCGTCGCTGCGCACCAGCCTCGACAATTTCTTCCAGGGTGCGAAACTCGCGGCGGAGAACCCAAATCCCTCCGGCACGGCGCTGGTGGGTCAGACCACCTCGCTAGCAACAGAGATGCTGGGGTCGGGCGTGTTGATGCTCCAGAATCCCATGGCGGGTGCCGCAGGCCTCGCCGCGGGCGGAGCCTATCTGCTGGGCGGCCGAGCCGCTGCCAAACTGTTCTACTCTCCCGCTGGTGTGCGTCTGCTCACCGGAGGCCTCAAAGCGGAGGCGCCTGGCGCGGCGGCCATGCGTGCATCCCAAATTCTGCGCATCGCCGGCGACGATGACGTAACGCCCACCGGACCAGGCGGCGGCACTCCTCCCGCACCTCGGGGTGGCCCTAATCCTTCCGCCGCGGCGGCCGATAAGAACAATGCGGCCGTACCGGTACAATCCTCGACGCCAGGCGCAGCGTCGAGTGCTACACTCGCGCCAGGAGCTCCCAGTAATGTCAGACCCCAAACCGCAGTGGACGCCGGAACAGTTAGCCCGGTGGACGCCGGAGGAACTGGAGGAAGGCCGGCGACTGGAGAAGCTGCTAGACCAGGGAGCGGTCCTGGCGCAGCAGCGGCTCAAACAGAAGTCAGTATCCCCGGCTCCCCCCGACGGTACCAAGCCCGGTACGAAGTCCGGGAGTTAAGCGACATCCAGCCCAGCCATAACGGGCAGACCTTCCAGCCGAATCCCAACTACCAACTGGTCAACGATCGCGACTACGCGCGATCGGAGAATCAGGGCAAGGTGCTGATGGGCAGCGGCCCGGAATTTCACCCGTCGTATCACCTAACCGACAACCCGGACCCTTCGAACGGGCCACCGCTCGTCGATGAGTCGGGGAACGTCTACGGCGGCAACGGCCGCGCCATGATGCTGCAACGCGTGTACGCCGGCAACGCGCCCGGCGCCGCAGCTTACCGGCAAATGCTTACCAGCAAGGCCCAACAATTCGGTGTGGATCCGCAACAGGTTGCCGGCATGAAACAGCCGGTTTTGGTGCGCGTCATCCCCGACACGGAGATGGCCACCGCCGCGGCGAAGCAGCAAGCCGTGACGGACTTCAACAAGACCGGAACGGCGGCCCTGCGAGGCAGCGAGAAGGCGATCGCGGATTCGCGCCGCGTCTACCAAACCTACTCGCCGCAAGCGGTCGCGTTGGCCAAGACTCTGCAGGGCGCGAACCCCACCGAGTTAACGAAGGCAGCGCGCCAGTACGCGCAGGACGCCGCGGAAGCGGATCAAGGCAACAGCCTGTTTGGCGAGCCTCCCACGCCGGCGGAATCGTTCGATGCGGCATTTCGGCCGAACGCACTGAAGCTACGGAAGCCGTGAGGCCAGGTCTTTCCGTAACTGGTCGAGTTTGCGTTCGAAGAGCCGACACTCACCCACCACAAAACACGCGCTGAAGAACACCACCGCAATCAGTATCCAACCCTGTAATTCGGTCACTTTCCCCTCATTGCAACCGCGATCACTTGGTCGCCTCGGCTGTCAGATCCCAGATGGCGCACGCTGTCTTGGACTGCAGGCACGATTTGGTGTCATCCCAGGCCCAGATGCTTTCCCCCGAAGGGAGCACCATCCGCAGCACGAGCGTTTCCGCGATGATGGTTTGCGTGGCACCGTGACTGACGGAGTTTGTGGCCGCAATTCCGAATAGAGAGCCTCGGCCCCCCAACGCGGAGCCGACACCGGCCGCTCGCGCTACTCCCGAAAAAGTAGATCCGGCGTCTCTCTTATCCGCACCGCCCACAATGACGGCATCCGCCTCGGAGCGGTTTACCACGAGCTGGAAGCGCCCGCTGGTGGTGATCAGGGCTTGCAACGCCTGGCGGGACATCTCGCCGTTTGGCCCGTCGATCTTGTCGACGAAAAGTTTGCGCACCGGGTCCAGGCTCGTGGCGGGGGAAACGTTAGCAACCAGAGCCCAGTGATGCGGCAATCCCTTTTTGATATTTGGCCCTCGCCCATCGAATGCAACAGTGGTTCCCGGCAGCCACGGTTCTTTGATTGAGAAAGTGAAGGCGCAACCGGTCTTCTGCTCGTACGCTCGAATGCACCAGTCCGCGTGACGGATGGCTAGCCCGGAGTCATTACGCGCCGATGCCGTGAAGGTCACCTCCTTGCCCTTAACCTCAACCTGTACGCAGGTCCGCATGGTGAACGGCCCGATGCCATCCTTGCTGAGCGTATATTCGGTGGCGGGGCACTGCGCCTGTAGCTGACACGCGGCGATGGCAGCCACAGCCAGCAGAAGGATGGTTTTCATTTCCCTGCTTTACTCTTCGGCCGTTTCGGTTCCGGCCTGTAGTCAGGTGTGCCCGTTGCTGCCGTGTCGCAAAGCGTCGATGAGTCCCTTCAGCTTCTCCGCGATCACCTTAACCGTCTCTGCGGTTTCCTGCTGCAAGGCGGCGGTGCGGTCCAGCTTTTCGTCGGTCGCGGCCTGAACGGCGGCAATGCGCGCGAATACGTTTTCGATACCTGCGAAGCTGCTGTCGTGCGTGTCGAGCCGGGCCTTCATCATCTCCTGCATGTGCTTGTAGTGGGCCAACTCCGTTTCGAGCATCTGGATTTTCCACTCGTAGTCGATCATTTTTTCCCCGGTTCTTTCTTCCCCCACCTCGCCTCGGCCGCCTTCTGTGCAATTTGCTTCCGCTTCGCCTTCGTCAGTTTCTTGGCCCTGGCAGGCCCTCCAGCGAGCCCGGCAACGCGGGCCGATTCCGAACGCTCCTCCGGCGTCATCAGTTGATTCTTGCGCCTGGCTAGGGCGACGGCGGCCGGATTTTTGCGGTGTGCCATCGCCCAAAGTATAGCAACTTGACGTGCGGGCGATAAGCGCCGAAACGTTCGGGTCATTCTGTTTGTTATTCTAGTTGCATTTCGTGCGCACGTCAAGCATACTAATTTTAGAGGAACGGTAAAGATGAACTCCTTCGAACGACACGCCCACAGCGAACCCACCTACCAGGAATTTTTGGAGCGCGACGAAGCCCACGCGCGCTCGGCCGAACGCCGCGAGCAGGCGATCGAGAACGGAGGCGAAGCTGAACGACGGCGCCGGGCGCGCGAGGTGGGCCTCTGTACCTTACACGATTGGCAGCCGTTGTACCGCACGCCTGGCCCTGCAGACGAGAACCTGGAGAGCTACCAGGTATGCGCGGGCTGTGGCCGGCTCGGGTGGAAGCGGCAATCGGGCGCGATCGCGCTTCTAAATCTGGGAGCGGAGGCCTCCAGGCAGCGGCGCCGGCACGCGGACCAACTCAACCGGGAGGTGGCGTGATGGCCGACTACACGTACCAATACGATGGCGACCCCGGCGCGGTCACGGAACCCAAACCGCCCAAGAGCAGCAACGGCACGGCCCGCGCTGCGGGCAAGCGCAACGTGGTGGAATTCCCCCTCAATCAGCCGGTGCAGATGGCGCTGAAGTTCGCGAAGCCGAAGCTGATCGATACGCCACGCGGGATCCGTTATATGGCAACGACGGTTCACAACACCGTGGCGTTCTTCGATGCGGACGCAGCCCTGAAGATGGAGCACCTGCAGCTCAAGCCCGGCGAGCTGTTCTGGGTGATCCGCAAAGATGGCGAGCTCTGCGGATGGGACGTTTACCTAGATCCGAGCACGGAACAGGCGCGAGAGCCGAAGGTGGAAACCACAGTGAAAAAAACGGCGGACGCCCCAGTCGTAACGCCCGCCGCACCAAGTGAAAAAACAGTCAACAGCGGCAATGATAACAACGGCCACGCACTGAAGCCAACGCCGGGCTGGTCGCAACACCTGGTCACCGTCACCAATGAGCTGGTCGACGTCTACGCCACCTGTTTGGAGCACAGCCGGAAGCACAACGGCGCCGTGCGCAACGAGGATGTGCGCGCACTGCTTACCACGGCCTTCATCCAGCAATGTTCGAAAAAAGGGCGCCGTGCGTAACGATTACCAGTTGCGCCGCTGGTTGATGCGCGAGATCCTCGGCAAGGAGATCCCGCGCAAACCACCGAAGCGGGCCACTCATCTGAGTGGTAACAAGCCCGCACGTGATTGGAAGTACCGCGCGTGGATCCGCTCGCTGCCCTCGGCCGTCTCGGGTGTGATTCCCTGTGAGGAATGTCCCATCGAGGCATGTCATACCGGAACTGATGGGGGCACGGCGGAGAAGTCGAGCGACTACTCTTGCATTCCGCTGACCTGGGAAGAGCACTGCGAGTATCACCAGATCGGCCGCGCAGCATTCGAGCAGCGGCACAACCTCAACATTCGAGCCCTGGTCCGCCGGCTGAATCACTGCTGGTGGAACCAATGGAGGATCTCTCTATGACACGCACCCAACTGCTTACCATCTGGCGCGAGCGGCGCGACTTGCTCCCGTTGTTGCTGGACTGGCTGCGCGAGCTGCTGCGCTCCGAAGGTAAGCTATGATCATGCGCCTGCTGGGCACGCTGTACCTGTGGTGGTGCGAGCGCCAGCACCGCCGCGGCAGGCTGGTGAGGTGGGACCGGAGGAGAGATGCCCGATAAGACGATCAGGATCAAAGTCAGCGAGGCCGTGTACGATCTGCTGAAGGTGCTCGCCGGCGAGACACAGGATGTCGAGGACGTCGTGGGCATTTTGGTGGATCATGCGCAGCAGGGCGTGTACCGGCCACATGCGTGGCAGCGCCACTGGTTGACCCGAGCCTTCCCCACGAAACACTGGTCGCACAAGCTGGAGCCCGGCGACCCCTACGGCAGACGGGGCGACGGCTCCATGTTCCGGCGCCCGGTAAAGCCGGCCTGAGCCCTAAAGCCCAGTAAAAGAGCCCTTTTCTGCGTTCCAGGCGCTAATCTCCTGTACACCCTCGAACGTGCGTGTACACTAAAATTGCGGTGGGGTGGGTGTACACGGCGGATTCAGGCGCTCTTGCCAAAGGCTACCGTGTTTGTTCGCCCGCCCCCCACCGTCACAGAAGGACACACCCCAATGCCCCCCCAGAGAAAAAACCTTTCCGCCCCCGCGCGGCCGCGCGGCGCCGGCTACGTCCGCGTTTCGACCGGCAAGCAGCAGATGAGCCCGGCGGCGCAAGAGGATAAGATACGCGCGCTCGCAGGCCTGCAGGATCTAGACCTAGTGACCGTGGTCACAGATCGCGAATCAGCCAAGGAGGGCTCGATCAAGACGCGCCCCGGATTGCTCGAGATCCTGGAGCTGGCTAGGTGCGGCCAGGTGAGCCGCATCATCGTGGCCAAGCTCGACCGGTTGACGCGCTCCGTGGTGGACCTCGGCACGCTGCTCAGCGTGCTCGACAAGCAGGGGGTTTCGCTGGCATCGGCAACCGATACGTGGATGGACACGGGCAGCGCGGCCGGCCGAATGATTCTGAATATCATCACATCAGTGGCGCAGTGGGAGCGCGAGGCCATCGGGGAGCGCACGGCCACGGTGCTGCAGTTCAAACGCGCCCACGGCGACGCCTACAACCACACGCCGTACGGCTCCGTGCGCAAGGGAGCGAGGCTGCTGCCGGCGCCGGCAGAGCAGGCCGTTATCCGGCGGGTGAAGCGCATGCGCGCGGCCGGCGTGACGTTGCGCGCGATCGCGCTCCGCCTCGACCGCGAGAAGGTGGCCACCAAGAAGCCCGGCGGCCAGTGGCACGCCTCCACCGTTGCCAACGTACTGCGGTTGGCGGCATAGTGGTGAGCGGGGCGCGCCGGTAGGTTAATTGGCAAACCAGGCGCGGCCGTGTGGTTGCGCAGCCAGACGGTCAACTCGATCCCGGGTTCGAGCCCCGGTCGGCGCGCCCTGATTCGTTCAGTACTTCCCCTTGTGAGTGATGGCCGAATTGGCGTCCATGCGCGCCTCGCGCAGTTTGCGGATAGCGACACTGCGGTCTGGGCAAGGTGGCACGTTCTGGATAATGACCTTCACCGCGTTGGCTAGCGCCGTGCGCACGGCGTCGCCTTGCACGGTCTGCTCGATGTCCCACTTGTGGTAATCGAACATGTCGTTAACGATGCCATCCACCTCCGAGTTGCGTGCGGTCGCGGCGTTGAGGACCTGCAGCGGTGTCGCCATCCGGTTCTTATGAGCCGAGCGCGCCGGCGCTGCTGCCTAGGGGGATGAGCGTGCCGATGAAAGACGGCGTGGGCGTGGCTGTCCGGACGGCCCAGTCAAAGACCGCGTCGACCATCTCCCAAGCGGTCAGCGTCGATTGATTGATGGCGGCGTCGCTGGCGGTGTTGCCGGCTTCCACGGCGCGGGCGATGTTCTCCGGTTTCCACGGCGTGCTGCCGGGGGTCTGTGATTGCACACGGCAGGCGATGGCCTCGTTATTCAAAAGCTGGCGATACAAAGCTGGTTTGTTCATGGCCTCATTGGTAACACGCGGCGCGCGGTAGTCGGGGCAATACGCCGGCGTGCGGCAGTGGACGCAAGTACGTAGCGGCGCCGCGGGATTGAAGGCGCGCGGCCAGGCGCAGTCCTCCGGCTCGTACCATGGCTTCCAATCGCTCACAGCGGGCGGAGATCGACGCGCTCCGGGTAGATGGCGTACACGATGAATTGCTGCAGCTTGCGGGGTTTGCGCTCGTGGCGCGTGGTGGGGTCCCATTGAAAGTAGCCCTCGAACGTGAGGACGTCGCCCACCTGGAACATGCTCGAATCGAGCTCGTAACGTACCGGGTTGACTGCGTTGGTGGCGGCGATGGCGAAGACGTCGGGCGCCGCCGGCAGCAGCTTTTGACCGGCCAGCGCGGCCGCGATCGCCATCAGGAACGCGCGGCGCGTGGTCATGGGTTGAAGTGAGGGTAGCCGCGCAGCGACGAGCCCACGCCGAGAAAGATCAGTTCCATCTGCGCGCTGAGTTGGGCATTGTAGAGGCGCTGGGCGTTCCAGCAGGCCTCCGCGGGGAACGCCTCGGCCATGGGGCGCCAGTGCATCACGCCGGTGCGGTACTGCTCGTGCAGCGACGGCTCCGGCGCCAGGCGCTTCATTCCGAGCGCGGCAGCCAGCGTACCCAGAAACGCCCGGCGGTTCAGCTCCATGGATTCAGGGTAACGCGTCGCACGGCTGCTACCATGAGCGGCACATGGAGCGAGCACTTCTCTGATGGTGCAACTGAGCCAGCCCTTCCCGACGTTCCCCAAGGTAGGGCTGGTCTGCAAACAGGCGCTGGTGGATAGTGCGGACGATCTGCTCCGCGTGCCGTGGATCCACGAGTGGAGGAGTCACGGCCTGTTTTACCGCTTCTCTCAGGACCTCGGCACGCTGCCCGTGGCGTTGATGGCCGAATTTGAAGAGGGGCGCCGCTGGTACGTGGTGTGCTTCCTCAACCAACCGCTGCCAGGCCTGCCGACGTGGCAACCGCGGCGCTAGAACCCGCGCGGCGCCGGCTTCACGAAGGCTGTAGCACCCAATACATCACCTGAATTACGCGCGGCGGGCCGCCGGCCGGCCGCGGAGTCGCGGTGCTTTGGCCCACGAACGCCACCACGTTGCCGGCGAGCGTGTAGTCGGTTCCCTGCAGCATCAACACGCCGTTCAGAAACACCATCATGCTGTTGGTGGCCGGCATCTTGGTGAGTGTGTACGCCGCGCTGGACGTCTGGAAAACGTCGATCTGCGGGGCCAGGGTGACGGTGCGCGCGCCCGGTGGCTGGGCGTCGAGAAGCACCAGCGCGGCGAGAAGCGAAAGAGCGATCAGCGCACGGCGGCGCATGGGTTAGGCAGCGGGGACCGGCGCCGGAGCTGCGGGCGTGTTGACCGGGATGGCAGCGGCCAACTGGGCAGTGGCGGCCTCCACTTGCGCGGCGAGGGTCTGGGCCTCGGGGTCATCGATGGCGGCGATCTGCTGGGCGATCCCGTTGAAGGCGGTAACGGCGCTTTGCACTACGGTGGTCTGGGCGGCCACATCGTTGGCGAGTTTCTGCATGGCTGCAGTCATGGCGTTGACTCCTGTCTCGATACGGTCGAGTTGTTCCTGGACAGCGGGGGAAAGTTTGACGTTGAGTGACCAGGACACGCGGCCATTGTAGCGGCTGGCGCGCGTTGGGGGGCGCGCCAGCGGGCTTGCGGGGGCTGCTACTTGCTCTTGCGCGCGGGCGTCTTTTTGGCCGGGGTGTGCGCTGCCGCGCGCGTGGATTTCTTCGCCGGCGGCTTGGACTTCGTACTCGCCATGGTGCTGATTCTCCCTTCAGATCGAGCGTAGCATTGCGCGGCTGCATCGAGTCCCTCGATAGCTGCGGCCAACACGCGCACCTGGAAAGCCAAGTGAGGGGTCAGAACGGGCGAGCGCGGCATTTCGAACAGAATAACCCGCGCGCTCGGCCGGTGTCACTCGGGTTTAGTACTGGGGACGTGGCCGGGACCGCCGGGGATCGGCTCGGGGTCTTCCGTCTGCGCGTGCGACCACTTCACCAAGTCCATGATGGGAGTTAGGGACGGCCGGGGCAGCGCCTGGTGTCCGATCCAATCGGCCAGCAGGATGTCGAGCGCACGGTGCAGCTCGCGGTGCAGTTGGCGGTGCTGTTCGACGGTCAACTCCATCGCGTGCGGATCGCCGTGGCACTCGCAGCGGCAGGGCGCGGTGCAGAATTTACAAGTCTGCCGGCAGCCGTCGTGCTTCTCGTGCGTGCACGCGGTGGAGACGTAGAAATGGGGCTCGGTGTGGGGTGTGCTCATGATCGCACCGCGGCAAGCTGCTGGGCGAGGTACTCGATAACGCGCCGCACGTACGCCACGGGGCGGTAAATCTCGTATGCCTGCTCAAAAGCGGAGCGCTACAGCTCGGCGGGTAGCGTGGCGCGCTCGAAGGCCACGCGGCCGGGGGCGGAATCCGTCAAGTGGTGGAAGTCGCACCCGAACCACCAAACGTTATCCGGCTCGCCCGGCGCCGGCACGTGGCAGATAGCGCCGTGGCAGGGGTCGCTGTAGTTAATGCCCCAGTGCGCTTCCAGGCTCCCCACGCGCTCGTCGGTCTTCCAGTCTGCGCCGTGTAGCGGATGGCCCGGCGGTACGGCCACGTAGCCGCACCAGTGGCCCCAGTTCGGATGCCGGAGCAATAGGCACGGCAGGCCGGCGTGCTGGAAGTCGACGCGGTCGGGTTCGGTCTGCCAGGGTCCCTCGCCCCAGTCGGATTTATCGATGGGGGGTTGTTGGCTCATTCGGGGCTCGCTTTCCGCCACACGTCCAGCAACGCCGGGTTGCGGCTCTGCACGGTTTGCTGCAGGTAGACGATCGAGTCGCCGGCGAGCTCCTGCAACTGGGTGAGTAACGCGAAGACGTCTACGGTGCAAGGGCCTTGCAGGGCTACGTGGCCGTTCTCGATCAGGTACTCGCGGATTTCCGCCATGCGTACGTAGATGCGGTGTAGCTCGCGGTACTCGGGCGCCATGGCGCTCTGGTCGAGGGGGTCGTGGGGGTCGTGCTGAGGGATTTTCACACTTCTCCTTTCAATCCGGATAAACTACCGCGGGATCGTCCACCACCATGCGCAGCTTGGTACACGTGCTGATCAGGGCGTGGGCTTCATCCAGGCGGTCACTGAGGGTGAGCGAGTCGCCCTTCGCTGGCGTGTAGACCAGCGCGCCGGCGGCGCCGCAGGGTTCGCAGCGCCAGGTGAGGCGGAGCTCGACGTCGGCGCTCATAAGGGATCGTGCCCCTCGCGCAATGCCAGACATATCCAGCGGTCGATGTCTGCGACGCTGTGGATCTCATTGACCTGCTGCCGGAGCTCTGCCAACTCGCGGTCTCCGCGCCACACCGGCGCATCGATCCACAGCTTGAGGTAAGCCCGCATGATGTGCACTTCCCGCGGAGTCAGCCAGCGGCGCTCCAGGTAGGCGCGGACCACAGGCTGTAACACGCCGGAGATTTCATGCATCCAGTAACCGCGCGCGGTCGACAGGTCGCACGGAATTCTGAGCGTCTTGGGATCGTCGGGCCGGCCGGCCGCGGTAACGGCCGCCGAGAAGCGGCACAGCTTGCACCGGACCACGAAGTGGCCGCACTCCGGCGCCGGATAGGGCAAGTGCACCCAACACCACGCCGCCGCGTGGCCGGCCAGGTCGATCTCGATGCCCTCCGGATACGCCGGATCGGGCGGACACTGGGCTTTACCGCGGCCCGAGGGCACAAACTCGATGCTATGTTGCTCGCTCACGGTTCACACTCCACTTCATCGGCCAGCATCACGATACGCGCGGCCAGGCGCAGGGCCTTTTCGCTACGGTCGGGTTGGTTGAAGATCTGGTTGGCCAGCTCGCGCGCCGCGTCCGGGTCGAGGGGCACGGCGTAGGCCCGGTGCTGATTGGCCCACTCGATCAGCACATGCGTCCCGTTGCGGCTCACCCGCAGTTCTTCCACGCGGCGAGCGCGGCGGGTGCGTTCGCGGCACGTGCTCATGAGGGCGGCTCCGCCTGGTCGGCCAGGTCGAGGAGGTGGGCGAGCTGGCGCGCGTGGGCCGGGCTCAGCTCGAAGGCGAGACGCACGCGGGCGCTGTCTTCGTGGACCACCAGGTGCACCATGCGCTGGTCGCGCGACAGATCGGCCGAGATCACGGGCTGAGGTGTGGTGTTCACGCGTGACGCTCCTCGCGAGCGGCGCCGGCCGCGATCGCCACCAGCCGGATCACGCGCTGCACGCGGCGCCGCCGGCCACGGCCAAAGAAGCGCAGGTCCTCCTCGTAATCGAAGCCGCTGTGGTTTTCGTCGCGGATCATGGTTCCTCCGTAGGAATGCCGGCCAGGATGGCGTCGACGGCCGTTTGCGCCGCCTGGCCGCGCTGCAAAAACTCCAAGATGGGTCGCGCTGCGTCGTTGCGGGCGGCGCGCGTTTCGGCCGTTCTGCGCTTCCACTCCTTGCGGTCGTACGTGCCATGGCAGCCCTTGTGGCACATAACCGCGAGGTTGTCGGGGTCGTCGTGGCCCGGCTGATGGTCGAGGTGCGCGACGTCGAGCTTACTGCGGCGGCGGCCGGGCGCGCGCTCCACCCAGCCGCAGATCTCGCAGTGGGCGCCCCCGATGTACTTCTCGCGGCCGTTCCAGTCCAATTGAAACTGGCCGCCGGCACGCTTGAGCGCGGCCGGCCGGGTGACGGTACGCCACTTCCAGCCGAAGTGTTTGCGCAGCTCAGGAGCGTGCGGCATCGCCGGCCCTCCTCTGCTTGGCCATCAACCGCCGCGCCAGTCGCCGGCATTCGGCGCGCGTGCGGGCTTCGCCCAGTGGCTCGCCGGTGGTCTTGTCGATCAGGCGCCAGCATTGCGCGTTCTCACGCCACGGGTGCGGAGCAGCCACGCGCACGATTGCAAACGGTAGTTTACCGGCCATGCGCTTCTCACCTTTCCCCGGCATCGCTGAGGGGCGATGGCCACGGCAGCACGGCCGCCAGGTCGAGATCCTCTTGCCGTGGATCCGGCTCGCGCAGCGCGCGGATCTGCTTATCGATGGCGCGCTGCAGCTCCGCCAGATCGCCCTCGGTGAGGCGCGGCAGCATGTGGAGCATGATGGCGAACTGGGTCCCGGTCATCCGAGCCCCCCTGCGGCGCGCGCCGGCGGGCGCTTTACCAGCTTCAACGGCTCCTCGATGGGTGGTTGCAGGGCGATCTCACGGCGGAGGCGAAGGATTCGCTCGAGGGTATCCGCGATCCGGTTGAGCGTGGCCTCTTCTGCATGCAGTTCGGCCAGTCGCACGTCTTGCTCATCGTCGCGCTCACCGCGGCGCAGGATGCCGGCGAGGACGTCGCGGGTGGAGGTCATGGTTCACCCCCGGGTGAAGGGGAAATTTCCTCGTCATCTTCCAGCCCGAGGAGGATGCGCGCAAAGTGCTTGTCGTCCTTGCTGGCTGCCGGGTCGTCGAGGGTCGCGCGCAGCTCGGCCTGCTGCCGCTGCCAGCGTTCGTTAGCGGCCTGCTGGGCGTCGGCGCTCTGGCGCATTTGGGCCTGCATTTTCGCCCGCCACGCGTGGAAGGTTGGCCCCATGAAATTCTTGGGTACCTGCCCCCAGAGCAGGCCGGGCAGGTTGGTGGTCTGCCGCCGGCCGCGCAGCCGCGTGCCGTCCTTGGCGAGGAAATACGCGATCTCCGCGTCGGTCGCATCCGGTTGCTCCGCGCGGCACTTTTCGCAGATTTGGCTAAGTAGGTCGTGGTCGATGCCCAGCTCGGCAGCCGTGGCGTGCAATTCCGAGGGTTCGGGGTTGTTGGTTTCGAGGGTTCCCGGTGCTTCGGGCATTGCCGCGGCTTCGAACGCGCCCGCTTGCGCCGGAATCGGCCTCGCCTCATCGTGGATCGGTTTTGGCTGCTCGGTTTCGGGCTGCTGGGGTTCTCTTACTAGGACCCCCGACGACGACGACGGCACTAGGGGTGCTTCTAGGGTTAAAGACTTAAATAGCGGCTGCCCCTCGGCGTTGACGGCGTTGGGGTTAGGTTGTTCCTGCGTTCGCAGTGTCTGGAAGTCAAAACGTGGAGTGCGAAGGTCCGCAGCTGGAGTCGCGAACGGCCCCATCGCCCCCTCCGTAGCCGGCCGTCGCGGAGAACGAAGGCGGGCGCTCGGAGTGTCCGTTGACTCCGTTCGCGGAGCGCGCATCCCGCTTCAGCCTCCGCCGTTCAGCCTTGATCCAGGCCATCCGGCGCATTTCGATGGCTCTCATTTGCTCGTCCTGGAGCAACTTGACCTGGCGGCACTGCTGCCACTGGGCGACTTCAGCAGGGTGCTCTTCGTCCCACTGTTTTTTTAGCGAAGAAAAAGCGAAGCAGTTCGGGGAGTGCGCACGATGATTTGGCTGTTTTAAAGGATTTAGTGGTTGGCTTGTGGAAAACTCGGCTGCCTGCTCAGGCTCCTCTGAGAGGGTGCGCTGGCGCCGATCGTTAATATACACCGCATCGCTCTTGGGAAGCAACAACCCCATATCGCGGAGCGTTTGCAGTGCCTCTGACACGGTGCTGGTGCTGCGGCCCGTCATGCGTGCCAGGTCTGCCTGAGTGAGAGGTTTGGGGGCGTCCTCGCCGGGCTTGATGGCTGGGAAGTTGTCCACACACCGATCCGACAAGCGCCCGGTGGAGGTGTAGCGCACGGCCGCCCACACGTTCTGCAGCGGGGGCAGACGGTGGTCGCGGATCTCCAACTCGACCGTCGTCATCCAGTCCATCAGGTAGGGGTTGTAGCCGTGGGCAGCGTGGAAGTCTTTGGCTTGCTGCTTGTAATCCCAGGGTTTGCGTGTAGGGCTGCTCATTGTTGCGGTCCCTCCGGCAGCTCCACTTTCCAAAGCTGCACCAGCAGTTTCTCGTGGGAGGGATCGCGCCGAAAGGCTATGCGGCTGATGTCATTGCGCAGCCTTACAAACAGGCCCACCGGGTCATCGGGGCCAGGCGGTTGCTGCTGGCGTCGTTGCAGCTCGTAGTGTCGGAGCCGGATGTACTCATCGCGCAGCCACCGCCACTCCTGCAGCGCGCAAGCGTAGTGCTCGCGCGCCCATGCAGGACTGTCCTGCACGGCCAGCCGCGCCTCCAGTTCGGCGATGCGTTGGTCGTAAGCGCGTATCCGTGCGTCGGAGGGTACCGAGCACACCTGGTCGTACGGAACTTGCTGGACACCCGCCGTCACCGCCCGCCCCCCGCCGCGTGCGCTCGCCGGCGAAAGTGCCGTTGCAGCCGTTCAGCCGCGGTCTGCGGCTTTTCGACCGCGGCGGCCGTGGCCGGCGTGATGGTATAGGCCTGTTTGGCCTCGTGGCGCTGCTGGTTGGTCGCCTCGGCCCACCGCAGGGCTGCCAGCCGGCCCCGCAACTCCGGCAGCACGGCGCCAGCGAGACGCTCGGCCTCTGGCCGGCTGTTGCCTGCCCCGAACACGCGGGCGTGCACTTGCTCGTCCCGGTCTACTCCGATCCACCGCTCGTTGTGTGATCCCATCCTGCCCCCCAAAAAACACGCAAAACGTCATGAAATTGCGCTGGGGAATATGGCAGAATGTAGCCTGAGTGGCCGTCGTGCCCCTCCCCACGCTTCCTTGACCTTGGAGCTGCAATCCTCACTCGCCAAAGTTAGAGTGCAGCGCTGAGAACTTCAGGCCAAAGGAGGGGACCTTCCACGCCGGTTGCTGCGTGCTGCCCTCGGGAGTTTCATCGCGTCCATCGTGGCCGCCTGCTGGCGGTTATAATGGCGCTTATATGAAACTATCCGAGGGCAAGCTGCGCCGCATGAAGGCGCTTTCTAACGAGCATGGTGTCATTGCCGCTGCTGCAATGGACCAAAGAGGAAGCCTGCAAAAGTCGCTCGCCAGCGCTCGCGGCGTGGATTCCAAGCAGATCACACCGCAGATGATGAGCGAGTTCAAAACCGTAGTGACCAGAGTGTTGACGCCCCACGCCAGTGCGATCCTGCTCGACCCGGAATTTGGCCTCGAAGCCGCCGCCGCCCGCTCCCGCAATGCCGGCCTTCTGCTGGCCTACGAGCTCAGCGGTTACGACAACACGCAGCCAGGACGCCTGCCCGATCTATTGCCTCATGTTTCCGTGAAGCGCATTGTGGATTGGGGCGCCGACGCGGTTAAGATACTCCTTTACTACACGCCGTTCGATGATAAAGCGGTCAACGACATTAAGCACGCCTTCATCGAACGCATCGGCGCCGAATGCGAAACCTATGAAATCCCGTTCTTCCTGGAATTTGTGGGCTACGACTCCAAAGGCGGCGATGAAAAAGGTTTGGAGTACGCAAAATCCAAGCCGGCAGTGGTCAAGGGCGCTATGGCGGAGTTTTCCAAGCCGCAGTATAAGGTGGATGTGCTCAAAGTGGAAGTGCCGGTGAATGCCGAGTTCGTC
>Ga0209415_10006109_pt1 | contig 21511 bp, 17 predicted proteins | sample PeaSoiSIISIP2007_FD_187696 | JGI IMG/M metagenome (GOLD analysis project Ga0209415, IMG submission 187696) | Peat soil microbial communities from Weissenstadt, Germany - SII-SIP-2007 (SPAdes) (version 2) | ecosystem: Environmental > Terrestrial > Soil > Wetlands > Peat | place: Germany... | reverse complement strand
ATGCCAAAACGCACTGACATCTCGAAAATTCTGATCCTCGGCTCTGGCCCCATCATCATTGGCCAGTCGGCGGAGTTTGATTACTCCGGCACCCAGGCTTGCAAGGCGCTGAAGTCCGAAGGCTTCGAGGTAGTGCTGGCCAACTCCAACCCGGCCACCATCATGACCGACCCGGAAGTCGCCGATCGCACCTACATCGAGCCGCTCACGCGCGAGTATCTTGAAGAGATCATCCGAGTAGAGCGTGAGCTCTCGCCCAGCGCTGGTTTCGCGGTCCTGCCTACCGTCGGTGGCCAGACCGCTCTCAATCTCGCCATCGAGCTGTCTGATACAGGCACGCTGGAAAAATACAACGTCCAGCTCATCGGCGCGCAAATCAGCGCCATCAAGAAAGCCGAAGACCGGTTGTTCTTCAAAGATGCGATGCAGAGAATCGGCCTCGATGTTCCGAAATCAGCGCTGGTCACAAATCTGAAAGACGGCCTCGAGTTCGCCGGCAAGATCGGATTCCCGGTGATCGTGCGCCCCTCGTTCACTTTGGGCGGCAGTGGTGGCGGCATGGCCTACAACCGCGAAGAGTTGCTCGAAGTGCTCGCCCGCGGACTCGATTTCTCTCCGGTGCACGAGGCCCTGATCGAAGAATCGGTGCTCGGCTGGAAAGAATACGAACTCGAGGTCATGCGTGACCTGAAGGACAACGTCATTATTATTTGTTCAATCGAGAACTTCGATCCCATGGGCGTGCACACCGGCGATTCGATCACGGTCGCCCCGGCCCAAACCCTTTCCGATCGTGAGTATCAATCCATGCGAGATGCCGCGATTGCTGTGATTCGCGAGATCGGAGTGGAGACGGGAGGATCGAATATTCAGTTTGGAGTCCATCCAACGACCGGCCGGATGGTTGTGATCGAGATGAATCCGCGCGTCTCGCGATCTTCCGCGCTGGCTTCAAAGGCCACCGGTTTCCCTATTGCCAAAATTGCGGCGAAGCTGGCGGTGGGTTACACGCTGGATGAAATTCCGAACGACATCACCCGCAAGACGCCTGCCTGCTTTGAGCCCACGCTCGATTATGTCGTGGTGAAAATTCCCAAATGGCAATTTGAAAAGTTTCCCGGGGCAGACGAGAACCTCGGCCCGCAGATGAAGTCCATGGGCGAAGTCATGGCCATCGGCCGTACCTTCAAAGAAGCATTGATGAAGGCGGTGCGCTCCCTCGACACGGGCAAGCGCATCGGCGGAGAGAAAATCGAGCCTAAGATCCTAACGCAGCGACTCGTGACACCGCATCCCGAGCGGCTTTCGTATATTCGCTATGCGTTGCGCCAAGGCCACACCGTTAAGCAACTGGCGAAGATGACATCGATCGATCCGTGGTTTTTGTATCAGCTCAAAGAAATTAACGACATGCAGTTGGAGCTGGAAAAACATCCCATGGAGTCGATTCCAACTGAGGTGCTGCGCGAAGCCAAACGTATGGGCTTTTCCGATGGGAGGCTGGCGGGAACCTGGCGGCTCAGTGGCAAAGGGGATCAGGAAAAGGTCCGGCACCAAAGAAGGAAGCACGGTCTGAAGCCAGTCTACAAACGCGTGGACACGTGCGCCGCCGAATTCGAAAGCTACACACCGTACCTTTATTCGACGTACGAAGAAGAAGATGAGGCCGCGCCGACCGAGAAAAAGAAAGTCATCATCCTGGGCAGCGGACCCAACCGCATCGGGCAGGGAATTGAATTTGATTACTGCTGCTGCCACGCGGCCTTTGCGCTGCACGACGACGGCTATGAGACGATCATGATCAACTGCAACCCGGAGACCGTCTCTACCGACTATGACACCAGCGATCGCCTATACTTCGAACCGCTGACCTTGGAAGATGTATTGGCAGTGTGTGAACACGAAGCTTCGGCGGGCGCGCCGGTCGGAGTGATCGTGCAGTTCGGAGGCCAGACCCCGCTGAATCTTTCATTGCCTTTGAAAGCTGCGGGCGTGAACATTATCGGCACAGCGCCGGAATACATCGATCTGGCAGAGGACCGAAAACGCTTTGGCAAGCTGCTTGAGGAGCTCGATATCCCACAAGCTCCGGGCGCCATGGCAGCCTCGATCGAGGAAGCCGTCGAAGGCGCAAATCGAGTCGGCTACCCCGTGCTGGTGCGGCCGTCGTACGTACTCGGCGGACGCGCCATGGTTATCGCTTACGACGAGGAAACCGTCGTCCGTTACATGAAAGAGGCGGTCGAATATTCGCAGGATCGTCCCGTACTGATCGATCACTTCCTCGAAGATGCGATCGAAGTAGACGTGGACGCGCTCTCCGATAGCGAAGACGTCGTCATCGGCGGAATCATGCAACATATCGAAGAGGCCGGCATTCATTCCGGCGATTCGTCCTGCGTTCTGCCCGCCGTTGACATTCCCCAACCCTTAATGGCTCGCATGCGTGAATACACCTTCAAGCTGGCACGCGCGCTGAAAGTGGTGGGCTTGATGAACATTCAGTTTGCTATCCCGCGGACGAATGGCAACTCAAAAGCTAATGGTGATGGTGGAAGAGTATACGTCCTGGAAGTGAATCCGCGAGCGTCGCGCACCGTGCCTTACGTTTCGAAGGCGACGGGTGTGCCCATGGCGAAGATCGCGGCGCGCTTGATGACCGGACGCAAGCTGCGCGAATTCCTGCCTGAGTTCATCGAGCGCGGCGCAGACCTCGACACTGGACACTGCTATTACGTGAAGTCCCCGGTCTTCCCGTGGAACAAGTTTCCCGGTGTGGACACGGTGCTTGGCCCGGAGATGAAATCCACCGGCGAAGTCATGGGCGTGGCCGACAACTTCGGCGAGGCGTTTGCCAAAGCGCAAACCGCAGCCGGACAGAGGCTGCCGATCCAGGGAACGGTTTTCGTCAGCGTCACCGATCATGACAAACCGCAGGTAGCAGAGGTTGCGCGCAAATTTATAGACATGGGTTTCAAGCTGGTGGCCACCGCCGGCACCGCCGATGTGCTGGAGAATGCCGGCATGACGGTTGAGCGCGTGTACAAAGTGAAAGAAGGCCGTCCCAACGTGGTCGACCTGATCAAGGGCGAGCGCATTCAACTTATCATCAATACGCCGCATGGCGTCGATCCCTTTTTTGATGAGAAGGCCATTCGCCGCGCCGCGGTCAGCGCTCGCATTCCTACGATTACGACGCTCTCGGCAGCGCGCGCCGCGGCCGAAGGAATTTCGGCACTACAGCGAGGCGAGATCAGAGTGCAGGCGTTGCAGAAACTGCATGCGGAACGGCACGCTGCTCGCAGGTAGCATCCGACGCTTTAAATCTCTGCAAACGGGCTCTCGCGGTATCCTAGTGGGGATCTCCAAGCAGGAGGCCCAGAATCATGCTACTTCACGGAATCTTTCCACCCATCACGACCCCGTTCTACCCGGATGGCAACCTTTACTTCAAAAAGCTCGAAGCCAACGTAGAGCGCTATTCGAAGACTCCGGTTGCAGGGCTCGTCGCCCTGGGCTCGACTGGCGAGGCCATTTTCCTGTCCGACCAGGAGCGACGCGACGTGCTCAAGAGCACCCGCGAAGCGGCCGCACCAAACAAAGTGTTGATTGCCGGGACGGGAATTGAATCCGCGGTCGAAACTTTGCGCCTAACCGAGTACGCCGCCGAGCTCGGCTACGACGTCGCCATGGTGCGCACGCCTCATTACTACAAAAAGCAGATGCAGCCCGCCAACATCCTGGCCTTTTATCGCACTGTGGCCGACCGCTCGCCCCTACCGGTGATTATCTACAACTTTCCGCAAGCTACGGGCTACGACATTCCCGTTGAATCAGTCATCGAACTGGCGGAGCATCCAAACCTGATCGGCATGAAGGAGTCGAGCGGCGATGTTGAAAAGGTCCACCGCATGGTCGAGGGCACACAGCACGTGAAGCGTACTGCCACCGTTACCGAAACGTTTGACGCCGTGACACCACGAATGCTAAAGGCCGCCAATCAGAGTAACGGGCAGGGCGGGGAACTGGTTCAAGTAGGCACGCTCGCGGGTGCTGCCAAGCAATCGTCTTCCGCCGTCAGTGTGGTGGCGGGTCTGAAAACGCGGCAGAAGGAAGTCGGATTTCAAGTGCTTGTCGGGGCAGCGCAGAAATTCGATCCATCTCTGCAGGCGGGCGCCGTGGGCGGTATTCTGGCCTTCGCCGATGCGGCTCCCACCGCTTGCTACGAGATTTACGCAGCATGGAAAGAAGGCGACGTCGAGCTCGCCAGGTTAAAACAGGAGCGGATCGTCAAAGCGGCGCAGCGAGTCGTCGGAGAGTTGGGCATTCCCGGCATGAAGCACGCAATGGACCTTAACGGCTACTTCGGCGGTCCGGTCCGCTTACCGCTTTTGCCGTTGACCGCTGATTTGAAATCCGAGGTCGAGCATTTGATGGCAGACATTCGCAACTGAACAGCGGAATGCGCAACACCCCAATCCTTTGCATTTCTCCAGCCTGCCCTTGTGATCCTTGCCTCGGTGCGTTATCATTAATTCGAACGAACGTTCGAACTTTCATGGCATCGTCTTCCGCAGTGACATCCGTTGCGATTCGCCGTCGCCGTGCCTTCGTGGAGGCTCCTGCCGAGAGCCGCTTCGATCGCCGGCTGGGCAAGATTCTGCTGCACGCCACCGAAGTGTTTTACGAAAAAGGATACGAGGGCGCGTCCATGCGCGATCTCGCTCGTGCAAGCGGCATGTCGTTGTCAGGTCTGTACTACTACTTCGAATCCAAAGAGAAACTGCTCTACCTGATTCAGAAGCATACCTTCAGCACCATCGTTGAGCGGCTCCGTGAGCGCCTCGATGAAGTCGGCGATTCGGAACAGCGTATTCGAGTGTTCATCCTCAACCATCTCGAATACTTTCTTGCCAACCGGAAGGCAATGAAGGTTCTTTCGCATGAGGCGGAAGTACTGCAAAATGGCTTCGCGGCAGAGATCGCAACCATCAAGCGCGAGTATTACCGCATTTGCATCGAACTGCTGGACGACTTCAAACGAGCAAAGAGACTAGAATTCTCTAGTCGGATGGCGGTGCTGAGTCTGTTCGGCATGATGAACTGGATTTACACCTGGTACAACCCTCGGGTCGACGCCAACGCGGAGGAGCTGTCGCGCGGGATGGGCGACATTTTTCTGCGGGGAATCGGCGCCAGGAATCAGAATTCGACCCGCAGTAAGAAGTTCAAAGAAACATAGGTCATTGACGAACTAAATCTTGATCTTAGATCAACGCGAAAAGGAGTTTGAAGATGGCAACAACATTGCAACCAGCAGCGGACCAAAGCACGAAGCAACTGGTCAATTACCGTGCCGATGGTGGTGTCGCCGTGATCGAAATGTTCGATCCCCCGGCGAACACTTATACCTACGAAATGAACCGCCAACTCGATGAGGCCATTCTGAAAGCGCGTATGGACAATGGCGTTTACGTCATCGTGCTCACTGGCTCTGGCGACAAGTTTTTCTCCGCTGGCGCGAATATTAAGATGCTGGCCAGCGTCGATCCCACCTTCAAATATTATTTCTGTCTGCACGCGAACGAAATGCTGCTTCGACTGGAACACACACCGAAGCTCGTGATCGCAGCCATTAATGGACACTGCGTTGGAGGCGGATTGGAAATTGCCATGGCGGCGGACATTCGTATCGCACGCCAGGACGCGGGCAAGATCGGACTGCCGGAAGTAAATCTGGGCGTGCTCCCCGGAACCGGCGGCACGCAGCGTCTGTCGCGGATGGTAGGGAAGAGCAAGGCTATTGAATTGATGGTCACCGGGAATACGTTCTCTTTCGAAGAAGCGAAGGAATTCGGGATCATCAATGACATTTTTGATCGCGACAACTTCATGGAAAACATCATGGAATACGCCCGCCAGTTCTGTCCTCCGAATAAAGCCGCCAAGGCCGTGGGACGCATCAAGCGCGCGGTCCAAACCGGCTGGGAGATTCCGATGGAGTCGGCGCTGGCGGTTGAACGTGAAAACCAGCAATTGCTTTTCCAAAGCGAAGACGCGAAGGAAGGCTTGGCTGCCTACGTGGAGAAGCGGCCAGCAGTGTTCAAAGCGAAATAGAGTAAGGATGGAGGACGAGCGTCTCGTGAGCCCGCCCTGAGCGAAGTCGAAAGGGCACGACCGAGCGGAGACGCCCGGCCTTCATTGTTCTGCTGATTGGAAGACAAATGATTGCAGCGACCAAAACAAGTTTATCCCGCGGACGATTGCTCATTGACGGCCAGTGGAGCGACGCTGCGAAGCAGTTTGACACCACGAACCCTGCGACCGGCGAAGTGTTAACGCAGATCGCGGAAGCTTCCAATGCCGACGTGGACCGTGCGATCCAAGCCGCTCGCCGTGCTTTCGAGGACCGCGGCGGCCCCTGGCGCAAGATGTCGGCCAGCGAGCGCGGACGCTTGATCTGGCGGCTGGCTGATCTGCTCGAAAAGAACATCGACGAATTCGCCGAACTGGAAACTCTCGACAACGGCAAGCCGATTTTCGAATCCCGCTACGTCGACATGCCGATGGTGATCGATGTTCTCCGTTATTACGCGGGTTGGGCAACGAAAATCCACGGCGAAACGGTCAACACCGTCGAGACCGCCTTCACCTACACCTTGCGCGAGCCGGTCGGCGTCGTCGGGCTTATCGTTCCGTGGAATTTCCCGCTCCTCCTGGCATCGTGGAAGCTTGGCCCAGCGCTCGCCTGCGGCAACACAATCGTCTGGAAACCCGCCAGCCTAACGTCGCTCACCGCGCTGCGATTCGGCGAATTGTCAGTTGAGGCCGGTATGCCCGCAGGCGTTTTGAACATTCTCACCGGCAGAGCGGAGGTCGGCAGGACGATGGTTCGGCATCCCGGAATCGACAAAATCGCATTCACGGGATCGACCGACGTCGGCAAGGAAATCATGCGTAACGCGGCCGACAGCATGAAGCGCCTCACGCTGGAACTCGGGGGCAAGTCCCCCAACATCGTTTTCGCGGATTCCGATATCGACAATGCCGTCAAGGGTGCAATTACTGGGATCTTCTACGGCAAAGGTGAAGTCTGCAATGCAGGTTCACGGTTGTTCGTCGAGAGCAAAGTGCAGGACGAGTTCTTGGAGAAACTCGTTGCTCGCGCCAAGAAGATGCAGCCCGCCGACCCGCTCGATCCCAAAACCCGGATGGGTGCAATCGTCAGCCAGGAACAGATGCAAACCGTTCTCGGCTACATCGAGGCGGGCAAAAAGGAAGGCGCGAAACTGATCGCGGGCGGAAACCGAGTTTCCGTGGATGGCGGCAAGGGCTTCTTTATCGAACCTACGATCTTCGGCGGCGTGAAGAACGACATGAAGATTGCCCAGGAAGAAATTTTCGGCCCGGTGTTGGCTGCGCTCAGTTTCGATGACGTGGATGAAGTGATCAAGCAGGCGAACAACAATCCCTATGGCCTTGCCGCCGCCGTCTGGACTCGTGACGTCAAGAAGGCGCACACAGTTTCCCGGCAGCTCAAGGCGGGGACAGTCTGGATCAACACCTATGGCTTGATGGATGCGTCCTTAGCCTTCGGCGGCTACAAGAGCTCGGGCTTCGGACGCGAGCTGGGCGTACATGCGATTGAGCACTACACGGAACTGAAAACAGTTTGGCTGAACATGGCGTAGAGACTTTGCTAGCAACGTCTCTACTGTCGAAGTCATTTATTTTACAGAGGTCTTATGCCAGGCAAAGTTGCGAAAATCGGAACCTTCAGTGATTGGGTCGGGCTGTTCGACGATTGGCGAAAAGACATCGGCGTCAACCACGACGAGATTGCCAACTTCAAGTTCGACACGCTTTATGGCGCAATCGAAACCGACGAAATCCAGTTTGGTGCCTTCAAAGGCCGCCGCAAGTGGGAAAACCTGCGCCAGGTGCCCACTCAGCAGATGCGCGATGCTCTGATCAATTTGATCGTCTACCAGGGCGACACCGAGTTTGCCAGCGTGGAGCAACAGCGTAATCTGTTTGAGAGTGCGCCTACCGACTGGGATCGCAAGGCGATCACGCGTGTGATGATCGAAGAAATGCGTCATGGCTGGCAAATGTGCGCACTACTCGTGGAGCATTTCGGCTACTCGGGCAAAGTCGAAGCTCAGAAAATGCTTGAGCGCCGCGCCTTCGAAAACAAGCGCCTGCTGGGCGCGTTCAACGTCGACGTGGACAACTGGATGGACTTCTTCACCTACACCGATTTCGTCGACCGCGACGGCAAGTTCCAGTTACAAATGCTGAAATACTCCGCTTTTGCTCCGCTGGGCCGCTCCATGTCTTACATGTTGCGCGAAGAGGCTTTCCACATGGGCACGGGCAACGACGGACTTCGCCGAATTGTTGAAGCCGGCGTAGTTCCGGCCTGGCTGATCCAGAAATATCTGAACAAATGGATTTCCAGTTCCTACGATCTTTTCGGAACCGACAACTCCTCCTCCGCGCATTGGTCGTATGTTTGGGGAGTCAAGGGCCGCTACGACGAACCGAAGAATCCGGACATCGCGAAAGTTGATGAGTTGAACGACTATAACCGGCATCTGTATCGCGACGAAGTGGCTGGGCTGATCGAGCGGTTCAATACCGTGCTGAAACCGGGAGAGCCTAAGCTATACGCGCCGAATATCAAGTTCAATCGCAACATCGGACGCTGGGCGGGACAGAAATTCCACGCCCAGACCGGTGAGGCGATTGACGACAAGCACTACGAAGAGCATGTAAGAGATCACATGCCGACTGCCGAAGATAAGAAGTTGTTGCTGGACATCATCGCCAACGAGAAGAAATGGATTGCGCCCAAAGAGGGCGCACGTGATCCACTGTCGTCGATCGGAGAAGTTCGTAAGTCAGCGATTAATTTGTAGGTGAAACCAGGGTGGAGACGGGCGCCTCGCCTATGCAGTTGAGCAACGATCAGCAGTCGATATGACCACTACGGCCGCCAATATTTCGACGCTCACCTCAACTTGTCACTACACAATGGGTGAATTGATGGTGGCCACCGCCGCGCGCGAAATTCGCGACGGAGAAGTTGTATTCGTCGGTATGCGCCTGCCGCTGATTGCGTTCGCAGTCGCAAAGAAAACCCATGCGCCCAATGCTGTTGGGCTATTTGAAAACGGCGTGATTCGTACGACACCAGCTCCCGAGTTGATCTATACCATGGCCGATCCGCCGAACATCCTCGGAGCAACGCAATGCCTGGACATGCTCGGCGTCATGAGCTTGCTGCAATCCGGTCGGGTTGACCTTGGATTCCTGGGTGCAGCGGAGATTGATCGCTTCGGCAATCTCAACTCCACCGAGGTTCGCGGAACGAAAGGCATTACCCGTTTGCCCGGATCCGGGGGCGCTTGCGACATTGCCTCTCTAGCCCATCGATTTGTAGTTCTTCTGGAACATAGCAAGGAGCGCTTGCCCGAACACGTGGCGTACATCACCAGCCCAGGTAATGGTGATGGTCGCGGCTGGCGTAAACGCGTAGGCCTGCCCCGCGGTGGGCCGTCCGCCGCGATCACGACCAAAGCAGTATTGCGTTTTGGCGAAGGCGGAGAAGCCTATCTCGCTTCTGTGCATCCCGGAATCGAGATCGAGGATGTGATCGAGAACACCGGTTGGACATTGCGCGCAGGTGTTGACCTACCCCAGACGCCCACGCCGACAGACGAAGAGTTGAAAGCAATTCGCGAGTACGACAAGCAGGCTTTCTGGACCGGATAGTACTGTGTGGCGCGGGTGCCTCGCCCGCAAAGCATAACTATGGCGACACAATCAGTGACGAAGTATTCCCGCATCGCCCTCGAGCTTCAGGCTCCGGTCGCGCGCATTGCTCTGGCCAATCCACCGTTAAACATCATCGACATCCCAATGATGGAAGAGCTGGCCGATGCACTGACCGAGATCGAGTCACGAAGCGAGATCTGCGTTCTGATTATCAGGGGCTCTCAAAAAGCATTTTCCGTCGGGGTCGACGTGGCGGCCCACACTCCCGATAAGGTCGAGCAAATGCTCGCTAAATTTCATGCCGTCATCCGGGCGCTGGTTGGATCGAAAAAGGTGAGCATTGCCGCGGTGCACGGGCATTGCCTGGGCGGAGGCGCGGAATTGGCCATGGTCTGCGATCTGGCATACACCTCAGAACTGGCAACCTGGGGCTTTCCCGAGATCAAGCTGGGATGTTATCCGCCGGTCGCCGTCACCGCATTGGCTGCGCTCGTGGGACAAAAGCACGCGGCTGATCTAGCGCTCACCGGGCGCAGCATCACGGGCAGGGAAGCGGCAAGCATTGGCTTGGCTAACGCAGTTGTGCCTGAAGTCGATCTTGACCACGCCGTGCAGGAGGCGGTTCGTCATCTTTCGCAGCTCAGCCCGGCCGCGCTAGCCATTACGAAAAAGGCTTTCTACGCCTGGGATTCGATCCATTTCGACAAAGGCCTTGCTCGCGCCGAGAAGATTTATTTTGACGAATTGATGAAAACGGAAGACGCGCAGGAAGGGATCAACGCGTTTCTCGAGAAACGGCCACCGGTGTGGAAGGGCAACTAAGAAATGTCTAAGCTCCGCACAATGCGAGAGGCGGTTGCCGATTTGGTGCCGAACGGCGCTTCGGTCGCGCTCGGCCTGCAGATGGAACAGATGATCCCGTTCGCCGCCGGGCACGAAATCATTCGGCAGAAGAAGCGTGGCCTCACGCTAATCGGACCGATCTCTGACATTCTTTTTGACCAGATCATCGCAGCTGGCTGCGCCGAGCAGGTTATCGCCGCGTGGGTCGGAAACGTGATGATGGGATCAGCCTACAACTTCCGCCGGGCCGTCGAGCACGAGGGCCTAAAGATTTTCAGCATGACGAATTTTACCGTAGCCCTCGCTCTCCAAGCCGGCGCCATGGGTGTGCCGTTTCTTCCTACAAGAACAGCGCTCGGCAGTGACGTCGCGAAGGGCAACCATTTCTTCGATCAAATGCTTTCTCCGTTCGAGCCGAAAGAATCGCTGCACGCTGTCCGCGCGCTAACTCCCGATGTCACGATCGTCAACGTCCAGCGGTCCGATCGCGAAGGCAATGCCCACTGCTGGGGCAATTTCGGAGTGATGATCGAAGGCATTCGCGCAGCCAAGCGCGTGATCGTGGTCGCCGAGGAGATCGTCGAACCCGGACTAATCGCCAGCGATCCCAACCGCACTGTAATTCCCGGCTTTCTCGTGAATGCCGTGGTCGAGTGTCAGTACGGTGCGCATCCTTCGCCAGTGCAGGGATATTACAAACGCGACGATGCATTCTTTCGCCAATACCACGAGCAGACCAGGACCAAAGCCGACAGCGACGCATGGCTCAATCGCTGGGTATACAGCACGGCGGATCGGCGCACCTATATGAATCAACTGGGCGCGTGCCGCGTGGATGACTTAGGCGTGAAGCAGCACGCGTACGCCGCGCAAGCGGATTTTGGGTACTGAGGGCTGCAAGCTTCTAGCCTGATTGTTCGCTAGGAGCCAGGAGCTAACAGTTGGTAGCTGAGCATGAAAAAAGAACTTATCGAACTGCGCGTCAACGGCCGCTCGCACGAACTGGCGTTCGAGCCCAGTAAGCTGCTGCTCGACGTGTTGCGTCAGGACCTCGACCTCACCGGCTCGAAGCGCGGCTGTGACGATTCCTCTTGCGGTGCCTGCACCGTCCTCGTGGACGGCATCCCGATGATGGCCTGCACTTTGCTGGCTGCCAGCTGTGAAGGTCAAGAGATTACGACGGTCGAGGGCGTGAGCGAACATGGAAGCCTCGCCGCAATTCAAAAAGCCTATGGCGATTGGGGCGGAGCGCAGTGCGGATACTGCACTCCGGGGTTCATCATGACGGTGAAACATTTGTTGGCTGAGAATCCCGAACCGACCGAGCAAGACATTCGCGGCGCGCTCAGCGGAAATCTCTGCCGCTGTACCGGCTACAGCCAGATGTACCAAGCCATCAAAGGCGCGATTGATGCGGAACAAAAAGCGAGGAATCTGTAGTGGCCAACGACGAACGACGAACGACTACCGACTTCTCCATAATCGGCAAACCCACCGCCATGGTCGACGCCGCCGGCAAGACCACGGGCGCCGGCAAGTATACCGACGACCTCAGCTTGCCCGGAATGCTCATTGGCAGAATTCTGCATTCGCCTTATCCGCACGCCCGCATCAAGCGCATTGACACCAGCCGCGCGGAGAAACTCGAAGGTGTTGTAACGGTGGTCATCGGCAAAGACGCACCCAATCCGTACGGTATTCTTCCGGTCGGCCATGACGAATACGCGCTCGCTCTCGACAAAGTCCGCTACGTCGGTGACAACGTCGCTTGCGTTGCTGCGGTTGACGAAGCCACGGCGGATCAGGCGCTCGAATTGATTGATGTCGAATACGAGGTTTTGCCTGCCTACTTCGATCCTGAAGATTCAATGAAGGCGGAGACCAACCTCATCCACGAAAACAAGCCGCACAACCTTGAAAAGGATTATCACCACGTATTTGGAGATCCCGAAAAAGGTTTTGCCGAGGCCGACCAGGTGGCCGAAGCTCGCTTCATCGCCAACGAAGTCACCCACGCAGCCATGGAGCCGCACTCATCGCTGGCTGCATTCGAAATCGACCCTCACACCGGCAACCGCGGCCGCCTGACAGTTCAGTCCTCCACTCAGGTTCCTTATTATCTGCAACACAAGTTATCGCTAGTGCTTGAAATGCCGATGTCACAAATTCGCGTCATCAAGCCGCTCGTCGGGGGTGGCTTCGGTGGGAAGAGCGAAGTCATACCGCTCGAAATCATCGCAGCGATTGCTGCACGAAAAGCGTTGGCCCCGGTGAAGATCACCTACACCCGCGAAGAAGTCTTCTGGGCCCATCGCGGACGGCCACGCACGATCATCGATCTGAAAACGGGAATCACCAAGGACGGCCGCATCACCGCCGTCAAGGCACGCGTGATTCAGGATGGCGGAGCCTATTGCTCCTACGGCGTCGTAACTATTCTTTATTCCGGCGCTCTGCTAGGCGCGCTCTACGACATCCCCAACATTCAGTATGACGGCTATCGCGTCCTGACTAACAAGCCGGTTTGTGGGGCGATGCGTGGCCACGGAACGGTCAACGTCCGTTTCGCTTTCGAGTCGCAGTTGGATGAGTTGGCCGGCAAGATCGGCATGGATTCCGCAGAAATTCGGCAACGCAATCTGCTCCAACCACCTTGTATCACGGTGAATGGACTGCGTGTGCAAAGTTATGGACTGCCCGAGTGCATCGAAAAAGTTGTTGAGCGCTCGGAATGGAAACAACGCAAAGGCAAAATGCCCAAGGGCCGCGGCCTGGGCGTGGCGTGCAGCCACTACGTAAGCGGCGCGGCGAACTCAATCATTCGCTCCGACATGCCCCACTCCACAGTAAACATCAAGATTGATCGCGACGGCGGAGTGGTCGTGTACACCGGAGCCTCTGAAATCGGACAGGGCTCCGACACCATGACGGCTCAAATCGCCGCTGAAGTATTGGGCTGCACCCTCGGGCGGATCAGGATCATCGCCGCCGACACCGACCTCACACCCATCGACATCGGATCCTATTCCAGCCGCGTAACTTTCATGGCGGGCAACGCCACGCTGCGCGCCTCAACAGAAGTGAAGAAGCAGATTGCCCTGGCAGCTGCTCGCAAGATGAACTGCACGCCGGAAGGTTTGATCTTTCGAGACGACATCGTTTACAAGCAGGGAAGCGCTCCACCTGTAGTTTCAAAAACGGCAGACGACGATGTTACTCAGTCTGGAGCCTCGGTCAGTGGCCGCGTCGAAGGACAAATCCTGCGGGGATCGCTGCAGCAAAAACGCAAAGACGAAGGCCCGAAAGATTGGATGACGTTCGAAGAAGCCGTAGTCGCCGCCATCGATTTCCACGGCGCTCTCACCGGAACCGGTTCCTACGCGCCGCCGGCCGACGCCCGCGGCGGTAAACATAAAGGCGCTGGAGTCGGGCCGTCGCCCGCATACTCCTACTCAGCCCAGGTGGCTGAAGTGACCGTCGACCAAGACACGGGCGAAGTGACCGTGCACAAAGTCTGGGCTGCGCACGACTGCGGCCGCGCCCTGAACCCAGTCTCCGTCGAAGGCCAAATCATAGGCTCCGTCTGGATGGGCATGGGTCAGGCGCTGACCGAAGAAATGGTTTGGAAAGATGGCATGCTGATGAACCCCGGCCTGCTCGAGTACCGCAGCCCGTCGTCGGTAGAATCGCCAGAGGTTGAGCCCATCATCGTGGAGAGCATCGACCCCGAAGGACCGTTCGGCGCGAAAGAGTGCAGCGAAGGCTCGCTCGCGGCCACGATCCCGGCAATTGCCAACGCAATCTACGATGCCGTAGGAATTCGCTTGCATGAATCTCCCTTCACTCCGGAGCGCGTGCTGTCGGCTCTCCGCGCGAGGAAGAACGCGAAACAGTTGAACTTGACCGAAGGAATTGATCCAACAGCTCCTGCGAGGTTTCGCGAGCATGGCGGGTCGCTGTGGTATCGCGGCAAGGGACCGAAGCGGCATCCGCTGGATCCCTCCCGTCGTGAAACGCCCGCTCAAGCGGGAGGTGATGATTGAGTCTCCCGCAATTCAAGCTGCTGCGGCCGCGTACGCTGGATGAAGCATTGTGGCTGCTGGCAAAGCACAGCGACGCGCAGCGTGGCCCACACAGCGTCCGAATCGTCGCCGGAGGCACGGACCTCATTCCATCGATGCGACAAAAGTTGTTCGAGCCACAGTTCGTGCTCGATATCCGCCACATCGCCGAATTGAATGGCATTCGCCAGCAGGGAAGTGGCGTCGAGATCGGCGCCCTGACTTCGCTGACCACCATTGAGCATTCCGCTGTGCTTCGGCGACGCTATCCAGTGCTGACCGAGGCTGCCGCAACCGTCGCGTCCCCGCTCCTGCGCAATATGGGCACAATTGGCGGAAACATTTGCCTCGACACGCGCTGTCTCTGGTACAACCAGTCGCTCACCTGGCGCAAGGGGTGCGGCTTCTGCATCAAGAAAGATGGAGACTTGTGCCACGTCGCTCCCGGCGGATCCCGCTGTTGGGCTGCGTTCTCCGGCGATACGCCCCCGGCGTTGCTGTGTTTGAATGCTGAAATTGAAATCGCCGGCGCCTCCGGTTTGCGGCGCATGCCTCTGCGCGAGTTTTACACCAACGACGGCATCGCCTATCGGAACTTGCAGTCAAATGAACTCCTCACGCGAGTCTTCCTGCCGGAATCATCCGCCGACTATCGTGGCGTCTATTGCAAGCTTCGGGTTCGAGGATCGATCGACTATCCGCTCGCCGGAGTCGCCGTCGTAATGAAGCGTTCGAACGGCCACGTCGCCGACGCTCGTGTAGCGATCACGGCCGTCAATCCCGCACCCCTCCTGCTTAAGGGGGCCAGTGAGCTGCTTATCGGAAAAATGGTGGACGAAGCCGTAGCGCAAGCAGTTGGAAACCTGGCGGCGAAAACTGCGAAGCCGCTAACCACGTCCGCGCTGACGCCAGAGTATCGCCGCGAGATGATCCGCGTCTTTACGAAACGAGCCGTACTGCAGGCTGCCGAAGCACAGAATTAAACGATCGCGAACGACAAACGACTAACGTGATCACCGACTGCCACATCCACATTCAGCCGCTCGAAATGTTCAAGCCTCACGCGCTTGAATTGATGAAGAAGAAGCGCGCGAACTACGAAGAAATCGCGGAGTTCTGCCGCTCTCCCAAAGCTTTCTTGAAGCACCTCGACAAAGCCGGCGTCGACCGCGCCATGCTCATCAACTACGTCGCTCCGGAGGTCATCGGCTTCACCTCCGGTGTGAACCAATTCGTCTCAGACTACGTTAAAGAGGATCCAAAGCGACTGCTCTCCTGCGGCAGCCTGCATCCGCGGCATACTTCGAACATCATGGCCGACGTGGAGCAGCTTCTGCGGCTAAAGATCCAGATGATCAAAATTCATCCTCCGCACCAACTCCTTTTCCCCAACGACTACCTGACCGGGGTGAAGGAACTCGAGATCATCTATCGCGCCGCCGAGGCCAATGGCATTCCGGTAATGTTTCACACCGGTACATCGATCTTTCCCGGCGCACGCAACAAGTACGGCGATCCCATTTACATTGACGACGTAGCCGTCGACTTTCCCAAGCTAAAAATCCTGCTCGCCCACGGCGGACGCCCGCTCTGGATGCAAACCGCTTTCTTCCTGCTGCGCCGGCACCCAAACGTATTTCTGGATATCAGTGGCATTCCACCCAAGATGCTGTTGAAATATTTCCCACGTTTGCAGGAGATCGCGCACAAAACCCTCTTCGGCACCGACTGGCCAGGCCCCGGCGTTCCCGACATCAAGCAAAACCTCGATGAATTTCGCGCGCTGCCGTTGCCGCAAGAAACACAACAGCAGATCCTCAGCCAGACCGCACTGGGAATTTGGCCCGCCTGACTCGTTTTCAATTGTCGTTCTAAGGAAGCGGAGTCGTTGCGCAGCAACGACTCCCAACGAAGAATCTCTGGACTGCCCTCAGCGCGAGGTAAACAAGTGGCCCATCTTTTCCTTCTTAGTCTTAAGGTACTCTTCCGCGTGGCTGCTCGGAGTCACTTCGCAAGGAACGCGCTCCACTACTTCAATGCCACCGCGTTCAAGAGCCGCCACCTTATCAGGATTGTTTGAAAGCAATCGCACCTTGGATACACCCAACGCCTTCAAGATTCCCGCCGGCATCGCGAACTCACGCTGATCAGCCTTGAATCCCAGGCGTTCGTTCGCCTCGACGGTATCGAGTCCTGCGTCCTGCAATTCGTAAGCCTGTAACTTGGCCATCAGACCAATGCCGCGCCCCTCTTGCTGTTCGTAGATGAGCACTCCCGCGCCCTGCTCCGCGATCATGGCCAGGCTCAGCTCCAACTGCTGGCGGCAATCGCAGCGCAGCGAACCGAAAACATCTCCCGTAAGGCATTGCGAATGAATGCGCACCAACGGAGGCGCCGACCGCACATCGCCCATCACCAGGGCGACAGCCTCTTCGTTGCGCGAAGCGTCTTTCGGAGAAGCGGTGCCTTCGCCGATCTCTCCCTGAAATCCGAAAATGCGAAACTTGCCCCACCGGGTAGGGAAGTCCGCCGACGCAATCTGCTTAACCGCAGAGGTACTCACTACAAGATTATACCGGGAGGCAGTGTCGTCAGATTGTTAAAGTCCACCGATAGGCGGTCTCATCCAGAGCGCCGACGTGACGCTTGACCTACCAGGACGCATATCGGTATCGTCGCGGCCGCTCCGGCAATACCTTGATGAGCACGATTCCAGCCACGAAGCCTCCGACGTGAGCCCAGAACGCGATCCCACCGCTGGTCTGCCCGGAGTAGGCAACCGAGGTTGCCGCCCCTTCCAGAAATTGCAAAATAAACCAGTATCCCAGCATGACCCAGGCTGGCAAGTGAAAGAAAAAGATCGGCGGAAACCACGTCAAGACGCGTGCCTTGGGATACAAAACGAAATAAGCTCCCAGCACTCCTGCGATCGCTCCACTCGCCCCCACGTTCGGCACCCGCGAGCTGGCCTCAAGCGCAACCTGCGTCGTCATCGCCATCAATCCACTCAGCAGATAGAAGAGCAAATAACTGAAGTGCCCCAGATAGTCCTCAATGTTGTCGCCGAAGATCCACAGAAACCACATGTTGCCGATCACATGCATCCACGAGCCGTGCAGAAACATTGACGTAAGGAAGGGAACCAAGACAGCCGATGCGTGGTATCGCCCGCTCCCAGCGAGAAGCGCGGTGACGTGCGACGGAACGACGCCAAATTGGAAGAACAATGCCTTCAGGCTGTCCGGATCGAGCGCCGATTCAAACAAATAAATTAGCAGATTCAGCCCGATCAAAAAATTATTCAAATACGGCGGGCTGTAGCGTGGCTGGTCGTCGCGCAGGGGAATCATCGGAGATTAAGGAATCTGGTACTTTAGTGATTGAGAATCGAGCAGTGGCGGCGTTCATGAAAGTCTGCGCGCATACCCGTGTTGTTAAGTTATCAAATTAGCCGATTCCTTTGCGAAATCTTCCATGAACGGTGTCCTCATCATCGACAAGCCCGCCGGGCTGACCTCGCACGATGTCGTCAACCGCGTGCGTCGCATTCTGCAAGAGCGCTCGGTCGGACACCTCGGCACTCTGGATCCCCTAGCCACGGGAGTGCTGCCGCTGGTGATGGGCAATCTTACCCGGCTGGCGCAGTTCTATACCACGTCCGAGAAAACCTACGAAGGCACCATCCGCTTCGGCTTCGCCACCGACACCTACGACGCCGAAGGCGAACCTACCAGCCCTGCCCAGGCCGTGAGCGTGTCTTTGGATCAGGTGCGCCAGCTGGCCAGCCGATTTCAAGGCACCATCGAGCAGACGCCACCGCCATTCTCCGCCAAGAAAATTCAAGGCGTGCCCGCCTATAAGCTGGCTCGCAAACATGCCGAGGTCGTGTTAAAGCCAGTGCAAGTTGAGATAAAGGAATTCGAGATTCTGCGAGTCGATGATCGAAGAGTCGACGATCGGAGTTCCGACGGTTTTCGCGTGGGCTCCGCGGGATGCATAGCCGCTTTCCGCGCCCGCGTGGCCTCGGGCACGTACATTCGCTCCGTAGCCCACGACATGGGTCAACAAATAGGCTGCGGCGCCCACCTGGAATCGCTACGCCGCACCGCGGTCGGCGAATTCAGCTTAGCCGATGCCCATACGTTAGAAGAACTGACTACAGCGTCGAAAGCCGATCATGCCGAAGATCTCTTCATCCATCCCCGCAAACTGCTGCCGCAATTCCCGAGCGTCACCGCCAATGAAGAAATGACGGCCCGCATCCGCACCGGCCGCCCCGTGAATCTACCCGAACTCTCCCCAGCCCGAGTAGTAAAAGTCTTCGCCGGGCAAAGGGAACTGATCGCAATCGCCACTCGAGTCGCGGGCACCCTGTTCCACGCCAAGATCGTGCTGGCGGCAGAGCCAGCCAGACAACTAGCCAACAACAATAAGGACTAACAGTTGCGTCCCCGTGCTACACAGCGCTCGCCCAACTATTCAGAGCTCCGCCAGCGCCGAAACAGATTGGAGGGCGAGGGGAAATGCCTTCTCTCGCCGCTTGACAATGGCCCATTTTGCGATATAGTTACCTCCGCAGTTCGGGCCCTTGCTGTCAAGTCCGTCGCGCCTCTGGAGGCCCTCCATGCTTTCTCCCCTAGGTAGTTCCTGCGGATGGCTTCCGCCCGTGCAGCGCTGGCATCGCGGAACCACGCCCGAGGAGAGATCTGAGCATGAGAACCAGAACGCGCGGCCTATCAACGCAGTCCGGCCGACGCGTCACACACCCCCTGTCATCTCGACCGCAGCGTTCCCTTCCTCTGGCGGAAGGGAATGCGGAGTGGAGAGACCTGGTGTCGCACGCCGACCACATCTGCCGTCGAATGGCTCTAGGAAAATTGGGGAACGTCCCGTCTGTCCCCAGGTTTCCTACGGGTCCTGTCTGAATTAGCGGAAGGAGACAAAGATGAAGACCCGAGCGCGCCCGCTCCTAGCTCTCCTGATCGTCCTGTCCGTTTTTTCCCCGGCCGGGAGTGCACGCGGCCAATCGGCCGGGACGCCAAGGCCGGTGAATCCTGGACTCGCTTGTCACCCCACCCCTTGCGTCCTTCCGCCCATCCAGGCCTCAGAAGGCGGGAGTACGGTGACTGATTCCCCTATCGTGACCAATCCGCTGAACCCTAAGGAGCTGCTGCTGGGCTCTGTTGATTACAACTGCGGATATGAGTCGAACGTGGGATTTCATCTCTCTACCGACGGCGCCTCTACCTGGGCGCGGGTCGAATGCATGCCGGAGTTCACTGTCAAGGGGCACGAGCATTTGGCGCTCGATGAACCCTCGGTGGGACACGATCGGAAAGGTAACGCCTACATTGCTGGGCTGTACAATGACCAGAAGCAAGCCGGGCACGGGTTCCTGGCCGTTCAGAAGTCAACCGATGGAACCCACTGGAGCAAGCCGCGTATCGCGCTGGGCCGCACAAGCATTAACGCGCCGTATGAGACGAATCTGACCGTGGATGCAAGCGCCGGCAGTCCCTACGTGAACGACGTCTACGCCTCTGGCATCATCGGGCGAGTTGTGGTCTCTCATTCGACCGACGAGGGCACGAACTGGAAGCAGGTCGCAGTCGACCCAACGCCAAAGGGCCAGAATCAAGACGATTTTACCCGCTTGGCCGTCGGCAAAGACGGCACGGTGTACGCAACCTGGATGCGGTGCCGGGGCAGCCGCGGGCAGATCTGCAACAACGACATCGCCCACATGATGTTCTCCAAGTCTATCGACGGAGGCAACACGTGGTCTACGCCGCAGCGCATTGCGACGGTGACAATGAGCTGGGCACTGCCAAACACGGGTGAGCGCCAATACAACTACCCAGCGACTGCCGTGGACAACAGCGACGGGCCGTACGCCGGCAATTTGTACGTGGTGATGTATACCTGGACAGGGACCTACATGCGGGTTCAGATGATTCGCTCCACCGACGACGGCAATACCTGGTCGCAGCCCCTGCCGCTGGCCTCAAAGACCGCCACCCATGACCAATTCTTTCCCTCAATTTCGGTGAGCCGCACAGGACTGGTCGGGGCGAGTTGGCTGGATCGGCGCAACGACCCAGCCAATATCGACTACCAGGTATTCGCTGCCATCTCAAGCGATGGCGGGCAGAGCTTCCAACGCAACTGGCAACTGACCACGGCATTCTCCAACCCTAGGACAACTGGAAACGGCGACAACTGGATGGGCGATTACACCGGCAACACCTGGGCAGGGGAGGATTTCATAGCCGCGTGGATGGACAGCAGCAACGGCGCCGACATGCAGGAGGTAGTCGGAGGGGTCCGCTTGAAATGAGCAGCACAGCCCTGTCACCTCGACCGGAGCGGAGAGACCATGCGCTACCCGCCGGACGGACGACCAACCTTAATAAGTGGGCCCGGATCTGCCTTTTCTGCGCCGCGACGGCGGCTGCCGCGCCCGCGCAAACCTTTCAGACCATTGCGAGCTTCGATTTTTTCCAATCAGGCGCCGGACCCGAGTACGCGCCCCTCGTGCAGGGGTCCGATGGGAACTTCTACGGAACGACACTAGGGGGCGGAGAAACCGGCGACGGCGTGCTGTTTGAAGTCACCGCGCAGGACGAACTTACCTCGCTGTGCCAGTTCAGCTACGGACTCTGCTCCGACGGAATCGGCCCCTACGCGGGGCTGATCCAGGGCACTGATGGGAACTTCTACGGAACAACGTGGCAAGGCGGGGCCAACCACATGGGCACGGGCACGGTCTTTGTAACGACGTCAGACGGCGCGAACACGCTATATAGCTTTTGCTCCCAGAGCGACTG
>Ga0209415_10006108_pt1 | contig 21513 bp, 14 predicted proteins | sample PeaSoiSIISIP2007_FD_187696 | JGI IMG/M metagenome (GOLD analysis project Ga0209415, IMG submission 187696) | Peat soil microbial communities from Weissenstadt, Germany - SII-SIP-2007 (SPAdes) (version 2) | ecosystem: Environmental > Terrestrial > Soil > Wetlands > Peat | place: Germany... | reverse complement strand
TTTTTCTTTTCCTTGTGACGGATGAACTTTACTGAGAATTTCACCCTGCCTAATCTGGCAGCGTAGGGCCCGGATGTGGCGCGGCGCCAGTCCTAGGAAACTCGCCGCCCCCGCAACCTCCCCATGCGAGCGAGGGACAGAGGGACATCCGATGCAGGGCGCGGCAGACAGCTACCCCGAATGGCTCGGGATCTGGCGCCGGTTGTGGGAGTGATCACTTCCAAGCTTAGAAAGACGCGGAGGGGAGAAACAAAAGAGCAGCAAACAAGAGGAAAAAACAAACGCAGGGGCTAGAGAATAGGGGCAAGAGAATAAAAAGAAAACGCCGCCGAAGCAAGACTGACGACGCCGTCGCAAGACGGCCTGCGCCCTACTCCTTCTGCAGTACCTCGTCCACCACCACTTTGCCGCCCTTGTCCACGGTGATGACCTTGTGCACCCGCGCGTAGCCGGTCAGCGTGATGTCAATGACGTAGTTGCCGGGATCGAGCGCCACGTCCAGCGGAGAGTTCTTGTCCATGATGTGCTCATTCACCGCCACCTGCGCGCCCTTGGGCTGAGTGTGGACGCTCACGACAGCCTGGCCCGGCAGCGCGCCTTTCCCGCCCAGCAGCCGCGACATCTTTCCCACCGTCCGGATATCGTCCACGTTGCCGAGCGGCCGCAGGGTGGGCGAAAAGTTGAACGTCTGCCCCAGAACGAACTGCGTGTTCATGGTCTCGTCAATGTAGCCCATCTTGCGCACCAGCACGACGTGCGAGCCTTTATCCACGCTGATCTGCGCGGGCGTCCTGGTGGCCATGTCGCGGCCATCCACGTAGATGTTGGCTCCAGCCGGCTCGCTGCTGACCACCAGCGTGGCCATCAACTGCGCCAGGTGCGACATGAGCACCGCCCGATTTCCCGCCGTCACACTCACCGTGCGCGTCTCAGGCGTAAAGCCGGTCTTGCTCACCGTGATCGCGTGCTGGCCGGGCTGCAGATTCGATAGCGCAAAAGGCGTCACCCAGCTGGGATCGCTTCTGCCGTCCAGCTGCACCTGGGCGCCCTGCGGAGTGGAGTCTACGGCCAGCTGTCCGGGGATGATCGCCGGCGCTGCCGGCGCCGCCTTCCGGCGCGCGGCGGGCGCGGTCTTGCCTTTGGCCGAGCGAGCCGGCGCGGGCTCGATTTCCTCTGGAGCGGCGGGCTCGACCGGCTTCGGGGCTTCCGCCCGTGGCGCCGGCTGGGCCGGCTGGCTGGACGATGTCTCAGCTGTCGCTTCGGCCACATGGGCAGCGCGGCTGGTTCCCGAATCATCGTCGCTGTTCTGGGTGTGGATGTAGAACGTCACTCCAATGCCGATGGCCAGGATCAGCGCGCCGGCGCCGCCCAGCGCGTAAAGCATGAGCTTCGGAGGAACGGTCTTGATCTCTTTAATGGCCTTTTCCGCCACTTCGCGCGGCTGGATCTTGGGCTTCTCGTCATCCCTATCCCTCCGGTTGAGAAACTTCGTCGGAGACGCGGCTGCCTGCGGCGCGGCCGGCGCGGGTGGAGGCGGCGGCGCGATATACACTTCCTTCAGCGGAGGCAGTTCCGTGATTTCGGAAAAGCTGGTGCCGGCGCCGCTCGAACTCTCCCCGCCCGCCATCAGCGGATCAACATTGATTTTTGGCGCGGCCGGGCTGCGCTGCGGCTCAAAAGTCTGACGATCGTAGGTTTCGACCTCCGGCTCTTCGACCGCAGCCGACATTTGCTCGACCGGAGCTGCGGAGGCGTCCAGCGTCGCTTTCACCCCGGAAGTGATGAACTGGTTGGAAAGATCAAGTTCAGGCTCTGACGCGGAAGATGCGGCGGATGGGGACAACGAACTGGTGGCGTGCCCCGCCGACGCGGCGGCGGCCGCTGCCTTCGGTGCGGCCAGCTTGGAAGTCTTGGCCACTGCTGCGGGCGGCTGATCCGCGGTCGGCGGCGGGGCGGGCCTGGCACTGGGCTTCGCAGCCGCGGCAGCGCGCGGCTGCAGGGCAGGCTTTGTCTTTTCCGGAGCGGCGGCGGCCGCCTGAACCGGCTTCTTGGCGGCGGGCTTTGACTCTTTGCATTTCTCCAGATCGTCGAGCAGTTCCCTTCCGCTCTGATAGCGCTGCGCCGGATCTTTTTCCATCGCCTTCATGATGAGGTCGCTGAGCAGCGGATGCACCTTCGGATTCACATGAATCGGCGCCACCGGCGTGCTGTCGAGAATGCTTTGCCGCAGCGCCGCCAAGTCGTCACGATCAAACGCCCTCCGCTCGGTGACCATCTCGTAGAAGATTGCGCCCATGCTGAACAGATTGGAGCGCTCGTCGAGCGGCTGTTCCATAATCTGCTCCGGCGACATGTAGTGCTGGCTCGACGGAATTCCCTCCGTCACATACTGCAGAAAGTTGCCTACGCTCGAAACGCCATAGCCGAGAATCTTCACCGTGCCATCCCAGCCGCACATGATCTTGGCCGGCTCCAGGCTGTAGTGCACGATGTGGTGGGTCGCCGCATGGTCGAGCGCATTGCACAACTGGCGCCCGATGTCGAGCAGATCCCAGATCGAAAATCCTTCCTTGCGCGCCAGCATGGTGGCGATGCTGTTGCCCTGCACGTACTCCATGGCGGCGCAGAACTGGCCGTCAATCTGGCCCGCGCCAAAGACGCTGGTCAGGTTCGGATTGCCGAGAACCTTGGTGCTTTCCGCTTCTTCCACCAAGGCGCGTTCCAGCGCTGGAGCGCCGTCGCCGAACGCGCTCAGATGGATCGCCTTGAGCGCGACGGTCTGTCCGCTGTCGGTGTCGTTGGCCTTGTAAACCATCCCCGTCGGCGACTTGGCCAGTTCGCTGAGGATTTCAAAGGGACCGATTTTCGTAGACATTGCCTTCCTGCTCCATTCCCAAGAGCTTTCGCCGCCCCGAGGCAAGACTCGACAGGCGGAAATCCGGGGAGAGGATACGGCTAGGATAGTACTGCTCGTGCCGCACTTCGAGTTACCAAGGTAAGGGTCGAAAGGCGGGACGACTGGACGTTTGGCGGCTTCGGGAAGGACGGGGTGCCGACCCTCCCTGGGGGGGTAGTCCCCCTCCGTGGGGCACGATTTCCGCCTGGGCCGGGACACTGGGTGTACACTTGCCCACGCCCAGGATAGTCAGATCCAAATCCTAGCGTAGTGACCGAGGATAACAACTAATGAGCAAACGTTGGTGCAGTGTTTTGTTCGGGGTGTGCACACTCGCGATTTCCGTCGTTGCCTCCGCGCCCGCAAGCGCGCAGATGGCAGAGGTGAAAGAAAAGCCGCCGATGTATTCCTATGTCGGGGATTGGACGATTCCTCGCGCCCAGTGGGCGGAGATGGACAAGTTCAATGCGGCCAATCAGAAGATGCTGGAGAAGGCACTGGCCGACGGAACCATTGTCGCCTACGGCAGCGATTTCAACCTGATCCACACGGTCGAGGGTCCCACTCACGACAGCTGGTGGTCGGCCATGTCCATGGCCGGGTTGCTCAACCTGCTGGACCAGACCTACAAGGCGGGCAATGGTGTTTCTCCCGTCCTGTCCACCGCCACCAAACACTGGGACAGCATCTACGTCAGCCGCTTTTACAACTGGCACTCCGGATCATGGAAGGACGCCTACACCCACGCGGCGTCCTATACGTTAAAAGCCGACGCGCCGGACAATGCCGTGGAGAGGCTGAGCAAGAACCTGGTGGTGCCCCTGATGGAGAAACTGCTCGCCGACGGCACCCTTCACGAGTATGAAATTGACACCGAGGCGATTCACACCGAAGCCCCCAACTCGTTCTGGATCATTTACATCACCTCGAGCGCGGAAGGACTGGACAAGGTCAACGGCGCGCTGATGGAAACCCTGAAGGCGAACCCGCTGGCCGGTCCGGCGTTCGGTTCCATGGTGGACACGGCGCAGCACCGTGACATGCTGGCCCGCACCAGCGCCACGTACAAATAACAGTTGTTCTCCGCATTTCCTCCCGGTCCGCGAGCACAGGGCGTCATGCCACTCGCGGTCCGGGATGTTCTTCCCTCGGTTCCCTTTGCAAACCTCTTCCTTATTATTGGTCTGGCGCGAACATGCCTGGTCCCGCGCACCTGGTCCCGTAACTTTGCGCATCCGCCCGCCGTTGTAAGTGATGTGAACCTATAGTGAAGCCCAGGGTGACATTTGTCATCCAATCTGGCTGACGAACTCCACTGGCGGCCTGGCCGGCAACGCGCGACGATTCAAGAGCAGCAACGAATACAAATCGGGGATAGTAGTTTGGCTCTGGCGAGAATCGAATTTGGCGTGGTTGTCGGCGGCCAGCGGCTTCGTTTATTCTGGCTGGGATGGGGCGTGCCCTCCTGTCGCACCCGGTCGCCGCTTCCTCCTGGGATCCACTCATGACGCTGACCCGGTTTGTCACCAAAAACGCCTTCCGCAACAAGCGCCGCAGCATCCTGACGGTGCTGAGCATCGCTTTTTCTTTGCTGCTGCTTACCTTCATGATGACGCTCTGGCATGCCTTTGCCCTCGACGAAGGCAGCGCCGAATCGGCCGAACGGCTGGTCGTCCGCCATAAGGTATCGCTGACTTTTCGGCTCCCCGGGTTTTATCGCGAAAAGATCCGCGCCATTCCCGGCGTGGTGGCGGTGGTGCCGAGTTCCTGGTTTCAGGGCACCTACAAAGACCAGAAACCGGAGAACTTTTTCCCGCGCTTTGGCACTGACCCTGATGAATTCCTGAAGGTGTTCCGCGACGTCAGCCTGCCGGAAGACCAGATCAAAGCCTGGCAGCAGGACCGGCAGGGCGCCATCGTTTCCGAAAAGCTGGCGGAGAAATACGGCTGGAAACTGGGCGATCGCATTTTTATCCAGGGAGATATTTATCCGGTGGATCTGGAACTGAATATTCGCGGCATCTATCACCACGATCCGGACACCAAATCGCTGTACTTCAACGCCAAGTATGTCGAAGAGGCGGTTCCGTTTTTCAAGGGACAGGCGGGCACGTTCGACGTGCTGGCCGATTCTCCTTCGAACGTGAGCAAGATCGCCGCCGCCGTGGATGCAATGTTCCACAACTCTCCCCAGCCCACCAAGAGCGAGAGTGAAAAAGCCTTCGGCCTGGAGTTTGTAGCCATGATGGGCAACGTGAAGGCGTTTATCCTGAGCATCTGCTCGGCGGTTTTGTTCGCGACGCTGCTGGTTTCGGCCAACACCATGGCGATGTCTATCCGCGAGCGCACCCGCGAAGTCGCCGTGCTCAAGACTCTGGGCTTTACCCGGCGCGGAGTGCTGGGATTGTTCGTCAGCGAAGCCGTCGCGCTCTCGCTGGCCGGTGGCCTGATCGGCGCGTCCATGGGCCGGTTGATGGTGTTCGGCTTCACCCGGTCACCGCAACTCACCTTCTTTCCCCTGAAGATGACGCCGCAAATCTGGCTCATGGCTCTGTTGACTGCGGGGCTGGTAGGACTGGTGAGCGCCGCCCTGCCCTCGTATCACGCATCGCAGGTAAACATCGTGGACGGATTGCGCCACATCGGTTGAACTTCATGTAGGGACAGCCGCCTTCGGCTGTCCGGTCGAGCGAAGCTCGACGGTATTCTTAGGCGAGACGAATTTATGACGCTGGGCAGTTTCATCGTGCGCAACACATTCCGCAACAAGCGGCGCAGCCTGCTGACCATGATCAGCATCAGCTTTTCGCTGCTGTTGCTCACGCTGATGATCTGCATCTGGCGTTCTTTCTATGTGGACCAGGTCGCACCCGAAGCCTCTCGCCGCCTGATCACCCGCGACAAGGTTTCGCTGGCATTTTTCCTGCCCGCGTTTTACCGCGACAAGATTCGCAGCGTCCCGGGAGTGACCGCCGTAGCCCCCATGACCTGGTTTCAAGGCCGCTACATTGACGACCGGCCCGAGCATTTTTTCGCGCGCCTGGCCACCGACCCGGACGAATATTTGAAGGTCGCCTCCGACAAGATCACTCCGCCCGATCAGGTTGAGGCCTGGCAGAAAGACCGCGCCGGCGCCCTGGTGGATGTAACCCTGGCCGACAAGTACGGCTGGAAACTGGGCGACCGCGTGCACATTCAGGGGACGATTTTTCCGCTTAACCTCGATCTGACGATTCGCGCCATCTATCACCGCGATCCGCCGCAGAACGCCCTCTATTTCCATACCAAGTACCTGGAAGAAGGCGTGCCCTGGTTCAAGGGGCAGGCGGGCTGGTATGCCGCGCAGGTGGACTCGGCTGAACATGTAGCCGAGGCGTCGAGGGAGATTGACGCCCTGTTCCACAACTCGCCGCTGCCGACCAAGACTGAGAGCGAAAAAGCTTTTCAGCTGGGATTTGTGGCTTCGCTGGGCAACGTGAAAGCCTTCATTCTCGGCATCTGCGGGGCGGTGATGTTCGCCATCATGCTGGTGTCGGCCAACACCATGGCCATGTCGGTGCGCAGCCGCACCCGCGAAGTGGCGGTGCTGAAGACGCTGGGGTTCACCAGCCGCCGGGTGCTCTCCATCTTCATCACCGAGGCGGTCGCGCTGGCGGTCGCCGGCGGCGTGCTGGGCATCCTGGTGGCCATTCCCGTGATCGCCGTTATGACCCGCAGCTTCATCGGGCTGGGCATCCCTCTGGATATGAGAGTCAGCCCGCCGGCGGCGATGCTGTCGCTGATGATTGCAGTCATCCTGGGCATCGTGAGCGGCTACATTCCGGCGCAACGCGCTTCGCACATGAACATCGTGGAGGCCCTGCGCCACATCGGCTAAGAGACGAAACTATGGCCATACCGATCAGCTACAACATCCGCAACCTGAGGCTCCGCAAGGGGCTGACTATCATGACGGCGCTGGGCATCGCGCTCACGGTCACGACCGCGATCTTTCTGATGGCGCTGGTGACGGGCCTGAACAAGGCTTTTGTCAGCAGCGGCAATCCGCTGAACGTGCTGGTGCTGCGCAAAGGATCGGAGTCGGAACTGACCGGCGGATTCGACGCTTCGCTCTTTCCCACGCTCAAGACGCTACCCGGTATCGCAAAAGACAGCAACGGCGAGCCGATCGCCTCCGGCGAGTGGGTGGTGGTGATCGTGCTGCCGCGCCGGGACGGCACCGGCGAAGTCAACGTAACCGTGCGCGGCATGATGCCTTCCGGTCTCGAAATGCGGCAACTGTCCGGCCCCGGCGATCATCCGGGGGTGAAGCTGGCGTCGGGACGCTGGTTCGAAACCGGGCAGCGCGAGATCGTAGTCAGCAAATCCATTCGCGATCGCTTTGCCCACTCCAACATTGGCGACTCCATGGAGTTCGGCAAGGGAGCATGGAAAGTGGTGGGCATCTTTGACGCCGGCGGTTCGGCCTATGAGTCGGAAGTCTGGGGAGACGTGAATCAGATGGCATCCGATTTCGACCGTCTGGGCGCGTTCTCGTCGGCTTATCTGCGCGCCACCGACCCCATTGCCGCCGAGGCGCTGCGCAACCGGGTCAGCGACGATCAGCGCTTGAAGCTCGAGGGCTTCAACGAGACCGACTACTACGCCAAGCAGACCCGGTCGGGCACGCCGATCGAGGTCATCGGCTACGTGGTGGGCTTCATCATGGGGATTGGCTCGATTTTCGCCGCCATGAACACCATGTATGCCGCCGTCGCCTATCGCGGGCGCGAGATTGCCACGCTGCGCGTGATCGGCTTCTCGCGGCCGGCCATTCTGACCTCGTTTGTGCTGGAGTCTTTGCTGCTGGCCACGTTGGGCGCGCTGGTAGGAATTCTGCTGATGCTGCCCTTCAATGGCTGGCAGACCGGCACCTCGAATCAGGTCACGTTCAGCGAAGTGGTATTCGCCCTGCGCATCACGCCGGCTGTGGCCGGATATGCCCTGGTGTTTGCCCTGGTCATGGGATTTGTGGGCGGGCTGGCGCCCGCCTGGCACGCCGCGCGGCAGAATATTTTGAACGCGCTGCGCAGCTGAGAGACGGCTCCGGGTATGTAGACTGCTTTGAAAGGGCACGCCTTCAGGCGTGCCGAAAAGGCAACCAAATGATCGCGGCTTTAGCCGCTGAGGAAGCGCACCCTCAGGGCCTGAAGGCCAGACTATTTGTGGCTCTGCCGGCGTGGCTAAAGCCACGCCCTTTCAAAGCGCCAAGGGATACTGGTAATCATTCATATGGCGATTGACGCAAAACATCAGGAGTTGCAGAACCTGCGCATAGATCGCAGCGAGCGCAGCGGCAGCGGCGGAGAACCGCCGGCCTGGGCTTGCCGCTACATCATCGCCGGCATCGCCGTGGTGGTGCTGCTCGGACTGATCAGCCTGGCCTACCGCACCTTCTCCTCCGGCACGCCGGAAGTGGAAGTGGTGCGCGCCGCCGCCGAAACCAGCAGCGTCGGCGGAACTGTGCTGTCGGCGACCGGATACATCGTTGCCCATCACACCATCAACGTGAACTCCAAGGTCACGGGACGCCTGGCCTGGATCGGCGTGGAAAAGGGCGACAAGGTCAAGGAAGGCCAGGTGCTGGTCCGGCTGGAAGATCAGGAATTCCGCGCCGCCTACGAGCAGGCCAATGGCGCGGTCGAAAACGCGCGCGCTTATCTGGATGAACTGCAGCACGGCTCGCGGCCGGAGGAAATCCAGCAGGCGCAGCACAACCTCGACGAAGCCCGCGCCACCGCGGCCAACGACAAGTTAACCCTTGACCGGACCAGGGAACTCGCCGGCAGCGGTGTGGTCTCGCGGCAGCAACTCGACGACGCGACCGCGAAATATGAAGCGGACCAGCAGCGCGCTAATTCGCTGGAAAGAGCCTTTCAGCTGTCGAAGATCGGGCCGAGGGCCGAGGAAATCGCCCGCGCCCAGGGCGCGCTCACCCAGGCACAGGGCCAGCTCGATTACGCCCGGTCGCAACTGGACGCAACTGTCATTCGCGCTCCGGTGACCGGCACGATCCTCGATCGCACCGCGGAAAAAGGCGAGCTGATCACGGCGCAGTTTGCCAGCGCGGCCGCCGGTGGACCGCAGGGCTCGGTGGTCTCGCTCGCCGACCTGAACGATCTGCAGGTGGAACTCGACATCGCGCAAGCCGATTTTGCCCGGCTTGGCCCGGGGCAGAAGGCGAAAGTGACGACCGACACGTATCCCGACAAGGAATACGACGGTGAAATTGCGCAAATCTCACCGGAAGCCAACCGCCAAAAGGCTACGGTTCAGGTGAAGGTGCAGGTGCTGAATCCGGAGAAATATCCTGACATTCAGCTTCGCCCGGAAATGAACGCCACCGTGAAATTTCTGGCCAAGGAAGAACCGAAAGATACGAAAGGCCCGGCCGGCGTGTTCGTGCCGTCGGCGGCCATCCGTGACCGGGACGGCAAGAAGATCGTGCTCATCGCCTTCAACGGCAAGGCCGTGGCCCGCGAAGTCCGCATCATCGGCCAGCGCACCGATGGCGCGCTGGTGGACGGACTGGTGGGCGGCGAAAACGTCATCACCACGGCGCCGCCGGGATTGAAAGACGGCGACAGAATCAAGGTTAAAGGTCAGGCATAACAGCTCAGACATAAAAGGTCAGGCACAGGAAGAGGCAATCATGAGCACAGTGGCACAAAAACCCAACGTTGCGACCAACACCAAAGTCGTCGAGGCGCGCGGCGTCACCAAGATCTTCAGGCGCGATGCTTTTGAGGTGAAGGCGCTCGACGACGTTTCGATTGATATCGCCAAGGGCGAGTTTCTCGCGCTGATGGGTCCGTCGGGATCGGGCAAGACGACGCTGCTCAATATGATCGCGGCCATTGACCGGCCGACCGGCGGCGAACTGCTGGTGCAGGGGCAGGACATTTTCCGCCTCAACGACGCCCAGATCGCGCGCTGGCGCAACGCGCACATCGGCTACGTCTTTCAGACCTTCAACCTGATTCCCGTGCTCACGGCATTTGAGAACGTCGAGTTGCCGCTGCTGTTGACCAAGCTGACCGCTCAGCAGCGCCGCGATCACGTGCTGACTGCGCTGAAACTCGTAGGACTGGAGGATCGCGCCGACCACCTGCCCAAACAGCTCTCCGGCGGACAGGAGCAGCGTGTAGCCATCGCCCGCGCCATCGTCAGCGACCCGACCTTACTGCTGGCCGACGAGCCGACCGGCGATCTGGACAGCCATTCGGCCACCGAAGTGTTGGAGATTCTGAAACGGCTGAATGAAGACTTTCAGAAGACGATCGTGATGGTCACGCACGATCCGCACGCCGCGTCCTATGCGCACGTGACCCGCCACCTGGAAAAAGGAATGCTGCTGCCGCCCGCGTAGAGGAATGTCGAAGGTGGAACGCAGAAGTGGAGCCCCGGACGCCCTCGTCCGGGGATAGCAGCGCCACAAATCATTCGGACGAAAGCGTCCGCCCTACAAACGATGGTGAGTAGCTGGCCGGTGACTAGCTGGCGTGCGCGTGCGCAAATTCCACCGAGCGCGGCAAGGGCTCAGCCACGGTCTCCGCCACCACAGCTTCCGCCACCCATTGCCAGGCGCGCCGGCCGTTGGTCAACATCACGGCCTGGGCTTCACCATAATCCACCAGGCGATTCAACACGGTTGTAACCGAGGCCATCGGGTCTTTGTGCCGGGCCAGCAGTTCTGGCAGGTGGTTTTGAAAATGCTCGCAAATATCGCGCGCGCTTAGCGCCCGGCCGGCCTCCATCAGGATCATCCGGCAGGCCTTGGTGAAGCCGGGTTGGCGTCCGTTGCTTTTCCGATCCACCATTTCCAGCAGTTCCTCGCTCAGCATGGCATCGCCAAACAAGTTTGCCAGTCCGGTGATCGTCTGCTTGACGGTTCCGATGCGCTTCATGATATCGGCCCGCTGTTGCAGGAGTTGGCGCAGTTCCCCGTGTGCCTGCCGCACCACCTCCTGAATGTGATCCCGCATGGGGCCCTCGGCGGGAGCGGCCAGGTTGACTACGTTGTTCCCGTTATTTCCGTTCTGCCCGTTATTCATACATACCCCTTATCCAGGTTTGGCCACGCTGATCATGTCCGCGCCGGTGCGGACCTCGGCTAACCGCCACTTCTCAATCTTCACAACTAGCCAGCGAGGGGCAGAACCCCGCTTAGAAGACCTATACGCAAACTGGTTGGCCGTCGTTCCCCAAGAGAACTCTCCCCCAAGAAAACCTTTGCCAAGCTTCCCCACCCACGGGAACCCTTTAGTCACTTAGACGCTGAATTGGCGAAATGGTTTAGCCAGGGTGGTGAGTTTTTCTTTCAAGGTGTTGCCCCAAAAGGCCCGCCATCCGCAAAGCGCTGAATAACACTGTTATTGTGTTGCTCTGCCCCTGATGAAGGGAGAGCCAGCCCTCAGTGCGACTTCTGAACTCCCTCCCAAATCCGGCAATTTCCCTGAACGGGAGCCCTCACACCCCCTGCAAAGAAAACTCTGCCTCGCCAAACCAGGCCAACTTCCGGAGAAGTCCGATGGTAACTAGGGAAGGACCACAGTCTTTGTGCATACGGCAGCCAAACTCGCTCCCCGGCCTCTCAACGTGCTGTTGGTGGGCTCGAAGGAAGAGGACTTCTTCCTGATCCGCGAAATTCTCGAGCGCAGCCGCCACACGCTGGCTGCCGACCTCGACCACGCTCACTCGCTGGCAGAGGCCCGGGCCATGCTGCGCAAGAACTACGACCTGATTCTGTTCGAGTACGAAACCGGCGACGCCGAGGCTCTCCCGTTTCTGGCGGAGTTTCAGCAGTCGGGAATGTCGCTGCCTTTCATCCTGCTGACCGAGCACGCGGACGAGGAAACCGTTGCCGACATTATTGAAGCGGGTGCGTGGGACTGCATGGCCATGTCGCAACTGGACGGAGTGCATCTGCTTCGCACCATGCGCACCACCATGGCCCTGCGCTCGCTGCATGAGGAACAGCGCATGGCGGAGGAATCGGTGCGCAAGCTGTCACAGGCGGTCGAACAGTCGGCTGACATGGTGATGGTCACCAATCGCGACGGAATTATTGAATACGTCAATCCGGCTTTTGAGGTCCTGACCGGCTACCGCCGGGACGAAGCCTGCGGAAAAACGCCGGCCCTGCTGAGGTCGGGCGAGCAGGGGCCGGAGATCTATCAGAAATTGTGGAAGACCATCCTGGAGGGGAACATTTATCGCGGCATCCTGGTCAACCGCTGCAAGAACGGCGACCGGCTGTATGTGGAACTCAGCATCAGCCCAGTGCGGGATGCGGCGGGCGAGATCACGCACTTCATCGCCAACGGGCGCGACCTCAGCGAGCGGCTGCGCCTGGAAAAACAGCTTCTACATTCGCAGAAAATGGATTCCATCGGGCGCCTGGCGGCCGGGGTCGCCCACGACTTCAACAACCTGCTGACCATCATCACCAGCTATTCCGAACTCGCGCTCGACGATGTGCCGGCGCAAAGCGGACTGGAGGCCAAGCTGCAGGAAATCCTACTGGCGGCGCGCCGGGCCGCGGAACTCACCCGGCAACTGCTGGCCTTCAGCCGGAAACAGCCGCAGGCCCTGCGAGTGGTGGAACTGAACCAGGTCATCGCAGGAATCGCCAAGGCGCTGCAGCGCCTGATTGGAGAAGACATTCGACTTCGCTTCTTCCCGGGCGAGGGCCTGAGCCGGGTGCGGGTGGACCCGGTGCAGATCGAGCAGATTCTGTTGAATCTCGCGGCCAACGCACGCGACGCCATGCCGCAGGGCGGACACTTACGCATCGAGACTGCCAGCGTTTTTCTCGACGAGGAATACGTCCACACCAAGCCCGCCACCATTCCCACCGGCTATTACTCCACGATCACGGTCAGTGACGACGGTACCGGCATTTCTCCCAAGAACCTGCCTCACATCTTCGAGCCGTTCTATACGACCAAGCCGGCCGGAGAGGGTACCGGGCTGGGCCTGGCCACGGTGTATGGGATTGTGAAACAGAGCAAGGGTTTTGTCTGGGTTTACAGCGAACCGCGGATGGGAACGGTTTTCCGCATTTACCTGCCCGGCGTGGCGGCACATCCGTATCCTGGAAAAACCGCCGTCTGCAGGACCGAGCAGTTCGCTCACGGCTCAGAGACCATCCTGCTGGTGGAAGATGAATGCTCCGTGCGGCACGCTACCGCGGAGTTTCTGACCCGGCTGGGTTACACCGTGCTCGAAGCCGGGGACGGCGCCGAGGCGCTTGCGCTGGCCAGAAACTGCCCAAGACCGATTCATCTTGCGCTCACCGACGTAGTCATGCCGAACATGAGCGGAGGCCAACTGGCGCGCGAATTAGCCGGCCTGATGCCGGAAACCAAGCTCCTGTTCGTCTCCGGTTACTCGGGCAAAACCGTGCTCGATCACAAAGTCGCGGATCGCGAAACCAATTTCCTGAATAAACCTTTCACGTTGACGCAACTCTCCTCGAAGATTCAAGAAGTGCTCGGTCACCAGAAGGCGGCGGCCGCGCCCGGCTTGCCGTGAGCTGAGGTGTCCTGCGGGCACAGTTTGAAGCTCATCTCTTCCGGCAGGCGGGTCATCCCGAAGCCCCGCGCTTTTACCAGTGGGGCGAGGGATCTCCCCTCTCACAGCTTTGTTGAGTGGCCTGAAAACCGGCTCCGCTCAGGATGACGCCTGCGGATGAGGGCTACCTCCCGCGTGTCAGTTTGATCCCCTCTCTGCGAGTCCCTATAATCAGCCAGCGCAGACTTCCCGCATGAACTCTGGCACCCGCCCCCAGTCTCATTCCGTGCAACGCGTATCTCTCGCTTCCCTGCTCATGCTCGTTGCCTTGTGGCTGGCGATTTATGCTGCCGGTATGTTCACCCCGCCGCTGCTCGATGACGTGGATACCATTCATGCCGAGGCGGCGCGCGAGATGCTGCTGCGCCACGACTGGGTCACGCTCTACACCAACGGTCTCCGCTACCTGGAAAAAGCGCCCCTTATGTATTGGGGACTGGCCACCAGTTACACGCTGTTCGGCATCAGCGACTGGAGCACGCGCCTGCCGTTGATGCTGGGCGTTCTGGCCATGGTGCTGGCGACTTACGGGCTGGGCCGCTACGCCTTCGGCGAGCGCGGCGGGTTTTATTCCGGGCTGGTTTTGGTCACCTCCATTGGCCCCTACATCTTCACCCGCTTCCTGATTCCCGACGTTCTGGTGGGCTTGTGGCTGACCCTGTCTTACTACCTGTTTCTGCGTTCGCTCGAAGAAGAAACGCCGTCACGCCTGACCTGCTGGGGATTCGCTGCCGCCTGCGCCCTGAACGTGCTCACCAAGGGCCTGATTGGATTGGTGTTTCCCATTGGCACGATCGGGTTGTATTTGCTGCTCACGGGCAATCTGCGCCATGTGGCGAAACTGCGAGTGCTTTCGAGCCTGGTGGTTTTCTTTGTACTGGCGGCGCCGTGGCATGTGCTGGCCGCGATCCGTAACCCGGCGCAGGGTCAGGCGCGCGGATTTCTCTGGTTCTACTTTGTCAACGAGCACGTCCGGCGCTTCCTCGGCACGCGCCAGCCACCCGGGTATGACACGGTTCCGCTGGTGCTCTTCTGGGCATTCCTGATCCTGTGGCTGGTGCCGTGGGCGGTATTTCTGCCGCAGGCGCTGCGCAGCGTGGGTGCCCCATTTCTCGCGCGCCGTTTGCGCGAGAAGTGGGGAAAATCGGCATTGGCCTCGCGAAGTTCGACCTCTACCATGGACCGGGCCGGGAGGGCGAACCTGCTTTTTTTCCTCTGGGCGGTGGTGATTTTGCTATTTTTCAGCTTTTCGACGCGGCAGGAGTACTACACCATTCCGGCACTTCCGGGCGTGGCGCTGCTGGCGGGAGGCTGGCTGGCGCGCGAGTCGGCGGCCGGGGCGAGCACGTCCGACCGCCGCTCCGGACGCATATCGTCGCTGGTGCTCATGATTGTGTGTGGGCTTGCGGCAGTGATAGGGCTGGTTCTGTTTTCAGCAACACATCCACCGCCCGCCGGCGTGGACCTGGCGGACCTGCTGAAGAAGAATCCGCAGGACTATGATTTCTCGCTCGGCCACGTGCTCGATTTCACGCCGCAGGCGCTGGGCGTGTTTCGCGGGCCGCTGCTGGGCGCGTGCCTGTCGTTGCTGATCGGCCCGATGGTGAACTGGTGGATGCGGCGGCGCGGTCAGCCGGCATGGGGAAATGCTGCGCTGGCGCTGATGATGGTTGGGCTGCTGACCTGCGTGCACGTGTCGTTTGCCAGGTTCTCGCCGATCCTGTCGTCGCACGATCTCGCAGTCGCGATTCAGAAGGAATATCGTCCCGGCGACCTGATCGTGATTGACGGCGAATATCATCAGGCCTCGACACTCAATTTCTACAATCGCATTCCGGTGCGCGTGCTGCATGAGCCGAGCGGGAATCTGTGGTACGGAGAGAAATTTCCTGACGCGCCGCATGTCTTTGAGACGCCGCAGTCGCTGGCCGCTCTGTGGCCAGGGCCGGAGCGCATTTTCGTATGGACCGATCAGGACGATCCGAAGGAACTGGCCGGCCTGCCGCATTTTCTGCTGGCCCGCAGCGGCGGGAAAGCCCTTTTCACCAATCGGAAAAGTGAATAACACCCGTTTATAATCTTGGCTTCCCTGATGATTCTTCTCCTGATGATTCCGCGCGCGCTGGACGCTCACGGAGTTGTGCTGGCTAGCCGGGCGCTGCTCTTGCTGGCCCTTGCGGGCTCTTTCACTTCTACGATTTACCTGGGCATGACACTGGTGGCGACTTCTCGCTACTTGCGCGAGGCGCGCGCCGCCCGGGAAGCGGCCAGGGCCACGCCTGCCTCTTCCCTGCCGCCGGTCACCATTCTCAAGCCGGTGCACGGCATGGAGGAGCGCCTGGCGGCGAATCTGGAAAGCTTTTTCCAGCAGGACTATCCCGACTACGAAGTGATCTTCGGCGTGCGCGACCTGGACAATCCCGCCGCCAGGATTGCGCAGGAAGTTCGCGCCCGCTATCCGAACATCGCGAGCCGCCTAATCGTTTCCGGGCCGCCGAAGTGGCCAAGCGCCAAGGTCTTCGTGCTCGACAAGATGATTGCCGTCTCGTCGCGTTCGTACTTCATCATCAGCGACAGCGACGTGCGGGTTGCGCCGGACTTCCTGCGCAACACCATCCCGCCCCTGCTCAATCCTCAAGTCGGGATGGTCACCTGCATGTACCGCGGCATTCCGGCATCGGACTTCTGGTCGCGGCTCGAAGCGCTCGGCTTGTCGGTCGAGATGTCCTCGGGCGTGATGGTTGCCGACATGATGGAGGGCATGCGCTTCGCGCTCGGCCCGGCGATGGCGGTGCGGCGCGACGCTCTCGACGTGATCGGCGGCATCGCCGCCGTGGCGGACTATTATTCCGACGATTTCGAGCTGGGGAATCGCATTTGGGCCAAGGGATACAAGGTCGTTCTTTCGCACCACATCGTTCAAAACGTGCTGACCCGGCGTTCGCCGCTGCGCACGCTGGGCGACCAGTTGCGCTGGATGAAGAGCACCCGCTACTCGCGTCCGGCCGGACATGCGGGCACGGGCCTGACTTATGCTGTGCCGTTCGGAATGCTGGCGCTGATCGCGGGCGCGGCTTTGGGTCGCTGGGAAATCGGCGCCGGGCTTTTTGTGCTGGCCTGGCTGAACCGGATGATTCAGTCGGTGGTGGTGGGATGGGGCGTAGCGCGCGACCCGCGGGCGCTCTGGCTGTGCTGGCTTTATCCGCTGCGCGATTTCTTCGGCTTCGCGGCCTGGCTGCTGAGCTATACCGGCAGAAAGTTTTATTGGCGCGGCGAGATGTATCGCTTCGACAAAGGCGGAAAAATCGCGCCGCTCGAGAGGTCACAGGCCGGTTCGAGCAGTGGTGCGATTTGAGAAGGACGATTCGTATCAGGGCATCGCTTCAGCGATGCCTCAAGTCATGCGAGAAGCCAAAAGTCTTTATCGCCCAGCGCTGAAAGAGAGTGCGTGAGAACCTGTGCCGTCCCTGCCGGGACTGGTTCCTTTGTGCTACACGTACCCCGGACTTACGTCCGTGGCTAATGAATGCCGCCCCGGTCGGGGCTGGATGATTTCATTCCACCTCGCCTGCCGAAATTCAGCTCTCACCGCACATACCGACGGCGCTGCGCCAAAATCGAGTCTTTCAGCAGACTGTTTGGCCGCCGTGGTTTTCCGCCGCTGTGGCAGCGGCTAAAGCCGGCGAGGACTGCGCGCCATTGCGGCACGCCTGAAAGCATGCCCTGATACAAACCCTTCTCCCAATCCTCCTAGGAGGCCATTCGGGTCAAGCGGCCGTTCTTCAACTGGAAGCGGTCGCCGCGCCAGGTGACCGTATGCCCGGCGAAACTGGCGGCCCATACCGCAACTGCGATCAGGTCCCGCAAGGGAAGCAGCCAGAGGAATTTCAGAACCTGACGATCCTCCAGAACTGTTTTCCCCACGGTCAGGGCAACCGCCACGCGCAGTAACGCCACCGCACCGAGCACTGCCCACGACCACGTTGCCGCATGCGCCGCGAGCAGGTTGATGAGCGCCCACATCAGGCCAAACGTTGTCAGCAGGCCGAAGTAGCCTGCTGGGCGCGCATCGCGCACGCCGCGCGCCCAGCGCAACTGATGCGCCAGAAATCCCGGCGCGTCATAGGCGGGCAGATGCGTCTCCACGACCACGTCAGACAACCGCACCTTGAGGCCAAGGCCGGCGATGCGGCGGCCGAGTTCGTAGTCATCGGCTAGAAAGTCCACAATGGCGCGGAATCCTCCGATGCGCTCCAGATCGGCACGTCGAAAAGCCAGGGTCGAGCCCAGGGCGAAATTCAGTGCGCCCTCCAGCCGCCGGGCCACCAGCACGCCAGCACAAAAATCGGTGCTGATGCCGAGCGCTTCCAGCCGCGAACCGAGAGTCGGCGCGGCGATTCCCCGATACAGGCACGTGACCATGCCGGCGGCGGGGTCGGAGAGCGGCGCCATCACGCGCCGCAGATAGTCGCGCTCCACATGAATGTCGCTGTCGTTCACGATCAAATGCTGGTAGCGGGCAACGCGCAGCATCTGGTCGAGATTGCTGACCTTCAGGTTCGCGCCGAGCGTTTCCGGGCACACCACGAGCCGGATCGCATGGTCAGGAAACTCCTGCTGCAGGCGTTCGACGCTGGCGACGGCGGGATCGGCGGGATCGCTGACGCCGAAAATAATTTCGTACTCGTGAGAGCCGGGCTCGGGATAGTCCTGCAGGCAGTGGCTGCGGAAGCTCTCGTAGATGTCGGGATCAGTTCCCTTCAGCGGCTTGAGAATGGAAACCGGAGGCAAGGTCTTTGTGGGGCGGACACTCCTGTCCGCCTGCCGTCCACGCACAAACGCCGCCGCGCTCCACAGACAGATCAAATAGTAGATGGAACTGGAGACGCAGCCGAAAACCGCAACGAGTTGAGTGATTCTTGCGATCAGGTGCATGCGCGAGGGGTGCGCGGGCGGGGGCGCCCGCGCCAAACCATTACTCGTACCGCAGCGACTCAATCGGGTCGAGGTTCGCCGCCTTCCACGCCGGATAAATGCCGAAGACCAGGCCCACTCCGGCGGCGGAACTGAAACCGAACGTCACCCAGAACATGGACATGTGCGCCGGCAACGAGGGCCACAGCGCCGGAATCACCCAAACGACCAGCGCCCCCGTCAGCACGCCAATCACCCCGCCCACCGCGGTCAGAATGATCGCTTCCAGGGTGAATTGCAGAAGAATATCTTTCTTGCGCGCGCCAATCGCCTTGCGCACTCCGATCTCCCGCGTGCGCTCGGTCACCGAAACCAGCATGATGTTCATCACGCCCACGCCGCCCACAATCAGGCCCACGCTCGAAATGGCGAACATCCCGATGAAAAGCGCGCCGGTGATCTGGTTCCATGCGTCGGAGATCGAATCGGAGGTGAAGACGGCAAAGTTGTCAGGCTTGTCAGGCGGAACTTTGCGCCGCCGCCGCAGCAGTTCACGAACCTCGTCAATCGCCTTGGGCACGTCGTCGTGCGAGGTGGCCTTGATGCTGATCCAATGCTGCTTGAGTTCGGGATGCAGCTTGCGCAGCGTGCTGAGCGGAAAGATGACTTTGTTGTCGTCGGGATTCTTGCCGCCACCGAACACCGACTTGATCCGCTGCACGGTTCCAATCACGGTGAAGAGCTGGCCCTCGATGTTAATTTCCTTGCCCAGCGGGTTCTCCGTGCCAAACAGTTCTTCGGTCACGTCGGCGCAGGTCAGGACCACGGAAGAACGGTGCTCTTCATCCACTTCGCTGAACCAGCGCCCGGAGGCGATCAGCAGATCGAACACTTCCTTGGCCGAGGCCTGGTCGCCTTCGAGAATAGTGTTCTTTGCCTTGTGGTCCCGGTACTTCACTGAAAATGATCCGATGCCGAGTTCGGGGCGGAAGTAGCGCAACCCGGCGGTCACCGCCTTGACGTGAGGCAGTTCCTGAATGGCCAGGGCATCTTCGTAGGTCAGTTCTTTGCGGGTACGCATCTCCTCGGTAGGACGGCCGAAGGTGAAGGGCTCCAGGTGGAAGGCGAAGATGACGTCGGAGCCGATGCTGCTGACGATATCGCGCACGTTGTCGTCGAGGCCCCGCCCAATCGAAGACACGCCGATCACCACGGCTACGCCGATCACGATGCCCAGCACGGTCAGGGCCGAGCGCAGCTTGTTGCTGCGGATCGTGTCCGTCGCCATCTGAACGATTTCGCCGAATTCGCTTCTGCGCACCATAAACATGCTCAACGCTGTCATTCCGAGGGCAGCGAGGAATCCGCTTTTCTGCCCGACGCAAGCAAGAAGCAGATTCCTCGCTGCCCTCGGAATGACAAACGCTTTTTCTATAGCCTACATTTCAAATCTTAACGCCACAATCGGATCCAGCTTCGCTGCCTTGCGGGCGGGATAGACGCCAAAAAACACACCCACGCTTGCCGATACGAATAGCCCTGCCGCCACCGCCCACAACTTGATGGCCGACGGCATGCCGATCAGGGCCGTCACCCCCAGAGCAAACACGACGCCGGAAAGAACTCCGATCAGCCCCCCGAACAGGGCAAGAATCAGCGCCTCGATCAGGAACTGCATGAGCACATCATCGCGCCGCGCCCCCAGTGCCTTGCGGATGCCGATTTCGCGGGTACGCTCGGTCACCGACACCAGCATGATGTTCATAATGACGATGCCGCCCACCACCAGAGAAACCGCGGCAATGCCGATGGTGGCCATGAAGAAGGTGTTGCTCAGGTCTCCCCAGATGCTGAGCAGGCTGGCATTGGTCTCGATATCGAAGCTGTCAGGCCCGCCCGGCTGATCGTGGCGCTTGGCTCGCAACACGGCCCGCGCTTCATCCACCGCCTGGTCGAGCGGAACTCCGGCGCTGGCCGCTTTGCCCGAAATACGCAGGCTGCTGTCGTGCGATCCATATTGCTTCAGGCCGGTGGTGAGCGGGATCATCACGAAGTTGTCGGCGCTCTGCCCCAGGGTCGTGCCTTTTTTCTTGGCCACGCCGATGATCTGGTAGGTCCAGCCATCCACCCGGATTTCTACCCCCAGCGGATCAATGCCCGGCATCAGATGCGTGACAATGTCGTCGCCTACTACGATCACCGGCGACCGGTTGCTGACATCGGTCTCATTGATCATGCGGCCCGAAGCGAGATCCGTGTCCAGGATGGTAGCGATGGCGGGGGTGATTCCGCGGATCAGGGTGTCGGCGATGGACTGCCCGCCATACTTTACGTGCCCGCTTTCGTTGCGCGTGGTGGCGCCCACCAGCTGGCAGTGGCGGCAGCCTTCGGCCACGGCGCGGTAGTCTTCCATGGTGAGATCTTTGCGCTTCTCGGCCTCGAGGAAGTGATCCACATTGGTGACGACCGGAGAAACCTTGAAGATAAAGAACGAGTCAGCCCCGAAGTTGAAGACCTTGTTGGCCACGTAGTCGTTGATGCCAGAGACCAGCGTAACCACCGCAATCACGGCCGCAACCCCGATTACCACGCCCAGCAGCGTGAGCACGGAGCGCAGCTTGTTGGCCCACAGGGAGCGCAGCGCGATGCGGATGGATTCGGCGGTGTGCATGGCCAGGTCTCGGTGTTAGTTCTTGGGTGTTAGGTCCTGGGCGTTGGGCCTGGTGAACCGGCGTTCGATCCGGCCCGTGACAAGTCTAACAGGCCTGCCAGCCCTTTTGATCCAATTTACCGGCCTAAAACCCCAAGACCCAAGACCGAAACCCGAAGACCTGGGATCTAATACCCATCGCATATAATGAATGCGTAGGCAGCCGGACCGGACGGTCGCTTCCTGCGCTTTCGGCGCAGGGAGAGGAAAGTCCGAACTCCGCAGAGCAGTGTGCCGGATAACGTCCGGGACGCCGGGTTCAAGCCCGGCGGACGGAAAGCGCCACAGAAAACATACCGCCCCGGCGGCAACGCCGGGGTAAGGGTGAAAAGGTGCGGTAAGAGCGCACCGCCGCGACAGTAATGCCGCGGGCAGGGCA
>Ga0209415_10006107_pt1 | contig 21516 bp, 15 predicted proteins | sample PeaSoiSIISIP2007_FD_187696 | JGI IMG/M metagenome (GOLD analysis project Ga0209415, IMG submission 187696) | Peat soil microbial communities from Weissenstadt, Germany - SII-SIP-2007 (SPAdes) (version 2) | ecosystem: Environmental > Terrestrial > Soil > Wetlands > Peat | place: Germany... | reverse complement strand
AACCTGTCGGCGAGCTCGCGCTTGGTCGTTTCGTTCACCTCGGACCTGATCTCGACGCTTAGTGTCGCCAACCTGTCTACAAGCTCGCGAGTGACCGTTCCGTTCACTTCGGACCTGATCTCGGCACTTGTTGCGTCTATCTTGCTGCGGAGCGAGTGCACCGCGTCTGTCAGTTGCTCTGTCAGTTGCTCTGTCAGTTGCTCTGTCAGTTGCTGTGTCAGTTGCTGTGCCAGTTCGGTGAAGTAGGGCCGGAGGGCCCGGTCGACCGCCGAGCGCAGCAGTGTCTTCGAGGGCGTCACGGTCCATGAGCCTACCCGGGCCCGGCCGGCTGATAAGTTCGCTGGGATGGCGGTTTGTGACGTAGTGGTCATCGGTAGCTATCCTCCCATGCCGGGCCCGGCCACGGCAGCTACCGTCGCGGCCGTCAGACGGGCTTGGGACGCAGGCGAGGAAGTACAGGTGGTCTCGTACCGGACAGGAGCGGCACGCCTGACTGTGCCTGTCACCGGCCCGCTCGCGGGCTGGCGATTGGAACAGGTCCGCCGGCACTTCGGCGGTCCTGCCCAGGTGGTGTTGGGCCTCCAGTCGGGCGTGCCGTTCTCCAGCGCTGGCCCGCTCGAGCAGTTGGCCACCGCGCTCGGCCTCGCGGTTGCGATGCGACGTTTCCGTCGAGCAACCCTCCTGGTAGGCGAGGACCCAGGGGTCAGCCCGGCGTGCATGAAGGCTCTCGCTCACTCCGTCGACCAGATCAGTGTCGCTAGCCGCGAGGACGCGGACCGCCTGGTAGAGCGCTACGGGGCCCTTCGCGGGATTGTGACCGTCCAGGAGGTCGACCCCTATCCGATGCTCCCGGAGGGCGCCGGCCCGGTTTCTGAAGGCCTGTACGGCCCTGACGGGGCTCGCAACCTGACCGTCGTAGAGCTACCGACTACGACACTGGCGCAGCGGGCCCGGTCCCGTCTTGGCCTGCGTAAGTCGCTGTATGTGCGGCGGCTCAGGGGCCGCTGAAAAGTAGCTGGCCTTTGTACCTGCCCGCAGAGCTCAGGACCGTTGGCCCGTCCGCCAGCGTCCTGAGGTGGCGTGCAGGGCGTCGCTTGTTCGCGTGGGCCGGTGCCTTGGTGGTCGTTTCGGTCTTTGCGGGCCCGGCTCCGGCAGGCGCAACGCCTTACAGCGTGCAAACAGAGCAACTCGTGCTGCAGCTGAGCGAGGGTGCCGAAGCCGACCCGGCATCTTTACTGGTCGGTTTGCCAGGCCCCGTCCCCCAGCTTCTCCCGGGCCGTCGCTGGTCGACCGACCTGCCTTCTTCCGAAGCCGCATATGTCGAGTCCGAGCTGTCGGGTGCACCGGGGGTCGACTACGTCTCGCCGGTCCGGCCGGTCCGGGCGGCGGCCGAGCCAGAACTCGTGCCCAACAACCCTTGCTACGTTTCCGCATGTGGGCCGACCCAAGTCGACGGCGGGCCAGATGCCGGGCACCCGATAGTCGTCGAGAACCCCGGCGGTGGGCCCGGAGCGACGATCGAACACCCTGGGGGGCAGACCGACCTTCAGGCCGTTAATGCCCCGGAGGCCTGGGCGGTCAGCACTGGTAGCCCCAACGCGCTCGTAGCGGTGCTAGACACCGGCGTTGACCCCGAACACCCCCAGCTGATCGGAAAGGTTGTTGTGGGCCAGGACGTCTGCAAGGACGACAGACCACTTTGCGCCTCGGCGGACGACGAGAACGGCCACGGCACATTCGTAACGGGCTTGATCGCTGCGGCCACCAACGACGGCCTTGGCATTGCCGGGCTGGGATGGGCCACGCAGGTGATCGATTTCAAGGTGCTGGACGACACTGGGAACGGCAACACGGCGGACGAGGCGACAGGCATTTATGAAGCCGTGAGCGCTGGGGCCAAGGTGATCAACATGTCCTTCGCGAGCCTCCCCTGCTCGGCGGACCCCACGGGGTGCGGGCCGAACATCGACGAGGAGGAGGCGGTCGAGTACGCGATCTCCCATGGCGTCGTGGTGGTCGCAGCCGCCGGCAACTCGCAGCCCGGACAGGGCCCTTCGAGCGAGCCCCTCTACCCTGCGGCCTACCCGGGTGTTCTTTCGGTCGCGGCGAGCACGGACGCGGGGGTCGTCGACCCGGCGAACGGTGGCCCGGCGCTCGATTTCTCCGAGTACGGCAACGCAGCGAATATCGCGGCCCCCGGGATAGGCGTCCTTTCCACCTGGTGGGACGGAGACTATGCGGTCGAAAGCGGCACCTCGTTCGCCACTCCGCTCGTTGCCGCCGCAGCTGCCCTTGTGCTGGCGGCGAACCCCTCATTGTCCGGGCCGCAGGTGGCCACCTTGCTGCGCCAAACCGCGTCACCCCTGTCACCGGGTGGCGAGAAGATCGACGGCGGGTTGCTCAACGTGGGCGCAGCCGCCGAGGCCGCTGCTTCCGGCACGCTCCCAGGGGATCTCGACGGATATCAACTCGTCGGACGCGGCGGGAGCGTCTACAGCTCGGGGGTGGCAGCGGGGGAAGGGTCGATCGACCTGCCACTCTCACACCCGATCGTGGGCGCGGCCGAAATGCCCGACGGTCTCGGATATTGGCTTGTGAGCTCTGCGGGTGACGTTTTCACGTTTGGGGATGCTCGTTCTTACCGCTCGAGCGCCAAGTTCTATGCCAGCCAACCGGTAGTTGGCATGGCAGCCAGCCCTAGCGGGAAGGGTTACTGGCTCGTGACCCAAAACGGGAGGGTCGTCGGTTACGGCAATGCCCGCTCCTACCGCTCGAGCGCAAAGTTCTATGCCAGCGAACCGGTAGTGGGCATCGTGGCCACTCCTGACGGCAAGGGTTACTGGCTCGTCGACAAGAACGGGAAGGTCTTCACTTATGGCGACGCCCATTTTTACGGTTCGGCTACCAAGTACCACCTCACCAAGCCAATAGTTGGCATTGCCGCCACGTCAGACGGCCGCGGTTACTGGCTCGCCGCCGCGGACGGAGGCGTCTTTGCGTTCGGGGACGCCACTTTCTACCGGCCAGCCGTAAGCACGCGCCTCGTTAGCCCGATTGTGGGCATAGCAACCAGCCCGTACGGACGTGGGTACTGGTTGGTTGGGGCCGGCGGCAGGATTTTCGACCTTGGTAAAGCCCCCTTTGAGGTCCGGGCGACTTCAGTGCACCCATCGGCACCAATCGTTGCCATTGTTTCCTGAGGTGGTCCACGATCCGGTAGTCGCAGCGGGTTAGGCTCTGCTCAATTTTCCCCCTGATCTTGTCGATATAGTTAACGGGACTGGGCCGGGGACGAGGTGGCGGGCCCGCAGGGCCCGCCCGTGCACGTCTACAACCGGGAGATCCATTGCTTCGCAAACTTATGGTGTCACCGGCCAACTTTCGGGGGCCCCGCACCATTCGCAGTGCTTCCGGTCATCTGGCCACCGTATTGGTGGTCGCTGGCACCCTGAGCAGCGTGCTGGTCGTCTGTAGCCCTCTTACGTCAGCTTTGGCGGCAGCCGGGCTCTCCTCACCTAGCGTCGAGATCTCTGGCCTCGGCTATGGCCACGGCCGGGGGATGGGGCAATGGGGGGCGTACGGGTACGCTTCGATGTACGGCTGGAGCTACCAAAAGATCCTGGCGCACTATTACGGCGGGACCACCCTCGGGGCATTGCAGTCGCCGGAGCCCGACATTACGGTTCACCTTTTGGAGCTTGACGGCCACAACACCATCGCATCGTCCGACGACGGAGCGCAGCTGGTGGCTACGTGGACCGGGGCGACGCCGGTCGCTGGGGCGGCATTCGAGGTAACCAGTTCAGGGGGCACCCAATCGGTTTACTCCGGGCCGAGTTGCTCCGGCCCGTGGCAGCCCGTCGCCACCACCTCGGCGCTCGTGACGATAGCCAGTGCACAACCCGGGACCAGCCCGCCACAAGCGGCCGGGATCGCCAGCTCTGAGCTGCAGGCCTGCCTCCCAGGCCTCGGCCCACGGGTCTACCAGGGAGACCTTGTCGCCCAGACGAACGGCCAAACCGACAACGTGCTGCCCCTCGAGGACTACTTGGACGGGGTCGTGCCAGCCGAGTCACCGCCGACTTGGGCGGGTTCGGGCGGGGAGGCGGCCCTCGAGGCCCAGGCGGTGGCAGCTCGTAGTTACGTTTTGGCGTTTGCCGCCTCCCCCGGCGTCATTTGCGACACCACGGCCTGCCAGATGTACACCGGGCTCCCCGACCAGTACGGGCTGACCGCGGACAACGCCGTCAGCGCGACCGCGGGCCAGGTGCTCTATTGCAATGCAGGTAGCAACTGCGGCCCAGCGGGGAGCGTGGCGCTGGCAGAGTACTCGGCATCGACGGGTGGCTACACCGCCGGCGGCGCGTTCCCTGCGGTCGCAGACCTCGGCGATTCGGTACCTGCCAACCCTGTGCACTCTTGGACCGCTGCGGTGCCGGCAAGCGAGATCGAATCGACCCTCAGCTCGATCGGCACCCTCGAGCAGGTCGACGTGACGCAACGCAACGGGCTCGGCCAGATGGGCGGGCGCGTCGATGAGATGGACGTGGTTGGCGAGGCGGGCTCGGTCTCATTGTCCGGGGACCAGTTCGCGGCCGATTTCGGCCTGCCCAGCGACTGGTTTGAGATAGGCGGGACGTCGTCTACCGTCCCGACGACCTCGACCACCACGACCGTCCCCTCGACCACCACGACCTCGACGCCGCCCGGTCCCGCTACGACTACCACCAGCCCAGGCCCGACCGAGGTGGCGCCGCCAGGCCCGCCCTTGGGCCCCGACAATGGCTATTGGGTTGTCGACTCGGAGGGCGGGGTGGCCGCCTTCGGAAAGGCCAGATCGTACGGTACAGCTGCGGGCACTTCGCTGGAGGGCATCGTGAGGGGAATGGTGGCCACCCCGGACTACAAAGGGTACTGGATGGTGGGCAGCAACGGGGGCGTCCTGGCCTTCGGTGACGCTGGTTGGTACGGGTCCGCCAGCAAGTTGCATTTGGCAAAGCACGTAGTCGGGATGGCGGCTACGCCAGACGGTGGCGGCTACTGGCTCGTGGCCAGCGATGGAGGGATCTTCGCTTTCGGAGACGCCGGGTTCTATGGCTCGACCGGCCAGTTGCGCCTCAATCGACCGATTGTCGGCATCGCGGCGACGCCCGACGGCCGTGGGTACTGGCTCGTGGCGAGCGACGGCGGGGTCTTCGCCTTCGGGGATGCTCGGTTCTATGGCTCCGTCGGGGAACGGCGGCTCAATGAGGCCGTGACCGGCATCGTGCCGAGCGCCGACGGGCGGGGTTACTTCATCGTTGCCAAAGACGGTGGGGTTTTCGCCTTCGGCGATGCGCGCTTCTTGGGTTCACTGCCGAGCAAGGGCATCAACGCTCGGGTCGCAGCGGTCGCTCCCACCTATGACAACGGGGGTTACTACGTGTTGGCGACGAGCGGCAAGGTTTACACCTTCGGGGACGCAACGCCCGCCGCCCACCTGGAGGCGGCTGGCTCTGAGAGCTTGCCTGGGAGGGCGGTCGCGATCGTCTGCCACCGATCGTTGTACCAAGGCGCTCGCGTCCGTGCGGCGCACAGCGGGGCCTCCCGGCGCGGCTAGCGGTTCAGCCGCTCCCTTTGAGAGCAGCCAGGTCGGCGTCGACCATCATGCGGACGAGATCCTCAAAGCTGATCTCGGGTTTCCAGCCGAGCACCTCGTGGGCCCGAGCCGCGTCGCCGATGAGCAGGTCCACCTCGGCCGGGCGCAAGTAACGCTCGGCCACCCGGACGTGGCGCTGCCAGTCGAGCCCGACGTGCCCGAAGGCGACCTCGCAGAACTCCCGCACCGAGTGCGTTTCACCAGTTGCGATCACGTAATCGCCAGGGGAGGCCTGCTGGAGCATCATCCACATGGCCCGTACGAAGTCCCGTGCGTAGCCCCAGTCACGTTGGGAATCGAGGTTCCCGAGCTCCACGTGGTCGGTCAGGCCGAGCTTGATACTGGCAACGGCGTGGGTCACCTTGCGGGTCACGAACTCGAGCCCCCTTCGCGGGCTCTCGTGGTTGAACAGGATTCCCGAACTGGCATGCATGTCGTAGCTCTCCCGGTAGTTGACCGTCGCCCAGTGCCCGTACACCTTGGCGACCCCATAGGGGCTACGTGGGTAAAACGGCGTCCGTTCGTTCTGCGGGCTCTCGACCACCTTGCCGAACATTTCCGATGAGCTCGCCTGGTAGAACCGGATGGTCGGGTCGGTCATCAGGATCGCATCGAGCAGGCGGGTCACACCGAGGGCTGTGACCTCCCCGGTAAGCACCGGTTGCGCCCAGGAGGTCATCACGAATGACTGAGCGGCAAGGTTGTACACCTCTGACGGCTTATGTTCGCGCAGGACCCTTATAAGGGACGACTCGTCCAGCAGGTCCGCAGTGACGAGGGTGATCTTGTCGGCGAGGTGGGCGATCCGCTCGAAGGTCACGGTGCTGCTCCGGCGGTGGGCTCCGACCACGTTGTAACCCTTCGAGAGCAGCAGCTCGGCTAGGTACGAGCCGTCTTGTCCTGTGATGCCGGTGATCAGGGCTGTGGGCATCCACCCAGCATTGTCGGCCTGGGCCTTTTGGGCAAGCCAAACCGGTACGTTGGGCTATGCCTCCCGGACGTCCGTCTACGCAGTGGCTGGCCCAGCCGGCAGGCCGGCCCGGCCCCCGGCAGAGGCGACTGCCTCCTCGACACTGGCGAAGAGATGGTCACGGCCTATCGCATCGAGCAGCCCGGAGTGCTTCAGGTCGTGGTGGACCAGGGGCGATACTCGGGCGAGGCTCACCGAAATGCCCCTGTCCTTCAGTTCGGTGACAAGTTCGCCGAACGCCTTCGCGCCGGTGTAGTCGATGTCGCCGACTGCGGTGGCGTCGACGATGAGGTGGTGCACAGGCGAGGCTTCGTCCGCAATGTCACTGCGCACCCGCTCGACTACGTGAGTAGCGTTGCCGTACCAGATCGGGGCGTAGAGCAGGTAGACGAGGATCCCTGCCAACTGTTCTGTAGGCCGCCCTATGTCGGTTTGCACCCAGTGGTCCGTCCCGACCTCACGGCCTAGGACCGCGTCCCTTGGGCGCGCGGCGAGGCGGGTCCGTTGTGCGATAGCGAGGAGGGCGGCCGCTACGACGCCTTGCTCGATCCCGACCAGCACAACAATTGCCAGCGTGATGAGCGCTAGGGCGAACTCAAAGTTCCCGAAATGCAGTACCGAACGGAGCTCTCCGAAATGGAAAAGCCTCGAAGCGACAAAAATGAGTATTGCCCCGAGGGCCGCCTCGGGCAGGTCCTTCAACAGGCTGGTCGCAAAGAGGAGCACGATGACCACCGTGCCGACGGCTACCAGGCCGGCGACCTGGGACTTGGCCCCCGCCGACCCGAGGACCGCCGTCCGCGGCGGGCTAGCGTTGACCGCGAACGAGCCGGCCAGACCGGCCACCAGGCTTCCGGCCCCGACAGCGACCAGGTCCACGTTGAAGTCGTTCGCTTTGGCTTGCTCGCCGGGCCCTTGCAGGCTTGCCGGGCTCGCCCGCACCGTTGCGGAAGTCTGCACTATGCACAGGAACGCGACGGTTACCGCCGTCGTCGCAAGCGCGCCCAATTGGTGGACCGAGGCTTGCGGCAATGCCAGTTGCGGAAGGGACGCGTGTACGGGGCCGACTACGTGCACGCCGTGGGCGGCAAGTTTCGCAACGCTGACGAGCGCAGTCGCCCCAATGACGGCGACCAGGGCACCCGGCGCCTTGCGGTCGACCTTCTCTGCTATGACCACAGTGGCGAGCACACCTGCGGCGATCCCGAACGACCACCCGTTGAACTTGCCCAGCTGGTCGAGAATGTCCCGGACGCGGCCGATCGTCGTCGTGCCACCCCCGGGCAGGCCGAGGACAGTGGGGACCTGCTTGACGAGGATCTCTACGCCGATCCCGGCGAGCACGCCGGTCACGACCGGAAGAGGGAAGAAATCGGCGATCCAGCCGAGCCTGAGCAACCCGGCCGCCACCAGGAGAGCTCCAACGATCAACGCGGTTGCGCTCACCAAATGCGTGTAGGTCCCAGAGCCGGTGGCAGTTAACGCTGCGACTCCCGCGGCAAACACAGGGGCGATCGTCGAGTCGCCTCCGACGGACATCCGGGGGTGCCTGCCGAAGAGAGCGAAAAGTAAAGAGCCTGCTATGAAAGCGTAAAACCCGGCGACGGCCGGCATATTGGCGAGGTGCGCGGTGGCCATTTGCTCGGGGATGACTATCGCTACGAGCGTCAGGCCCGCGGCCACATCAGCGGTGAGCCAGGAGACCTTGTAGCCCTGCAGCGAAGGCAATATGGGCAGCTTGGCCATCGTCCGCACAACGCTAGTGCCGCCGCGTCCACGTCCCAACTAGTCTTAGGCGGTCCGTCACTAAGGAGTCCCATTGGACCTGTTGGAGTACCAGGGCAAGCAGTATTTCGCCCGCTACGGCATACCGGTGTCGCCAGGCGGGGTGGCCGTGACGCCCGACGAGGCCGTCGAGCTCGCGGAGAGCCTCGGCTATCCAGTGGTGGTGAAGGCCCAGGTCCAGGTGGGCGGCCGCGGCAAGGCCGGCGGGATCAAGCTGGCTGCTGACGCAGCTGAGGCCCGCGCCCACGCTACGGCGATCCTCGGGATGGACATCAAGGGCCACCTGGTGCGCCGTGTATGGGTCGAGCATGCCTCCGACATTGCCAAGGAGTACTACGCCAGCTTCACGCTCGACCGGGGCGCCAAGGCGCACCTCGCGATGGTCTCAGCCAAAGGTGGCGTTGACATCGAAGAGGTGGCTGTCGAGGACCCGGGCGCGATCGCCCGTCTCCACGTCGATCCCTACGAGGGTTTCAGTGAGCCCCAGGCTTGGCTTTTGGTCGAAGAGGCAGCCATCGACGAGGAGGCGAGGCCGGGCGCGGTCGACGTGCTGCTCAGCCTTTACCGCTGTTTCGTGGGAGGTGACGCCGACCTGGTCGAGGTGAACCCGCTCGTGCTCACACCCGATGGACGGGTGCATGCCCTGGACGCGAAGGTGACCCTGGACGACAACGCTGCCTTCCGCCATCCCGAATGGGCAGAGTACGAGCTCACCGCAGAGCTCGATGACCGGGAACGGCATGCCCGCCAGGTGGGCCTGCAATACGTCGGCCTCGACGGCTTCATCGGGATAATCGCCAACGGCGCCGGCTTGGCAATGAGCACTTGCGATGTCGTCAACCAGGTCGGCGGGCGCCCCGCCAATTTCTTGGACATAGGTGGCGGTGCGAGCGCAGAGGTCATGGCCAACGCCCTGGAAGTCATCAGCTCGGACCCGAGCGTCCGTTCCATTTTCATCAACATCTTCGGTGGCATAACGCGCGGGGAAGACGTCGCTAACGGGATCGTCACGGCGTTGTCGCGCGTGGACATAAAGATCCCGATGGTCATTCGCCTCGATGGGACAAATGCCGAGCAAGGCCGGGAAATACTGCGGACCGTGGAGTCTGACATGGTAATCACTTCACCGAGCATGATGGACGCGGCCCGCAGGGCAGTCGCTCTGGCAGGTATCGAGAAATGAGCATATTCGTAGACGAAAAGACGAGACTGGTCGTCCACGGCTTGACCGGTGGCCAGGCACGTTTCCACGGTCTCCGCAACCGAGACTATGGGACGAAGGTAGTCGCCGGGGTCAACCCGGCAAAGGGTGGCCAGGAGGTCGAAGGCATCCCTGTGTTTGCTAGCGCGGCTGAAGCGAGGGCGGCGACTGGTGCCAATGCCAGCTTTATCGCGGTGCCCGCCAAGGTCGCACCTGGGTCGGTACTTGAGGCCGCTGCTGCCGGCATGGAGATAATTGTCTGCATAACCGAGGGGATCCCGGCCCAGGACGAAGCTCGCGTGTACAGCGAGCTCAAGCATAATTACCCCACGGTCCGCCTCATCGGCCCGAACTGCCCCGGCGTGATCAGCCCGGGGAAGTGCAATATCGGTATAACTGCGGGCGAGATCGCTCTCGCGGGCGGCCCGGTGGGCATTGTAAGCCGCAGCGGCACCCTCACTTATCAAGCCCTCTACGAACTGAAACAAATGGGGATCGGTGTTACGACTTGTGTTGGTATTGGCGGCGACCCGGTCCCCGGCACGTCCTTTGTCGACTGTCTAGCGGCTTTCCAGACAGATCCTGACACCAAGGCGGTCATGCTGATCGGCGAGATCGGCGGTATTGAAGAGGAAAAAGCGGCCGATTACATCAGAGAACACGTGACCAAGCCCGTCGTCAGCTACATCGCCGGTGTCACCGCACCTCCGGGCCGCCGGATGGGCCATGCCGGCGCAATTATCTCGGGCAGCAAAGGCACCGCGCAGGCGAAGATGGAGGCTCTCTCGGAGGCTGGGGTCACAGTTGCGCTGAACCCCACCGAGGCAGGCGAGCTGATGGCCGAAATCGTCCGGTCTCTCTGAAGCTCCGGGCCCTCTAAAGCGCCGCATGTAGGCTCGCTGACATGCCAAAACGGCCGGAGAAATTAAGCGAAGCTCGGCGCGAGGCCCTCGGGCGAGCGCTTGAAAGCGCTCTGCGTGGGGAGGTGCGCTTCGACAGCACCAACCGCGCCGCCTACGCGAGCGATTCTTCCAATTACCGCCAGGTCCCTCTTGGCGTCGTGTTCCCGCGCGACCATGACGACGTCAGGACCGTGGCCCGCATCGCTGCGGAAGCGGGGGCTGCGCTGCTGGCGCGCGGTGCGGGCACAAGCCTGGCGGGGCAGACCTGCAACGAGGCGGTCGTCGTCGACATGAGCCGTCATATGGCCCGTATCGTCGACATCGACCCCGAGCGCCGGACCGCGAATGTCGAGCCGGGCGTGGTGCTCGACGACCTACGCCGTGCGGCCGAGCGTCGTGGCCTGACCTTCGGCCCGGACCCGGCGACGCATGCGTGGTGCACCCTCGGCGGGATGATCGGGAACAACTCTTGCGGCACGCACGGGCTTTACGCAGGCAAGACCTCGGACAACGTCGAGCGCCTCCGGGTGGTGCTAGCGGGAGGAGAAGAACTCGAGGTCGGCGCCTACGCGCCCGGAGCTCTCGAAGCAGCGGTCGCAGGAGGAGGGAGGCTGGGCAAGCTGCTGGCCGCATTGTCGGACCTCTCGGGGCGGTACGGGCCTATGGTGGCGGCGCGCTTCCCGGTCATCCCTCGCAGGGTTAGCGGGTTCAACCTGGACGAGCTCACCGCGGCGCGCGGGTTCCACGTGGCACGTGCGCTGGTGGGTACGGAATCGACCTGCGCTTTCACGACAGAGGCGACCCTGCGGTTGGTTACTAGCCCGAAACAACGGGCTCTTGTGGTACTGGGTTACCCGGACGTCTTTTCCGCCGCCGAGGCCGTGCCCGGGCTGCTGGCCCACCCTTTGCTCGCTCTCGAGGGCTTCGACCGCACCCTTGTGGACCAGATGCAAGCCCACCGTTTGAACAGCCAGGGCGTCGCCCTCCTCCCCGAGGGGAACGGGTGGCTTCTTGCCGAACTGGGTGGGGACAGCGAAGACGAAGCGGCGTCTCTGGCCGCCGAGCTCATTTCTTCCCTCCCTGGTGGTGTCAGCTCCCTCCTCGCAATGGACCTGGCTGTACAGAAGCAACTTTGGGCGGTGCGCGAGTCGGGGCTCGGTGCAACGGCTATCCGAACCGACGGGCACCACAATTTCGAGGGTTGGGAGGACGGTGCCGTGCCGCCGGACCGACTTGCCGCGTACCTCCGTGGGATCACCGCTCTGTGGGACCGGTTTGGTTATTCCGGGGCCTGGTACGGGCATTTTGGCCAGGGCTGCGTGCACACCCGTAACAATTTCGACCTCGTCACCCCCGAGGGGTTGCGCAATTACCGGTCTTACGTGACCACCGCCGCCGAGCTCGTCGTCTCTCTAGGTGGTTCGCTCTCGGGTGAGCACGGTGACGGCCAGAGCCGGGGCGAGCTGTTAGCGACGATGTTCGGTCCCGAGCTCGTGCAGGCGTTCGGCGAGTTCAAGGACCTTTGGGACCCCGACGGTCTCATGAACCCTGGGAAAGTGGTCGACCCATACCCTCTCGATTCGAACATCCGGGCCTCGACCGTCAGCGAACCGGTCAGGCTGCGCCCGACCGGGTATTCCTTCGACAAGGACGATGGTTCGCTGATGCACGCCTCAATGCGCTGTGTAGGGGTGGGACGCTGCAGGCGAGACGACGCCGCGACCATGTGCCCGTCGTACCGCGCGACCCGCGACGAGGTCCACTCGACGCGCGGACGGGCCAAGGTGCTCGCCGAGATGTTCCAGGCTGACCTCACGCCGGCGAGCTGGCGCAACCCCGAGGTACACGAGGCCCTCGATCTTTGCCTTTCATGCAAGGCGTGCGCCTCTGATTGCCCCACGAAGGTGGACATGGCGACCTACAAATCGGAGTTCTATTCGCATTACTACAAGGGCCGGCTCAGGCCGGCTGCGATGTACGCCATGGGCCTGCTCCCCTGGGCTGCTCGGGCCGCAACTGCGGGGCCGGCTACAGCCCGGCTTACCAACGCAACGCTCCGGGCGCCTTTGCTCGGACCGGCCTTGAAGCGAGTTGCCGGCATCACGCGGAGACGCCCGGCGCCGCTGTTCGCTCCACGAGGCGGCTTCCGGAGGTCCTCCAAGCGCGACTTGCCACAGGTGAGGGACCGTGCCCCTGGGGAGAGTTCGGTCGTCATCTGGCCCGACACTTTCACCGATGCGTTCAGCCCCGAGGATGCGGCCGACCTCGTTGAAGCGTTCAGCGCCATGGGTGAACGCGTAGCGGTGCCGTCGGCGTGGGCCTGTTGCGGGCGCACTCTCTACGACTTCGGCATGCTCGATCGCGCCAAGAAAACGCTCGGGAGGCTTGTCACCGTGCTGGAGCCCTGGGCCCGTGCCGGTGTACCGGTGGTTGTCCCCGAGCCGAGCTGCCTCGTGGCCTTCCGGGACGAGCTGCCAGCGCTACTGCCGGACGACCCGCGCGCGGCGCGGCTGGCGTCGCTTGCTCGCAGTCCCTCCGAGCACATTGTCGCGGCCGGGCTCCTGGAGCGTCTGCAGAACGACAGTCCCGGCGGGCCGGGCCGGGCGTTCGTCCACCCGCACTGCCACCAGCGCTCCGTCGTCGGCACCTCGGCAGACGTGGCGGTCCTCGGCGCGCTTGGTTACGAGGTCGAAGTACTCGATGCAGGGTGTTGTGGGCTTGCCGGGTCGTTCGGCTTCAACGCACGCCACGAGCCCGTATCGCGCAAGATCGGAGAAGACCTGTGGCTTCCCAAGCTCCGGGACGCCCTCCGGACCGACGGGAGCGGCGGTGACGATGCCACTTGCCTTGTCATCGACGGCTTCAGCTGCCGCACTCAGCTCGAGAACCTCGGGCCCGATCTGCTCCGTCGCACGACCACATTGCCGGCGCTCCTGCGCCGGTACTCCGGAGCTGGCTCGGCTTGCTAGTAACAAGCTGCCGGCCCGACGAGGTCCTCGGCCTCCGCCAAGCCGTGCTGCGGCCCCATCAACGCCATGACGAGGTGCGCTTCCCCGATGACGAGGGCCCCGGGACCGCCCACTTCTGCGCGCGTGACGACGATGACGAGGTGGTTGGAGTGGTATCGGTGATGAGGCAGGGGCCTCCCTGGCGACCGGACCTAGACGCCTGGCGGCTACGCGGGATGGCCACGGTCCCCGAGCGGCGCGGCACGGGTGTTGGCTCGGCCCTGGTTGACGCGGTGTTCGACCACGTTGCTGCTGGCGGTGGGGGCTTGCTGTGGTGCAACGCCCGCCTGGCGGCGGTCGGGTTCTACGAGCGGGCAGGCATGGTGACGACGGGCGACGTCTGGGAGGAGCCGGTGATCGGGCCGCACATAGCGATGTTCGTGCAGGTCCCCCCGCGCGGCCCTGGTTAGCTCTTTACGTCGAGGAGCAACTTCCCGCTTACGCTGCGGGCTACGAGCAGGGCGAAAGCCTCGTTGACCTCTGACAAGGGCAGTACTCTGTCGACCCTGACCCGGAGCCGACCGTCGGCCAGGGCCGCAAGAGCCTGGACGAGCCCGGCGCGGCGCTGCTCTGTGCTCAACCGGACGCCCCCGTAGCCGACGATGCGTTGCCCGCTGCGGTAGAACCTCGGAAGGTTTATCGAGACCTCGGCGCCGGCGCTCGCCCCGTAGCTGACCAACCTGCCGTCCGCCGCCATGACCGATAGCGCAGCGCCCGTGAACTGCCCGCCGAGCGCGTCTATCACGACCGTCGGCTCCAGCGATGTGGCGGCCTCGGCCAGCCCAGCGGCATCGCAGACGAGGACATTGGAGGCTCCCACCTCGGTAACCGCAGCCGCCTTGGCCGGGGTGCCGACCTGGCCCCACACCGTCGCCCCGGTGGAACTGGCGACGCTGACGATGGGTATGCCCACCCCGCCGCCAGCCCCGAGCACCAGCACACGGTCCCGTTCGGTCACCTGGGCGCTTTGCGTGACTACGTTCCACGCCGTCAACCCGGCGACGCCCATGGCGGCCAGTTCCCTCAAGTCCGTCCCCTCGCCAGCCTCTATCACCGCTTCGCGAGGGCACGTCACCGCGCCTGCAAAGGTGCCGTCCCTCGTCACCCCGAGCCCTTCCCCGTTGACCAGCACCGGCTTCCCGTCCAGGTAGCCCGAGCCTTCCCCTCCGATCGTGCGAGGCAACCGGTTCCCAGCGCCGACCGACCCGGTTGCCACATATCGGTCCACCGGGTTGACCCCGGCAAAAGCCAGGTCGATGGTTACCTCGCCGGGACCGGGGGAGGCGACATCGACCTGTTCTATCTGGAGCGGTTCTCCAAGCTCGTGGAGGCGGGCGGCGAGTACTTTTGGGACCATGTTGGCAGTCTGTCGCAATCGGGGTACAGATGGGAGGTGATCCCCTCGTCCCCCATGAGCAGGAGCAGTCCCGGCGCCACTGAAGTCGAACTGTTCGACTTCCTCATCGTTTCTAACCGCCTCCCGATCGAGCCGGGCGGCGGCAGGCCGTCGCGATGGAGGTCGAGCCCCGGTGGCCTCGTATCCGCGCTCCAGCCGGTGATCACGAAGAACGGCGGGGCTTGGGTGGGATGGACCGGGGAGGCGGCAGAGGCCATGAACGAGGTCGGGCCTGGGCCCCGAGAGCCCGGAAGCTGGTGGGAGGACACCGGCCAGATCAGCGTGGTCGCTCCCTCCGCCGCACCGATCCAGGAGGGCTCCGCGGTCAGTGTTAGCGAAGACGCCGGAACCCTCGGCGGCGCTCGGCCCTACGCAATACCGGTGTCTCTATCGGCGGGCGAGATCGCTTGTTATTACGAAGGTTTTTGTAATGCCACACTTTGGCCCCTCTACCACGATGTCATCGCTCCTCCTGTTTATTCGCGTCGGTGGTGGCACTGCTATGTCGAAGTGAACCGTCGGTTTGCCACCACAGTGGCGGCTCACTCTGCCCAAGGGGCAACCGTGTGGGTGCACGACTACCACCTACAGCTCTGTCCGACGATGTTGCGTGAGCTCCGGCCGGACCTGCGCATCGGCTTCTTCAACCACATCCCGTTCCCTCCTTACGAGTTGATCGCGCAGTTGCCCTGGCGCAAGGAAGTCATCGAGGGCTTGCTCGGCGCCGACCTGATCGGGTTCCAAACCGCTGACGGTGCCGACAACTTCTTGCGGGCGTGCCGGCGCCTCACGGACCACCATACCCAGGGCTCGATTGTGCATGTCAAAGCGGACGGCGAGGCCAGCGTGCGCACGGCCCGTGCCGCCGCGTTCCCGATATCGGTGGACACCGAAGAGCTCTCAGCGCTTGCACAACGCCCCGACGTAGTACAACGCGCACGCGACATCCGAGAGGAGGTCGGCAACCCCGAGTGCCTTTTTCTAGGTGTCGACCGGCTGGATTACACCAAAGGGATCCTCCACCGGTTGCGCGCCTATGGCGAACTCCTCAAGGAAGGCAAGCTTCATCCACCCGAAGCCGTCCTTGTTCAGATCGCTTCCCCCAGCCGCGGAGAGGTCGAGGAGTACCAGCGGCTCAGGGACGAGCTCGAAAGAGCGGTTGGGAGCATGAACGGCGACTTCAGCCCGGTGGGCCACCCTGCTGTGCATTATCTGCACCAGAGCTTTCCCAAAGAAGAAATGGCGGCGTTTTACCTGGCCGCAGACGTCGCTCTGGTTACCCCGCTCCGTGACGGCATGAACCTCGTCGCAAAGGAGTACGTCGCGTGCCGCTATGACTGGGGGGGGAGGTTGGTGCTCTCGGAGTTCACCGGAGCGGCAAACGAGTTGACGGGAGCGTTCCTGGTGAACCCTCACGACATCGACAGCCTGAAGGCCAGGATCATTACGGCGATGGGTGCGCCGCAGCAGGAGGCAACGCGGCGAATGCGACGTCTGCGCAGGAGGGTCTTCGACCACGATGTCCACCGGTGGGCCGCCGAGTTCCTCGGAGCTCTCGACGGCGGCCGCCGCCCTGTCATGCAGCCCGACCCGGAGGGATCGAGCCAAATCGGATAGGTTCGCATTGTGGCCGATGCAGCGCTCACTGATTACCGTGACAAGCGCCATTTTGAGGGGACACCTGAACCTTCGGGACAGGCCCCGAGCCCCGAGCCGGAGGGTAACCGTTTTGTGGTCCAGCAGCACGCGGCCACGCGGATGCATTATGACTTCCGGCTCGAAGCCGACGGCGTTCTCATTTCCTGGGCCGTGCCAAAAGGCCCGTCATATGACCCGGCCGTCAAGCGTCTTGCGGTGCATGTGGAGGACCACCCGGTGGACTACCGCCAGTTCGAGGGAATTATCCCGCGAGGGAATTATGGCGCAGGCGCGGTGATCGTCTGGGACGAGGGCACGTACCACAACCTCACGGTTCGCGGTGGGATCCCGGTCCCGGTACGAGAAGCTGTCGCTAGCGGCCATGTGTCTGTCTGGCTCGAAGGGAGCAAGCTGATCGGAGGTTGGTCGCTGACTCGCTTCGGGCCGGAGGATAAATCTTGGACGCTCGTCAAACGCAACGACGAGCGGGCCGACCCGGCTAAGGACATCACCACCGAGGCACCTCGATCAGTGAAAAGCGGGCGCACCATAAACGACGTAATGCGGGAAGCGGCTGCGGCCGCCGAACGGGAAGGCCGTGGGGTAGTACCCGGTCGTGGCACGTCAGCGCGGTCTCGCGGTACAAACCCCGGTCTTACACCGGCGAAGTTCTTCCCGCCCATGCTGGCTCAAGCTGTGCAGAGCGGTCCCTCGAGAGCCGCCACAGCGTTGCCTGGCGGGCCTGCTGAGTGGCTGTTCGAGCCAAAATTGGACGGTTTACGCTGTCTCGCTGTGCGCAATGGCGACGACGTCGGATTGTGGTCGCGCAACGGGCTCTCGTTCAATTCGCGCTTCGCTGCAATCGTGAACGCTCTCAAAGCGGTCCCTGCCGAGAACCTTGTCATTGATGGCGAGGTGGTCGGCATCGTCAGTGGGCTTCCTGATTTTGGCGCTTTGCAGCAGGGCACGGCAGCGGACGTCGAGTACCGGGTGTTCGATTTACCGTGGCTCCTGGGCCAGGATCTCCGCCACCTCCCGATAGAAGACCGGAAGGCTCTCCTCGCTAAGACCATTGAGGACAACCGGTCTATAAAGGTGGTGCAAGGCTTGGAAGGCGACCCCCAACGGCTCTTCGAGGCGGCCTGCGCTGATGGTTGGGAAGGCCTCATGGCCAAGCGGCGCGGCTCCACCTACGTGGAAGGCCGCTCAGCCGACTGGCGCAAGCTGAAGTGCACCTGCCGCCAGGAGATGGTGATCGGCGGCTATACCGAGCCGAGCGGGGCGAGGAGCGGCTTCGGCGCTCTCCTGCTCGGCTATTGGGAGGCGGGTGAGCTCGTCTATGCGGGCAAGGTCGGGACGGGCTTTACGGAGCGCGTGCTTGCGGACCTGCACGAGGCGCTCGTCATGATCGAGAGGGCCTCCAGCCCGTTTGGGACCAGAGTTGCAGAAAGAAAGGCTCACTGGGTCGAGCCGGAGCTCGTTGCGGAGGTGGCTTTCACCAGTTGGACGCCGGATCTCCGATTGCGGCACCCGAGCTTCGTCGGCCTGCGCCCAGACAAGCCGAGCCGAGACGTCGTGCGGGAGGAGTGCGCTCGGGGCTGAGGCATCCGCGCCCGGCCCTCGCCGGGCTTAGTCGGTACACTGTACCCGACCTGGGTTTCTTGGGTACCAGGCGCAGGAGGTAGAGCACACTGTCGAACGCAAACGCAAAAGAGCAGGCGATCCTGCTCGAGGGGACCGTGACCGAGTCCCTCAAAAACGCAACTTTCCGCGTCAAGACTGACAACGGCCATGAAGTACTGGCTCACAACTCGGGCAAGATGCGCATGCACCGTATCCGCGTGCTGCCAGGGGACCGTGTCCAGGTAGAGATCAGCCCTTACGACCTCAAGAGGGGTCGCATCACTTATAGGTTCAAGTAACAACACCGGCGGGTACTGGCGGTTACTCGTCGTCGCCTTCGGCAATGCTGAGCACGTAGCGTTGACGGGATGGATGCGAAGCCCGCACTAGTGGAGCCGTACGCATCGGGGATGCTCGATGTCGGCGACGGGCAAAGCATCTACTGGGAGGTCAGCGGGAACCCTGCGGGGAAGCCTGCTGTAGCTCTCCACGGTGGTCCCGGGAGCGGCAGTTCCCCGGGCCGACGCCGCTCCTTCGACCCCGAGAGGTACCGCCTCGTGCAGTTTGACCAAAGGGGCTGCGGGCGCAGCACCCCGTCTGTCGCTGTCCCGAGCACAGCACTTGTCACCAACACGACGGCCCACTTGGTCGGCGACGTCGAGCGTTTGCGCGAGCACCTCGGTATCGAACGGTGGCTGGTCTGGGGCGGTTCATGGGGCGTGACGCTCGCGCTGGCATACGCCGAGCGCTATCCACAGCGAGTGACCGAGATGGTCCTCGTATCGGTCACTATGACCCGGCCCTCTGACGTGCACTGGCTCTACCACGAGGTGGGCCGTTATTTTCCTGTCGAGTGGGCCCGCTTCAGCGAGGGCGGAGGTCACGCTGAGGATCTCATCGTGGCCTATGACTGGCTCCTCAATGGTCAGGCCGACCCGACAGTTCGCGCCAAGGCGGCGAAGGATTGGTGCGACTGGGAAGATGCCGTCGTCTCGCTGGAGCCCGGCTGGGCACCGAGCCCCCGCTACACCGATCCCACCTTCCGGATGACCTTCTCACGGCTCTGTGCGCACTACTTTTCTCACGCCGCATGGTTGGAGCATGACGAACTGCTGCGGAACTGTGGTCGGCTCGCTGGCATCCCTGGCGTCTTGGTCCATGGACGGCTCGATCTCGGAGGTCCTGCTGACGTCCCCTGGCTCATTGCCAAGGCTTGGCCCCGTGCCGAACTTCATTTTGTTGGCACCGGGCACCAGGGCGGGGCCGAAATGACCGAGCAGGTGCATGTTGCGCTGGACCGCTTTGCGAGCACCTGACACCTTGCGCGAGAAAAACGCGGGATCGCGTACGAAAGTAGCTAAATGATCCCCGGCCAGGCGCCATAGCCTAAATCGCGGTACTAGGGGCCCAAAGTATGCCCTTTCGCGGTCAACCTGTGCAAGTCCGGCCAAGAGCCGGGGACGTCATGGCTGGTCAGGCCGCCTGTCGAATGGTACAAAGCAGACAAATCGGTCAAGCAGGAGAAAATGGAATTGCGCGCCTAAACGTGCTGATAAATCATTTCTGGACGGGTCAACTTGACGCGAGTTGTGTGATCGTTTAGGGTTTTACCCGAACCAATACGACAGCAGCCGGTGGCGCGATATTCGCACCATTTAGGGCCCCTCGGGTGTTCCGGGGGTTTAGTGCCGGCTCAGGTCAGTCGCCGATCCTTGGGCTCAGGCCCGGGCATTGCTCTGGCTTGTGCCACGACCAGAGGACTGACTGCCATGACCGTTGCCCGGACCTTGCAACGCGCCATTTTTACGGTTACTTGTACGGCCGCCTTGACGTCGGTGGCGTTCCCGCCTGGGGCCGCATCGGCTTCTAGCTTTCCGGCGGCCAGGTCACCGCACGCGAGTGCGCCCAGGGCTGTGCACGCGGCCCTGGCGAGATCGGCGCACTCCCGTCCCAGCAGCTCTGCCCACGACAGGCGGGCGAGGTCCACCCACTCGCGCCAGGAAGGTACGCTGCACCCCGGCTGGGGCAGGCCGGGGTGGTCGGGTTCGGGCGTGGCAGCGAACGGGTACTGGGTGGTGAACCGCGCAGGGGGGGTCGGTGCAGCGGGAGGAGCTCCTGATTTCGGGGGTCTCGGTCCCGAAGTGCACTTGGCGGGGCCTGTCACCGGGATAGCGGCGATGCCCAACGGGCGGGGTTACTGGCTCGTATCGGCTGACGGGGGCGTCTATTCCTTCGGGAGCGCCAAGTTCTACGGCGCAGCCGAGCCGGCACACGCACGCCAACTCGCGGGGCCGATTGTCGGCATCGCCTCGGCACACAACGGCGATGGTTACTGGCTCGTGTCTTCGAGAGGAGACGTGTACAGCTTTGGCGATGCAAGGTTCTTCGGGCCATCGATGTCGCTACGCCCGCGGATAGGCGGAGGGCCAATAGTCGGCATCGTGGCGACGCCTGGCGGCCGCGGGTATTGGCTCGTCTCCTCGGGCGGCGGCGTGTTCTGTTTCGGGGACGCGACTTATCATGGGTCCGCAGCCGGGTCCGGTCGGGTGATCGTCGGCATGGCTCCCACGCCTAATGGGAAAGGTTATTGGTTGGCGGCTCAACACGGTGCCGTCATATCGTTTGGCGACGCTCCGGCACGCGGTTCGGCACAAGGCAAAAGTTCGCCCAATCCGTTCGTCGGGATCGCAGGAGACCATCACGGACTTGGTTATTGGTTCGTCAATTCAAAGGGTTCTACCTACGGTTTCGGGCCGGCGGCTGCCACGCAGGCTCGCGACCTCGCGCGTTCCACAGTGGCGATCGCAGCGGACCCGGCTGTGGTGCTCCCCGAACCCCCGGTGGTTGCGTCTCAGGGAGCACCGATAAAGGCTGCCAGCCTTGAGGAAATCGACGCTCAGGGCAACACGGCAGTCGCATTCGCGCTCTCCCAGGTCGGGAAACCCTATGTTTACGGCGGGACTGGTCCCTATGGGTATGACTGCTCGGGTTTGGCACTGGCCTCTTGGCTCGCTGCAGGTGTACATCTGCCGCGTACCGCCGCCGAACAGTATTACGCCGGCCGCCATGTACCTTTGAGCGACGTGGAGCCGGGGGACCTCATTTTCTGGGCTTCCGATACCGCTGACCCTTCGACCATTTACCACGTTGCGGTATCTCTCGGCGGGGACCGCACAGTCCAAGCGACCGAGACTGGTCAATCGGTAGAGGTCATCTCGACGTGGGGGCCGGGATTGGTCCCCCTCGCAACGCAGCCCTAACCGCTGTCACTGCGCCACTGCGCCACTGCAGTCGAGCCACTGCCCTCCGAGCCACTGCCCTCCGAGCCACTGCCCTCCGAGCCACTGCCCTCCGA
>Ga0209415_10006106_pt1 | contig 21519 bp, 17 predicted proteins | sample PeaSoiSIISIP2007_FD_187696 | JGI IMG/M metagenome (GOLD analysis project Ga0209415, IMG submission 187696) | Peat soil microbial communities from Weissenstadt, Germany - SII-SIP-2007 (SPAdes) (version 2) | ecosystem: Environmental > Terrestrial > Soil > Wetlands > Peat | place: Germany... | reverse complement strand
TATCGCGGCTATCGTGGACCGGAATATGTGGCCGTGCGCGAGGTGTTCGAGCCGGGTTACACCAAAATCAACGAGCAAATCGGCAACAGCGCTTCCGAGATCAACGCCCGACAGGCTTCGGTCTGCGATTTTATCGCCGATGCGGTGGACGCCTCGAAAATAGGCCGGGTTCTCGATTACGGCGGCGACCGGGGGCAGCATATTCCTCGGTTATTCGGTCATTGCGAACGCTATGTCTATGACATCTCGAACGTGGAAACCATAGACGGCGTGGTGGTGACCAACAGCCTTGACGATGTCGGCACCGTCGATTTCATCATGGCGTCCAATGTTCTGGAGCATGTGTCTTACCCTCAAGATATTTTGGCCGACCTGCGTAAGAACTGCCATCGTGGCAGCTGGTTGTTCATTGATGTGCCGCTGGAGGTGGAAGACGTCTTTGAAATGACCGACGTGCCTTCGTACTTCCACGAACATATTAATTACTTCAACCGTGGCTCGCTGTCGGCATTGCTGAAAAGCAGTGGCTTCGATGTAGTGAAAATTGCCGCGCTTGAGACCGATCTGGGGTGGTGCAAGTCGCGTAACGTCTATGCTTTGGCAAAACCGAGCTGGTGATCCCAGCCAGCATAAGACACGCGCTGCATTCAATATTTTGAAGAGGATTTATGTCATGCCGGATATTTCAGATGTATTTTGCCGTCTGATCGAAGACGATTCTTTGGGGGATGCCCTGTCGGCACTGACGGAAAAGAATAGCCAGTTCCTTTATCAGCTGGCCCTGTCTCTGGCCGGCATCGGCAAGAAAGACGGAGCGTTGGATGTGTGCGAAGAGGTTCTGCGCACCAACCCCCGCGATCTCGATATGAGCTTCCTGTCTTTGCGGCTTTTGTCTGAAAAAGACGAGATCGAGCGGATCTTCGACCGCATCACCTTCATGAAAAACGCCGGTTTCGGCAGCGAAACTCTGACCGAAGAAATTCGCAGTCAGCTGAACCATGCGGTGGATGTTCATGGTCAATGCCTGGAAGGCGAAGACTATGAAAAGGCCATGAGGATTTCCAGTGCTCTGGCCAGGTTCTACCCTGACATCACTTTCTTTAAGGAATCTGAGTCGGAAGATTTAGGGCGCCTGCGCGCAAAATATTATAAGCAATATCAGGAATATGAGGAAAAGCACTACAACAGCCTGACCGAACTGGCGGAGATTTATCGCCAGGCCCAGGATTATGAAGGTGAAATAAAGTACCGGCAGGATGTTTTCTGCCATCCCCATGACGCGACCCGTCACAGCGCCTTGCGGCTTCAGAACATCGTCTTGCTGATCACCCGCATTCTGGATGTGGAGCGCGAAACCGTCACTCCGCAGCGTCTGGCCCTGGTGAAAGAGCTTCAGGCCGCCATCGCCACCATTCCCTCGACGCCGCTGATCGGGGCCAGCTTCCACGAGGATCCGGCGGCGCGGTTTGATCGTTTCTATCGTTTGCTGCTGGATAATCTGGAGGTGGACGATGTCTTCGGTTCGGCGGGCGAACCGCTGCCGCTGCTGCCTGCGACCTTTATGTCCGCCACCGGCGAGCCCATGGATCTCGATGCCCTGGCGGCGCGGGGCAAGGAGCTGGGGGCGCGGGTGGTGTTCTCCACCTCGACCTCGGCGGAATATTTTGCCCGCTATGCCCGCAGCTACATCTCGTCCATGCTCAAAGAGGCAGATTGCAGCTGCATGGTCATCGTCTATGTTTGCGCTCCCAAAGAGCGCCTGGGCGAATTGGTGGCCTCGCTGGGCATGGATGATCCGCGCCTGATTTTCTGCTCGGATGACTTCGACCCCAAGGCGCAGGAAATCACCCTTTATACTCCGACCGATGGCGACCCCCATCTGGTCCACGGCATCTATTACGCCGCCTCGGCTTTGCTGCGCAGCGAATATAGTCTGCAAATTCTCGGTCTGCCGGTCTTCGTGATGGGCATCGACACGATTCTGCAAAGGGGCGTGGTCGATCTGATCGATAAATTCGCCGATGCGGATGTGGTGCTGAACAAGGCCGGGTCGCAATTCACCATCGGCAGCCAGCTGGTGAACAATATCGTGCTGCTCTATCCGCGAGCCAACGCGCTGCTGTTCGTCGATTTCCTGAAGAAATATCTGGGCAAGCATATGAAGCGGACGGTGCAGCCGGCCTTCCTTGACCAGATGGACCTGCATATGGCCAAGCATCATCTGCTGGCCAACGGCAACGCCCCCAAGCTTGGCTTCTTTGACGAGTACGACATCAACAACGTGATGTTCAACAAAGACAACTATCAGGAACATTACGAGAAGCTGATCAAGTATCGCTTCTTGAACATGTTCATCGGCGGTAACCCCACGAACGCCCTCACCACCTCGGATGTGGGAGCGGAAGAGGGCGTTGAGGTCGTCGCCGATGCTGACGCTGGTGCTGGCGTCGAAGCTTAATCCAGCAGGGGGATCAGCATGTTCCCGGCCAGCTCTTCGCGGGGCAGGAACGGGAACATGTCCTCCAGCGCCGGCGAGGCCATCTGGCCGTTGGGCAAAGCCCGCGAGGCCAGCTTCGGCGAAAAGCCCTGGGCCGGGTCCTGCATGACCTCTAGGAAGGCCGGGCCTTTCTCGGACAGGGCCCAATCCAGGCAGGCCGCCACGTCATCCAGCTTTTCGCAACGACGGGTGGTGAAACCCCAGGCTGCGGCCAGACGGCTGAAATCGGGGAAGCTGACCCCGCTGGAATCGTCGCAGCCGATGGGGCTGTCGGGGAAATAGTTGCTCTGGGTCTGGCGGATCGACAGATAGCCGTTGTTGTTCAGCAGCATGATCTTGATGGGTAGGCGGTTGGTCAGAATGGTCTGCAGCTCTTGCAGATTCATCATGATGCTGCCGTCGCCGGCCAAGCAGACCACCGGGCGGCCGCTGGCGTAATGAGCGCCGATAGCGGCGGGCAGGTCGTAGCCCATGGAGGCGCAGCCGGAATTGCTGAACAGCCGGGTATCCCGCTTGATGCGCCCGGCCTGAGTGGCGGCCAGGGCGGCCATGGCGTTGGCGGTCACCACCACGCCGTCGTCGGGCAAGGCGTCGAACAGGCGCTGGGCGAAGACGTAGGGATTGATCGGCGCGTTGGCGGCGGCGTATTCCGGCTGAACCACCGGATAGAGGGCGGCCTTTTCCCGGCACCAGCTCAGCCAGGCTCCGTGGCTGGGTTGGGGCTGATAACCGTCCAGGGCGGTTTCCAGGGCGGACAGGAAGGCGCCCACATCGGCGTGAACCGGGCGGTCGATGGACAGGGTGGGCTTGGCCATCTCGGCTTTATCAATGTCCACCATGATCTTATAGGCGGCGCGGGCGAAGGCTTTCCAGTTATAGGAAATCTGACGGATGTTCAGGCGCGAGCCCAGCACCAGCAGCAGATCGGAGTTCTGGACGGTGAAATTGCCCTGGCGGTCGCCCACGGTGCCGGGGCGTCCGGCATAGCTGGTATGGTCGTTGGGCACCAGGTCATGAGCGTTCCAGCCGCTGACCAGCGGGATTCCCAGTTTTTCCGCTACCGCCAGCAGGCGATCGCGGGCTCCGGCCAGACGCACTCCGGCTCCGGCGAAGATCACCGGACGCTGGGCGGTCTTCAGCTTTTCCAGGAAATGGTCCACTTCGGTGGTGACGGCGGCGCCGGTCAGCCAGCCGGCCTCGGCCTCAAGGTGGCCGTCGTTTTGTTCCGCCGCCGGGTCAAAACCCTTCAGGCTGCCGGGAACGATGCGGCTGCCCTGAACGTCGATGGGAATGTCCAGCCAGACCGGGCCAGGACGTCCGCCCAGGGCCAGATGCCAGGCCTTTTCCAGGTGATAGCGGATGGTGGCGGGGTCTTGGACGCAGACGGCGTATTTGGTCACCGGCTTGACCATCGGGATGATGTCCACTTCCTGGTCGCCCAGTTGACGAAGCGGCAGGCCGGTATTGGCGGCGATGGTCTCGCGCTTGACCTGACCCGACAGCACGAACATGGGGATGGAATCGGTGAAGGCGCCATAGACGCCGTTCAGGGCGTTGACGCCGCCGGGGCCGGTGGTGACATTGAGCAAAGCCATGCGATTGGACAGGCGGGCATAGCTTTCGGCGGCGATGGCCGATGCCTGTTCATGGTGGTTGCAGACCCAGGTCCAACGCTTTTCACGCCCCACGGCGTCGTTCAGATGCATGGCGCCACCGCCGGTGACCAGAAAGACATGGCGGATGCCGCGCCCGGCCAGGAAATCCATGACATAATCGGCAAGGCGGACGGTTGTTGCCGTGGGGGTGGTACCATTGGCGGTCATGGCTTGGGTTTCTCTTCTGGCTGGTGCGGACAAGTTGCGGCGAAGCTTACGGGATGGTCGGAGTCGCCGCAAGCGAAGGGCTGGCTTAACTGTTTTTTCATCCCTGATTGTCCATTATGGGCTCAATGGGGAAACAGCGGTGCCGCACCATGCATCATAATATTTTTGAAGATCTTTTCGTCCTTGAACTTGCCAACAATCATTGGGGCAAGGTAGATCGTGGCCTGAAGATCATTTCCGATTTCGGTAAGGTCGTGCGCTTCAACGGCGTGCGCGCCGCCATGAAGCTGCAATTCCGCGACGTGCAGCGTTTCATCCACAAGGATTGGCGCGACCGTTCGGATATCCGCTACATCAAGAAGACTCTTGATACCCAGATGACCTGGGATCAATACGGCACCTTGATCAATTCGGTGCGCGAAAACGGCATGATCACCATGGCCACTCCCTTCGACGAAGTGTCGGTGGATATGTGCGTCAAGCTGGGCGTGCAGATCATCAAGCTGGCCAGTTCGGACATCAAGGACTGGGTGCTGATCGAAAAGATCGCCACCGCCAAGAAGCCGGTGATCGCCTCGACCGGCGGTTCGTCCCTGAAGGACATGGACGATCTGGTGACGTTCTTCAATCGCCGGAACATCCCCTTTGCCATTAACCACTGCGTTTCGCTCTATCCGTCGGAAGACAGCGAGCTTGAGCTGAATCAGGTGGATTTCCTGCGCAATCGCTATCCCGAAAACGTCATCGGCTATTCGACCCACGAATATCACGACTGGCGCTCGTCGGTGATGATGGCTTACGCCAAGGGTGCGCGTACTTTTGAACGCCATGTGGATATCGAGATGGACGGCGTGCCGGTTTCGCCCTACTGCTCGCTGCCCCATCAGGTCGACGAATGGTTCCGCGCCTTCAAAAAGGCTCAGGAAATGTGCGGAGCCGACGGCGCCACCAAGCGCATTCCGCCGGCCCGTGAAGTGCAGTATCTGGATGCTCTGGTGCGCGGCGTTTATGCCAAGCGCGATCTGGCCCCCGGCGCGGCTTTGACGGCGGAAGATGTCTATCTGTCCATTCCTTTGCAGAAGGGGCAGATTTCCTGCCGCGAGCTGATGAATGGCGAAGTGCTGATGCATGCGGTGAAAGCCGATCAGCCGATCCGTCTGTCGGACATCGACAGTCCCTATGCCCTGCATTCGGAACTGTCCGCCGTGATTGCCAATCGCGGCGTCGATCCCATTGCGAAATAAGGTGATGGGGGCAGGAGCATCGCTCCCGCCCCCTCCCATCCCGTTGCCATCAAGGCTGACGGCTCTGATCTTCGATCTCGACGGTACTTTGATCGACAGCGCCGCCGGCATCGCTTCCTGCCTCGACCAGATTTCCCAAGACCGCGGCCAAGGCCCGGTCAGCCCGCAGCAAGTGCGCCGTTTGGTCAGCCGGGGGGCGGCGGAACTGGTTTCTTCCTGCCTCAATTCCACCGATGCGGACGCCGACCTGAAGCGTTTTCGCGCTCTGTACGGGCAGCGCCGCACCACAAGGGCCGAGCTTTACGATGGCGTTTTTGACGGCGTCACCCGGTTGGCCGGGCTGGGCCTGCCGCTGGGCATCTGCACCAACAAACCGCAACATCTGACGGATCGCATTCTCGACGATGTGGGGTTGGCTTTCTGCTTTCAGGCGGTGGTGGGCGGCGATGCGGCCAGTGGGCATAAGCCGGACCCGGCCCATTTGGCCGAGGTGTCGCGGCGCTTAAAGCTGCCTTTGAGCGGCAGCGCCCTGGTGGGCGACAGCGAGGTGGACGAAGCGGCGGCACGGGCGGCAAGCCTGCCGTTCCTGTTCGTTTCCTACGGCTATGTGATGGAGCAGTGCCGCGACTTCTGCCGCAGCTTCGATGATTTTCCCGCTTTGCTGGCGGCTGTTGTGGAAGGGATGTCGCCATGACCTTGCTGGCCAATGATCTGCATCTGGTGGTGATCGGCGGGCGCGGCTGGCTGGGGCAGGCGGCTCTGGCTAAACTGGACGGCCTGTTGGGTGAAGACGTGTTCCGTCGCGTTTCGGTGTTTGGCTCGTCGGCGGGGAATGTGACGCTGCCTTCGGGGCGTCGGCTGCCGACCTTGCCTTTGGCGGCTCTGGCCGAGTTTCCCGCGCAGCCTGCGGCGATCTTGCATTTCGCCTTTCTGACCAAGGACAAAGTGGCCGACCGTCCGCTGGAGGCCTTTGTCGAGGGCAACCGGCTGATCTCGGACGAAGTGGCCCGACAGGTGGAGCGCCTGCATCCCTTGGGGTTGGTGATGCCGTCTTCGGGAGCCGCCACCCAGTTGGAGGGCGGTTTTGCCGCCAATCCCTATGGCCATATGAAGCGGGCCGATGAAGAACGCTTTACCGCTTTGTGCGCCGGGCTGGGCCTGCGGCTGTCCTGTCCGCGCCTTTATAATCTGGCCGGGCCGTTCATCAACAAGCTCGACAGCTATGTGCTGCCCAGCATCATTCGCGATGTTCAGGCGGGGCGGCCCATCCTCTTGCGGGCGGCCAAGCCGGTGATCCGCTCCTACATCCATGTGGAGGATCTGCTGGATGTCTGTCTGGCCGATTTGCTGACCGACAGTGCTCCCGTCGTCTTCGAGACCGCCGGAGAATTGGAGATCGAGGTGGGCGATCTGGCGGTGCGGGTGGCGACGGTTTTGGGATCGCCCGGCCATCCCATTCAGCGTCCGCCCCTGGACCCGGCCTTGCCGCCGGATCGCTATGTGGGTGATGGCACGGCATGGCGGGAACGCCTCAGCCGCCACGGCCTTACGCCCCGTGGCCTGGATCAGCAGATCCGGGATACGGCGACCTATCTTGAGGCTTTGGGCTAATTCCCGAGATCGGAAAAAGACTCTCCGTTCAGCTCCGATAGGCCACATGAATGTGGCAGGAACCGATATCCTGGCCCATGAACTGAATGCCGCCGGGCACCGATGTCACATGCTGATCGAAATCCTTGGTTTCGATGACGATGCTGCGGCCGAATTTGGTGTCGGTCAGCCTGATGACGTCCGGCAACTTGCTGATCGGCAGAAAGCTGGCGAAGCCCTGGGCGGTCAGGATGCCCAATTGGGTCCACTTGCCCGGTTCGGCCTTGGGGCCGTTCCAGTTCTGGCCCAAGGGCTGGGACGTCACATGCTCGACTCCCAGTTCGGGCACCGGAACGATCTTGTCCCGCGGCCATTGCTGCTGGAACCAGGAATCGACGCTGCCCGCCGAGCAGAATTCTTCCGACAATAGGGGCTTCAGATGGTTGCGAATGGCGATGGCGCGGGGATGGAACAGCTGGAAATAGCCGCTGGGCTGTTGCTGGTCGGCGGCGGCCTGTCCGCGATTGCGGCGTGAGGTGAAATAGAGGCAGCCGGGATTGAAGGAGTTATGGATGACGAAATGCCGGGTGTCGGCGTTCAGCACCACATCGGCGTCGAACAAAATCACCCAGTCGGGATCGGTCACGGCGGCATAACCGTCATTGACCATGCGGCCCTTATTGAAGGCATGGTCGTCGTCATAGCAACGATCTGAAATCACCAAGGTTGCCCCATGTTGGGTGGCCAAAGCCTGGGTCTGTTCATCGTCGCTGGTGGTCACCACCACCAACTGATCGAAATGAGGCTTGTTCAGGGGCAGGGTTTCCGCCAGAACCGAGGCGAAACCCACCGATACCACCACGCCCGACAGCTTGCGGGGCTTGGTGGAATGGTTGCCGATGCCGACGCGGCGACCGTCGCCCACATAATTGTCGCGCTGGTCGATGGTGCGCTTTTGGGTGTGTAATTCCGGGTCGAACTGCTCGAAATTGCCTTTCTTCACCGCTGGGCTTCCGGCATCCAGCAGCCTTTGCCGGTTCTCGTCCGAGATGATGTCGCGTTCCAGAATATCCAGCTGCGAGGGGCCGGGCTGGGCCAGTCCGCAGAAATTGCACAGCTCAAGCTGACTTTGGAAGTCGGCGGGCGTGCGCTGCCACCAGCCATGCTCGATCGGCCAGGCGTGAGCTCCGCCGAAATACAGCCGGTCGATAGAGGCCGCGACTTCGCAGAAGTAAGCGCCCTTGTCGTTCATGGACGCCGACCACAGCTTTTGCACCCAGCAGTTATCGCGGTTGATCTCCCACTGATCCTGGGTCAGGCCGGTCGAGGCGCAGTAATCCTTGCGCGAGATCAGCAGAGCCTGATGATGGCCGCCGGATTCATGGGTGTTGGTGTTCCAATGGCCATAGACGTCCATGATGGTTTCGTAATGGCGATAGAAACCGTTGCCCAGGCTGGTCCATAGCCCGCGCCCGGTGGAGCGGTCGAACAGGCGCTGGGTGGCGAACTGGTTGAAGTCGTGAATGGGCAGGCGGCCGTTCTGGGTGGTCGGGCCGCCCCACAGCTCGGCGAAGCGGCGGGAAATGCCTTCGAAGTCGTGATGCAGGGTGGGTTCGCCGGCGATGACGCCGATGACCCGGTTGGGAGCCTGCCAGCCCTCCATGCTTTTCACGGCGCGCTCAAAGGCTTCCAGGCTCAGATCGTCGCGCGTCGGCTGATGGGGGATCAGGCGCGTGCAGTTCGAGCATTTCAGATGACACTTCGTGCTGATGTCGATCTGGATGATGTCCATGTCAGCCGGAGATCTCATGCGCGATGCCTTTGCCAGGAAAAGGACCCCAGACGGAGACGGGGACAATAGTGTCTAGAATGGCAAGGGAAGTCTTTAGTCCTGGTTAAGGCGGCTCAGCCTTTGCGGCTTTCTTCCTCTTCCGCCTGATAGCGTTGGTCTTCGCGCAGGATGTGGTTACGCAGCCAGTCGGCGACGAAGTCCGCGACCTCGGTGCCCATATCCCGATTGCCGGTGATGAAATTGTTGCGGATCGAGGCCAGTTGGTTGGTCAGGCTGCGATGAATGGCGATATGGCGTTCCTGATCCGAAAAGCCAATCAGGCGCATATGGTCTTCTTCGCGGCTGAAATGGGCCACGGTGTAGTCCAGCAATTCATCCAGCACAAATTCCAGCACGGCCCGATCCTGGCGGTTGGCAGGCTGGCTCATCTGGTTGACCAGGCCGATCAGGGTACGGTGGTCGCGGTCCAGCACCGGATTACCGACGCTCATGCCTGCGGTCCAGCGGATCACCGGGGTTTGGCTGCGGGTTTCCAGAACCTCCAGGACCGCCGTGATTACCTGGGGGTCGAACTGGAGGCCCGATTGTTCGGCCAGATAGCGGGTGGCCTCTTCGTCGCTCCAGGCGTCTTTGTAGGGGCGGGCGCTGGTCAGGGCGTCGAACACGTCGGCCACGGCGACGATGCGGGCGGCCAGAGGGATGTCGTTCCCGGCCAGGCGGTCGGGATAGCCCTGGCCGTCATAGCGTTCATGGTGGTGGCGGGCGATTTCGGCGGCGAAGCGCAGGTACGAGCTTTCCGGGGCCATGGTCAGAGCCTTGCCCAAAATAGCGGCTCCGGCGGCGGAGTGCTTCTGCATGGCCTTGCGTTCCATGTCGTCCAGCGGGCCGGGCTTATGCAGCACATGATCACTGACGGCCACCTTGCCCACATCGTGCAACATGCTGGCGACGCCGATCTGAGCCCGGAAATCCCGGGTGATCAGGTCGGGGAAGGCCCCTGATTGCTCCAGTGTGCGGGTGATTTCCTGGGTCATGCGGGCAACGCGGATGACATGGTCGCCGGTTTCGTTGTCGCGGTATTCGGCCAATCCGGCCAAGGCCTGAATGGTGGCCCGGTTGGCGGCCTTCAGGCGGTTGGCGGCGAAATAGCGTTCGGTGATGTCGGTGACGGTGAAGCTGTAGCCGCTGCCCGGCAAAGGTGCTCCCACCTCTTCCAGAATGCGGCCATCGGCGCTGGTGCGGATCAGACGGGTCCGGCGGCGGTCCTGAATGGGGGCCAATCGGGCGTCGAAAGCGGTCAGGGTGGATATTTCATCCAGCCCGGCGGTTTCACACAATACCGGCAACAGATCGACAAGATCGCTGCCCTGACGGCAGAGCCTGTCATCCAGGCTCAGCAGCTCGACATAGCGTTCATTAACGAAGGCGATGCGCAGATTTTCATCCAGCACCAGAACCGCAAGGTCGATGCTTTCGAAGATGGCGGACAGAGTGTTGGCGGGGATCGTCGTATTTTCATGGGGTAAGGGCACCGCCTCGGTCGATTCCAGGGCGGATTCGCGCGCAGGTTCCCCGAATTCTTTCACCATGACAACTCCCACCCGTCCTCTATCGGGATCGCGGCATTGTGCCCGACGATCTCCCCAGCCATCCACGGCGCAACAGAATGAGCGGAGATTTTCTCAAGTTCAACCATGCGGAAGAATAAGGGGGGCAAAAAGACCCATTTTCAATAAGGGATAGGTCTTGGTCTGGTGTTGTTCAACACGGGGTTACAAGTAGGGGGCGGAGGCGCCCGGCAGTTATTTCGTGTATGCGATTCTTTAGTGAGAAACTATATGCAGTTTCTCTTATTTTGTCGGTTCGGGGCATGGCTGTCCAGCCGGGTCATGCCCGTAACAAAGCCTAAGGGCGGTGGCGGTCTAGGCTTGCTTCTCCGCCAGGAACTTGCTGACGCCGATGCTGACCAGGGCGCTGACCTGAGACGGGCCTTGACCCAAGCGATTGGCAGGCAGCCAGCGCATCAGCACTTCGGCGACGCGGGACTGATCCTGGGCGCGGCTTTTCCAGCCGGCCACCTCGGCTTTGGTCGAGACGTCGCCGGCCAGATAGGTGGTCAGAATCTGAAGATCGGCATAAGCCTGACGGGTTTCGCCATTGAACAGCTTGGCGAAGAAACCGCCCAGCTTGCCGCTGGCTTCGATGCGCTTCTGCGCAAGCTTGGCCAAACCGCCCAGAGTGATGCTTTCGGGGCGGTTGCCCAGCACCGACAAAGCGGAATTGGGAATGTTGCCTTCGAATTCGGGTTGCAAAGCGTGCTTGGGATGCAAGGCGATGCGCGCAGGCTTGGCGTCGAAGGTCATAAAGGTGACTTCGGCGGAATGTTCGACGTGATCGACATCGATGCGGAAGATGCCAGTATTGGAGATTTCGGCGTCAGACAGGGCCAGACGCGACAAATTGGCGTCATAGCGCCGTCCGCCCATGAAAATGCTGCCGTTGCGGATGATCTCGACGGTCACATCCTCGCCGGTGGCGGCATTGACCAGGGAGAATTTGAAGCCGCGCGGCGTGGCGTCATGAAAGCGCACCGGGTCATATTGCAGATCGGGCGCGGGCAGGCCAAAGGCGCGCATGGCCTGGTGCAGAGAATCGATGCGGGCGGCGAAGACATGGCCGAAGCTTTGAGCGATGGCCTTGACCAGATCGGAGTCGGCCTCTACCGCCAGAGCGAAGCCGTCTTGGCCCAGACGTTCGATGGGTTGGCCGGGATAAATGGTGTCGACCACGGACGCGCCGCGCTGAGCGGTGACGGTGACGGTTTTGACGCCTTCCACCGGAGCAACCAGCTCGACGGTGACGATGCGACCGTCGCGCAGCAGCGGAACGAACGGGCCTTTGCCCTGAACCTCGAAATCAGGCTGCACCACGAAGGGGCGGCCGGCGGGCTCGTCGGTGAAGCGGGTGACGAAGGCATGGGACTGGGCGGCATTGTCCTCGTCGGCCAAGAAACGCTCAAGTGACGGCAGCGCATCTTCCTTGATCTGGCTTTGGGTCGCCTCGTCCAGGGTCAAGTTTCCAGCGGCCAGCTTATCAAGGCCAAAGGCCTTGGAGCCGCTTTCGATGACCAAATCGCCACTCATTATATGTCTCCCAGCTCTTGAGCCCGATTAAAGGACTTCGAGCACCGTCTCATTACCCATTAGTATTCTTTAACATATCTTTAAGGATGTTAAAAAATGCCAAGGACAGAAAGATTTCTTGTCGTTCGATGAAGGCCCCAGGTGCCCGATAACGTTATGAGCACCCTGCATATTTGCCGGATTTTCAGGCGGCCTCAAGCGGGAAATGCGTCAAGAAAGAGCGGGGCGGTTTACCATTCCTTCACCGGCGTGACCCCATGCTTTCGGTCATGCAAAACGCTCTCGCCAAATATGCTTTTTCCGCCACCGACTGGTTCGAACTGGGCCGGGTTCTTCTGGGGGAAAACTGCATGCTGCAAGCCGGACTTTGCTTCAAGTCGGCTATTGCGGCGGATGTCACCTGCGTCGAGGCCTGGTACAACCTGGCTCATTGCCAGGAAGATCTGGGGCTGATGCAATCGGCCAACCAATCCCTGATTTGCGCGCTGGCGGTTCAGCCCGATTACGGCGCTGCGCGGGGAAAGCTGGTGCAGGTTTTACTGCATCAGGGAAAGGAGCAGCAGGCGTTTCAAATCTGGTGGGCGGGGCGGAAGCTGCAACGCCTCCGCCGCCGGTCACGGTCTTAGGGGCGGGCTCAGACTTGCTGGATGGCCGACAAAATCCACGGCGCGCCAGGGCTGCGCAACACCGTCCATACCTCGGTCATTTCGACCGGGCTGTCGGGGTTGCCGGCCACCACCGCGCCGGGATGGGCTCCGGCATGGGACAGGGTATAATCGATGGCGGTCCATTGCAGGGTGACGGTGGCGTAGTCCAGCGGCCCTTCGCGCCAGGTTTCGTTGACGTCGCCCTTCAGAAGATGAACCTGCTCGACCCGGTTTTCCAAGCCTCGGGCTCGGTCCTCGGTCAGCTGTTCATTGAAATAGCCGGCCATCTCGGGCGTGGCCAGACGTTGCAGACTGGCGACGTCTCCGGCGGTCCAGACTGCCTGGATCTCCATCAGCAAGGTTTCGATGGCCCCCAAATCCTGTTCGCTCAACACGAACTGGCGGGGATTGGCCGGGCGGGGATCGGTGGCCGTTGCCGCCGTCATCGCCGGTGCGCCGAAACCGGCGCCTCCCAAAGTGGGTTCGCCAAACGAGGGTTCCTTGGGCGCGCCGAAGCTGGGTTCCTTGGGGGCGAAGTTGGTTTCGCCGTCGAAATCCATGCGGCGGTAGCCGGTGGGTTGGGCGACCGGGCGATTGCCCAGGAATTTCCGCAACAGCCAGCGGCCGACAAAGAAGATCAGACCCAGCTGGATCATGGCTCCCAGAAAACCGCCGCCGCCTTCGCCGAAGAAGGAATGGCCGCCGCCGAAGATCATCGAGCCGATGCCGGCGCCGATCAGGCCGCCGGCCAGACCGGACATGAACGAACTGCGGGGGCTGGGCATGGCCTGACCGGGGATGCCGACCGGCGCGGTCGGCGTCACCTGTTGGCGAGGCGCAGCCATGGGAGCCAAGCTTTCCGACTGCACGGCGGGGCCGGTGGGGGCAGCCTGAACCGGCGGCGGCGTGGTGCTGCGGGTAATGGGCTGAGCCGCCGAACTGCTGGAGTTATGCTGCAGGAAGCTGCCCGTGCCGGGCGTCGTCTGGCTGGGCGCGGGGGCGACCGGGCTAAAGGTCTTGCTGCCTCGGCTGCCTGCGCTGGCGCCGTTTCCGGTTTTGGCCCAGGCGGGGTCGGACGGAAGGGCGGCGGTCATGGCCGTCAGGCCAGTCAGCAGCAAAAGCATGAGAACGCGGTTGGGCTTCAAGGGAGAGCTCTCCGTTTGATCAGGAATTTTGCAGGGACATTAGAGCAATTCGTCGCCGGACGGAACGGCCGTCATAGCACCCTTGCGGGGGGCTCGGTTCTTGGCACGGCCTTTGCGATGATCCCAGCCATAGAGTTTGTGAAATTGGCGGAACGCCGCGCCGACCTTGCCGGGATTGTCCGGCACCCCGGCAGGAATTACCGCCGCAGCACCGAGATGTCGGCAAAATTTGCCGGAATTCGTGAGGAGTCTGACGATGTTTGATGGTCCGTCCAACGCTACCCTCTCCGCCGTGGCCACTCAGATTCCGCCGTCTTTTAATGCCGATGATGAAGAGCGGCTAAGCTCGGCCTATTGCGACGCCAGCGAAATCGACCGTCAGGCCGACACGGTCGCCGCCATGGCGGCCCAGGATACTCAGTCCTTCGCTCGGCAGCTGAGCCACCGTCTGAGCGAAGTGGGGGCCCGCACCAACCGGGCCATCATTTTCGCCATTCTGCCCGATGGCAGCGTCGGCGTGGTGGGCGCCAGCGCCGACAAAATGAAGCTGGAGCAGATGTTCCTGGACGACCGCGAACTGTTCAACCAGTTCCATCAGGTGGCCCGTCAGAATGATATGGTGGCTTCGGCGGAAATTTGCCGCCGTTATCTGGAAGATTCCTACAACGCCCACGGCGAAAGCGCCCGCATGACCGTGTGGCGGCGTTATCGCGCTTTGTGCGATCAGATGGAAAGTATGGCCGGACGGCTGATTTTGGCCGGCGGCCAGCTGTTGTCCGGGGCTTTGCAGTTCACCCACTCGGCCCTGGCCCAATAATAAGCCCCTTAATGGGGCTTCGGTCCTCCGTGGGACGGAGCGGCGCTGGTGCCGCCATGGGATGCGCCGCCGCTGCCGCCGCTACTGCCGCCGCCTAGGCTCGGTCCGCGGCGGCTGCTTTCCTGATCCTCGTCATCATGAGCCTTAACGGCGAAGCCGTGCATCACCCAGGCCATGGCGAAGCCGATCACCAGCCAGATGGCCATGCCGCCCGCCATAAATTCCGCCGCCTGCTGCAAGCCGGTAGGGCCTTCGCTGAAGCGCCCTTGGGCGTGCTCCATGGCGGTATAGGGTATCATCGCCAGAGCACCGGCCAGACCAAGCCGCTGCCAGCCCTTGTTGCGGATGGGTGAAAGGCGATAGCCGGTCATGCCGTGATCCTCTGTTGGCGAAAATCGAGTTTCCAGTATCCGCTAACCGGCGGTCCGGCGCAATCGGCAGAACGCTTGAGCGAGATGCCGGCCATGTTCCCTCGGCACTTGCCGGGCCTCATGTCAGATGTCATAAATAATCCGCTCTGGGGGGTCTTGTTCGGTCGGAGCCAGAGAATATGTCAGCGGCCGTGAAGTTATCCTGGCGGGGTTCGCTTGTCGGTATTGTCGATGACAGTACCGAGTGGCGCCGTCAGGTCCGTAATATGTTCTTTTCATTCGGCGCCAAGGATGTAGTCGAAGCCCGTGACGGCTCCGAGTTGCTGCACCTTGCCCAAACCCACGGTCGCCCGCTTGACGTGGTCCTTGTCGATGACGAGATGGAGCCCCTTGACGGCTTCCGGGCCATGCGCTCTTTGCGCTCGACTCCCGGGCTTGCCGGGCGGCGGGCTACGGCGATCTTGATGCCGGGTCAGGGCAGCGTCGATATTTTGAAGCGGGCGCTGGACGCCGGCTATCACAGTATCCTGCCCAAGCCCTTTTCGTCGGCGCAGCTGAGCCAGCATCTTCTGAGGGTGCTGACCCGGCCCATGCAATGGAGTGACGAGGGGGGGCTTCTGCGTCCTTTGGTTGCCCCTAATAGCGACTGATCTGCGTCGAAAGTCTTAAAAACTTTACCGGCTTTTCCCGCGAAACTTGGTTAGTCTTTTCGTGCCGTCATTCTGTGTCCGCGCGTCATCGGAAGATGATCCGAGACGTTGAGTCATGGTAGGATGGCCCGCTGGGTCGAGTTCGGTCCTTTCGCCTTCTCCCTGTGGGCGAGTTGTCCGTCTCGGTTCGGCCAAACTAAGCAAAGTCGATAGATAGAAAACGTCATCGATCAAGGGGAACGAAATGGAAATCAAGAAAGTCGGTGTCATCGGTTGTGGCACTATGGGTCTCGGTGTCGCCCAGGTCATCGCGCAGGCCGGTATCAAGGTCGTGTCGGTCAAGGCCACTCCCGGCTCTACCGACAAGGTCAAGGACGGCCTTGAAAAGGCGCTGTCCAAGTCGGTCGAGCGCGGCAAGATGGAAGCTTCGGTCAAGGATGAGATCCTGGCCAATATCAGCTTCACCAGCAATGAAGCCGACGTTGCCGGCTGCGATCTGATTATCGAATCCATCGTCGAGGATATCGACGTCAAGAGCGCCCTATTCCAGCGCCTTGAAGGCATCGTTTCGGAAGACTGCATCATCACCACCAACACCTCGACTCTGTCGGTGACGGCGCTGATGAGCGTGTGCAAGCACCGCAAGCGGATTGCCGGCCTGCACTTCTTCAACCCGGCCCCGGCCATGGCGCTGGTCGAGATCATCCACGCCTTCGAAACCTCGGAGAAGGTGGTCAAGGCTCTGGATAAGTTCTCGAAGCAGATCGGCAAGGACCCGGTTCTGGTGCAAGACACCACCGGCTTCATCGTCAATCGTCTGCTGACGCCTTATATGCTGAACGCCATCCGCCTGCTGGAGCAGGGAACCGGCACCATCGACGCCATCGACAAGGCGATGATGCTGGGCGCCGCCCATCCCATGGGGCCGTTCGCCCTGGCTGATTATATCGGTCTGGATGTGGTCAAGGCCATGGCTGAAAATTGCTACGAAGACGCCCGCAGCTCGGATCTGGCGACGCCGCATACCCTGCAGCGTTTGGTTCAGCTGGGCTATTTGGGCCGCAAGTCGGGTAAGGGTTTCTATGACTATTCCAAGAAGCCGGCCGAACCCAACAGCGACCTGAAGCGCCCCGTCGCCTAAGCGAACTGTTCCGCAGTCATAAAGAAAGCCCGGCGACCGCAAGGTTGCCGGGCTTTTTCGTGGTCTCTTTGTTGGGCTTATTCCTGCTCTGGATCGTCGTCGTCCGCTGCGCCGCTGCCGGCCTGAATGGAATCGCCCAGGCTTTTGATCAGTTCGCGCAGGCGCTTGCGCAGGGTCGGGTTGCCAATCTTGAAATAAGATTCGAGAAGAGCGTTGGTTTCAGCGTCTCCGCTGCCGCCGATAGCGGCTTCGTCGTTCAAGCGCTGATCGACCTTTGAGGCCAGGTCCGCCGAAATATCGTCGAAAAAGAACGAGACGGGTATCCCCAGCACCATGGACAGGTCGAACAGGCGGCTGGCGCTGACGCGGTTGGCGCCGCGCTCATATTTCTGCACCTGTTGGAAGGTCAAGCCCAGGGCATTGCCAAGCCGTTCCTGGCTCAGTCCCAGCAACTGGCGGCGCAGGCGGATGCGGCTGCCCACATGCGCGTCGAGCGGGTCGGTGGATTTTCCAGTCTTTCCAGCTGAGGTTTGCCCCTTGGGGCGTCCTCTTCCCTTGGTGGGGAGCATGGTTTTGATACTTTCCAAAAGGATTACAACGGAAGCATTCTTTCACTAAATAAGTTGCTGCGCAACATGGTGGGGCACATCTGTGGTTTTGAATGGTGTTGATGTTCTGTATTCATTTAAATAACGTCATGATGTTAGAGCTTTCCCCTTTAGGTTGATAGAATTTTGCTATTTTTGATTTCATATGATGTTTTTTTTAAATATTCTCGCTTGGAAATTGCTTTTAGCAGCTCTGCTGCGCTCGCCTTCTCTTCGGAAGGACTTTACGCCTATGCGCAAAATGACTCATACTTTGGTTGTGTGGTGAATAGCGGTTGACGGTGTACCCTTTATTTCTCAAAGGATAAGCCTGCTAACAGGCGTTTAGGGCGAGGTGAGGATGCTGGCGAGAATTGGCTTGGGGGGGCATCTGGGAATCGCCTTTGCACTGGTTGCGGCAATCGTTGGTGCGACCATTTGCGAGGAAGCAAGCCGCACCGTTAGTGAAAGCATCCGCGGGCATGTTCTGGGCGATCTGGGAAAACTGTCATCCGATATCAACCATGATATCGAACTCAGCCTGGGGCTGAGCCTGGATCGCATTCGTATTTCGGCGGAAAATTTGGGGCGGAGCGGGCTGGCCCTGGATGGCTCGGATGCCGCGGCCTGGACCGATGCTTTGCAATCCTCCTTCACCGATGTGACCTGGGTGGCGCTGCTGGACGCTCAAGGCCGGGTTGCCGCCACCAGCGATTTCGGGCCGCGAGAGGGCAGTCTGTTTCAGGGCGATGCCGGCAAGGATAGCCAGCAGCGCACGGTTGTCGAAGAAGGCGGCGTGCCTGCCCGCTACCTGTTGTCCCAGCCGTTGCGTGACGATCATGGGAAATTAGTGGGGAGGCTGTTGGCCGAATTTGGCGATAGCTGGATGGCCAAGGTGGTGTCATCTGTTTTGCTGGCCCACGGTCTTGAAGACGGGCAGCAGGTTCTGGTGGGCGATGCTTCTGGAAAACTGCTGGCTCGCTCGTCCGCCAAAGGGCTTGACGCGGGTAGCGGGGTTTTTCTGGCAGGAGCCGATCATTTTGCCGGTGAGAGGGCTTGGCCCGATGGCTTTCAATCCTTGTCCGTCGTGTTGCCGCCCACTCGGTCCTCCATCGCCCCGGCTTTGCATTGGCAAGTGGCGGTTCGTGAAAATCTGGAGCAGGCGGATGCTCCGGCTGCCGCTCTTCGCCATCGCATCTATCTGATCGGCGCCCTGCTGATCTTGGGCGGGGCATTGCTAGGAGGCGGGGCGTCCTTGCGGCTGTCGTTGCCTTTGCGGCGTTTGGCTCGGGCGGCGGAGCAGATTTCCGAAGGGCAGCTGGGCATGGGGATTCCCCGTCAGGAGGAGTTTCGTGAGGTGGCCCTGCTGTCGGAATCTTTGCGCGACATGGTGGGAACCCTGCGCAGCAACGAAGCGCGCTTGAGTTTGTTGAACGAGACTCTGGCTCAGCATATCAACGACCGCGACGCCGACTTCAAGGCGGCTCATGCCGGGCTTGTGGCCAACGAGGCTAAATTGCGGGCGGTGATCGAAACCGCCATCGACGGCGTGATGATCGTCAACGGCCAGGGGATCATCGAGACCTTCAATCTGTCATGCGAAAAAATCTTCGGCTGGGGCCGGGCCGAGATTTTGGGGAAAACGATCCTGACGGTGATGCCGCAGGAATGGCAGCTGCTGCATGGCCAGATGTTCAGCGGCGCGCGCGAAATAGACGAGCAAAAGGTCGCAGGACATGCTCGGGTGGTTCGCGGTCTGCGCAAGGGCGGTGAACAGTTTCCGCTGGAGATTTCCCTCAGTTCCACCCAGGTGGGGGGCGATCAGCTCTATATCGCCATGGTCCGCGACATCAGCGAGCGGGTGGTGGCCGAGGAACGGTTGTTCGCCATGGCCACCCAAGACGGCCTGACCGGCGTGCGCAACCGCCGCTATTTCCTGGGCGGCCTGGAAAGCGAGGTGGCCCGATGTCGCCGCCATGGTCGGCAGCTTAGTCTGCTGGCGCTGGATGCCGACCATTTCAAGGCGGTCAACGATACCTTTGGTCATGCCGCCGGTGATCTGGTGCTGAAACGATTGGCCGAAACCTGCCGCGACAATCTGCGCGAAGTGGATTTCGTCGGACGAATGGGCGGCGAAGAATTCGCCATCGTCATGCCCGATACGGATTTGCAGACGGCGGGATTGGCCGCCGAGCGGCTGCGGCGGCTGGTGGCCGAGCAAAGGATTGACTTCGAGGGCGAAACCCTGCAAATCACCATGTCGGTGGGTATCGCCGGTTTGCGCCGTGATGCCCCCGAAGCCGGAAGCGAAGACCTGTTGCGTCGGGCTGATCAGGCGCTGTACAGCGCCAAAGCGGGCGGACGCAACCGGGTGGTGCTGGCTCCGGCAATAAATTGAGTCGTTTCGCCCACTTGGGCGGTTGACAGAGGTTGGGGGGTTGCGTATGTTCCCCGCCTCCGGTCGAGCATGTGGGGTTTTCCCGCAAGCTCTTTCAGTCAAGGATGAGGCCATGAAGATCCGTAATTCCCTGAAGTCGGCCAAGCTGCGCGACAAGAACTGCCGGGTGGTCCGTCGGAAGGGCCGCGTGTACGTCATTAACAAGACGAACCCGCGCTTCAAGGCCCGCCAGGGCTGATTGCCCAGGCATTCGACAGACTGCCGCGCCCTCACAGGCGTAGCGGCGTTATAAAAAACCGCACTCCGCAAGGGGCGCGGTTTTTTATTTGGCCGCAGACCGTTGGAAATACCCGGCGGCAGGCATAAAAAAGGCGGCCACTGGGGCCGCCTTTTTGGTTCTGCGATCCTTTGGGGTCAGGTTTCCTCGACCACGGCGACGCGCAGGATGTTGGTGGTGCCCGAGGTGCCGAAGGGCACGCCGGCGGTGATCACCACCTGATCGCGCCACTGGGCGAAGCCCTGTTCATGGGCGACGCGCAAAGCCACGGCCACCATTTCGGCGAAGCTGTGCACTTCCGGCACAACAACCGTATGGGCACCCCACACCAGCGACATCTGGCGGGCCACTTTGACCTCGGTGGTCAGGCTGAGCACCGGCACGTCGGGGCGCTGGCGGGCGGTGCGCAGGGTGGTCGAGCCCGATGAGGTGAAGGTGACGATGGCGGCCACCGCCAGGGTGTTGGCCACCTGACGGGCGGCGGCGCTGATGGCGTCGCGGGTGGTGTCGGTGGGCTGCGAGTGGGAGGCCTGCCGCAGCAGGTGGTAGTATTCGTCGCTTTCCACCCGGTCGATGATGCGATCCATCATGGTCACGGCGTCGATGGGATAGTCGCCGGCGGCGGTTTCCGCCGACAGCATGACGGCGTCGGCGCCGTCATAGATGGCGGTTGCGACGTCCGAGGCTTCGGCGCGGGTGGGGGTGGGGGCATGGATCATGCTGTCCAGCATCTGGGTGGCGACCACCACCGGCTTTCCAGCCTCGCGGGCGGCGCGGACGATGCGCTTTTGCAGGATCGGCACGCTTTCCGGCGGACATTCGACGCCCAGATCGCCACGGGCGACCATGATGCCGTCGGACAGTTCAATGATCTCTTCCAGGAAGTCGATGGCCGAGGGCTTTTCAAGCTTGCTCATGACCTTGGCGCGGCCGCCCACCAGTTCCAAGATTTCCTGAACGTCTTCGGGGCGCTGAACGAAGGACAGGGCCACCCAGTCGGCTCCCATATCCAGGGCGAAGGCCAGATCGGCCTTGTCTTTTTCGGTCAGGGGCGACATCGGCAGGACCACGTTGGGGACGTTGACGCCCTTGTGGTTCGACAGTTCGCCGCCGGTGATCACCACGGTTTCGGCAAAGTCGGTGCCGTGCTTTTCGACCCGTAGCCGCAGACGGCCATCGTCCAGCAGCAGTTCGGTGCCGACCTGAAGGGCGGCGAAGATCTCTGGGTGAGGCAGATTGACGCGCTTGTCGTCGCCCAGGGCCGGGTCCAAATCCAGGCGGAAATGCTGCCCGGAGGCCAAGAGAACCTTGCCCTCGGTAAAATTGGCGACGCGCAGTTTCGGCCCCTGAAGATCGGCCAAAACGGTGATGGGGCGGCGGGTCTTGCGCTCGATCTC
>Ga0209415_10006105_pt1 | contig 21521 bp, 17 predicted proteins | sample PeaSoiSIISIP2007_FD_187696 | JGI IMG/M metagenome (GOLD analysis project Ga0209415, IMG submission 187696) | Peat soil microbial communities from Weissenstadt, Germany - SII-SIP-2007 (SPAdes) (version 2) | ecosystem: Environmental > Terrestrial > Soil > Wetlands > Peat | place: Germany... | reverse complement strand
GACGTGGGCCGGCCTTCGGAAAAGAACTGGCGCTCGATTGCGCCGCGATCGACGCCTTTGGCCGCGGCGAGCCTGTCCACGAACTCATTGACGCCTTCGGATGCGGTCGGGCCGGGAAGGACGGCGTTGACGGTCACTGCCGTGCCGGCGGTCGATTCCGCGAGCCCGCGAGAGATAGCGAGCTGGGCCGTCTTGGTCATGCCGTAGTGAATCATTTCCACTGGGATCTGGAGAGCGGATTCACTGGAGATGAACACGATGCGTCCCCAGTTCTTCTTCTTCATCAGCCCGATGTAGTGCCGGCTCAGACGCACACCGCTGAGCACGTTCACTTCGAAGAAGCGGCGCCAGTCGTCGTCGGAGATCTCTGCGAACGGCTTCGGCTCAAAAATGCCGAGGTTGTTCACCAGAATGTCCAACTCGGGAAACCGCGCAATGACTGCGCGGGCTCCGCCCTCAGTTCCCAGGTCGGCCGCGATGCCATAGGCAGCACCGCTCGTCTTCATCGCGCTATCGACCCGCGCTTGAGTTCGGCCATTCACAATCACCGAGGCGCCCTCTGCGGCAAGAGCGGCGGCTATTGCCAGGCCGATGCCGCCCGTGGAGCCCGTGACGAGCGCGGTCTTGCCGACGAGTTGCAGGTCCATACTTGTATAGATGTGGGAAAGGATGCGTCGATTCGCCCATCCGCCGTTGTTCCGAATAGCGGCTCTGACCCGCTGCGTTACAAAACTAGTGACGGGCCACGTGTTTCCATTTTCATAAAACCGCCGCCCTACCCTATTCCTTCGGCCCGATTCCCAGCGTCTTCATCTTGCGATACAGGTTGCTGCGTTCCAGGCCGAGCAACTCGGCGGTGCGCGTCACGTTGCCGCTGGTCTCTTCGAGCTTTCTGAGGATGTAATCGCGCTCGGCGGCTTCACGCACTTCCTGCAGGCTGCCGAAGCGGTCGAGCGGGCGGTCCTGCGGCTTGCGCGTGCCGGGGAGCGGAATGTGGCGCGCGTCGACGCGCACTTGCGGATTCAAAATGACAATGCGCTCGATCAGGTTTTTGAGCTCGCGCACATTGCCCGGCCAATGGTATTCGCCCAGCACGCGGTACGCTTCGGGGGTCAGCTCCTTGGGTTTGCGGCCGTAGGCGGTGGTGAACTCGCGCAGGAAATGGTCGGCCAGCAGCGGGATATCCTCGCGCCGGTCGCGCAGCGGCGGCACGGAGAACGGGATCACGTTGAGCCGGTAGAAGAGGTCCTCACGGAAATTGCCGCGTTCGATTTCCTCATCCAGGTTCTTGTTGGTGGCGGCGACCACGCGCACATCCACCTGCACGCTGCCCGGCCCGCCGACCGGCTCGAAGCGCTGCTCTTCGAGCGCGCGCAGCACCTTGGCTTGCGTGCGCAGGCTCATATCGCCGACCTCGTCCAGAAACAGCGTGCCGCCGTCAGCCTTTTGAAATTTGCCGATCTTGTCTTCGTGGGCGCTGGTGAAACTGCCCTTGGTGTGGCCGAACAATTCGCTTTCAATCAGCTCTTCCGGAATGGCGGCGCAGTTGACTTCCACGAACGGCTCGGCGGTGCGCGGGCTGAGGGCGTGGATAGCGTGGGCCACCAGCTCTTTGCCGGTGCCGCTTTCGCCATAGATGAGCACGCGGCCATTGGTGGCGGCCATCAGGGAAAGCTGCTGGCGCAGCGCCTTCATGGGGACGCTCTCGCCAATGATGCGGTGATTTGGGGCCGTGTCCTGTTTGAGCTGGCTGTTTTCGATCGACAGGGCACGGTGCGCCAGGGCGTTCTTCACCACCAGCGAAATCTTGTCGATGGAGAGCGGCTTTTCGAGAAAATCGAAAGCGCCCAGCTTGGTGGCCTTGACCGCGGCTTCGATGCTGCCGTGACCGGAGATCACCACCACCACGGGCCGCTCGGCGAAAGGCATGGCCTGGATGCGCTCCAGCACTTCCATGCCGTCGAGGCCGGGCAGCCAGATATCCAGCAACACCAGCTCGTAGCCGGCGCCCGGCAGGGCGGCCAGGCAGGCTTCGCCGCTTTCCGCCGTCTCCACCCGATAGCCTTCGTCCTCCAGCACACCGCCCAGCGAGCGGCGGATTTCCGGCTCGTCGTCCACCACCAGGATGCGCCGCTGCTTCATGCTTTCACCGGCGCCGCGGGCGGCGCCTGGGGCGCGCCGCTCTCGACGCCTTCCGCATCCACGGCCACCGGAATCTCCACCGTGAAGCGTGCGCCCGAAGGCTGGTTGTCTTCCACCCGGATGTGCGCGTTGTGGTCGGCCACGATGTGGCTCACGATGGCCAGGCCCAGGCCCGTGCCGCGCCCCTTGGTGGAGAAATAGGGCAGAAACAGTTTTTCCTTCTCGTCCGGGCTGACGCCGCAACCGGAGTCCGCCACCACCAGCTCCACCGTGTCGGCCGCGCCTGCCTGGGTGGCTACGTGGAGATTCTTTACCAGCGAATCCTGCATCGCTTCGGCGGCGTTATCCACCAGGTTCACCACCACGCGCTGGAACTGCTCGCGGTCCAGGTTCACCGGCGGCAGGTCCTCGGCAAAGCTGGTGCGCAGGTTGATGCCATCCAGGCGGCCGTGAAAAATGGCCAGCGCCTCGCGCGTGACATCGTTCAGGTCGGAGCGCACCGGCTGCGCGGCGGGGAAGCGCGCGAACTGCGAGAATTCGTCCACCAAAGTCTTGACCGATTCCACCGAGCGGCTGATGGTCTGCGCGCACTCGTCGAGGATGCGCCGTGGCGCGGCGGCCAGCTCCAGGCGGTCGATTTGCCGCGCCATGCGTTCGGCGGACAGCGCGATGGGGGTAAGCGGGTTCTTGATTTCGTGCGCTACCCGCCGCGCCACTTCGTGCCAGGCCGCCGCTTTTTGCGCGCGCAGCAGCTCGCTGGTGTCCTCGATCACGATCACGAAGCCGGATGTGACCTTCTCCTCCAGCGCCGAAACGGTCACCGCCAGGTGCCGGTTGCGGTTTTCCGTGCGCAGCTCCAGTTGGCGCGAAGCGGCGCCGGTGCGGCGGGCGCGCTTCATCAGGTACTTGATCTCGGCCGTGTCCTCGCGCGAAAACAGGTCTTCCAGCCGGGTCGCCTTTTCTACCTGGGCCGCGGGAAAGATTTGATAGAGCGCACGGTTGACCCGCTGAATGGCGCCGTCCGAGGAGATCGAGATCACGCCCGTCGGGATGCTTTCGAGGATGGCCTCGGTGAAGCGGCGGCGGCGGTCCAGTTCGCGGCTGTTGGCCTCCAGTTCCTGGGTCATCTGGTTGAAGCCGCGCACCAGCGACCCCAGCTCATCGGCGGCGCGCACATTCACGCGGTGCGACAGGTTGCCCCTGCGGACCTGGCTGGCGGCTTCGGCCAGCGCCGTAATGGGAACGCTGATCTGCTTGGAGAGAAACAGCGCGATCCAGGTAGCCACGAACAGCACGAACAGCGTGATCAACGTCATCAGCATCACGCTGACGCGGCGCACCGACCGGGCGTTTTCGTAATTCTCCTGCCACTCGCGCGCCCAGGTGCCGATGACGGCTTTCTTTTCCGCCACGTTTCCGGGCACCAGGGCGGTCACGGTGACGAACCCCAGGGTCCGGTCGCCCTGTAGAACCGGGTACGACGCCGAAACCAGGCGGTCCAACTGCGGCTGCTGTTGGTAGGGTCCCCAGGAGTCGAGCGGCGGCCCGGCGGCGGAGCCGTAAACCGCCGCCGAGGCGAGCTCGTAGTGAGTCGCGAAGCGCGCCAAAAACCCCGGCGTGCGCGCGCCGCCTTCGATCAGCTGGCGGACCTCCCACTGCGCGGCCAGCAGCGCCGCCTGGGCGTCGGTCTCATCCTGCATCTCCTTGCTGAGCTGGCGGGTGATGCTCTCGGCTGCCGTCAGCTCATTAGCCGCCGGCTGGCGGAACCAGGTCGCAATGTTGCGATTCATCACCTCATAGCTGAACAGCACCAGGAAAAACACGGGCACGAAGCTGAGGGCGAGCGCGCCGATCACCAGCTTGGTTTTGATACGCGACCCCTCACGCCGGCTCTGGCGTTCGACGTACAGCTTGACGAACTCGCGGGTCAGAATCCAGCCGAGCGTCACCATCAGCAGGAAAATGAGGCTCGAAACGGCCCAGAAAATCAGCGTCTGGTTGGGATTGGCAGGGCGGAAGTTGCCCGGGTTGAACGACCCTTCCCAAACCACCAGAATGACGGAAATCGCCAGCAGAATGGAGAGGGAGCCGTAAACCAACCGCTTCTTCATGACATTGCCCTTAGCTCCGATTATACGTGCCTGGCAGCAGTGGCGCTGCGCGGAGTCCCTCCGGACTCACGCGGCGGCGCGGCTTGGGTTACGCGGCTGAAGCTGTGCCTGGGATCGCCGGAAACCCGGCTCGGGGCAGGGATTGGTGTGTGTGAAATCGGCGTTGGCGGTCAGGCAGCGGTCACAGCGCCACCGAGGCATACGGACGCCGCTGACATTTCACGCGAGGGGCAACGGGCAAAGTTCCCCTCGCGTTCACGCAAACCCGCGAACCTATTTCACGCTATCGACTTTGATGGCGCCGTCTGTCATGCTGCCGGTAATGGTAACTTTCTTGCCGGCGAATTCCTTCACTTTGTCCTGATCCGCGATCTTCGCAACCGTGCCGTCAGCGGTGACCAGCACCGCGGGCGAGCCGCGCTTGATGCAACTCGTCGCGCAGGCTACGTTCCCCAACATCTCCTTCTTGCCTGAGCAATCCTTATCTATGATGTACCCCGTCCACTCGGCTGCCATCGCCGAACCAGCGGCCAGCGCAGCCAATACCATCAGCTTCTTCATGTCCTCTTCTCCTCCTGCACCAATCAGTATACGAATTCCACCGAAAAGGCGCAGCCTTGGTCCTGGTTTACAACTGTCAACTTCGCGGAGCGATACCTCGGCACTGGCATCCTCCCCGCGTGTCTGCTTACCTGCAGCCCGTAGGGGCCGGGCATGCCATGCCCGTCGCGATCCGGGTGGCTCCCGAACGTATCGAACAATACTTAGCCGGCCGCTGGCGGGTGCCTGGTGCGAAAGCCGGGCCGGGCGTGCCCGGCCCCTACGGGCGGCGCGCGTCGGCAGGCTAATAAAACAGGTACTTCCGCCACTGCGCGTCGCTCTTGCCCAGCATCCGGATCAGGTGGCGGCTGGTGTGGAGGCTGAAAGGACGGGGCTGCCGCGCCAGGCGCATGCCGGCTTCTTCCGGCGTCCGATTGCCTTTGCGGTTGTTGCAGTGATGGCAGCAGGCCACCAGATTCTCCCATGCGGATTCGCCCGCGCGCGAGCGCGGGACCACGTGGTCCAGGGTCAGTTCCCCGGATGGCAAAGTGCGATGGCAATACTGGCAGGTGTAGCGGTCCCGCATCAGGATGTTCTTGCGCGAGAGCGCCCGCGTCTGGTGGGGAATTCTGCGGTATTCGAGCAGCCGGATCACCGACGGCAAACGCACCGCCGCACGCGCCGAATGAATCGCGTTCACCGATTCTTCTTCCGCGGACGCCACGCCCTTCAGCACCAGCACCAGGGCGCGCCGCGCCGCGCAAATGTTGATCGGCTCATAACTGGCGTTGAGCACCAGCACCGGTTTCTGTAGTCGATCAGCCATTCAGGACGTTCCCCCCATCACCGGTGGTCGTGTCCGGTGGACTTGGCCGGAGCGAAGTTACAAAACGCCGGTCCGCGCGTGCCACGGTGAGCAAGGCCACACGCGCGGCGCCGGCACGCTTCAAAGCCAGCGCGCAAGCCGCCGCGGTCGAGCCCGTCGTCATCACATCGTCGATCAGCAGGATCTTCCGGCCCTCTGCCAGGTCTGGCCGACGGCAGGCGAAGGCGGCCGCGACGTTGCGCCGGCGATTGGTATTGCTCAAACCGGCCTGCGAGGCCGTGGAGCGCTGGCGGCGCAGCTGACGCGACACAGGGATGCCGGTGTGCGACGCGACCCGCCGCGCGAGCAGATCCGCCTGGTTGAATCCGCGCTGCCACCGCTTCCGCCAGTGGAGCGGAACGGGCATGACGCAGTCGAACGATTCGTCGCGCGGCAGCGCCCGCAGCAACAGGTCCCCCAACGGGCCGGCGAGTGTCCGCACCTTGCGGTACTTGTAGAGGTGAATCAACTGGCGCAGCACGCCATCGTAGAAACCGAACGAATAGGCGGCGTCAAAACCGCGAAGGCCGCTGCGGCATAGCGCGCAACGGCCGTCCTCATCCAGCGGAAATTTGTTTTGAAAGGGCGTCCGGCAGGACACGCAGAAGAATTCCGCGTCGAGCGGCGCCGGCTCCCGGAGGCAATCGCGGCACACCGGAATCCGGGAAATCTCCTGCAGGGATCGGCCGCAAACGCGGCAGTCATCCGGAAATAAAAGGGAAAAAAAGGCGCGCGAGGTTGCTCGTACGATCCGAGGACCGGAATTCGAAAGTACGGCTGGCCCGCTACTCGAGAAGACCCACCTCCGCCAAGACTTTCAGTATAGCCGAGTTGCGGAGACACGGGGAAGCACGACGCGCGTGCGGCCGCGCTGCTTCACGCTTTCGGCAAGCTCACGCATGGAGTCCTGGGTAATGCTCCGGCCTTCGCCGCGAGCTAGCGAGGTTTCCGCTTCATCCACTGCGGCGAGGATTTCTGCGCGCGTGCGTTCTTGATCGGGGGTGAACTGCACTTCCATACGTCTTTAGCGTAGGGGGCGCCCGCAGAGGTGTCAAGCGATCGAGCCGTTTTGACCGCGCGCCTGCCTATTTCATCGGTGTCAGCCCCTTGCCTTCGTCAATCAGCACGCGCTGGTTGGCGGCGACGTTTGGGAACCGCTGCTGCGCGCCACTGGGCCATGTAACCTCCAGGTTGGCCGCACTGTCTTTGCCGAGGCCGAAGGTCAGCGCCAGGTCGCTTTGCGAGCAGTAACTCGATCCGCTGCGCACCATGTTCCATTGCTTGCCGCCGGCGCTTTCCACGTGCACCACGGCGCCGATGCCATCGCGGTTCGACTTGGTACCGGCGAGGCGCACCGACAACCAGTGGTTGCGATTGCCGCCATCGTTGCGCAGCAGGTAGGCGGGGCCGTTGTTGTTGGTGATGAGCAGGTCGAGGTCGCCATCGTGATCGTAATCGGCGTACGCTGCGCCGCGCGCCACCATCGGCTGGGCGAACGCAGGGCCCAACTGGCCGCTCACGTTTTCGAACTTGTGGTTGCCCAGATTGCGGAACAACAGCGGCAGTTCGCGGTAGCTGACCTTGGGCTGCACACGGCCGATCTCATCTTCGATGTGGCCGTTGGCGGCAAAAATGTCAGGGTATCCGTCCAGATCGTAGTCGAAGAAAAGGACGCCGAAGCTGAGCGAAAGCAGGCTGGCTCGGCCAACGGTGGAAGACGGAGCTTCATCCACGAACAGGCCGTTGCCTTCGTTGTGATAAAGCCCGAGCATCTGGTTGGAGAAGTTGCCCACCAGCAGATGCGGGCGGCCGGAGCGATCGTAATCGGCTGCGTCCGCGCCCATCGCGCCGCGGGCCACGCCATCCTCGCCATAAGCCACGCCGGCGGTCATGCCTTCTTCCTTGAACGTGCCGTTGCCCAGGTTGCGGTAGAGTTTGTTCGGCTGCGTGTCGTTGGCGACGAAGATATCGGGCCAGCCGTCGCCGTTATAGTCGAGGATGGTCACGCCCAGCGACTTGCTGGTCGGGTCGCCCAGGCCGGCGCGCTCGGCCACTTCCTCGAAACGGCCGCCGCCCAGGTTGTGGTACAGGCGCGAGCGCGTGCCTTTGTAAGACTCCGGCGTGCAATACGACTTGGTGGCGCCATCCAGCGAACACCGCAGATCGCCCTTCTCGGTCCACTGCACGTAGTTGGCGACGAACAAATCGAGCTTGCCATCGCGATCGTAATCCAGCCAGGCGGCGCTGGCGCCGAAGTTCGCGTTTTGAATGCCGGCCGCTTTGGTGATGTCGCGGAATTTGAAATTGCCCTCGTTGTGGAAGAGGTGGTCGCCATCGAGCGCGGTGATATAGACGTCGTCGCGGCCGTCATTATCGTAATCGCCGATGGCCACGCCCATGCCGTAGATTTCGATATCCAGACCGCTGCCCGCGGTGACGTCGGTAAACGTGCCGTTGCGGTTGTTGCGGTATAGCGCCGCGGTGGTGCGGCGGCCGCGCGGCGTGAAGTCCTTGCCGTTGATGAGCAGGATATCCGGCCAACCGTCGCCATCGGCGTCGAAGAAAGCTGCGCCCGCGCCCAGCGTTTCCGGCAGGTACTTCTTGCCGGTCCGGCCCGCGTTGTGCGTGAAGTGAATGCCGGCCTGCACGGTGACGTCGGTGAATACCACGCCAGGGCGGTCAGGCGCGGTGGCCCAAGTCATCACACACGTCGCAGCTAGCAAGAAGAAACCCGCCGCGGTGGGAAGAAGGACGCTGCGTTTCATGGCTGGACCTCGGCACCTAATCTCCGTACGAGACCGCTACTGTGGGGCAGGATGGTATCCTGCGCGGCGGTTGGAAACCGCCGCGCGTGCCGATTGTCAATCGGCACGCAGCTTATCAAGCTGCCCCACAAGACACTGGTCATTTCGCGACAGGCCCCAGCTCCGGTTTGACGGCGCTCTCGTGGTCGTGGATCGACTGACGCTCGTTGTTATCTTCGGGGCTCTTCATGCGGGCCTTTTCGGTGATCGCTTGTGACGATTCGTCCGCCTTGAAACGGCGGAACAGCGCTTCTTCGCGCGCCGCGCCGCCCGTGTTGCCCAAGCCCCGGTAACACAGCATCAGCGTGTAGTGCATCTGCACGTCTTCCGGATCCACCGCGCACACCTGCTTCAAGGTCTCGACCGCGGCGGCGTACTGGCGCTTGAGGAACTGGATCCGCGCAATCTGGTTCAGCACCACACGGTCGCGCGGGTACTTCGAGCGCACCACTTCGAGCGATTGCAGCGCGCCGTCGTAGTCGCCATCGGCGCGCTGGGCCGCGGCCTTGAAAAACCAGATGCGGCCAAGCTGCGAATTGATCGCCATCGCCTTTTCGACATACGGCTTGGCAGCTTCGGTTTCGCCTTCCTGAATCAGCGCCCGCGCTACGTTCAGCCAGCCATCGGCATATCCCGGTTCGGCTTCGGTCACTTTTTGAAACGCATACTCGGCGCCCTTCAAGTCGCCCTGCAGCAGCAATCCGATGCCCCAATCGTTCCAGCGCTCGCGGTCCTGCTTGCGCACCACAGGGGACCAGGCGGGCTGCCCCAGCGGCACAGTGGCGTGCGCTTCGGCGAGGGTGACGATGGGCAGATCCGGGATGCGGTCGCGAATCGCTCCCGAAACGTCGGACGGAATCGAGGTCTGCAGAAACTGATATTCGAGGCCGTTGTGGTCCCGCCCCAGCAAGGCCGGATCCTGCCCCGGCTTGGGTTGGCCCGCGTAAGAAAACTGGTTGTAATACCAGGAGAACTTGCGATAATTCAGGCGCGCCGTGAAACTGATCGGGCCGCGCGCGCCTTTCGGCACCGCGACGCGGAAGTGCACCGTATCGGCTGCGCCGGGCGGAATCAGCCGCACATAGAGCACGCTACGCGCCTGCCAGGCGTTGCGTTTGTTGATAGGGTTGGCATCGGCGTCAAGCTGATACGACCGGTAGAAATGCGCGCCCGGATCGACCGGTCCCTTACCGCCATCCGCCACGTTGCCGCTCCAGAAAATGACTTTGCCGTCGGCGTCGCGTGCCTGCAGTTCCAGCCACACGTCGAAGGAGTCGACGGTGCCTGCGGGGAAGAAGTGGCCGATCTTACGCGTTCGCACCACTACATCCACGCGCGCCGTTTTGCCCGCCTCGAGCACCGCGCCCGCCGCGTCTATGGGCGCTGCGATTTTTCCGACTTCGCGAATCAGCGCCGGGGCGGACTGCTCCGATTCCTCTCCCACGGCGAAACTTGTGTTGGCCGCCGCCGGGTTATCGGCGCGCCGCAACATGGCCGGCTGATTTTTCGCCTCGTCGACCGGCGACACGGCGAATATATCGACCGTGATGAATCCCGATTGGAGAAACTTCTTGGTGGCTTCGAACTGTCCCGCGTCCTGGTTGGCGTAAGCCACGGCCGTGTTGGCGGCGGCGAATCTATGATTGTGCACCTTGCCATCCACGTTCCCGGGATCGTGCGACGCGATCAGCGGCATGTGGCAATCGGCGCACGCCATGGTCTTGTCGGGATAGTAGAACGACCGCGCGCCCTGCCCGGAAACGCCGCTAGCCTGCCAGTTGTCGTAATCGTCGAAGCCGCGGAACCAGCGGTACGTATTCACCGGCACATCCAGATGCACCTTGTGGCAAGCCGAACAGAATTCGGCGTCCTTCATGAACGGCTTGAGAAAGGTCTGGCGATGCGGCTGCGGATTGAGGTAAGTAAGGAACGTGTCCACCGCCTGCAAATAACGGTTGTGGCTGGAGGCGATTTCATGCAGCGGCGGATACTCCACGGTGAAATCGTTATTGCCCATCGTGCTGCCGACGTGGACGATGGCGTGGCACGACATGCAACCCAGGCCTGCCTGGGCCTCCAGCGTGTCGATCTGTTCCTTGATCGGCCGGTCGAAACGGCCGTTAAAGAAGACGGCGTGATCGTGACAGCCGGCGCACCACTTGCTGGGGCGCGTTCCGGCGACTTCCTGAAAATATTCGATGGATTTCCGGTAGAACTGGTTGTTGAACGACGCGAAGTGGTGCGTCGAACTCTTCCACTGTTCGTAGATGTCTTTGTGGCAGCGGCCGCAGCCTTCCGAGTCCATGAAGAAATTCGACGGAATGATGTGGCCCGTGTTGGTCTGCGCGGATGCCGGAGCGAACGGCGACGTGGCGCCGGCGCCTTCCTGATCCATCGCAAGCGGAGGCGACGCCGGATTGAGAATATGCGCGTTCGGGTCGGGATGGATGCGGCCCCAGCCCCACGAGATGAGCACCATCAGCGCCGCCACGGCGAACCCGGCGCGAATCAGGCGGCGGCCGCTGGTGAGCGCGCGGACGATCAGCGGCAAAGCCACCACCGCCAGCGCAATGTGCAGCCACAGAACGAAACGATGATCGCGCGTGTTGCCGAAGAACACCAGGAACAGCGCCGGCAGACCCGCCACTAGAAACGCCCCGGCCGGCCGCGGATGACTTTTCACATAACCGATCGCGACGCCCATCAGGACCAGGCCCAGCGCGAGGTGCAGCACCACGTTCGCCATGTAGAAAACGCTGGCCCGCGGGAACGCCATCAGGTAGCCACTATTGAGAATCAGCAGCGTCAACCCGGCGATCGCCGCGCGAATGAGTTTAGTCTTGCTCATGAGCCACTAAGCCGTGGCGCACGCACTCGTGCGTGCCGCGTCGAGACTCGTCTCGACGCCAGGTAGGACAGACCATCGCTTTTCGTGGTCTGTCACTCCGCAGCAAGCGAGCCGCCGCGACAGACGACGAAAACCGATCGTCTGTCCTACCGATGCCCGATCTCTCACGGGCGCGACTCCGTCGTTTCCGGCGCCAGCGGCCGGATCAGCCGCAGCGCGGGGCGCGTCAAGAAATCATGCTGGTATTGCATATGCGCCGCATCACCAGGAAAATGCTCGCCCGCCGGGTACGGATAGCTGCTCATGGCGTGGAAAGGCAGCGGCAGCACGGATTGCGAGAAAGCCGTGTTGGCATCGGCATCCTTGGCCCATCCGTCCACCAGCAGCAGGAAATCGCGCTTCCATCCGGGCGGCACAGGCGGCAGGCCGGCGGCGCGAAACCGCATACGGATTTCGTCGCCCGAACCCATCACCACCATGCGGTCGTCCGGCTCGGCCAACAGTGTCTCCACCGGGCCGTAGCGCGTGTACAGGCCGGGCGTCGGGTTCCACATCGAAGTGAAGCTGACCGTGTCGTAGTCGAACTGCTCCGGCTGCTTGCGTTCGGGATGGATCAACGGTTTGGAGAAGCCGCGAAAATGCAGATCGGCCGTGTCGATGGGCATCCTCGTCATGTGCACATCGGGCACCGCGTTGTCTTCCACCAGGAAAATCTCGTCCCAGTAGACGCACAGGTTGGTGACAATCCGCACCTCGCGCGAGGCGGAAAGAAACTTGCCGGCCAGGTCGACCGCCATCGGCTTCGGTTTGCCGGACGGCATGCCCATGTCCTCCACCACGGTCTTCCAATTGCCAGCGGCGTCCTTCACCTGAAGATACGGAAAAACCAGGTCGCGGTGGGCCTGCGAGGCGGAAAGAAAAGTGCTGCCATCGGCCCAATCCACCCAGCCGTAAAGAATCAGCGCAGCGTGGTTGGAGCGCGCCGCGTTGCCGAAATCGAGGTCCAGATGATGCAATTCGGCCACTCCTGCCAGGTCGCGGCGGAAGGAATCCGGATAGACGCGGTCGCGCTGCAGCACGGCGGCGCGCACATCGGCGCCGTTCGAATCGTGCGCCGCCACCGGATACACTTTGCGCGTGACGCCGAAAAGACGGAACTCCGGAAAAGGCGGCGACTTGAACTTTTCGTTAGTCACGATCTCAGTGCCCGCCGGGTGATCGAGCGCCATCAGCTTGATCTGGTCGATATAGGAAACCTCGCGCAATTCCTCGGTCATGCGGACTTCGTAAGCGCCGTCGCGCTGCTGGAGCGCTTCGGCGGGGACGGACACATACTCCTGGTGATCCACCGGGAAGAATTCGCCATCGCCAGAGCTCGCGCCGAGCGGCGCCACGCCCAGCACGTCGGTGATGAACTGAAAGCGGCTGCCGTTCCAGGTGAAAATCATCGGGCAGGAGCCGGCCAGGCGCGGCGCTTCCTTGATCGCATCCACTTTGTTCACCGCCTGGTTGGTTTCGTTCTGGACCAGCCCATTGGGCCAGGTGATGCGCACCGTATCCACCTTGGTGCGATTGCCCAGGCGGAAAACGGCGGGCACGCCGGCGTAAGTGACCTTTTCGTAACTGGTGCCGGCCTTCACTTCCACCTTGGCGTTGACCGCCGCCTTGGGGTTCTTCTCGCCGGTGAGAGCCACTTCGATCCAGTTGCCGTAATTGGGCGTGACGTCGTGGCGTATGGTAAGCGCGCCGTCCGCATCGATGCGCGCGCGGTCGAAGCGTCCGTTGCCTTCAAAATCGGCAAGCACTTCGCGCGGCGCAAAGGGCTCATCGGGCACCGCGGGCCGCGGCTCGAATTTGTCCGCGCGGTTGAGCAGCAGCAGGCCGGGAGCGAGAAGGTCGGTGTGGCCATCGCGGTTCACATCGCGCGCCTCCAGATGACCGGCGCCGGCGGGCAGAGCGGCCAGCGGCACGGCTTCGTAATGGCCCACCAGGCGGTCGCGGTAGAGCACGCCGGGCCGGTCGTCGTAGCTGATCACCAGGTCGAAGAAGGGCGTATCCGGCTCCAGGTCGAAGCGGACCGCATCGCGGGCGTGGCCGTCGACGAATGGAAAGCGCGCCGTCTCGTCGCTGAAGCCGGCCTCGCCATTGTTGCGCATCAGCTTAGATTGCGGGCCGATCAGAAAAAGGTCTTCGTCGTAATCGTGATCGTAATCGAGCCAGACCGCGGTGTGGTAAGTGCCGGCCGCCAGGTCGGCCTTCTTCTGGAAATGGCCGTTCCCGTTGCGGTAGAGCGCCGCGCCGGCGTGCGTGATCACGCATAAATCCGGCAAACCGTCGTTGTCGAAATCGCCGGGCACGATCGCAACCACGTCGCTCAGCGCTTCGAGCCCCGAATCCGGCACTGGCGTTTTGCCGTTGCGGAAGAGCTGCACATGCCCGCCGCCCCAGGCGATCAGGCTCGGCCGCGGTCCGCCATCCAGGTCGAGCACGGCCAGACCGGCCTCGTCGCCGGTGAAGCCGTCCGCGAGTTTTTCGTCGCGATACACGGGCACGGCCAGCGGCGCGGGCGGCGGCGCATCGATCGGATCGTAGATTTCCGCGTATGTGCACCAATCCATGTCCTCCGGAATGGCCGCGCCTTCCTGTCTCGCTTTCGCTTCCTGGAACAGCTTCAATTCGCCGGCTGCGTCGGCCGGACGATTTACCTGCCGGTACAGACCATAAAGCTGGAAGTGCGGAGCGGCCAGCAGCGGGTTCAGGTCGCGCGCAGTCTCAAACTGCTTGACGGCCGCGGCGGTATCGCCTTTGATTTTGAGCAGCGTGCCGAGCTGGTAGTGGGTCACAGGCTCGGTCGGAACCAGCCGCGCCATTCCTTCGAATTCGACCAGCGCCTTATCGAAGTCGCTCTGCCTCTTGTAAGCGACGCCCAGGTTGAACCAGGTGTGCGGCAGCTTGGGGTCCTGTTTCTGCACCCTCTCGAGTTCGGCGATGCCACGCGCCAGCTCGCCCACGCGCAGCAGCGCCAAACCGTAGTTCACCCGCTCGCGCACCGAGCCTGGCGCCATCCCCAGCGCGGTGCGGAATTCCACCACCGCCTGCGGTTGTGTGGTCGGGTTCTCATAAAACGCTTTGCCCAGGTTGCGGTGCTCCCAGAGCTGCGCCTCCTGCGCCCGGCTGAGCTGGGCCCGATTGGCCTGAGTGTGGGCAATCCACGCCCACCCACAGATTGCTATGCTTACCAGGAAAAGCTTGCCGCGCAGTGGCATCGTAAGGTTAAGCCTCATTATGTAATAACTGTACCAACCGCTCCCTTCGGTCGCGGCTCCGATAGCCTTCAGAGCCGCGACCATAGGGAGCGGTTGCAGCGATTGGACACGACAGCACCACCGGTGCCGCCAAAATATCATACTAGGCGCGCAGCGGCCATAATGGGAAGATACTAGTGGAGCAAGGGCGATCTCCTACAATCCGCCTGCTGGCCGGGCTGGCCGTCACGCTTTCCGCGGTGACCGTGTATTCGTCGTACACGATTTTGCAGCTGCGCAGCCTGGAGCAGTTGCAGGCCTCCATCATCGACCGCAACCGCACCGACTCGCTGTTGCTGCTGCGCATTCAGAACAACCTGAACTCGGTAGCGGTGACCATGCGCGACATGCTGGAAGGCAGCGAGCCGTATCCTCTGACCGCGTGGCGGGCGCCGTTTCAACGCATCCGCACCGACCTGGATGACGCGCTCGAGCAGGAGAGCCGCTCGTCGCCGCTCGACCGCAGCTCCGACCAGCGCGCCTACCTCGTGAGCAGCGTGACGCAGTTCTGGGATGCGCTGGACCGCGTTTTCGCGCTGGCTGCCACCGAGCCCGCCAAAGCGCGCGACCTGATCCGCATTTCTCTCGAGGCGCGGCAGGAGGCGCTGAGCACGGCCGTGGCCCGCCTGTTGGTCGCCAACAACGAAAGCGAGCAGGAAGCCGCCGCGCGCACCCAGGCCATTTACGCGCGGGCCGGGCGCAACGTCTACATCTTCCTGGCGGCGGTGCTGATTGTGGTGGTGCTCACCAGCATTTACCTGGTGGTCTATAACCGGCGCATGTTCGAACACGTGGCCGCGCTTTCCGAGCGCCGCAGCGAGCTGGCGCGGCAGTTGATTTCGATGCAGGAAAGCACGTTCCGTTCGATCTCGCGCGAGCTGCACGACGAATTCGGCCAGATCCTTACCGCCGTCGGCGCCATGTTGCAGCGCGCCCAGCGGCGCACGCCGCAGGAGGCCGGCGCCGACCGCGCCGATCTGCGCGAGATCCACGAAACCGTGCAAGCCACGCTCGAAAAAGTTCGCTCGCTGTCGCAGGCGCTGCACCCGGTGGTTCTCGATGACGCCGGTTTCGAGGGCGCCGTCGACGCCTACCTGCCGCGCTATGAAAGACAGACCGGAATTTCCATCCACTATGAGAAGACTGGAACCGGCCGTGAGCTGGATCGCGGCATCGCCATCCATCTGTACCGCGTGCTGCAAGAGGCCCTCAACAACGTCGCGCGGCATTCGAAATCGAAAACCGTCGCCGTGCGGCTGTCCTTTTTGCCGGGCTCGGTTGTGCTGGAAGTGGAGGACGAAGGCGTCGGTTTCAGCACGCGCAATGGCCAAGGCATGGGCCTGGTCTCGATGCGCGAGCGCGCCGAGCTGGTCAACGGCCAGGTCGAATTCATCGACCGCGAAGGCGGCGGCGCGCTAGTCCGATTGACGGTGCCCACGCCGGCGTGAGTCGGCGGACCGTCCTATTCACGCGGCGAACGGATTGCTGACCCGGACGCCGAGAATCTCCTGCTCATCGCTCAAGTCTTCGGTGTATAGCACCGTCGCACCGGCGCGAGCCGCCGCCACAACAATCAGCGCATCCCAGAATGAGAGCTTCGCCTGGTCAGCCAACCCGGCGGCCGCCCGAATCGCCGTGTAGTCCACGACCATCAGAGGCCAGGCCGTCAGGTCTTCCAACACCGCAAGCGCTTCATCGATCGAGCAGGGCCGCCGCACTTTTCTGGTCAGCGTTACCAGAAGCTCCTGCAACACCTGTGTGCTCACGCGCAGCAGGTCCTTTTCCATCAACTCGTTTATCAGCCGTTGTGCAGCCCGCTTCTTCGGCGAACTGCCCTTGTCGAATGCATAGACCAGCACGTTGGTGTCGACGAAACCCAGAGCCGGCTCACCGCTCATAGAGATCGTCACGGTTCCAGTTCCGGTCGCCGACCTCGACAAGACCCGCCTCGCACGCTTTTTTCAATCGCGCCCGGGACAGCCGCCTGCGGCTGGTTTCCTCCACCAGCGCTGCCAGGTACTCCCGCACCAGTTGATTCACGCTAGTCCGCTGATCGAGTGCGACCTTTCTTGCCGCCAGGAGTAGCTCTTCCTCGATAACAAGCGTCACGTTCTGCTTGGCTTTCTCCACATGTCCAGTGTAGCACGGGATCCGTGCTACACGGTAGGCGGGCCAAGCTAAAGCATGCCCTACCAATTTCCACGGCGCTCTTCAACTACTCGCATCAGCATGAACTGGCCGTTCTCGTAGACCGTAACCAATTGCAACGGCGCGGTTTCGAGCGCCGGGATCAGGAACCGGCGGTCGTCCGCCCGGCTCTTATCGGCCACAATGTAGTCTGGCAGCACGCGGCGCAGATATTGAATCATCCGCTCCGGCGTCCCCTCGGCCGGCCAACCGCTCGAGCGCCTCCCGGTCGAAAGAGCGAAAACGCGTGGGTTCCAGAAAATCACCAGTGCATCCGGGGCGGCCTGGCGGCGCACTACCGCGCAGAGTTCTTCGTACGTCGGCGCCGTCACCAGCGTGTCGTGTGGATCGGGGCGGATCAGAATGGCATTGGCCGCCGGGGCAAACAGTAGCAGCGCCGCGGCGGCAACCTGCAGGGGCCGCACGAGGCGTTGTGGCACACGGACTGTCGCCATCCGGAAGCCTTCGAACATATAAACCATGTAGACGGGCATGACGCACAACAGGTACCTGGGGCTAGGCGCCCAGTAAACGCTGTCTACGGCAAGGATCGCCAGCAGATAGAGCTCAGTGACTCCGCAGCCGGCGCGAACCCGTTGCGAAACCGCGAGCAGCGCCAGCAAGAGTGTCGCCGCCCAGAGCAGATAGCGGAAATCATGGCTCAACGGGTTGGCGAACACATAGGAAAAGAACCCGGCGTACGCCACCGCATGACGGGCGATGAGTGGGATCGACAGCGTGAACTGATGCGCGTAACTGGTGTCCCTGTAGAACAGGAGGTTGTTCAGCAGCATCACCGGGAGGAAGGCGGTTGCGGTGGCAATCAGAAACGCCGTGATGCGCCGCTTTCGCAAGAGTTCGGTTCCGGCAGCCGCCAGCAGAAACGCGATCCCCAATGGCCGTATGAGATACGCCGCCGCCATACTGAAGCCGGCCAGCAATCCCCATTTCCACGGACCCGTCTCATTCAGACACAGGTCGTAAATCCGCAGCAGCAGAAGCAGAACGAGAAACGAGACCAGCTGGTACGGGGCGTCGGAACCGATTCCATCGAAGTTCACCAGGAACAGCATGGAGAAGCCAAGCGCCACGATCAGGAGCAGGGATAATAAAGGCGGCAGGGATCTCCGGGCATACAAATAGACCGGCCACAAAGAGAGCACGAGGAAGGCCACGTTCAGCAGCTTGAACAGCGTGACATTCAACCCAAAGACGGCGTAGAAGGGCGCAAGCAGAAGGGGGAGCCCGGAAGGATACGCATTGGCGCCAACTTCGGTTGTCGATTCGGGCTGAAAGACATAGCCGGTGTGGGCATAGGGGAGGCCCTTGACGATATTGCGCGCATGCATTACATACATCGCCCAATCGGTTCCGTCGGCGTGCATGCCCGGCGATAACTCGGCGGCCAGCAACGCATAAAGGACGATCAGAAAAGCCGCTGCAGCGGCAGGAATCGCCAGCCGCGTTTTCATCCCTTGAGTATCCAGGGTTGATTGTGCGGAACCGGCGCCGCCGGATCCACCGCGAGGCGCATGCAGATATTCTGTCCTTTGCAGGGCGGCTGATGGGACATGTGAACGCAGGGCGAACAAGGTATTTTCACGTAATGAATCTCATCCGGACCGCTGGTGTTCGGGCGTAGCAGCGTCCGCGGATCGGTCGGGCCCCAAAACGAGATTATGGGGCGGCCCAGCAGCCGGCTGAAATGCAGCAGGGCCGAATCGATGCAAAGCACCTCGTCCATGGCGGCAAGGATCTGCACCGATTCCCGTAAGCTCGTCTTTCCGGCATGGTTGCAAACCGCGGCGCAGCCTGGAAACCGCCCCGCCAACAGAGTTGCCATCTGTTCGAGCTCCGCGCGGTCCGAAGGGGCCCCAAGCAAATGCAGTTCCACCAGGCTCGGATCGAGACGCGCAATCCGCCGCGCCACAACCTCACCCCACTCTTCGCGCCACAGCATCCGCTCCTGGCTCAGCCCGGAACAAGCCGGCGCAATCGCCAGCCGGAACATGTTCCCCTCGAATCCGTGCTTGCCCAGCCGGCTGCGGAACTCCCGCTCGCATTCCGCGGCATCCACCGGCGACGTGCCGAAGAGCGCGGCCAACTGATCGTAGAAATCGTAAATGCAGTTGGTGACGTTGCAGAACAGCAGGTGCGTATTGAGGTGGCGCCGCCAGAAGGAGATGTTGGTGAAGAAGCCGATGCGGTTACGCGCGGCGGTCAGCAGCGCGAATACGGTCGTAAGCCGGCTGTGAATCTCCAGATCGATCAGAGCGTCGTGGCGGAAGAACTTTCGGAATGCCCGCAGCGAATCGGCAGCCAGCGTCAGCAGCCCGCGATCGTCGCGGATAATAACGATCTCGTCGAAGGTTCCCAGCAGCTCGCCAAACGGCGCTATCGCGGGGGTGGTAATCAGCGTCAGCTTTTCGATGCCCGGAAGGCGCCGCAGCGCGAGCAGGGCCGGATAAGCGATCACCAGACTGCCGCCGCCCAGCAGCTTCAGAATGGCAATTTCGCGGCACTTCGAGAGATCGTGATCGCGGCGCAACAGCTTTCCCAGAAGAATCGTGGGGATGCGCAGCGCGGCGTGAAGAAAGCCTCCGAAGTAATAGTCGAGGAAGAGCTTGGCGCGGAGATTCATTTTGTCATGCCGCCAGCAACGCGGTGATGAATGTAGTGGACGAGCCTTCCTTCCTTTCTTATTCCGTTTCGCCGTTAGCGTCGCTACGTTCAACCTCCGTTTTGTTCCAAGGTGGAGTTCGCCTTCGTTCCAACCTGAAACGTGTTTCATTTCGGAACGCGTCTTTCGTTTCCTAATTACAGATAAAAAGGCACTTAACGCCTAAATAATTTGGAACTACGGCTGCACTCCTAGGGGTGCCGGCCGGTTCGGGCCGGAACAGAAAACTCCGAAAAAAGGGACGGAACACCATGAAGGCGCCAAGTGTGTCTGCAAGCAAGGATCGCAAACTCTCCCGCCAGACTCGCGATCAAATCGTGCTCGAACATCTCCCCCTCGTGAAGGCGATCGCCATCCGCGTCCACGAAAACCTGCCGGTGCATGTCGATCTCGACGATTTGATCCACGCCGGCGTGCTCGGTTTGTTCGACGCGGTCGCCAAATTCGATCGCCGCAAGAAAGTGGAGTTCCACAGCTATGCCAAGCACCGCATCAAGGGCGCCATCCTGGACAGCCTGCGCCAGCTCGATTGGGCATCGCGCGACATGCGGAAGCGGCAGAAACAGCTTGATGCGGTGAGCTGCGACCTCGCCGCCAGGCTGGGCCGCAATCCCAATGAAAGTGAAGTGGCCGCCGAACTGGGCGTCAGTACCGAACGCCTGCGCCGCATCCAGGTGGAATTGCGGCATCTCGGGCAGGTATCGATTACGCAGCGGGACGATCTCGACCGTGACCGCCCGCAGGAATTTCCTGCTACCGCCGAGCTCCAGCCCGACCGTATCTGCGAGCGGCGCGAGCTCAAAAGCACTCTCGCCCGCGCCATTGGTACTCTTTCGGCGCGCTACCAGAAGGTGGTGTTTTTGTATTACAGCAATGAAATGACGATGAAGGAAATTGGCAGCCTGCTAGGTGTCAACGAAAGCCGCATTTCGCAAATCCATAAGACGGCGCTGAAGAAGATGGCCCTGGCACTGGAATCGGAGGGCATAAGCTCGGCGGGAGCCTTCCAGCCGATGTGAGCGACAGGGCCGGTGCCGGCTCGACTCTGAAACTCGCCCGGAACAGCGGCGCGCGGGCCGGGTCGGCTTTTTGGCGAGAAGTTCCTTCGCGGCGAGGCACTTCATTGTCAGGTATGATGCAAAGGGCCGAGCGTCGGGCCGCCAGCCTGGACGATCGCATCTCCGAGGCGCGCTGCCAGTTGCAGCGGACTCCGGAATGGCATCCGGAATTCGAACGCCGGCTGGCCAGGCTGATACGCCTGGTGGACGAGCGGGACGAACGCCTGGCCGCGCCCCGTATCCCGGCAGCGGTTACCGGCTGGCGTTACGGCAGCCGGCAAACGTGAACAGCCCAAGGTGGTTCTCCTGGTGGCACTCGCCAGTGTAACCAGTCCTGCCGATCAACCCTCTAACTAAACAGGAGGGAAGTAACATGAGGACAGGGGCACCCCTAAGGATTTTGATGGTGGCGGCCTTGCTGGCCGGCGCGGCGTTGGCCGGTTCCAAGGACGGCTTACCCAAGCCCGCAACCGACGATACGCTTGCCCAGCAAGTACGGCACGTGGTGCTGACGTACCCGTATTACTACATATGGGACCAGGTTGGCTTGTTCGTGCACGACGGCCAGGTTCAACTATCCGGAGCGGTGACGGAGCCTTACAAGAAAGCGGATCTGGGGCGGTTGGTCGCGCGTATTCCGGGCGTCACCGGCGTCAGTAACGAGATCAAGGTACTGCCACCCTCGCCGATGGATCAGCGTCTGCGACAGCAAGTAGCGCGAGCCATTTTCGCGTATCCGCCTCTGACACGGTACGCCGCCGGCCCATTGCCCTCCATCCACATTGTGGTGGATAGCGGGCACGTGACTCTAAGCGGCGTGGTCGCCACCGACGGTGATAAGCAGATGGCCGGCCTCCGCGCCAATGGCGCTGGATTGAGCTTCGGGCCGGTGGTAAACAATCTCGAAGTCGAGCATCCTGCCGCCAAGAAGAGCTAAGCCTACGTCATACAGAAAGCGGGGCCTGATCCGGTTATGGCAGG
>Ga0209415_10006104_pt1 | contig 21521 bp, 25 predicted proteins | sample PeaSoiSIISIP2007_FD_187696 | JGI IMG/M metagenome (GOLD analysis project Ga0209415, IMG submission 187696) | Peat soil microbial communities from Weissenstadt, Germany - SII-SIP-2007 (SPAdes) (version 2) | ecosystem: Environmental > Terrestrial > Soil > Wetlands > Peat | place: Germany... | reverse complement strand
TGAGCGCCGCCGGCAGCGCGATCGCCTACTAAGACGTCCTAGACGCCAAGTTCGGTGAGGCCGCGGTCACCAGCCGCTGCCCCACCGCTTCGTTCCGGGGGGTCGCCAGCCACGCTAAGGCGGCGACGTCCGCTTCCGGGCGTGATCGCGATGACGGGGCTCGACCCAAAGCAGACGGCTGCCGCGCCAGACGGCGCTGCGTTCACTCTTTTTGAGTGCAACCGGCGTTAACTTGGTCGAACGACAAGCCTCTCCTGCTTCGACATGCCGAACAACAATTCCCGCCAGAGACTTCTTGGTCCTCAGGCCCTTATCGCGATCGCCGCGATAGTTGTTCTCCTGGCGACCCTCTGCGTCCTGGCGCTGCACCAGAGCGGCGCATTTGCGACGATGCTCATCGTGGTGGAGGGGCTGGGCGCGGCGACGATCATCCTGTTTCGACAACTGCGGAAGACCACGCAGAGCCTCATCGCGAGCGAGGCGCGGGCCCAACACCTTGCTCAACACGACGGACTGACGGCGCTTCCAAATCGGATCAGATTCCTCAATCGGCTCGGTCAAGCGTTGGATCGGCTGCGCCGGTCTCCTGGCTTCGTTGCGGTCATCGCTGTCGGCATCGACCGTTTCAACCAGATCGCCGACGCCGCTGGAGACCAGTCCGGTGATCTGCTGATGGAGGAGGCGGCGCGCAGGTTGTCCGGGGTCGTCTCTGGCGGTCTTCCGCTCGCACGCACCGGCTCGCACGTCTTCGCGTTGGTCGAGGACGACCCTGACCGTGTCGACCAACTCGTTGCTGAGGTCCAGGAGGTCATGCGGCGTCCGTTTGCACTCTCTGCGCAGAGCGCGACGATTACCTGCTCCATTGGCGTGAGCGCGGTCGTCAACGAGGCGGCCGATCCCGACAATCTGCTACGCAAAGCCGAAACTGCGCTCCGCAACGCGCAGAAGCATGGCGGTGATCGTGTGCGATTATACGAGCTGGCCTTGGACGTTGCGCTACAGGCCCGCAAAGTCCTCGAGAACGACCTGCGCACAGCCTTGGCTGAGCGTGAGCTGACGATCATGTACCAACCGCAGCGCAGTGTCGGTGGCGCGGTCGTCGGCGTCGAGGCGTTGCTGCGGTGGCACCACCGCGAACGCGGCGACGTCCCGCCGGACTACTTTGTCAGCTTGGCTGAAGAGTCCGATCTGATCCATGACCTGAGTCGGTACACCATCAGCCAGGTATTCGCTGACGCACTTCAGTGGCCCAATCTCAGGGTCGCCTTCAACGTGTTGGCAAGTCAGCTCCGCCGAGCCGACTACCTGAGCGACCTAGTGACAGCGCTGGCGGAGACCGGGGCCGATCCCAGTCGATTTGAGATCGAGATCACCGAACAGGCGCTGCTGCAACCGGATGCGCAAACGCAACAAAATCTGCAGGGGTTGCGCAATCTTGGCGTAACCCTGGCGCTCGACGACTTTGGTGTCGGGTATTCAAGCCTGAATTACCTGCTGCGCCACCACGTCGACCGGATCAAGATAGACCGTTCATTTGTAAGACCGCTCGGCGTCGACGCCAGCGTCGAGCCCGTGGTCAGCGCAATGATCAAGCTTGGAGACGCCCTGAACCTCCGCGTCGTGGCTGCGGGCGTCGAAACCGACGCGCAACGGAATCGATTGGTTCAGCTCGGCTGCAAAGAGTTCCAAGGTAGTCTCGTGAGCGCGCCCTTGCCGGCGGAGGTCATCGGCGCGCTGTTCTTGGCCAAACCGGCGTTGGCTGCCTGACGCCCGCTCCCGAGAGGCCAAAGACCGAGTTCGACCCTTTGCTGACTGGGTCGCAACTCACGTCAAGCATGATGGCGCGTCCAAGCGGACATCGGCGGCAGTCGGCGTTCGTTCCAGTGGGAGCTCAGCGGGCCGCCCCGTTTCGTCGGCGTGGCGGTGGGCGCGTTTGGCGACCCAACTTTCCGCCGCCCCAGATCTCCGTCTACGAAGAGCGGCGCCACTCATGGGCGCCCGCGGCAGATCAGCTGCCGCTGGAGCATATGATCTAGCGTCCAGTTGTCTCGTCAACACCGCGGAATGGGGCCCCAAAGACCAGTGTCGCGATCATACTCGCAAACCAGCTTGCGGGGTCTTCGGTGGCTTAGGCACGACGCAGATCGCAGATGAACAACTTTGCCATCTGCAGCGCCCGAACACGCATAGTAGCTGAACTCAATTCCTCGATATTTGAGAGTCGCGCAGGGAAGTCGAACCTTGAACGAGGATGGACACAATGACGATAGCGGCGGCGCCGATGCGGCCGACAACATGAGTGTCGCCAGAAGTGCTACCGCTACATAACGCAGTCCTTTCACAGCAACCTCCTCCGTTAGATATGACTGCCGGCACAATGCCATCCCAGAACGGCTGGGCGGAAGATCCTCTTTCGAGGGAGGGGCGATCCGTGATGGCGAAGCCGAGAGAGCGGTTCTATCGGCGGCTCACCAGGCCACGCGGAAGGTGGCGACGCCCGCTTCCAGGCGAGGCGCCAACGGGGACGGGCTGTCCGCTTCTCAATGGGCGCCGGAGAGGTTCGAGTTGCGATCCTAGAGCAAGTTGTCAACCAAGATGAACAGCGCCCAGCCGATGAGCGCGGCCCCCAGGGGCGGACTGAGCTTCCTGCCCCATGGCGCATTTTTCTCCAGCGCCATCACGGCGCCGAGCAACAGCATCCAACCGACGCTCCCGGTCCCTACGACGAACATCAGCAGCATGATCGCCCAGCAACAGCCGACACAGTAGACGCCATGGTCCAGCCCGAGCCGGAACGCCTCGTACCCGGGCCGGGCGCCGCGCCAATGCTGCACGATGAATCCGACGGGCGTGCGGCAGCGGTCGAGACAGTGGTGCTTGAGGGGTGTGAACTGGAAGGCGCCGGCGACCAGCAAGACAGCGGCGCCCGCCAGCCAGGCGTGTGATGGGACCCACGGCGCCTGGCGCGCCGCCAGATGCAGCGTCAGGTCGAGCCCGTGCGCCGCGAGGCCGAAGCCGGTCCAGGCGAGGAGGTACCCGGCGATGAGCAGCCCCACCAGACTGGCGCCGTCTGCGCGCGCGGACACCATCAGCTGGAACCTCTGCAACAGAGGCAAGGTCGTCGGCAGCATCATCGCGGCGAGCATCAGCAGCCAGCCGCCGGCATAGAGCAGCATCGGCGCCAGCAAGTTACCTGCCGGCAGCCCGGCGCAGATCGTCGCGGCAAGGCCAACGTCGGTCCATCCGCCATGGTTCAGGTAGCGGCCGTAGGGGCTCATCTCCCACAGCAGCAGCGCCGCCCAGGCGAGGCCAATCAGGCCGCCCATGAGCGGCAAGAAAAGGCCGGGTGCGCGCACCAGCCGCCAAGGGCGGACGGGCGCGTCCTCAGCCATCAAAGACGAAAGTGCTCTGCAGCGCGTTGAAGCCGGCAAGGTCGAGGTCGTGCCCGAGAGCGGGATTCTTCGATCGATAGCGCGTCGCCTTTCCGACGAAGACGGGCGCCCCCGGCACGGTGGAGAAGATGGTGTTGGCGAGTGTGGTGACCGAGCCGTCCGGGCCGAGGTAGGGCTCCAACTCGGCCAGGCCCACGTCCGCGATCCGCAGCGTGCCGCGGCCGTCCTTGACCGTGAACGTGATCGGCGCGCGCTCCACCGAGACGACTTCGCCGATCAGTTTGGCGACCTCAGCGACGGGGCCGCCTTGCTTGCCGGTGTAGACGTCGAGGATCGCGCGATGCTGCTCGTCCGACGCGCCGTCATCAACGTAGATCGCCCCCCGGAAACCGCCTTTCAGCACGTTGCCCGGGATGTGGAAGACTCCCGCGATCGTCCGACCGCCTACGTCAACGCCGTCGATGCTGCCCTTGTCGAAATGCCAGGCCTGCATGGAATCGCATGTGCCGTTATCCGGATCCTCGCCGATCCAGCACGGGCAAAGCACACGGCAGTCGCAGACCTCGAGCAGCCGTCCTTCCAGGTGATAGGTCACAGCGCGCCCCCCTCCTCGGTGTGAGACCTCCGGGGCGTCGCCGCGTCGGCAGGCGAAGCGGCGCCCGCAATCGTGACATTAGCAGACTTATCCGACGGCGACACTGGCGTTCGGCGCCGGCAGGCCGCGTCAGCATGCGAACTCCAACGCCCGATCCACCCGTCTCTGCCGTTCGGAACGGCCGCCTGTCGGACGGTTCCCACAACGTCGCGCACCGCGCCGGCGCCCTCAGCCGCTTGCGCCTGCGACATCGGCGGCGACGCCCGCCAGCAAGGCGTCCAGCGCCGCTTCATCCTCGAAGCGGACCTCGACCGGCCAGGCCGTGACGCGCCCCTGCCAGGACACCGGCAGTTTCACCCAGTCCTTCTCGCTGGTGATCAGGCCGGCGCCGAGCGCCTCGGCGCGGTGGGCGAGGAAGCGCAGCAGGCGCTCGTCGTACTGGGCGTGATCGGGCAGGGGGGCGAAGTCGGCGAGGTCGCAGCCGGCCGCCCGCAGCGCCCGCTCCATCTTCCACGGCTTGCCGATGCCGGCGAAGGCGAGCTGCGGCGCGGCCGGCGGCGGCGCGACCGGGACCAGGCGCGCAATCAGCACCGGCGTCGGCGAGAATAGCGCGCACAGCGCCGGGTCGGGGGCCTCCAGGTCGGCCGGCAGCAGCAGCACCACCGCGTCGGCCCGCGCCAGCCCCGCCGCCAGCGGCTCGCGCAGCGGCCCGGCCGGAAACACCGCGCCATCGCCGAACGGCCACTCGCCGTCGCGGGTCTCGCCGTCGACCACCACCAGCGACAGCGCCTTCTTCAGGCCCGGGTTCTGGTGGCCGTCGTCCATGACGATGAGCTCGGCGCCGGCGCGGGCGGCCGCCAGGGCGCCTGCGGCCCGCTCGCGCGCCACCCAGACCGGCGCGTCCTTCGCCAGCATCAGCGCCTCGTCGCCGACATCGGCCGCGGCGTGCGAGGCTGGGTCGACCCGCAGTGGACCCTTCAGCCGCCCGCCATAGCCGCGGGTCAGGATGTGGACGCCACGGCCCTGGGCCGCCAGCCGCCGCGCCAGCGCCCGCACCACCGGCGTCTTGCCGCTGCCGCCCATGGTCAGGTTGCCAACGCAGATCACCGGCGCGCCGGGATCGAACGGCCGCGCGCGGGCGATGCGCCGCGCGGTCTCGGCGGCCCAGATCCAGGAGAGCGGCCGCAGCAGCGCCCGCGTTATCGGCATCGGCGCGCCGCGGCGCGCGTACCACCAACGCGGGGTCGAGAACCTCATGCGGCGGGCAGCAACGGACGCAGCAGGTCGAGCGCGGCGGCGAGCTGATCGCCCTGGCGTCCGGCGAAATCGGCCGCGGCGCGGCTCAGGGCGTCAAGCCGGGCGCGATCCTCGAACACGTCCGCGAGCGCAACCGTCAGCGCCGGGCCGTTCTCGGCGATCAACGCGCCGCCGGCCTGGGCCATCTCGGCGTAGATGTCGGCGAAATTGGCCACGTGCGGACCGGAGATCACGCCGACGCCCAGCCGCGCCGGCTCCAGCGGATTATGCCCGCCGATGCCGGGCGCGAAGCCGCCGCCCATCACCGCGACGTCGGCCAGGCGCAGGAACAACCCGACTTCGCCCAGCGTGTCGGCCAGGTAGACGTCGGTCTCCGGCTCGATCGCCTCGCCCGCGGAGCGGACCGCAAAGTGGTGGCCGGCGAGGTCTCGCACGATCGTGGCGCTCAGCTCGGGATGGCGCGGCACGATGATCGTCAGCGGCCGCGGCGAAAGCTGGCTCACCGCGTTCGCGATCAGCGCCTCCTCGGTCGGATGGGTGCTGGCGGCGACCACGACGCGGCGGTGGGCCAGCATGGCCCTCAGGTCGCCGAGCTCTTCGGCGTCGTGCGGCAGCGGCGCGCCGAGGCGCTTCAGGTTGAGCCGCCCGGCCACGGCGCCGCCAAGGCTCGCCAGCCGCTGTTCCGTCGCGGCGTCCTGGGTGAGGATCAGCTCGAAGCTGCCCAGCATGGCGCGGGCGGCGGACGGCCGGGCGGACCAGCGCCCGGCGCTCTTCTGCGTCATGCGCGCGGAGATCAGGCCAAGGCGCACGCCGGCGCGGCGCGCGGCGAGGATCAGGTTCGGCCACAGCTCGCTTTCCACGAACAGCCCCGCGTCCGGCCGCCAGTGACGCAGGAACCGGCGCACCGCGCCTGGCGTGTCGACCGGCGCATACTGGTGCAGGGCGCCAGCCGGCAGCCGCCGCGCCAGGATCTCCGCCGACGCCTGGGTGCCGCTGGTGATCAGGATCGCCAGGTCCGGCCGCTCCGCTTGCAGCGCGCCGATCAGCGGCAGCAGCGAGAGGCTCTCGCCGACGCTGACGGCGTGCATCCACACCAGCGGGCCGGCCGGCCGATCCAGCGAGGCGTGACCCAGCCGCTCGCGCAGCCGCTCCGCGTCCTCCTTGCCCCGCCGCGCCCGGGCCTTGAGCACCGAGCCCGCCAGCGGCGAGATCAGCCCCGCCGCCGCACGGTAGGCGGTCAGCGACCAGGGCGTCGGCGGGCGCCGGGCTTTGGCCATCATGCCGCCAGCAGCGCTTCGGCGCGCGCCTGGGCGGCGCTGAGCCGTGACTGCCACTCCAGCCGCGTCGCCTCGATGGCCGCGGCGTCGGTCTCGCGCCCGATGGCCAGCGGCCCTTCGAACACCATGCAGCCGCGGCTGAACGGCAGCGGTATCCGCGCCTTGTCCCAGCTCCTGAGCGTCACGGCCGGCCGCGCCGCGAGCCCGCAAAGGAACACCGGCGTCCCGCGCCGACGAGCGATCATCAGCGGCCCTTCAGGCATGATCTCGGCCGGACCTCGCGGCCCGTCGGGTGTGATCGCCACGACGCCGCCCGCATCGAGGAACTTCACCGCATCGCGGAAGGCGCCGATGCTGCGCCGGTCGGCGCGGTCATCCATGGTGGTGGAGCCGCGGATGGCGGGGAAGCCCAGGTGGTGGACGATCTTGGCGATCAGCTCGCCGTCCGGCGAGTTGGAGATCAGCACCCGGCGCGGCTTGCTCCGCAAGACCCGGCCGCTGATGACCGCCAGCGCGATGCTTCCGTGCCAGAAGCAGGCGACGATGCCGCTGGGGCTCGCCACGACCGCGTCGGCCGGCGCCCGGTTCTCGAAGCGCCAGCGCATCGTCGCCAGGGTCACGGCCAGGTAGCCCGAGACCAGCCAGGCGAGCGTCGACTGGACCCAGGGGGTCCTGACGAACTTCTTCACTCGGCCGCCTCCGGGGCATGGTCGAGATCCTGCGCGCCGGCGAGCCGGGCATAGAGCCCGCGGCGGCTGACCAGCTGGCCGTGATCGCCGACCTCCACCACCCGGCCGCGGTCGATCACATAGATGCGGTCGGCGCCGCGCACGGTGGAGAGGCGGTGGGCGATCAGGATGGTGGTGCGGCCGGCCATCAGCCGTTCCAGCGCCGCCTGCACCTGCGCCTCGCTCTCGGTGTCGAGGGCGCTGGTGGCCTCGTCGAGCAGCAGGATCGGCGCGTCCTTCAGGAACGCGCGGGCGATGGCGATGCGCTGGCGCTGGCCTCCGGAGAGCCGCGCGCCGGCCTCGCCGACCGAGGTGTCGTAGCCCCTGGGCAGGGCCAGGACGAATTCGTGCGCGGCCGCCTGCCGCGCGGCGGTCTCGATCTGCTCCTGGGTGGCGTCGTCCTTGGCGTAGGCGATGTTGGCGCGGATGGTGTCGTCGAACAGGAACGGCTCCTGCGTCACCAGTGCGATCTGGTGGCGCAGCGAGGGGAGGGCGATGTCGCGCACGTCGTGGTCGTCGATCGTCACCTTGCCGCCGGTGACGTCGTAGAACCGCGGGATCAGGTTGAGCACCGTGGTCTTGCCGCCGCCGGACGGCCCGACCAGGGCGACGATCTCGCCGCGCCGCGCGACCAGGTTCATGTCGTCCAGCACCGCGATCTCGTCGCCGTAGGAGAAGTTGACGCCCTCGAGGCGCACCGTCGCCTGGCCGAAGGGTAGCGGCTTCGCGTCCGGCAGATCGCGGATCTGGGGTTCGACATCGAGCGCGTCGAACAGGCGCCGGGCGGCGGTGAAGCCCTCGGTCATCACCGTCTGCAGGTTGGCCACCTGGCGCAGCGCCTGGCCGCCCATCAGCAGCGAGGAGACGAAGGTCGTGAACAGCCCCGGCGTCACCTTGTTGATGACGAAGGGCCCGAGGTGGGTGGCGCCGAACTGGAAGCGCCAGCCGGCGTAGGCGATCACCAGCGCCAGCATGATCGTTGTCATCAGTTCGGAGACCGGGGCGGCCATGGCCCTGGCGTCAGCCCCGGCGATGATGTGCTTCTGGCGCCGCGCGATGGCCGCGCCGACCCGCGCCTCCTCGAACGCCTCCTTGTTCTCCATCTTCACCACCCGCACCCCGTCGAGGCCTTCCATGACGGCGGTGGTCAAGAGCGAACTCTCGTCCATCGCGCCCTTGGCGGCCTTGGTGGTGCGGTTGGAGTAGTCCTTCAGGACCCAGGCGATGATCGGGGCGATCACCAGCACGATCACGGTCAGCGGCCAGTCGGCCCACAGCATCGCCGCCAGCACGCCGACCAGCATCAGGCTGTTCTGCACGTAGTTGACGACGCCGGTGGTGAACGCCTCGCGCACCAGCGTGGCGTCGAACAGAATCTGTGAGACGAATCCGCCGGTGTGCGTGGCCCGCAGGCGGGCGAGATCGCCGCGCATGAAGTTGCCGACCAGCTCGCGCTGGATGTCGCCGACGACGCCATGGCCGACGCGGTTGATCACCGTCGACTGACCGATCAGCGCCAGGCCCCGCACGACCCCGACGGCGCCGACCACCGCGGGGACGGTGAGCCACGTGTAGTCAACGCCGTGCTTGGTCAGCAGCGTGTCGACCACATAGCTCAACTGGAACAGGATCGCGGAACTCGACCCGGCGGCCAGCACGGCGAAGAAGATCGCCACCGAAACGCCCTTCCACCGGGAACGCAGGTATCGCCGCCAGATGCGGCCGAGGATGGCGCGCTCCGCGGTCGGCCCCTTGGCCTGATCGACGGTGGAACTCATGGCGCGGAGGGGTCGTCCGAGGCGGGCGCCCTGTCAAGCGCAGTCAGGACACAGGGCCTAACCACAACACCCAGACACAACACTAGGTGCGGTTGCGGCCTTCAGCCTCTTGCATTGCGCACGCCCGTCCGTACTTAGGCGGTCGGCCAAGGTCATGGGCTGTAGTGGGAGGGCCGGTGCCCGCATTCGATCTGTCAACCACGCGCGGGCGCCTGGCGACGTACCTGCACCACATCTGGTACGACCACGCCTATCTGCGCCTGGCTTTCTCCAACGCTCACTGGCTCAGCGACGAGTTGGTGCGCGCCAACCAGCCCTGGCCGTTCCAGGTCAAGGCCTGGCGCGACCGCGGCATCCGCACCATCGTGAACCTGCGCCACGGCGTCGATGCGCACCACGTGCTCGAGAAGGAGGCGTGCGACCGCTACGGCGTCAAGCAGGTCTACTTCGTGGTCTGGTCGCGCGAGGTGCCCAGCCGCGAGCAGGTGCTGGGCGCCAAGGCGCTGTTCGAAGAGCTCGAATACCCCGCCATGATGCACTGCAAGTCCGGCGCTGACCGGGCCGGCGTCATGAGCGTGCTCTACATGCACTTTCGCCAGCGCAAACCGATCTCCGAGGCGGTCCGCCAGCTGGACATGAAGTTCGGCCACATCCGTGCGGGGCTGACCGGCGTGCTCGACTACTGCTTCGAGAAGTACGTCACCGAGGTCGAGCCGCTCGGCATCTCCTACGAGGACTGGGTCAAGAGCGACGCCTATGACCCGGTGGCGATCAAGCAGGCGTTCAAGGCGCAGTGGTGGGGCACGCTGCTGTCGGACAAGATCCTGCGGCGCGAATAGCCGGCGGCGGTTAGCGCGCGATTTCGCCTCCTCGCAACTGGGAGGGGAGAAATTGATCCTGCTCAATGCGCTCGTTCACCGCTTGGCCGATGCTGTCCTCATGCAACGGTTCCCTCCCGCAAACGGCCCCCGCTTCGAACTGCTGTCGGTTGGCCAAACGCTCGACGACCTCGATCCCGGCGACGACACCATGCCGTCCCTGGGACTCCTTCCGCTGATCTGGTCAGCCGCAGCTTCGCTGGCGCTGATCGCGTTCATGGGGTGGCTGCTGGTCAGCTGACCGGCGCGCGGGCCGTCGAGCGATTGCGCTCATCCGCAGGCGGACGATCGCTAGTGCTGATGCTCGTGGCCGTCCGCCTCGGGGTCGAGCAGGCGGTGGGCGTGGATGATGAAATAGCGCATCAGCGCGTTGTCCACCGTGGCCTGGGCCTTGGCCTTCCAGGCGACGTAGGCGGCGGCGTAGCTCGGATAGGCGCCGACGTAGTCGAGCCTGGTCAGGTCGCGGAATTCGTTGACGCCGACCGTCTTCAGCTCGCCGCCGATCACCAGGTGCAGCAGCTGGTGCGGGTCGTGATGGTGGTCGCTCACCTGAGGCTCCTATTTGCCGGCGATGGCCAGGCCGTCGATCAGCAGCGACGGGGCGTTGGCCGAGCCGCGGAACTCTAGGTCGGCGCCGGGCACGACGCGCCGATAGACCTCGACCAGGTTCCCGGCCACGGTGATCTCGTTCACCGGATAGGCAATCTCGCCGTCCTCGAACCAGAAGCCATAGCAGCCGACCGACCAATCGCCGGTGTTCGCGTTAAGCGACGGACCGAACAGGCCGGTCACCAGCACGCCCTTGCCCGCCGCCTTCATCAGCCCGGCCTGGTCCAGCTCGCCCGGCTGCAGGGTGAGGTTGCTGGTCCCGACCCCGGGGGGGCCGGCGAGGCCGCGCGAGGCGTGGCCGGTGGTCTCCAGCCCCAGCTGCCGCGCGGAGGCGGTGTTGAGCAGCCAGGTCGTCAGCACGCCGGCGTCGATGACGTTGGTCGCGCGGTTGGCGACGCCCTCGTCGTCGAACGGCGAGGAGCCGAGGCCGCGAAGCCGGTGCGGATCGTCGGTCAGCGTCACCGCCGGCGAGAAGACCGGCTCGCCCAGCTTGCTCTTCAGGAACGAGACGCCGCGCGCGACCGACGGTCCGGAGATCGCGCCGATCAGCGGCCCAAGCGTCGAGGCGGCGATGCGGTTTTCGAAGATCACCGGCGCGGTGGTCGAGGCCAGCTTGCGTGAGCCCAGCCGGCCCACCGCGCGCCGGCCGGCCTCGGCGCCGATCCGCTCGGCGTCCGGCAGATCCGTCTGCCAGCGCGTCTGCCGGCCATCGCCGCCGCGCTCCATCGTCGCGCCCTCGCCGGCGATGGCCCCGGCGCCGACCCCGAAGCTGGACGCGCGGTGTTCGCCATAGAAGCCGTTGCTGGTGACCAGCCGCCAGGCCCCGGTCGACCAGCTGGCCGAACTGGAGTCGGAATTGGAGACGCCCGGGATCGCCCGCGCCGCGTCCTCGGCGGCCAGCGCCCGCGCTTCCAGGCTCTCGGCGTCCGGCTCGGCGGCGTCGAACAGGTCGAGATCGGGAAAAGGCCCGTGCGCGAGTCGCTCCGCCGGCGCCAGGCCCGCGTAAGGGTCCTCCGGCGCTAGCTTGGCCATGGCCACCACCCGCTCGATCAGCTTGGCGCGGCCCTCGGCCGACACATCGGAGCCGGAAACGGTCGCCTGGCGCCGGCCGACGAAGACGCGGACGCCGAGATCGCGGCTCTCCTCGCGCTCGACCTCTTCCAACTCGCCCAGACGCACCGTCACCGACAGCGATTGGCGCTCCGCGAACACCGCCTCGGCGGCGTCCGCGCCGGCCGCGCGCGCCTTGGCGACGACCTCTTGCAGCATGTTTTCATCCATGCCGGGCATATGGCCGATGGCCCACGCCGGGGCAAGCGGCAGACCGCCGACGCGCCGGGCTGACGCTCAAGTCGCTGGTGCGGTCGAGGGCCTGGACGCCGCCCGCGAGCGGGCGCTAGGTGCGGCCCCCGGTCTTCTGTCGGGCGGGATCGTTCAGGTCCATGATCAGGTCGCCCATGCAGGTCCGCGCTTCGACGTGACAGCTGTCGACAATGCATGAGTGGTATGACTGCCATTGGCGGCCCAGTGGATTGCAGTGACTCCAGGCGCAGGCGACATCGGCGGCCTGGCAGTCCGGATCTGCTTTTGCCGCAGCCGCGTCAGCGGCCGAGAGTGGCGCGGACGGAGGTGGCGCGGCGGTGGTGGGCGCCAGCACAGCCGTCTGAGGCTGCGGGCCCGTTCCTCCCGGCGCCGACCCGGCATCGGGTCCAACAATCGCCAGCAACGCAACGAGACCGCCAATACAGGCGGCCTGCAGGGACGCCCTCATGTCGCTCCCCTCCCGCTTCTATTTGGAGCGATGTTAGGTCCGTTTGCGCGGCCCGTCATCAGGCTACGCTAACCTGGCCCTCGGCGGCGCGGTCTGCCAGGAAGCGTTCGCGGCCCGAAGGCCGATTTCGCTCGCCAGTGGGTGGCTGCGAAGCGGACCAAAGGTCGCCGCTTCGCCTGCCAGATGCGGACCTGGGCGCGAGCTCGTCGGCGTCCGGACGAGATTGAGTCCTCGTGCGCGCCAACCCCCGTGGGGGTTAGTCGCCGCGCGAGAGCATCTGAGGCGAGCGGTCCAGCGCGTCGGCCACCATCGGCGCGTTCAGGTCCCGCACGGCCCGGTCGACGGCCGCTTCGCGGCAACGAATGAAGCCGTCGCTGACGCGGATCGCCACCGGTTCGACCTCGCCGCCGCAGGCCGCCGCGGCGGCGTTGCGGATGCGCAGCGCCATCAACCGTCCGCCGGCAGACGTATGCAGGTTCACATTGTCGGTCCTCACGACGACCGAGGTCGGCTCGATCGCCGCGAACCCGGCGGCGGAGGCGGCGCCGCAGACGGCGAACGCGGTCGAAATTCCAAGCGCGACGATTAGTTGAGAGCGCAACATGTTGAAGCTCCTATGCCTGTCCTCATAAGCTCGGCGGCCGGTATAATCCAACTATCAACTTATTTCATCTTAACTTTGATTCACTAATACCGATCATGACTTTATTTTAATCTGTAAGTACAAGTCACATCCGCGCACGATTATTAAATTTTGGACAAGCGGAACACCACGAGCCCCCGGGTCTCATTCGTGAATTTCCGGCTCGCCCGTGCGTATGAGTGCTCCGGGTCGAACCCGGCCATCGGCGCGCGGCCGAGGAGCGGACGTCGGCAGGTTCGTGAGCACCGACCCTAGGCGATGATGTCCGGCGTCAGGCGGTCTTCCAGCTTGGCGATCTGGTCGCGCAGGATCAGCTTCTTCTTCTTCAGCCGCGCGACCTGCAACTGGTCGGGCATCGGCAGGGCCTCGAGCGCGCGGACGGCGTCGTCGAGGTCCTGGCGCTCTTCGCGCAGCGCCGCGATCTCGGAGCGGATGCGCGCCTCCTCGTCCGGACCCAGCGCTGGTTCGTCCATCAGTTACGAAAGCCCCATGCAGCGCGCTGCCTGATAGCAGGAAGCGCGACTGACGGAAGGCGTCAAGCGGCGAGCGCCGCCAGCTTGTCCAGCAGCGCGGCGGGCGCCTTGCCGCCCCAGGCCCGCGCCGCCAGGCGCAGCGCCGTCAGGCGGTCGCCGGACGCCGCGGCGGGCGCGAGACTGGCCTCCTCGAGCATCTGCAGCAGCATGCGCTCTGCCTCCAGCTCCAGCGCCTTGACGCCGTTTCTGATCCGCGCCTGGAGCTGCTGCGTCTTGGCGCCCGGCTTCAGGTCGCGGCGCAGCTGCCGCAGCGGGGCCACCGCGGCGTCCTGCCAGGCGCGCGCCAGCTCGGCGCAGGCGGCGGCCTGGGCGGCGTCGATCGGCCGCCCACTCGCGGCGGTCCACAGGCTCCAGAGCAGCAGCGGGACGCATTGGCCGTGCGCGTCCTGCAACTCCAGCAGCAGCGGCTGGGCGCCCGGCCGGCCGTAGAGTTCGAGCGCGTAAGGCCAGAGCGCCTCGGAGGTCGCGCCAGGCGTCACGCCTCTTCCTCAGGCGCGGCGAGCGGGCCGATATCGCGGCCCCAACGGCGCACGGGCCGCCAGGAAAGCCCGAACAGATCGAGCGCGCGGCCCACCGCCTGGTCGACGATCTCGGCCAGACTCTGCGGCGCGGCGTAGAACGCCGGCATGGGCGGAGCGATCACCGCCCCCATCTCGGCCAGCTGCACCATGGTGCGCAGGTGGCCAAGGTGCAGCGGCGTCTCGCGCACCATCAGCACCAGCGGCCGGCGTTCCTTCAGCGTCACGTCGGCGGCGCGGGTCAGCAGTGAAGCGGTCACGCCGGTGGCGATCTCGCTCATGGTCTTGACCGAGCAGGGCGCGATGATCATCCCCCGCGTCGCGAACGAGCCCGAGGCGATCGGCGCCCCAATGTCGCCGACGCGGTAAGTGACGTCGGCCTTCGCCGACACCGCGGCGAGGTCGAGGCCGGTTTCCTCGGCCAAGGTCAGGGCCGCGGCGCGCGAGACCACCAGATGCGTTGGGACTCCCAGTTCGCGGCAGGCCTCGAGCGTGCGCACCCCCAGCGCCGCCCCCGACGCGCCGGAGATCCCGACCACCAACGGCGGCGTCGCATTTGCGTTCATCGCCAGCCTCTTACGCCCCCACGCTCGCCCACGGCGCAGGCGCCCTCTTGGCGCCCACATCGTGCAACCATATGTGATCTGACACTGGGCCGTGAGGGGTGTTGACTTCGTTTGTCGTCCAGCACGGGAGCCCAAGGACCATGGCCATCGAAGCTCGCATTCGCGAACTCGGAGTCCGTCACCAGTCGCTCGAACGCGCCATCCAGGACGAACTCGCGCGTCCTGCCGCCGACGGCGACCGGCTCAAGGACCTGAAGCGACAGAAGCTTCGGCTAAAGGAGGAGATGGAGAGCCTCAGAGCCCGTCCACACTAGCCCAACGGCCGCCTAAGCCTCGTCGTCCGCGTCATCGAGGGTGGCGACGTCGGACGCCGCCGCGGTGTCGCCCGCCGGCCGCAGGGTCGGGCCTTCGGGGCGCTGGGCGCTCTTGCGCGCGTCGTCCTTGGCCTTCTTCTCCGCCGCGACCTTGACCAGGGCGTCGAGCTCCAGCTGCGTCACCAGCCCCAGCGTCACCGGATCCACCGGCTTGATGTTGGGCGAGTTCCAGTGGGTGCGGTCGCGCACCTGGTCGATGGTGGACTTGGTGGTGCCGAGGGTCTTGGCGATCTGGGCGTCGGTGACCTCCGGGTGGTTGCGCACGAACCAGGCGATCGCGTCCGGCCGGTCCTGGCGGCGCGACACCGGGGTGTAGCGCGGCGCCTTCTTGATCGGCTTCAGCAGCTCAGCGTGGCGGCTCTTCTGCGCCTTCATGCGATAGCTGGGATCGGTCTGCGCCTTGTCCAGCTCCTCGCGGGTGAGCTGGCCGTTGGTGATCGGGTCGGCGCCGCGGATGTCGCGCGCCACCTCGCCGTCGGCGATGCCCTTCACCTCCAGCGGGTGCAGATTGCAGAAGTCGGCGATCTGCTCGAAGGTCATCGAGGTGTTGTCGACCAGCCAGACGGCGGTCGCCTTGGGCATCAGGATTTGCTCGGCCATGCCTTTTTCGCCTTTGCGGCGTCCTCCAGAAACAGCGGCGCCCGGCCTTTCGGCCGGGCGGTGTGGTGAACGTCATATAGAGCCGATGCCGATCGAAGGGAACGGGATTGTGCCGGCCGATTGGACGCAGGCGGAATGGCGGGCCTTCAGATCGTCAGCACGATCTTGCCCAGGTGCGGCTGGTCCATCAGCGTGTGGGCCTTGGCGGCGTCGGCGAGCGGGAAGGTGTGGTCGATCACGCTCTTCACCTTGCCGGCTTCGATCCAGGGCCAGACCACGCGCTCGACCTCGCCCGCCAGCCGCGCCTTCTCATCGGCGCCGCGCGGGCGCAGGGTTGAGCCGGTGATGGTGGCGCGCTTCTGCATCATCGCCCCGATCGGCAGCTCGATCGACCCGCCGCCGAGCGCGGCGATGTAGACGATCCGCCCGCCGGTGTTCAGCGCCGCCAGGTTCTTGGCGAAGTAGGCGCCGCCGACCATGTCCAGCACCACGTCGACGCCCCCAGCCTCCTTGGCCAGCGTCTCGAAGTCCTCGGTCGTCACGTCGATCGAGAGGTCGGCGCCCAGTTCGCGCGCCTGTTCCGCCTTGTCGCGGCCCCGCGAGGTGGCGATCACCTTGGCGCCGGCCGCCTTGCCCATCTGGATCGCCGTGACGCCGATGCCGGAGGTGGCGCCGTGCACCAGCAGCGTCTCGCCGGCCCTCAGCGAGCCGCCCTCGAACACGTTGGCGTAGACGGTGAACACGGTCTCCGGCAGGCCGGCGGCCTGGGTGGCGCTGAGCCCTTTCGGGATCGGCAGGGCGTGGCGGGCGTCGCAGGCGGCGAACTGCGCGTACCCGCCGCCGCCCAGCAGCGCGCAGACCTTGTCGCCGACCTTCCAACGGCCGGCGCCCTCGATCACCTCGCCGGCGACCTCCAGCCCCAGCGTCGGCGGCGCGCCGGGCGGCGGCGGATAGAAGCCGAGCCGCTGGATCACGTCGGGCCGGTTGACGCCGGCGGCCTCGACGCGGATCAGGATCTGACCGGGGCCGGGCCGCGGCGTCTCGGCCTCGCCCAGCCGCAACGCCTCTGGCGGGCCCTTGCCGCCCTCGATGACGATCGCCTTCATCGCTGTCACTCCCTGGCCGCGCGGCTTGCCAACGTGCCGCGCCCGGCGTCAGATAGCCGGGCTAGGCCGAAGGGGCAAAGGAGGTTCCATGGCCCAGGAGGAAGCCGAACCGGTTCGCCGCGCGCGCGGCTGGGCCATCGTCGAAGCTTCGCGCGAAGACCTGGACCTGTTCGGTGTCGCCGAGCTGGAAGATCGGATCGAGGCGCTGCAGTCCGAGATCGCCCGCACCCGCGCCCAGATCGAGCGCAAGCGGGCCGGCCGCGCCGCCGCCGATGCGTTCTTCAGCAAGCCCGGCTAGGGGATGGACCCAATTAGGGTGCGCGCCTGGTTAGGGTATGGGAAAGCAACGATAGGTTAATCATGTCGCGCGGGGCTGGCACACGGGTTGCAGCCGGCCCTCCAACGACGCGAATATGTCCGTCGACCTTATAGGGTTGGAAAAAACCATGGGTGAATCTGGCCAAATCGCCTCGCCGCTCTGGCAGGCTGAAGCCATTTCTGGGTTCGCCCGGTCCGAGCTGTTCGATCGCACCTTCCAGGAAGGCATGGACCTGGTCGAGGAAACCGCCGCTTATCTCGATGGCGCCGGCCGCCAGGATTCCAAGCTGCTCTCCCGCAGCGCCGCCCTGGCCTACGCCGCCGAGAGCATGCGCCTGACCACGCGGCTGATGCAGGTCGCCTCGTGGCTGCTGGTGCAGCGGGCGGTGCGCGAAGGCGACATGGCCGCCGAGTCCGCCCAGGACGCCAGCTACCGCCTCGCCGCCGAGGCCAGCGCCGAGACCTTCGCCGAAGCCGACGCACTGCCGCCGCCGCTGGCCGAGCTGCTGAGCCGCTCGGAGCGCCTGTTCGACCGCGTGCGCCACCTCGATGCGCGGATGTACGCCGACACCCGCGGCGAGGACGCGCCGCCGCACCCGGTGCTGTCGCAGATGGAACGCCTGAAGGACGCCTTCGGGACCTGAGGCCTTGCCGGCGGCCGTCGCCGCGGTGAAGCTGGTCGCCTCAGATGGAGCGCGACCGATGGACCTGAAGATTCAGCGACTGTCCCAGGTCGCCTATCCGGTCGCGGACGTCGACCGCTCGGTGGCCTTCTTCGAGACCACGCTGGGACTGAAGCTGGCGCTGCGGCCACATCCGCACATGGCGTTCTTCGACGCCGGCGGCGTCTCGATTTTCCTGGAGAAGGCCGAGGACACCTCGCAGGCCTCGGTGCTCTATCTGGCCTGCGAGGACGTCGCGGTCGCCACCGCCGAGCTGGAGCGCCGCGGGGTCGAGATCGTCTACCCGCCGCACCGGATCACCGAGCAGCCGAGCTACGATCTGTGGATGAGCTTCTTCAGGGACCCGGACGGCCACATGCTGGCGCTGAGCATGGAAGCGCCGAAGGGCTGGAAGCCCGGCTGAAGCCTACTTCTTGAGGAAACCGCCGTACTTGGCCGAGAAGCGCGAGATGCGGCCGCCGCGGTCCATCAGGGTCTGGTTGCCGCCGGTCCAGGCCGGATGGGTCTTCGGGTCGATATCAAGGTGCAGCGTCGCGCCTTCCTTGCCGTAGGTCGAGCGCGTCTGGTAGGTCGTGCCGTCCGTCATCACCACGTTGATCATGTGGTAGTCGGGATGCGTATCTTGCTTCACGGGTCCCTCCTGCCGATTTGAGCGGGTGATCGGGTGACTGACGAAACCCCGCCGCAGCGGGAGGCGCGCCTATACACGAGGCGCGCTCGAAAACGCAAGGGCCCGAAGGCCAGGGGTTGGAGTTGATGACGACTGAGGGCGTTGTCGCCGCGGGTCGGCCGGGCGCCGGCGAGGTGCTGGCGGCGCAGATGGACGCCGCCGCTGAGCGCCGCGAGCGCCGCCGCGACCTTCGGCCGCTGGCGAGCCTGGTCCCGTTCATCGCCGCCCACTGGAAGGACGCCGCCGCCTCCGCGTTCTTCCTGCTGTTCTCCTCCGCCGCCAGCCTGGTGCTGCCGCTGATCCTGCGCCTGCTGATCGACCAGGGCATTGCGGCGCACACCGCCGGCGCGCTCGACCATTACTTCCTGATCGCCGCGGCCGACGCGGCCGTGCTCGCCGTCGCCACCGCCGGCCGCTTCTTCTTCATCACCCGCCTGGGCGAGCGGGTGGTCGCCGACCTGCGCCAGGCGCTCTACCGGCACGTGATGGGTCTGGACCAGGCCTTCTTCCTCACCACCCGCACCGGCGAGGTGCTGTCGCGGCTGACCACCGACATGACCATCGTCGAGAACATGGTCGGCTCGTCGATCTCGGTGGCGCTGCGCAACCTGTTCACCTTCGTCGGCGCCTTCGCCTGGCTGATCTGGCTGAGCCCTGGCTACACCGGGCTGGTGGTTCTGGTCGGGGTGGTGGTGATCGCGCCGCTGTTCGTGGTCGGACGGATCGTCCGCCGGCTGTCGGCCAGCGCGCAGGAACGGTTCGCCGACGCCGTGGCCTACGCCGGCGAGACGCTGGACGGGCTGGATACGGTGCAGGCGTTCGGGCGCGAGCAGAGCGCTTCGCGCCGCTTCGCCGCGGCGGTGGAGGCGGCGTTCCGCGCCTCGGTCGCCCGCATCACCGCGCGGGCGGTAATGACGGCGCTGGTGATGGTGCTCCTGTTCGGCGGCATCGGCTTCGTGCTCTGGCGCGCGGCGCTGGACAGCTTCGTCGCTCACGACCCGCACATGACCGGCGGCATCCTGCTGCAGTTCGTGCTGCTGGCGGTGTTCGCCGGCGGCTCGGTTGGCGCGCTCGGCGAGACCTGGGGCGACGTGCAGAAGACCTCCGGCGCGATGGAGCGGATCAGCGAGATCCTGGACGCCAGGCCGGCCATCGCCGCGCCGCCGTCGCCGAAGCCGCTGCCGACCCCGGCGCGGGGCGAGGTTGCGTTCGAGGACGTCAGCTTCGCCTATCCCGGCCGCCCGGACCTGCCGGCGCTGTCGGGCTTCAGCCTGGCGGTGAAGCCGGGCGAGCGCGTTGCCCTGGTCGGGCCCTCGGGGGCCGGCAAGAGCACGGTGTTCCGGCTGCTGCTGCGCTTCTATGACCCACAGAGCGGCGTCGTGCGCCTTGACGGCGTCAACCTGACCGACGCCGACCCGGCGCAGGTGCGCGCCCGCATGGCGCTGGTCGCCCAGGACGCCTCGCTATTCTCCGGCTCGGCGCTCGACAACCTGCGCTTCGGCCGCGAGGAGGCCAGCGTCGACGAGCTGCGCGCCGCCGCCAAGGCGGCCGAGGCCGAGGGCTTCCTCGAGGCGCTGCCGCAGGGCTTCGAGACCCCGCTCGGCGAGCGGGCCAAGACGCTCTCCGGCGGCCAGCGCCAGCGATTGGCGATCGCCCGGGCGCTGGTGCGCGGCGCGCCGATCCTGCTCTTGGACGAAGCCACCAGCGCCCTCGACGCCGAGAACGAGCGGCTGGTGCAGCGCGCGCTCGCCGACGCCATGGTGGGCCGCACCACCCTGGTCATCGCCCACCGCCTCGCCACCGTCCTCGCCGCCGACCGCATCGTGGTGATGGACGCCGGGCAGGTGGTGGAGGAGGGGACTCATACCGAGCTGATCGCCCGCGGCGGCCTCTACGCCCGCCTCGCCAAGCTCCAGTTCGGGCTGCAGGCGGCTTAGGGCGAGAGCCGCCGATCTGCCGTCGGAATGATTTGTGCTTAGGATCGACGGCGCGTTTTGGCGTCATAGAGTGACGGGCCGCGCGAAAAGGCCGCCGGAGCGATGATCACCTCTCGATTGGACGCTACAAGCGCCTACGCCCGCCGCGGGAGTGGTCCCACTTGTTGAGCGAAACCGACTACGCCGGCTTTCTCGACCTTCTCTACGGGGCGGCTGTCGAACCTGGAGACTGGGAGCGCGCCATCGCGCGGTTCGCCGACCTGATCGGCGGCGCGAAGGCGTGGCTGCCGGAACTGAACCTCGTCAACGGTTCGGGCCGGGGCGTCATCGCCCGCATCGAACCCACGGCGCAGGAGACCTATTTCCAGTACTTTGCCTCGCGCAATCCGTTCGTCCGGCTCGGCTCCGCCGCGCCGTGGCCGCTGAACGTGCGCACGGACGAGGACGAATTCCGCAAGGACGAGTTCATCCGCACCGAATACTATAATGACTTCCTGAAGCCGCAGGACATCCACTCGTGTCTGGTCGTCCGGCTGGGGCGGCGCGGCGGCCTGCAGTCGACGCTGAACGTCACGCGGCCGAGACACAAAGACCAGTTCACCCGCTCGGATCTGGAGGTCGCCCGCCACCTGCATCCGCACGTCATCCGAGCGTTCAACCTGAGCCGCCGGTTCGCCGACCTCGACACCTTCGCCGCGGGCTTGATCGAGGCGCTCGATCGTTCGTTGCACGGCGTGCTGTTGCTGGATGACACCGGGCGGATCGTCCACGCGAACACGCCCGCCGAGTGGTTGCTCGGGGAGAAAGACGGCCTGGTCGTCGTTCACGGTCGCCTGAGCGCCTCGCCGAACTACGCCGGCCGGCGCCTGGAGAGCTTGATCGGCGAGGCCGCGGGCCGGGGCGCGGGGCGCCGGACCGGGGGCTCGATGGCGCTGCCGACCCCGTCCCGGGTCCTCCCCTTGTCGTTGATCGTCGCGCCGCTGCGCTCGGAACGGCTCACAATGCCGGCCGGTCCCAGCGTCATCGTCTGCGTCACCGATCTGGAGGCGGGCGTCAGCCCGCCGGCGCAGCAGCTCGCCGCCGTGTTCGGGCTCACGCCGGCGGAGGGACGGGTGGCGCTGGCGCTGTTCGAGGGCGCGACACCACGGGAAGCCGCAGCCGCGCTGGGCCTTAGCCCGCACACGGTCCACGTCCACCTCGCCCACATCTTCGAGAAGACCGCCACCAAGCGCCAGGCCGAACTGATCCAGGTCATGATGCGAACCGTCACCGGCCGCCTGGACTGAGC
>Ga0209415_10006101_pt1 | contig 21524 bp, 21 predicted proteins | sample PeaSoiSIISIP2007_FD_187696 | JGI IMG/M metagenome (GOLD analysis project Ga0209415, IMG submission 187696) | Peat soil microbial communities from Weissenstadt, Germany - SII-SIP-2007 (SPAdes) (version 2) | ecosystem: Environmental > Terrestrial > Soil > Wetlands > Peat | place: Germany... | reverse complement strand
CTTCTTGCCCTTGAACACGCCCCGCTTGGCGAAGGCCGCCATCTGGATGGGGTCGAAGGCCGCGTTCGGCGGCGTCAGGCTGAAGTCGGGCGCCGCGCTCGCCGGCAACGTGCCAGGCAGCGATCCCGCGATGACCGGCGTGTCGTAGGTCTGCTGGTAGCAGTCCGGGAAGACCGGTGCGATGGCGATGAAGACCTTGTCGTCCTGGGTGAGCTGGGTGCACGACGAGGTGGCTGAGGCCGGTACGGCCGGGTCCATCTCGGCGTAGTAGGGCACGATCTTGCGGCCACTCACTCCGCCCGTGGCGTTGATGTTCGCGACGATCGCACCGTAGGCATCGGGAAAGCTGCCGTCGTTGATGGTGACCCCGAGGCTCTTCAGGGCCGCGAAATCGACGTAGGGGAAACCGACGTTGATGGTCTTGGCCGTGACGCCCTGGTTGCCGGTCTCCGAAGCCCCGGCCGGAGCCGCGCCGGTGACGAGCATTGCCCCGAGCACTGTGACGACAGACGCCGCAATGGGGAGCACTCTTCGGGCGCCCGCCACACCCCTTCTCTATACGACGCCCTTTCCGTACGGCGCGCCGAGCGTGCCGGCGGCTTTCAACGATGTGACGTCGGGAAGCGACGGTTCGTGCTCTCCTGCGTACTTCTGCACCGCCGAACCCGGCTACGATGCTCCGTCTGGCCTCGGCACTCCGACAGGTGATTCTGCATTCTAGGCGGAGTTCGGCCGGTCGGCATGGTGACAAGGCGCCGGGGCGTCGCGCCGCGCGTGCCTATTGCAGGGTGGGAGTCCTGCGGCTATCCGCGCCACCGGGGTCGGCGAGTTGATGTCAGGCCCGCCGCGAGAACCCGCTGGACAGCTCGACGCCAGGGCGGAAAGCTCCAAGTGATTCGGCCGGCGTCGCATCTCGCGCTCGCGGCCCGCCAAACGAGGATGCGCATGACCGAACTGACGCAGCGGCCTAGGAACGCACGGCGCAGGCCGCTCGCGACCAGTCGCCCAGCGTCGGCATCGTCGTTGGACGCTACCCTGCGGCCTCGGCTGAGCTAGCCGCTCTGTCGGGCTCAGGTTCGCTGTTTTCCCGCCGCAAAGTGGCCGCCGAGTCGTGATCATGCGGTAGCGGTGGCGGGGGACGCAGAAGGTGTCCAAGAGGATTCAGTGGCAGGGCGTCGGCGCGCGATTACCGTCCCCGATCGTATCGTTGGCACTGGCGGTCGCACTTGTCATCCTGGCGCTCGAGGTGGGTTTCCTCCTCCTGTAGAGACGGTGATCACGACCGGCGATCGCCCGCGTTCGGGCTCCGACGCCGTGTCCGCTTTCGACCCGAAGCCTGCGCCCGCAGTCGGGTTCTCACGGCCTCTTCAGGCGGCATCGTCGTCCCGATCGAATGCTTTTAGGCGTTCAGCGTAACCGTCGCGAAAAGCTCTGTTCACAAGTCCATCAGGGCTGTCGCGCGTTTCAAGACGGTGTTGCTCATAGACTCGCTGATAACGTCGCCATGCAGACGCCGGCTCCAAGCGATTGTCAGCGGCATCTTCGATCTGAGACGGCGCCAGCGCCTGGAAGATGGCCTCTATCGCGCTGTTCGACCCGGCGAAGGCGCAAGCCATGTGCCGTTCCACGTCGGCGAAGGACGCGGCGACAGCAGCCGGCCCCGGAAGAAAGCCTCCCTGATCTGTCTTCAACAGATCAACCCCCGCCCGGCGCGCACCTTGCCAGCGGATCGGGTTGGCTCCCGCCACTCTGATGGTTGTCCGCTCCATGCGGTATGCCGCTCTCTCGCTGGTGCGCTCGCCAACCAGATTGGTCAGGTTGAGCACCAGCTGGCGGTAGACCTCACCCAGTCGCATCATAAGAGCCTCTGGCGTGTCGTCGGCGAAAGCTGACAGCTCTAGCTGTGCGCCCGCGCAAAACACCGCAAGAAGGGGCTCGAAGTCATGGGGAAGCCTCTCGAGCACCGGGTGAGCGCCGGTTTCCAGGCCCCTTGCCCCGTGCGATGCTTGTGCGGTTGACGACGGCGGGTCGGCCGACCTTCCCCGCGAGTCGCTCGACACCGCGTCGACGATTTTCAGGATGTACTGACCGATCCTGACCGTTTGGGGCGGATGAATGTGCCATGGCTCGCGCGGTGCGATGCGCGCGCCGTCAGCCCCGACGAAAACGCCGTTTGCGCTCAGGTCGAGCAGGGCCGCCCGCCGATCCGGTCCGACGATGATAACGCAGTGGCGTCGGGATAACTCGCGGCTGGGATCCGGAAGGCGCCAATCAACGTCATCCCCGCGCCCGATGACGCACGCGCCTTGTCCCAGCGCTCGCTCTTCAAGAACGCGCTGGGGGTCGGCCAGACCATAGAGCCGAATGGAGAGCAAGCGCGACAGTTCCTCAGCGCTGGAGCGAGCAAGCGCGTTGGATCACTCGCCTGGCCATGCCCCGACCGCGCACCGCAAGCGCAACCAGCGGCCCGGGCTGCATAGTGTTGATCATTTCAGCGTTGAAAGTCGGTGAAGGTTGATGCTTAGCGGTTGACTAACCGGCTCACGCGGGAAGGCGCCGCTTGCGCCGTGTCGCCAAGAGGCGGGGTCGGCTCTCAGGCTATGGCCAACGCGTGCTTTCCGCCCAAGGCGGACATTGCCACTCCTTCAGCCGCCGACTTGGCCCTACGCCTCCAGCTCGATGTCCCAGTAGAGGTAGTCGAGCCAGCTTTCGTGCAGGTGGTTGGGCGGAAAGCGGCGTCCATGATCCTGCAGCTCGTACATGTTCGGTTTGTGCGGCGGCCGCTGCGGCTGCATGTGCGCCTCGCGCGGCGTGCGCCCGCCCTTGGCCAGATTGCAGCGCGCGCAGGCCGTTACGATGTTCTCCCAGGTCGTCCGCCCGCCGCGGGAGCGGGGGATGAGGTGGTCGAAGGTCAGATCCTCGCCCGAGCCGCAGTACTGGCAGCAGAAGGCATCGCGCAGGAAGAGGTTGAACCGCGTGAACGCGGGCGGCCGATCCTGGACGATGTACTGCTTGAGCGAGACCACGCTCGGCAACCGCATCTCGAACGAGGGCGAGTGGACGACCTGGTCGTAGGTCGAGACCACATCAACGCGGTTTAGGAAGACGGCCTTGATCACCTCCTGCCAGGGCCAGAGCGACAGGGGGTAGTAGGACAGCGGCCGATAGTCAGCGTTCAGCACCAAGGCCGGCCAGCCGGATGGCGGCCGCTTGAGCACCTCTGCATGGCCGCGCCTCCTCGCTAGGGAGGACCGGTCGGTCGGTTCACTCACGGCGAGACTGAAAGCGCGGCTCCTCTGGACTGGCGCCGCGCGCTCTTCAAGGGCGGCCGGCGCGGGAGGGACCATAGAGAAGATTCCGCGACAGCTCTATGTCGGCGGATGGATCGGGCTGGCGATTTTGTCTTTTGCGTCGCTTGGCGGCCACGCCGCCTTCGCGGGTCCCGGCGAAATGAGCCGGGCGGAACAATCAGCTATCGATGGCGTCTATCTAGCGGAAAAAGGGCGTCTGAGGGGAGCGTGAACTTGGAACGCTGCTCCCCTCAAACCCTTTGAGCCTCCACGAGGCCTACCCCCGGGCGATCTTAGGCGCCGACGAGGGCCATGGCCCCGCCGGTCAGCAGGCCGATGGCCAGGAGGAAAATGCCGCCGGATGCGTCAGCGGCGCGTTGGATGATGGTGGAGAGAGACATTTGGTCACCCCTAGTGACGTGGTTTCAAGGCGCCCCCCGGCTGGGTGAGCGGTCCGTTTCGATCTCTGGAGCCTTGTTCGGCAACCGCTTTTCGATCTGGACGGTGCTTAGATAACACCTATTTAAACGGCGTCAAGATGAATCTTTACATCGTTAGAATTATGTCATACGGTCTCAGGAAATCTAAGGGGTAGGAAACGATGGCCATGCATGAGCCCGCGGCTGCCGCGGCAAAGCCCTATCATCACGGCGACCTGCGCCGGGCCCTCCTGGATGCGGCGCTGACGATCATCGAGCGCGACGGGCCTGCGGCGCTCACGCTCCGCGCGGTGGCGCGCGAGGCCGGCGTCTCGCCGGCGGCGCCCTACCACCATTTCCACGACAAGAACGAGTTGATGTCCGCGGTCGCCAAGGACGGCTTTCGTCGGCTGAACGAAGCGATGGCGAACGCGGTGAAAGAGAGCGGACCGGGCGAGCTGGGCCTGGCCTACGTTGAGTTCGCCCACGCCAACCCGGCCCTCTATCGCGTCATGTACGACTGCGCGCGTTCGGCCGAGACGTTCCCCGAGCAGAGCGAGAAGGAGCACGACGGGCTCGAACTGGTGAAGCAGGCGATCGCCAAAGCCGCTGGCGGCAAGATCAACGAGCTCGACCTGGAGCTGACCGCCATCGCCGCCTGGTCGTCCGTCCACGGGCTTGCCGAGATCAGCCGTTTCGACAAGTGCGCGCCGCTCAAGGAGCTCCTGGGCGGCGAGCGCGCCTTCATCAAAGCGGTGCTCGAGCACGCCCCCATGTTCCTTGCGACCAAGCGCGAGCACTGAACAGAGGCCAATGGCGTCCGGCGCGCCCGTCGTCACCCGTTTTGCGCCTTCACCCACCGGCTATCTGCATCGCGGCCACGCCTTTTCGGCGCTGACGGCGGCGAAGGCCGCTGCCGAACAAGGCCACGGCCGCTTCCTTCTTCGCATCGAGGATATCGACCGCCCCCGCTGCCGTCCGGAGTATGAGCAGGCGATCTACGAGGACCTGGCTTGGCTCGGTTTGACCTGGGAGCCGCCGGTCCGTCGTCAGTCCGAGCACATGGACGACTATCAAGCCGCGCTCGCCCGACTGCGCGAAGACGGCCTGGTCTACCGCTGCTTCAAGACCCGCGCCGAGGTGATGGCCGAGAGCGCCAGCGCGCCGCACGGGCCGCCCGAGGCTTATGTCGGCGCGCCGCTCCAGAAGGCCGAGGAAGAACGGCGGCTGGCGGCCGGCGAGCCGTTCGCCTGGCGGCTGTCGCTGCGCGCCGCGCGCGCCAAGCTCGCCGACCGGTACGACGATGCGCTGTCCTTTGAGGAGACGGGCGCGGGCCCGCGCGGCGAGCACGGGCTGATCGCGGCGCATCCGGCCGCCGCCGGCGACGTGATCGTGGCGCGCAAGGATCTCGGCATCGCCTATCACCTGGCGGTGGTCGTCGACGACGCGCTGCAGGGGATCACGCTGGTGGTGCGCGGAGCGGACCTGTTCGACGCCGTCCCCACGCAGCGTTTGCTGCAGGCGCTGCTTGGCCTGCCGGCGCCGACCTACCGGCACCACCGCATCCTGACCGGGCCGGACGGCAAGCGCTACGCCAAACGCGACCGCGCCGAGACGCTGCGTGCGATCCGCGCGCGGGGGGTGACCGCAGCCGAACTCCGCGCCGAGCTCGGGTTCTAGTCGCGGGCGCTCAGACCTTCAGGTTGACCGCGGCTGTCCGGCCGCGTTCCTCCTGCAGCTCATAGGCGACCTGCTGACCCTCGTTCAGCCCACGCAACCCGGCGCGCTCGACCGCCGAGATGTGGACGAACACGTCCTTGCCGCCATCCTCGGGCTGGATGAAGCCAAAACCCTTGGTGGCGTTGAACCACTTTACGGTGCCGTTGGGCATACCCTCGTTCCTCGAACAGCCTGTGACCTGGAGGGCGAAGCCCTCGACGACAATCGCAAATCTGGCTTCGGCGAGTTCGCGGACCGTTGGGGTCGTGGCAGAGCGGCCGTAGATCGAATTGCCAAGCGAAGTGGCAACGCGCGCGCCCGGTCGTCAACCGCCCGCCCGTTCACTTTTGCGGCAGCAGAGCTTGGATGACGGCCTGGGCGTCACGCCCGCTCCAGTCTGCGCCGCCGGCGAGCCGGGCCCGCTCGCGTCCGCTCGCGTCAAAGATCAAGGTCGTCGGCAACCCGTCGGTCGGCGGGTCGAGGGTCAAGGCGATCTTCGCGCCGGGGTCCTGGTAGAAGGGCAGAGGCGGGTACCTGGCGATGAAGGCGCGGGCCTTCGCGCGGTCCTTGGGGTCGTCCATGCTGATCGGAACGACGAGGACGCGTCCCGGATAGGCCGCCTGAAGCTTGGCCAATGTCGGCATCTCGCGCACGCAGGGGCCACACCACGTCGCCCACAGGTTCACGACCAACACCGGCGCCTTCAGCTTGGCGAGGGTCGTTTCCTGATCGTCGGCGTCGAGGAAGGGCAGCGTCGGCGTCGGCAGGCTTGGGTTGTCGACCACCAGCTTCGCCATTTCGCCCCGCGCCAGCGACGTCAGGTCGGCCGGCCCGGCCGGCGGTTTTGAGGAAAGCGCGACGATGACATATACGAGCGCGGCGAGGCCGACGGCGGCCGCGCTCCAGAACGCCACGATCCAGGGCCAGCGTCTGGACCCCCCCATCGTCTCGCTCGAACGGATGTCCGTCATGGCCAAGGCTCCGAAGACCGCTCACGCCGAGCCGGGTCGGAATGCCGCCCCGGCGCGGGGGCAGTCCATGTGGGGCGCGCGCTTCTCCGTCAAGCCGGACGCGCTGATGCAGGCCATCAACGTCTCGATCGGCGTCGACCGGCGCCTGGCGACAGAGGACCTGGCTGGCTCGCGCGCCCACGCGGCCATGCTGGCCTGCGCCGGGGTGATCTCGACCGCCGACGAAGCGGCCATCCAGCGCGGCCTCGATGCCATCGAGGCGGAGATCGCGGCCGGGACCTTCCCGTTCCGCGAGGAGTTCGAAGATATCCATATGAACGTGGAACAGCGGCTGGCCGAACTGATCGGGCCGCCGGCCGGCCGGCTACACACCGCACGCTCGCGCAACGACCAGGTCGCGCTGGACTTCCGCCTCTGGGTAAGGGCCGGCTGCGACCGGGCGGGCGAGGGCTTGCGCGCCCTGCAGCGGGCGCTGCTCGCCAAGGCGGAGGTGTACGCCGCGGCGATCATGCCGGGGCTGACGCACCTGCAGCCGGCCCAGCCGGTCACCTTCGGCCACCACCTGATGGCTTACGTCGAGATGTTCGGACGCGACGCCGCCCGCTTCGCCGACGCGCGCGCCCGCATGAACACCTCGCCCCTGGGCGCGGCCGCGCTGGCCGGCACCTCCTTCCCGATCGACCGGACCGAGACGGCGCGCGCTCTCGGCTTCGATGCGCCGATGGCCAACTCGATGGATGCCGTCTCGGCCCGCGACTTCGCGCTCGAGGCGCTGGCGGCGGCGGCGATCGCCGCCCTCGACCTCTCGCGGCTGGCGGAAGAGATCGTGATCTGGTCGTCGCCGCCGTTCGGCTACGTGCGCCTGTCCGACGCCTTCACCACCGGCTCGTCGATCATGCCGCAGAAGCGCAATCCCGACGCCGCCGAGCTCGTGCGCGCCAAGGCCGGGCGCGTCTTGGGCGCGTTCGTCGCCCTGAGCACGGTCATGAAGGGCCTGCCGCTCGCCTACGGGAAGGACATGCAGGAGGACAAGGCGCCGGTGTTCGAGGCGTTCGACGCGCTCGAGCTCTCGCTTGCCGCCATGACCGCGATGATCGCCGACCTCACAGCCGACGAGTCGCGCATGGCGACCGCCGCTGGCGTGGCGTTTTCGACCGCGACCGACCTCGCCGACTGGCTCGTGCGCCGGCTGGGCGTTCCGTTCCGCGAGGCGCACCATCTGACCGGCCGTGCGGTCGTGCGCGCCGAGGCGCTCGGCTTCGCCGAACTCGCCGCCTTGCCGCTTGAGGAGCTCAAGGCCATCGAACCGCGCATTACGGCCGACGTTTACGAGGTGCTCACGCCTAGCGCATCGGTCGCCAGCCGCGCAAGCTACGGCGGGACCGCGCCCGCCCAGGTCAGGGCGCAGATCAAGCGTTGGAAGGGAAAGCTCAGATGATCGCCCGCATCGCCGTCATCCTTGTCTTCGCGGCCGGCATGGGCCTCTCGGCCTGCGGCAAGCTGGGCGATCTCGAGCAGCCCGCGCCGCTGTTCGGCGCCCAGGCCAAAGCCGACTACCAGCAACAGCACGCCGCCGACGCCGCACGCGCGCGGGCGCGCGCCCAGTCGCAGTTGCCGCCGCCCAACGACGAGGCGACCCCCAGCAGCGAGCAGCCGCTGACCCAGGCGCCGTACGCGCCGACCATCCCCGGCCGCAACGACACCATGCCGCCGCAGGGCGACCCCGGCGCGCTGCCCCAGCCTGGGCAGCCCGGCACGCCGCAGTGAATCACTTCGAGGCGCGCGACGGCGCGCTGGCCTGCGAGGGCGTGCCGCTGGCGCGCATCGCCGAAGCCGTCGGCACGCCGGCCTACGTTTATTCGACAGCGACGCTCGCGCGGCATGTGCAGGTGTTTCGCGAAGCGGTGGCGAGGCTCGGTCCGCCCGCGCCGGTCGTCGCCTTCGCGGTGAAGGCAAACTCGAACCTGTCGGTCTTGCGGACGCTGTTCGGCCTCGGGATGTGGGCCGACACGGTGTCCGAAGGCGAGATCCGCCGCGCGCTGGCGGCGGGGCTCGGTCCCGACCGCGTCATCTTCTCCGGCGTCGGCAAGACCGACGCGGAGCTGGCCTTCGCGATCGACTCTGGCGTGGCCGAGATCAACGTCGAGTCCGAGCCCGAGCTCGACCGCCTGTCGACGATCGCAGCCGCCAGGGGCGTGCGCCAGCCGATCGCGATCCGGGTCAACCCCGACGTCGTCGCCGGCGGCCATCCCAAGATCGCCACCGGTCAGGCGGATGCGAAGTTCGGTGTCTCCCTGAGCGAGGCCGCCAGACTCTATCAGAAGTCGTCGAATCTGGCCGGCGTGCGGCCTTTCGGCGTCGCCTGCCACATCGGCAGCCAGATCGCCGACCTGGCGGCGTTCGAGGCGGCCGCCCGCACCATGCGCGGCCTGGTCGAGAGCCTCAGGCGGCAGGGGCTCGCCGTCGAACGGCTCGACATGGGCGGCGGCCTCGCCGTGCCCTATTTCGACCAACCCGATCCTCCGAGCCCGGCGGCTTATGCCGCCGCGTTGGCGCGCGTGCTCCATGGCCTCGACGTGCAGCTCGCCTTCGAGCCCGGACGGCTGATCGTCGCCAACGCGGGGGTGCTGCTATCGCGCGTCATCCACGTGCACGAGCGGCCCGAGGGGCGCCGGTTCCTGGTGCTCGACGCGGCCATGAACGACCTGGTGCGGCCGGCGATGTACGAGGCCTTTCACGACCTGCGGCCGGTGGCCGAGCCTCGGCCGGACGCGCCGCGGCTAGCCTACGACGTTGTTGGCCCGATCTGCGAAAGCGGCGACACCTTCGCCCGCGACCGCCGGCTGCCGGCGCTCAAGTCCGGCGACCTCGTGGCCTTCATGTCCGCCGGCGCCTATGGCGCGGTGATGGCCAGCGAATACAACAGCCGGCTGCTCGTCCCCGAAGTGCTGGTCGACGGCGACCGCTTCGCCGTCGTGCGCCCGCGCCCGACCTATGAGCAGATGCTCGCCGCCGAACCCCTGGCGCCCTGGCTGTAGCCTGTTCCCTTTTCGTTTCACGCGAGCCAGCGTAGGACTGGCGAGTTGTGAACGCGCCCGCCACCGCCCTCGACGTCGCGCCCGCGCTTGTCGTCCTGCCGGGACCGCGGGCGGCGATTTGCGACGGCTCCGGCGCTCGCCCGCTTGCGCCGGAGGAGGCGCGCCGGCTGGCGCGCGGCGGGCCGGTCCTTGTCGCCCATGCCGGCCTGACGGCGCGGCGTCTCGACCTGCCGGCGCCCGTCCGCTCGCGCGATGTCTTCGATGCGCTCGAGCTCTTCGCCTTCGTCCGCCCCGCTCGGTTCTGCGCTCCCTCCGCCGCCGGGCTGGCGCTCGCCCTCGGCATGCCCGAGCCGAAGACGCCCGAGGCGCAGGCCGAGAGCCTGAAGCTGGCGTGCGGGCTTTTGCTGTTCGAGCTGGCCGAGACGCCGTGGCCCAATCGCGAGGAGGCACTGGCGCTGGCCGAGACCCTCGGCCGCGCCGCCTGGGCCTGGGCGCCGGCGGTCGTGCAGGCGCTGCGCTCGAAGGCGGTGCGGGAAGGCTGGCGCGGGTCCGGCCTCGACGCCTGGTCCCGCATCCCGGAGTGGGAGGACCAGGCCCCGACGGGCGAGCCCGGCTCCAAGCCGGTGGACCCGGACGCCGCGCGCGAGCGGCTGAGCGCGCTCTTGAGCCGCGCCGGTCTGGACGAGGCGCGGACGGCGCAGGCTGAGTTCGCCGCCGAGACCACCCACGCCTTCCAGCCCCGCGGCAAGGAGGGCGAGCCGCACATGATGCTGGCCGAGGCCGGCACAGGCATCGGCAAGACGCTGGCTTATCTGGCGCCGGCCTCGCTATGGGCGGAGGCGAACGGGCCAGGCGTCTGGGTCTCGACCTTTACCCGCGCGCTGCAGCGGCAGATCGAGCGGGAGAGCCACGCGGTCTATCCGGACCCGGCCCAGCGGGCGAAGCGCGCCGTCGTCCGCAAGGGCCGCGAGAACTACCTCTGCCTGTTGAACCTGCAGGAGCAGGCGAACGCCGCTCTGCTGGGTGGCGGGGACCTGGTCGGGATCGGCCTCGTCGCGCGCTGGGCCAGGGCGACGCGTGACGGCGACATGACGGGCGGCGACTTTCCCGCCTGGCTGCCGGCGCTGTTCGCGGTCGGACCGGCCGCGCAGGCCAGCCCCGCCAACCTCGTCGACCGCCGCGGCGAGTGCGTGCACGCCGCCTGTCCGCACTATCGCGCCTGCTTCATCGAGAAGGCCGTGCGCGCGTCCAGGCGCGCCGACCTGGTCATCGCCAACCATGCGCTCGTGCTGACCCAGGCCGCCTTCGATGGCGCGCGCGCGGCGCGTGGACTCAAGGCCGACATCGAGACCACCTCCCCCAAGCGGATCGTGTTCGACGAGGGTCATCACTTGTTCGACGCCGCCGACTCGGCTTTCTCGGCGGCGATCTCCGGCGCCGAGGCCGCCGAGTTGCGCCGCTGGATCCGTGGGCCGGAGGGGCGCGGGCGCCGGGGACGCGGGCTCGAGGCCAGGCTCTCCGACCTTATCGGCGACCGCGATGACGCGCGCGCCGCGCTTGGCGAGGCGCTCCGCGCCGCGACCGCCTTGCCCGGCGAGGGCTGGTCTGGACGCGTCGCGCCACCGTCGGCGGAGGTCAACCCGCTCGGGCCGATCGAGCGCTTCCTGGTCGCGGTGCTCGAACAGCTCGCCGCCCGCGCCGCCCCGTCCGAGGTCGGGCAGGAATGCGCCGCCCGCCCGGCGATCGACCTCGTGCGCGAGCGGGCGGGCGAGGCGGCCCAGGCTCTGGCGGCCATCGAGGCGCCGCTGATCGCGCTCGCGCGCCGGCTGGAGGACATCCTCGATGCGGCCGCCGACGAGCTGGCGACAGGCGAGCGGGCCAGGATCGAGGGGGCCCTGCGCGGGCTGGACCGCCGCGCCCGCATGCACCTGCCGGCCTGGCGCGCCATGCTGACGGCCATCGCCGAGGACGCGGAAGACGATCCCGACTTCGTCGACTGGTTTGACGCCACGTTCCTCTATGGCCGGGTGGTCGATGCCGCTTGCCGCCGCCACTGGGTGGACCCGACCGAGCCGCTGCACGCCGCCGTGCTCGCGCCGGCGCACGGCGTGCTGGTGACCAGCGCGACCCTCGCCGACCCCGCGCTCGACGACCCGTTCGCGCTCGCGGAGGCGAGGACCGGCGCGGCGCGGTTCGCCGAGCGCCCGAAGACGCTTCGGCTCGCATCCCCGTTCAACTATGCGGAGCACGCCAAGGCGTTGGTGGTGACCGACGTGGGCCGCGACGATCCCAGGCAAGTCGCTGCGGCAATGCGCGAGCTCTTTCTGGCGGCGGGCGGTGGCGGCCTGGGCCTGTTCACGGCGATCCGGCGACTCCGCTCCGTATACGAACGGATTGCGCCGCCGCTGGCGCAAGGTGGGCTTGCCCTCTACGCCCAGCATGTCGACCCGCTGGACGTGGGCGCGCTGGTCGACATCTTCCGGGTCGAGGAGGATTCCTGCCTGCTCGGTACGGATGCGGTGCGCGACGGCGTCGACGTGCCCGGGCGGTCGTTGCGATTGCTTGTTTTCGACCGGATTCCGTGGCCGCGCCCTGACCTGCTGCACAAGGCGCGCCGCGGCCGGTTTGGCGGCAAGGCCTACGACGACGCCATCGCCCGCGCCCGCATCGCCCAGGCATTCGGCCGGCTGATTCGGCGCGCCGACGATCGTGGCGTCTTCGTCATGCTCGACGCCGCCGCGCCCACCAGGCTGTTCTCAAGCTTGCCGGAAGGGGTGAGCCTCGAGCGCGTCGGGCTGGTCGAGGCGATCGAGACCGTGGCGACGCACCTGACCTGAGTGTGGCTCAACCGCCGCGATACATCATGAATAACCCGTTTTGGTAACAATGGTCGTTAAATCCCCGCATGGTCGTGTGATAGGGCCAAGCTCGAATCCATCGCGCGAGGGGGGCGGGAATGATGCGTCGTTGGTTGGGGCTTGGCGCTGCGGCCAGTGTTTTGGCGTTCGCTGCGGCGGCCGCCGCACAATCCGGTCCGGATCCGCTGGTCGCGGTGCTGGTCGAGAAAGGCGTCATCAGCCAGGCGGACGCCGCCGGCGTGACGACGCGGGACCAGTTGGTCAAGCTGCTCCAGTCCAGAGGCGTCCTGAGCCAGAACGACGTCAACTCGATCGCCCAGGCCGAGCCGATGATGCTCGCCAACAATGGCGGTACGCCGCCGAACGAGGCGCCGGTCTATTTCCACGAGGATCACCCGACGACGGTGACGCTCGGGCCAGTCGACCTGACCGTGGGCGGCTTCGTCGACGTCATGGGCATCTTCCGCACCAACAACGAAGGCACGATCGGCACCAACTTCTTCAACATCCCCTTCGTCAATACGATCGCCGCCCACGCGAGCGACAACCGGATAACGGCGCAGAACTCCAGGCTGAGCCTGAAGGCGGAAAGCAACTTCGATTGGGGCGGTCAGCCCATTGACGCGGTCGCTTACTTCGAGGGCGACTTCCTCGGCAACGACGCGACCAACACCGAGGTGACCAGCGAGAGCCACACCTTCCGCGTCCGCCAGTACTTCATCGACGCCCGGCGCGGCCAGTGGGAGGTTCAGGCCGGCCAGTCCTGGGCCTGGACGACGCCGAACCGTTACGGCCTGTCGGCCTATCCCGACGCCATGTTCATCACCAACGACTACGACCCAAACTACAATGTGGGGCTGACCTGGTCCCGCTTGGCCCAGTTCCGCGTCGTCTACCACGTCAATCCGAAGCTGGCGGTGGGCGTCGCCGTGGTCAATCCGGACCAGTTCGGCGGGCAGGGCGAGGTCACCTTCCCGACCCAGTTCAACGCCCAGCTGTCCAACCAGATCGACCAGGCAAATCAATCGACCGTGCCGGACGCATTTCCAGACATCATGGGCAAGGTCGCCTATGACGACAAAACGGCGGCGGGCTTGCCTTTCCACCTCGAAGCCGTCGGGCTCGTGTCCCAGTTCCGCGTCGCCTACCTGCCGCAGGTGCTTGGCGCCACGTTTACGCGCACCTCGACGACGGGTTGGGGCGTCGAGGTGAACGGCAATGTTCAGGTGGCGCCGGGCCTGACCCTGCTGGGCAACGCCTTCTATAGCGAGGGCGAGGGCCGCTACATCGGCCTCGGGCTGGGTCCGGATCTGGTGGCGCTGCCGGTGATCACCCCGCCGGCCGCGACTGCGCAGACCATCAGGCTTTCGACGGTGCGCTCCACCTCGCTCCTGGGCGGGGTGGAGTGGACGCACAACGCCTGGTCGGTTTCCAGCTACTACGGCTTCGTCAACTTCGATCGCAACTTTGCGCTCGACACCTCGGCTGGCGCTCATCCGGGCAGCTTCATCGGCTTCGGCGGCCCGAACTCGCCGAACAGCAACAACAAATACCTGACCGAGTTCACGATCGAGCCGCAGTACAAGATCTGGTCGAGCCCGACGGGCGGCGTGCTGTCGACGGGGCTGCAGTACTCCTACGTCTGGCGTCGGCCATGGTTCGTCGCCGCCGGCGCGCCGACAGAAGCGGACCTCAGCATGTTCATCTTCGACGTCCGCTACACCCTGCCCTAGTCGCCGCCGGCCGCGCGCTACCGCTCGGCCGACGACGCGTGGCGTCACGACGTCCGGTCGCGGCCGAAGTTCGGCTCCGGGCTCTCCTGGCCGGCGGCGATGATGCCGCGGCGGATCTCGCGGGTACGGGTGAACAGCGCCTCCAGCTTGTCGCCCTCGCCCCAGCGTATGGCGCGCGACAGCGCCTGCAGATCCTCGGTGAAGCGGCCGAGCGTCTCGAGCACTGCGTCCTTGTTCAGCAGGAAGACGTCCCGCCACATGACCGGGTCGGAGGCGGCGATGCGCGTGAAGTCGCGAAAGCCGCCGGCGGAGTATTTCATCACCTCGCCCTCGGTGACTTCCTCCAGGTCCGCGGCGGTGCCGACGATGTTGTAGGCGATGAGGTGGGGCAGGTGGGACGTCACCGCCAGCACCAGGTCATGGTGGCGCGCGTCCATGGTCTCGACGTTGGCGCCCAGCGCGCGCCAGAAGGTCGCCACTCGCTCGACCGCCGCCGGGTAACCGGGCTCACCGGACTCCACCGGGCAGATCACGGTCCAGCGGTTTTCGAACAGGGTCGCGAACCCCGCATCGGGGCCGGAGCGCTCCGTGCCCGCGATCGGGTGCGCCGGCACGATGAAGACGCCATCTGGCGCGGCCTCGACCATCGCCTCGCCGACGGCGGCCTTCACCGAGCCCACGTCGGAAACGATTGCGCCGGCCTTCAGCCCGGCGGCCGCGGCCTTGACTGCCTCGCCGATCGCCGCCGGCGGGGTCGCGACGATGACGAGGTCGGCGCCGGATGCGGCCTCGGCGGCGGTCTCGGCGACGGAGTCGGCGATGCCAAGCGCGCGCACGCGCTCGCGCGCCTCACGGCTCGCATCGAAGACGGCGATCTGGCGCGCCGCGCCTCGCTCGCGCGCCGCGCGGACGACGGACGAGCCGATCAGGCCGCAGCCGATGACGGCCAGGCGCTCGACCACCGGCTCGCTCATCGCCGGCGGCGCCCAAGGAAGTCCGCCAGCGCGTCGATCACGGCGCGATTGTGCTCTTCACGGCCGATGGTGATGCGCAGGCAGTCGGGCAGGCCATAGTTGGCCACGCCGCGCACGATGTAACCCCGGGCGGCGAGGAAGGCCTCGGCGTCGGCCGCGGTTCGGCCCGGCGTCGTCGGAAAGCGCACGAGCACGAAGTTCGCCCCCGACGGCGCGACGTCCAGGCCCAGCCCGCCGAGCTGCTGCGTCAGCCAGGGCCGCCAGCGCTCGACGAGCTCGAGCGATTCCGCCTGGAACGCGGTGTCGCCGAGGGCGGCGATGGCGGCGAGCTGGCCTGGGATCGAGGTATTGAACGGCAGGCGGATGCGCTCGATCGCCTCGGCCGCCTCGATCGGCACATAGCCCCAGCCGATGCGCAGCGAGGCCAGCCCGAAGATCTTCGAGAAGGTGTGGGTGACGATGACGTTCGAGGCCGTGCGCGCCAGATCGAGCCCGTCGGTGAAGCGGGGGTCGGTGCAGAACTCGGCGTAGGCCGCGTCGATCACCAGCATGACAGACGGCGGGAGGGCGGCGTGCAGCCGCTCCATCTCCTCGCGCGTGATCCAGGTCCCCGTCGGGTTGGACGGCTGGGTCACGAACACCAGCCGCGTGCGCTCGTCGACCAACGCCAGCATTTCATCGACGCTGATGCGAAGGTCGGGCTCGGGCGCGAAGCGAACCTCCGTCTGGCAGGCGCGCGCGCCGATGCCGTAGGCGTTGAAGCCGTATTCGCCCTGTACGATGTTGTCGCCGGGCTCCAGGTAAATCTGCTGCACCAGCCGTCCGAGGATCTCGTCCGTGCCGCAGCCGAACACCAGCCGCTCGGGCTCCAGGCGATAGTGAGCCGCCACCGCCTCGCGCAGGGCTAGGGTGCGGCTGTCGGGGTACATGTTGAGGCTGGCGGCCGCCTCGGCGTAGGCAGCGACCGCCTTCGGGCTCGAGCCCAGGATGTTCTCGTTCGACGACAGCTTGATCGGGTGGGCGACGCCTTCGACCTTCGACTTGCCGGGCACGTAGGCGACGATCTCGTCGATGCCCGCCTTGGGCTGCGGCCGGTCAGCCTGGAAGCGTTCGAGCGCGCTCATCTTAAGGTCGCGGCTCAGAGGTCGAACGGTGTGGGCGATGCGCCGATGACGCCTTTCAGGGCGCCCGGCGCGCGGGCGAGCTTGGCATCCTCGCGCTCGAAGAAGCCCGCCAAGCCAAACAGACGCACCCCCTCGGCCTCGGCGACAAGCCGGGCGGCGACGCCCTCGCGCGCTAGCACGAGCTCGATGTCGGTTGCGGGCTCGGCGGCATCGGTGACCCAATAGGTCTCGTCACGCTCCGTCGGCTCTATCGCGACCTGGGCGACGGCGAGGGCCGCCTGGGGGCCCAGACTCTGAAGGCACGGCAGGCTTGAGAAGACCACGAGACCAGGCTCGGCCAGCAGCCGCGCCCACCAGGCGGTCTTGCTCGCCAGCGCCAGCACGGCGACGCCGCCCGGCTCCCTCGCGCCTACAAGTGCGGCGGCGGGGCTTTTGCAGATCGCGAGGGGCGGGGCCGCGCCGAAGCGCAGGCGCGCCACCTCGACAGTCCTGGCCGTCTCGTCGTCACCCCAGACCGCCACGTGGAAGGGGCCCTGCTGGATCAGGCTGTCGGAAATTAGCTCGCGCCAAAGACGCACCGTAAGCTGGGGGCTGGCGCTCCGGCCGGGCGTGGCCAAGAGCCCGCGGATCAGAGCCGCCTCGCGCGCGGGCCGCAAGCCAAGCGTGAGCGTCTCGCCGGCGGCGCGCTTGGCCTCGGCCACCTCGCGGGCGAGGCTGGCGCGCTCGTCGATGAGCTTGATCAGCGCCGCGTCGACCTCATCGATGCGCGCGCGAACGGCATCCAGCGATGGCGACTTGGCGTGCAAGGGCTTTGACGTCCGTTTTCTCAAAAGCGCGCGAACATAGAGGTTGCGCGCGGACGCGCAATAGGCGGCGCTTTGCGCTAAGGCCAGCCGATGGCGCAGGGGCAGCTTGAGTCGCCGACCAGCGATCGCTGGGTGTTCGGCTACGGGTCGCTGATGTGGCGGCCTGGGTTTGCGTACCAGGAACGCCGGCCCGCTATCGCCCACGGGCGCAGGCGCGCCTTCTGCATCTATTCGGTGCACCATCGCGGAACGCCGGAGCGTCGCGGGCTCGTGTTGGGCCTGGCGCCGGGCGGGGCGACGCGCGGCGCCGCCTATCGCATCGCGGGCGCCGATTGGCCAGGCGTCTACGCCTACCTGCAGGAGCGCGAGCAGCCGACCGAGACCTACTTCGAGGCCTGGGCGCACGTCCGGCTCGACACCGGCGCGCTTGTCGAGGCGCTGGTCTTCCTGTCCGACCGCACCCATCCACAATGGGCCGGCGATCTCAGCCTCGAGCAACAGGCGCGGCTGATTGCTGGTGCGACCGGGCTCTCAGGCCGCAACGTCGATTATTTGCGCGATCTCGTCGTCCACCTGAGCGACGAAGGCGTCGCCGATCGCACCATGCAGCGCCTTCTGGCGCGGGTGGAAGAGCTCGAGGCGGGGGCGGACTAAACCCCCTCCGCCAACAGGGCGTTCGAAGCCGCTTCCAGCCGCTCTTCGAGTTCGCGCATGAACTCGGCGCGCTTCAGCCCCGCCGGCAAGGGTTCCAGGAACTCGAAGACGATCGTCCCGGGCTTCAGGACCAGCCCGCCCTTCTGCCAGTGCATCCCCGAGTTCAGGGCCACCGGCACGCACGGCATGTCGAGGTCGCGGTAGAGGGCGGCGACGCCGGGCTGATAATCACCGGCCTGGCCCGGCTTGCCGCGATGCCCTTCCGGGAAGATGACGATCTGCCGCGGCGCCTCGGCCAGGCGCGCGCGCGTGTCGGTCAGCATCTTCTTGAGCGCCCTGGCCCCGCCCTCGCGGTCGATGACGATCATGTGGCACTTCCACGCCCACCAGCCGAAGATGGGGATGCGCATCAGCTCCTTGCGCAGCACGTAGCAACCGGCCGGAAGCGCGGCCATCGTGCCGAAGATGTCGAACATGCACTGGTGCTTCGGTGCGACCAGGGCTGGGCCGGCCGGCAGGTGCTCGCGCCCGCGGACCTCGACCCGGACGCCGCCCACGACGCGCAACAGCCAGGTCACGACCCTGGCCCACATGTTCAGCGTCGCCTGCGCCGGGCCGTACGGCCCGAGCAGGATCGGCAAGGTGACGATGGCCGCGAAGAGCGTCCACAGATAGAACGAGACATTGAAGGCCAGCGAGCGGACGAGCGTCACCCGAGAGCCTTCCTCAAGCCGCTAGGTTCGACGGGGCGGCGTGCGACCGCGGGCCAAGGCCCAACAGGCCCTCGCGCGCAAGGATCACCAGGTACTTGCAGTACTCGAGCGTCATGCGCCTGGCCCCCACGGCGGTCCGCCACCAGCGCCCGGCGTCGAGCTCGGTGGTCTTTACCGGATAGGGCGTAAGGGCGGCGTCCGGCAAGGCTTCATGCAGCTCGAGCATCGCGCGCGGCATGTGGAAGTCGGACGTCACGACGATCAGCGAATGGAACCCCTTCGCCCTGGCCCAGGCCGCGGTCTCGCGCGCGTTGCCGACGGTGTCGGTGGCCGAAAAGCCCAAGTCGACGCAGCAATCGTAGACCCGCCGCGTGGCCTTCGCCACGCCGCGGATGTCGGCCGGGCTGGCGACGCGATTGACGCCGGAGATCAAGAGCCGCTTGCCCTTGCCGTCTTCGAGCAGCTTCATCGCCGCGCTGATGCGGTCGGCCGAGCCGGTCAATGCAACGACTCCATCTGCGGGTGTGACCTCGTCGGGGGTCTCCAGCCGATCGATGCGCCCGGCGAAGGCGAGCAGGCCGACCGCCCAGATCACGACGACGAGCGCCAGGATGGTCGCGCTCCTCACGTCATGCTCCTGACCAGCGACAGCGCCGTCAGCCGCGCGGCGATGGCGGCGATCGCGCCTGCCACGATCGGACAGGCCAGGAGCGGCAAGAGATCGCTCCACGCCACCGGCAGCACCGGCGTCAGCCCCTCGCCGCCGCCGGCCAGCCGCGCGAGCGCCGTGACCAGCGCCGCGCCGCCGGCGCCGGCCAGGCCCGCGGTCGCCGCCAGCCGGGCGAAGCGCATCTGGAAAAGGCCGGCGATGTAGCCGTCTTCGGCGCCGGCAAGGTGCAGCACGCTCACCAGGTCACCCCGCGCCTGCAGGCCCGCGCGGGTTGCAAACGCGATGACTGCGCCGGCCGCCACCGCCACCAGCGCCGCGATCGCCACAGCCGCGACCTGGGCGAGGAAGGCCGCGCGCAGAATGTCCTTGAGCCACATGGTGTGGTCGTCGACGGTTGCGTCAACGCGCGCGGCCTTGAGCGCGGCGTCCAGCGCCGCCGCGGTGGCCGGCCGCTCGGGGTTCAGCTCGACATCGACCAGGCGTGGGATGGCCAGATCCTCCGGCAGCGCATCGCGGCCGATCCAGGGCTCCAGAAGTTGCTCGGCCTTGTCCTTCTCCAGCGCCTCGACCTCGTCGACGCCGCTCACGGCGGCCAGAGCCTCGGCAGCCCGGGCCGCGGCCGCGTCGGCGGTCTCGTCGGGGCCTGGACGCACCACGACCGTCGCCGAGCCCCTGAGCTCGGTGCGCCACCCGTGCGCCGCGCGGTCCGCGGCCAGCGCCGCCACCACCGAAAGGCAGGCGAGGAAGCAGAGCACGGCCACGATGAACACCAGCGCGCCGTCGCGCGCGTCCTCGGCCGGCAGCAGGGCGGCCGGCCGCTGGCTCGGCGCGGTCCGGGGTCCGCTCACGCCGCCGCGTCCGCCGGCAGCCGCAGCTCGCCGTGCTCGATATGCAGCACCGGCTTTCCCGACCGCGCCACCAGCTCGCGGTCGTGGGTCGCGATCAGGACGGTCGTCCCCAGCCGGTTGAGCTCGACGAACAGGCGCAAGATGCGCACGGCCATATCGTGGTCGACGTCGCCGGTAGGCTCGTCGGCGATCAGCAGGTCCGGCCGCCCGACCACGGCGCGGGCGATGGCAAGGCGCTGTTGCTCGCCACCCGACAGCGTCATCGGATAGGCCGTCATCTTCTCGCCCAGGCCGACCCACGCCAGCAGCTCGGCCACGTCGCCGGCGTAGCCGCCCGCCTTGCGCCCAGCCAGGCGCAACGGCAGGGCGACGTTGTCGAAGGCGTTCAGGTGGTCGAGCAGGCGGCGGTCGTGGAAGACCATGCCGATGCGGCGCCGCAGCGCGGGCAGCTCCTGGCGCGTCAGGCGCTCGGTGTCGCGGCCGAAAAGCGCGATCCGCCCCCGCGTCGGGCGAAGCGCGACGTGGATGAGCTTGAGCAGGGTTGTCTTGCCGGCGCCGGACGGGCCGGTGAGGAAGTGGAACGAGCCGGCCTCGAGCTCGAACGTGAGGTTTTTCAGCACTTCCGGGGCGGTCCCGTAGCGCAGACCGACGTGATCGAAGCTCACGACCGGCGCTCCGGCGAGGCCCGCTGCGCCGGGCATTTCGTCCGGGCGTTCGCTCGCGTCGGCGGTTCTGGACATAGCGACCGAAATCGGCGACCTCGGGTGCGAGGGCGCGCATGCATCCGATTCGCCAGCGATGATACTGACCTGCCCAGAGTGCGCCACCCGCTATTTTGTCGAGGATGAGCGCCTCGGCGAAGCGGGTCGGTCGGTGCGTTGCGCGGCGTGCGGCGCGAAATGGACGGCGCGGGCGGAGCCGCCGCTAGAGCTGACCCAGGGCGAACCCGGCGCGGTGGCGGATGAGCCGCCGGCGCACGGCGTTCCTGCGGACCAGGGCGAGCTGGGCGAGCTCAGCCAACTCCCGGCCGAGGAACTGCCGCGCCACTTCCGCGGCCGCATCCAGACCAAGGAAAAGGTGCGCGAGGCGGCGACCAGCGGCGCGATTTGGGCCGGGCTCGTCGCCGGCTTTCTGCTCCTGATCGGCGCGGCGGTGCTGTTGCGCGAGGACATCGCCAGCCTCTGGCCGCGGGCCGCAGGCGCTTTCGCCATGGCCGGCCTGCCGGTGAACGTCGTCGGTCTGACCATCGAGGATCAGCGCGCCCAGCCGGCGCTGAAGGGCGGGCACGCGGTACTGAGCGTCTCGGGCAGCCTGCGCAACGTGCGCAACCATCCGATCGCCGCGCCGCCGCTCAAGATCAGCATCCTGAACAACGGCGGCCGCGTGCTGGCCGTGAACATCGCCGACCCCGGCGGCGCGCTGATCCCACCGGGCGAGAGCCGCGGTTTCGCCGTCGACGTCATCGACCCGCCGGTCGGCGCCGCCGACGTCGAGGTTACCTTCGCCGCCAACGCCGCCCGGCGCGCGCCAAGCCCGCAGCCCCGGGCCGCCCAGACGCTGAGCAATGCGGGCCTGCGACCCGCGCCTGCGCCGCAGCCGCCGCCCGCGGCGCTGCCGCCCGGTCCGGTGCAGACCGCCAAGCCGCTGCCCCCCGGCTCGAAATACGCGCTGCCGGAGTCGTCGGACCCGATCACCGGCTGAGGCGAT
>Ga0209415_10006100_pt1 | contig 21525 bp, 19 predicted proteins | sample PeaSoiSIISIP2007_FD_187696 | JGI IMG/M metagenome (GOLD analysis project Ga0209415, IMG submission 187696) | Peat soil microbial communities from Weissenstadt, Germany - SII-SIP-2007 (SPAdes) (version 2) | ecosystem: Environmental > Terrestrial > Soil > Wetlands > Peat | place: Germany... | reverse complement strand
CCCTTCCAACAACTCGAACCGAGACCGGATGTCGGCAATGTCAATCACGCCTCCAGGCTAACCCGACGACACCGCGTCGCACCTAGAAATATAGCGATTCTTTTCCTGCGTTGTTCCGGTCGGTTTGATTCGTTTATTTCCCGTCGCGTCCTTAGCGCGTCGCTAGGTCGCGCATGTGGCGATCGGCGGCGCGTGAGCCGGAACGAGGCGCCCCCCCCCGGGGGGCCTCAAATTCACCCCGCAGTGGCCGCGACGCTCTCCGGGTGGCTCGGCTTCCGTATTGGCACCACCTCCGCACTCCAACGCTGCACGAGCTCGTCGTGATTTTTGATGTCGCCGTAGTAGGCGCCCGCAGGCGTTACCGTGATGACCTTCATGTGCCCACGCTTTACCCGTGCAATCGCACCGACCTTCTCCAGCAGTTTCAGCGTCCGACTCATGTCCGCCGAGGTCAGGTACAGCTGCTTGGCAAGCTCGAAGGCGAAGAGCGTGCAGACGTAGGACTGCCAGGGGAGGTAACAGCAGATGAGGTGAAGCGCTGCAAGAGCTGTGCGTTTCTCAAAACCGGTCGCATCAGCGGCATCCAGCCGAGCCTTCACGGTCTTAAAATATTGGTGGCTTGTCGCCCAGTTGCCCTCCACAAAAAAATCAAACTCCAATTGCCGCGGTCCCTCCGAAGTCTCCTCCAGCACGTGTGCTACATGCTGTAACCTTTCACGGACCGCCGGGTTGGGTTCCATCTCTGCTTCATAGCGGACCCCCAATGCCAGGCGCCCACGTGGCCCTCTGCGCCGCAACTTTCTTTGGATTGTGAGATCGACCGGTGCCGCATCCCTGCACGACCTGGGCTGCTTTTGCTCAAGAATCTCCTTCAACGAGCGTTGCGCGCCGCTCCGGCCTGAAGCTGAAGCGTCTTTCTGCAGCCTCGCCAGAGCGATGGTCTCGTCGTCATAGCCCTGCCGGCGCAGTCTGGCGTTTATTGCGTTCTCGCGACGTGAAACAAGCATGGATCGGCGACTCCTTGGCTATGCCAGGACCGCACGAGCCCGCCACGCCGGTGCATCCCGCGGTAGCAGCGGAAACCGCTTGCTACACGCCCTCGGGTGGGCAAGAATCGCTTGTCAGAGGCGGTCCTTTCCCGGCCCCGGCCGGATCAGAAATGCATCAGCGGGGTCGCCTTCGGGCGGCCCTTCGCTTTTGTGATCGACACTGTTGACCTCCAGACTTCCATGTGGGCGGCGCCGTCCCGCGCCTTGCTGACTTTTGGTCAGCAACGAGTGGCCCTTTGGTTCACTTGGTGAGCATTAACGAGCGGCCCTTTCGTTCATCAGTTTTTGCGCCCGCGGGCAGACTGCCCCTTTCCGGCCGATCACGTCGAGTCGCCCCGACACGCCCTGGCTGGCGACGCTGCACCGGCCGCAGCGATCGACCTGGCCGCTGCGCATGCCGAGCTGCTGCCACGTCGCCGGCACCGCCATGCGGCCGAGCTGGTGACGCTGCACCAGGCCGCGGCGATCGACCGCGCCGCCGCGCATGCACCAGGTCGCACCCGCCGCCGGCGACGCCACCACGGCTACGCTGCTGCATCACGTCGCCAGCGATCGACCGCGCCGCCGCGCATACACCAGGTCGCAGACGTCGCCGGCAGCGCCGCGCGGCCGAGCTGTGTCGCCGCACTGCGTCACCAGCCCCGTGTCCGCACAGTGTCCGAACCGGCGATGGGATGCCCGTATCAAGGCGAGCGACGGTCAAAGCGCACAATGACCAACCCCCACACGAGCGCGCCCGCACAGCCCGACCAGTAATTCCCCGCCCCAACCCACATGAGGAGCTGCACCGTCGCGTAGCCGGTCGCGGATGCCCCCGCCAAGACCATAATTGCGTAGCCGCAACCCTTCATCAGACAAGGGTAGCAACAAAACGCGACGGGCCGCCTGTTGCCCGGCATCGTGACGCTCGGCCGAACTGGTGCCGCTGCATCAGGCTGCGGCGATCGACCTCGCCACTGGGCATGCACCAGCGCGTGCACCTCACTGGCAGCGCCATGCGGCCGGGCTGTGCCGCTGCACCAGGCCACCGGCGATCGGCCGCGCCGCTGCGCATGCAGCAGGTCGCGTGCGTCGCCGGCAGCGCCACGCGGCCGAGCTGGTACCGCTGCACCTGGCCGCGGCACATCGAGGCCACGCTGCGCGTGCAGCAGCGCGCGTCGCCAGGTGGCGCCCGTGGCGATCGCCGGCAGGACGGTCCGGCGCCGCTGCCACGCGCGTTCCGGCGCGCGGCGCAGAGCGGACCCCCCTACCCAAATTCGCGCCATATCGCGCTTGCCTCACGCACGGTCCCGGATCGGCGATCGACGGGGGCTGAAACCCCCTACCCCCCCGCCGTCGGCGGATCGTCCGCGGCCTGGCATCCCTGCGCCGGGCTTGCGGAGGCCGCCGGCGCCTCTAGGCGCCGCGGGCCGCCCTTGTTTTGTCACCCTGGCCGATGGCGCGGCGCCCCGCCCTCAGGCATGCCGCGGGGTAGCCTGGCACGTCACCAGCTCGCGCCCGCGGCGACGCCGGCGGGATGGCCCGGCGCTGCTGCCACCCGTCACGCCGACCGCGGGGCAACCAGTCGTTACAGGCAGCGAGCCCCAGGGTCCCCACCTGCCGCACCGTCTCCGGCGCTGCCCAGTGCGACCAGGTGTCGATTTCGGCGTCGTCCATGGCGTTCGTTGCCGGTCTATTGCGTTGTTTGCCGGCCGGCGCGGAAGATTGGGCCTGCGGACTGCAACCGATGCACCGACCAGCTCGTCGGATGGGCCGGAAACAGCCTGTTCCCAGGGGGGCAAAAGGGGGCGCTCGCCGCGATGCGGCGCAGTTCCGCACGACATGTGCTTATCTGTGCCGAGCCGAGGAATCCCGGCGCCTGACCGATCGTTGCGGTATGCCGCGCAGTCTGTCCGGCCGCCGGCGGAAAGCCGTGTGCCGGACTGCGTCGTTGCTCGAAACCGCCCCCGGCGCGGCGATTTCCGCCAAAACATGGGGTTATATGGGCGGCGCGGTGATCCGGCGCACCTGGCGGGCGTGCCAGCCAGCGGTCACCACCGGCCGGTGGCCGGGTTGCGCGGGAGCCACGCGCCTTGCATTTTGTGCTTGATAAGTGTAGTTATCAGGCAGTATAATCTGGCACGAAATCAGGCCACGGAGACGTAACAGAATGCCCCGCCCACGCACCCAAGCCGTCACCGTCCGGCCGACCGTCGAAGCCGCCATCGCGGCAAAGCTGCGGCGCTACGCGAAAGACGCGCGCGGCGCGAAAGCGGACAACACCGTCCGCGCGCTGCGCGCCGACGTGGCGATCTTCACCGGCTGGTGCGCCGACGAGGCCCGCCAGGCGCTGCCCGCCACGGCCGATACCGTCGCCGCGTTCATCGACGCCACGGCCGCCAGCAAGGCCCCGGCGACCGTGCGGCGCTATGTTTCCAGCGTCGCCACCTTCCACCGCGCCGCCGGCGTGGCGAACCCGTGCGAGACCCAGACCGTCAAGCTGGCGTTGAAGCGCATGCACCGCGAGCGGGGCCTCGCCCAAAACCAGGCCGCGCCGCTGAACGACGTGCTGGTGGCCCGCATGCTGGCCGCCGCCGGCAGCACCCTGCGCGATCTGCGCAACAAGGCGCTGCTGACCGTCGCCTACACCACCCTGTGCCGCCGGTCCGAGCTGGTGGCGCTGCACCGCGCCGACCTGGAAACCGAGTCGGACGGCTTCGGCACCGTGACCATCCGGCGCAGCAAGACCGACCAGGAAGGCGCCGGCGAGGTCGCACCGATCACCCCGGACGCCATGCGCCACGTGAAGCGATGGACCGACGCGGCAGGCATCGACGCCGGCCCGCTGTTCCGCGGTGTGTTGAAGGGCGGCCGGGTGGCCGGCGCGCTCGATGCGGGCGACGTGGCACGCATCTTCAAGGCGATGGCCGGCAAGGCCGGGCTGACGGCCGAAGAAGCCGCGCGGATCAGCGGGCATTCAACGCGCATCGGGGCGTCGCAGGACATGGTCCGCTACGGTGCCGAGTTGCCCGCGATCATGCAGGCTGGCCGGTGGGCAACGCCGGTGATGGTGGCGCGCTACACACGCCGCCTCAGCGCCCGCCGCAGCGCCGCGGTGCAGATCGCCGATCGGCGGGCGCAGTTTTGATCGAGCCGCTGGCATCGAAGACGGCCTCTTGTTCCGAGGGCGCATTGAAAGGCGGCCGGATCCACGACGCGCTGGATACCGGCGAGGTTGGCCCCGTGTTCAAGGCGATGGCGCGCGTGGCCAGTCTGTCCGCGAGCGACGCGGCGCGGATCAGCAGACACTCGGCCCGCGTTGGTGCCGACCAGGACATCCGTGAACCGGGCGCCGATCCCGTTGGCCATTGCGGCGCGGCGAATCTTCATGCTAGCAGACCCAAGTGGGTAAGTGACCCACTTGGGCGACGGACGTGGAGTTCATACAACATAGCCATGTGCTGAGTCTGACTGGTCTCACGTCGCATCAACTGCGAGAGTGGACAGTGCGCCGCCGTTTCGTTCTCCCTGACCGTGAACCGACCGGACCAGGGTCGCGCGCAAGCTTCTCCTGGCGTTCCGTCCTCAGGCTGAGACTGCTGTCTGAACTCCATCACAGATTCGGTGTCGCCCTTGAGGAGGGTCGCAAGGTCACCGATAGTCTTCGTGAAGAAATCGAACGACAGAGCTTCCTTGCATTGTGGGGGAAGGTGGTTCTTGCTCGCGAGGGGCTCTCTGCGGAAATTATTGATGCACCACCCAAGAGCTTACCATTTATTTTGATACCGCTTGATCCTCATCTCCAGCGCATTTCGGAAGGTTTTCGTGAACTTCCGCATCGACCGCAGCAGCTCTCGTTCTTGACCGTCCTCGCTTCGGGAACAGCGGCATGAGCGATGTCGATCCGTTGGACCGATGGGGCGATCAGCTTGGCCTGGTAGCAGTTCCGCTATTTGGACCTGACAATCCGGTGTCTAGAAATCATGGGGTGTTGCTCGACGGCGGATTGGGCAGCTTCGCATTAAGCATCGAACCCGACTCCTCCGGCAAAATTGACCGCAGTTGGATCTGGTCATCTGACCTGCCACATCATGTCGTTCTGTCCGGCCAACATGCGTTCGTTGATCGCTGGGATGGTCAAAGGCCTCTTCGACTTCCTATTCGAGAAATTGAGGCTCGGATAGACGATTTCTATCGCTTCCTGCTTCTTGACCGAGTCCAAAGTAGGCAAACCGTCGTTGAACACTCAATAATGATGTTTCGACGAATACGAGGCATGCTCGACGTTGCCTCGCTGCCGCCGCGGTCGGCCGTTGAGCTTTTTCTACTCCAACTTGCAGCAATGAATGCGGGCGACGAATTAACTGCGGAAAGGCTAACGCATCCTGACTCGATTCTGCCCACGATTTCTCCTAGTGGCGCCGAGGTTGCGCGGGATTTGCGTGATGGACTGGTCTCGGTTGCAAAGGAATTCGCCGCTGGACAGCCAGTCGGCTTGAGGCTGCTGCCCGATTTGGCAATTCGACATGCGGGTGGTGCTATTTTTCAGGAAGCTCATTATGAGTTAGCCCGTAGTGGCGAAGCGGATCTCTTCGCAGGTGCGGCGCCTGCGACCCTCATCACGCTGACTCGTGGTGGCGTTCACTTCACTCCACCAGCGCTTGCTAGAATCCTAGCCGAGGAGACTCTGCGGTTGTCGCCAGCCTCGACCGGCCAGTCTCTAACGGTCTTCGACGCGGCATGCGGATCCGGCGCCTTCTTGTATGAATCTATAAGGACCCTTGGTCGAGTCGGATTCAAAGGCTCAATCCGGTTGATTGGTCGAGACATCTCGGAATACGCCGTGACGATGGCACGCTTTGTCCTTGACCGGGCAGAGTCCGATTGGCCAGAACTACGCATTGATGTTGACGTCGCACAAGGCAATTCCTTGCACGATGACGCGCCATGGCGCGATGCGGACGTCGTGCTGATGAACCCGCCTTTCATTCGTTGGCGCGAGATGACACCGGAGCAGCAAGATGACGTGCAACGAATCCTGGGTACATCCATTCGCGGCCAACCAGACTATTCCACGGCTTTCATTGAGAAAGCTGTCACACTCGTTCGTCCAGGCACAGCTATCGGGTCCCTTCTCCCCGCAAGTTTGTTGAGCAATGAAAGTGCTGCGGCTTGGCGAAATTCACTATCAGAACGAACAGCAATCCCTCTGATCTGCGCTTTCGGTGACTACGGTCTGTTTCGTCACGCGTTAGTTCAGGTCGGCGCATTAGTGATGCAGGTGAGCAACACACCGCCGCCACCAGGACAGCAGCGTCATCTGCGTGAGATATGGACGGCGGAGACACCAGACGCAACAGGAAATGCAATCCGAGCCCTCCGCCAACTCGGCGCGCGCTGGCAAACTACTGGGGACTCTGACTGGTCTATAAACGCACGCGAGGTCACAGCGATGAGGGGGCCTTCGGACTGGCGCCCTCGCCCGGGAAAAATTCGTGCAGTGCTTGATCGACTAGCCACAAGTCCGCGAGTGCAGGATGTCTTCGCGGTAAGCGAAGGAATACGGGCTGGATCGCGCGAGACCTTCACGCTAACGAAATCTGAGGTATTGGCCCTTCCGGAAGAGGAGCGCCGATATTTTAGACCTGTCGCTGAGGGGCGGAATATACGGGATGGAGAGATCCGGGAGGGGCTCTTTTTGTTTTTCCCAAAAGGTCCTGATCTCCCACCCATCGAAAGTGAGCGTGACCTTCGCCGAGAGCTTCCGACTTATTATCGCGAACGTCTCCGGCCAAGTCAGCCAGCGCTTTCAAGCAGAGCTGCTGTAGTGCGCAGAACCCCTGCTGGAGGCACGGCCAAATGGTGGGAATTGAACTGGGACCGCCCATGGCAAGCGCAGACAGTCCAAAAGATTGTATCCGCTTATTATGGGCAGCGCGGCAGTTTCGCCTTCGACGAAACCGGAGAACATGTCGTGTTACAGGGGCATGCATGGCGCCCCAAATCCGTTGCCGCAGCAGGTGTCGATAATAAGAGGCCACAGTCGGCAGCGGAATGGTCTCCGACTCTTTACCGTGCGTATGTCGCGGTCCTAAATTCACGTCCCATCGAAGCTTTGCTGGAAGAGTTCTGTCCCAGAGTGGCTGGCGGACAATTTGATCTTAGCAAACGTTTCGTCGAACGGATACCATTTCTCGATCTGCCGAAATTTCTCCGGAGTGATCCAACAGGAGGTCACCTTGTGCAACAGATCGCCAGCCTGCAGCCTCATCAATTCGTGATCAGCGAGGCCGCCGCTGAGATCGACAATCTCGTGGCCCAGCTGTTTCAAGTTCCGCTGATCATCTGGCCTATACGTAAATAATGGCTCAGGATCCTCGTCTCCGCTGTACCGAAGGCCAAATCGGCAGTGGTAGGGATGCTCTTCGTCGATTGATTGAGATCCTTCCGGGCGCGACGAATGCTCACTCATTCGAAAGGCGTCGCATAGAACCAGGTTTAGAACTTCGATTGCGTTTCGAGAACAACCGCGGCCAAGTCCCTGTCACCGACCGGGAGATAGGAGGCGAAACCACCTTAGCACCATTGTTCTGCCGCGTATTGGAAGAGGAATCCTATTGGATAAGTCTTTCAATAAGATGGGATATCGATAACGATGGGTTCAAACCCTATGTCTTCCGGACGGCCGGCGTAACCTTGTTTCAAGGGTTGTTCTCTCAGCGGTCCAAAATGCAGATTTTGAGGGCAGAGTGGGCGGGTCTTAGAAAAACCGGGGACGGAAATTATGTTTATGAAGCAGAGGGGGCCGGTCATCCACATTGGCAGGTTGACGCCCTCCGCGCATTAAGAGACCGGATGCGCGCAAGACGCGAGCAGGATGAGGCGCGCCGCGCTCTTTTTGAAGGCCATGGCAACGTCCAGGAGGTAAGCGGCTTGGATGAATTACTTGCTGCCACAATACCTTCTGTCGATGAGACGGAGGAGCCCGATATATCATGGAGCTCGGTGCACCTCGCTCTCAATGCCCCATGGCACGACCGACCATGGAAAAACGTACCCATGAAAATCATCCCGCATGCGCACAATCCGTCCGGCTTCAACCAGATCGTGGACTGGGCTGCATGGACCGTGAGCTATGTGCAACAAGAGATTGGCCGGGCGGTAGGACTTGATCGCCGGTGACCTGATGCTGCGTCACCAGCTCGGCCGCGTGGCACTGCCGGTGATGACGTGCGCGTGCGTGTGCATGCGTAGTGGCGTGGTCGTTCCGCTTCCGGTAACCGCTCTTCCCGCCGGCCAAATCAGGCCGCGACGGGCGGGCCGGCGGAGCTGGATAGGGCCGTGGATCAGTGCCGCCGCGCGTCCATCCCGTCACATTCGTCAGAGGACGGCGCAGGCGTATAGCGGTCATGACCCTGGGTCGTGGCGTCGCGTAGCAGCGATCTGAGCTCGTGGACAGCACTCTCCCGTGCCCGGCCGATCTCTCGCAGGGCAGCTTGCACCTCTTCCGGGGAAGTGCCGAGCAGGTCTGCCTCCAAGGCGTCCAGCAGGGCGTCCAGCGCGGTGGTGGCACTCCAACACGGGCTCATGGCCACGTCCTCGCCAAGCCGTGGCGCAGCAGGGCCCGTCGCATCCGCCGGCGCGTGGTGTCGTACTCGATCGCGGTCAAGCCGTAGTGGCGCTGGATCTCCTCCGCCCCCAAGCCATTTGTCAGGCCGGCGATCACCTTCAGCGCTGCCGTGTCGGACACGAACAACCGGTCCACAGCGGCCAGCGCTTCCATAGCCGCATAAACCCGCTCGGGATCCATCTCGGTCCCCGTACCGGCCAATGTCGCTGTCGTTGTGTCGTCCGGCTGCGGCAATGCGCCTGCGCGCCGGCGCCGACGCCATTGCTCGTCGCACAGGCTGCGCATGATGCCGGCCAGAAACGCGAGCAGGGGCACACCCGGCGGCCAGTGTCGTGTCCCTTCGAGGGCGCGCAGGACGGCTTCGTGCAGGAGGTCGGACCAGGCCACGCCACCCGGCAGGCCACGAGCGCGGAGCCGGGCGAGTGCACGCAGTCGCAGCAGATCGTCGTCGGACAGCGCTTCCAACGCCGCACCGACATCTCTTGGCGGAGGCGCGACCGCGCCTGCGACCCGTTCCTTCCAACGCTGCACGGGCTGCGTCATTGCCGTCCTATGCGCTTACCGGAGGACAACGCGGACAGCGGAGCGAATTTTTTTTCGGCTGTCCGCATCCCTCGCGGCGGGGCGCATGACTCGGCACAAATCTGGCGGATCGCCAGGTTGGAGGGACCTGATGCCAATACCGTCCGAGAACGACACCTCGACCCACATCGCCCAGTTCATCGCCATGCTGGACGACGCCTTTCGACGCTACGGCGTGCCGGAGGGTCTGCCGCCGCGGCTGAGGGATGCCGTGAGGGCGACGCCGCGGCACGCCTTCGTACACCGCTTTCGCACCGGCGATGGTCCCTTGCAGGACCTCGACGCCGAGCCGGACCGGACCCTTCCGGTCGTCTATAGCGACCAGGTCATGCGCCACGTCGACGCTGCGGGCGAGCTGCTGCCCTCGTCCAACTCGCAGCCGAGCTACGTGCTGTGGCTGCTGCACTTGCTCGGCCTGGAATCTGGGCAGGCGGTGCTGGAGATCGGCTCCGGTTCCGGCTGGCTCGCCGCGATCATGGGGCGGCTGGTCGGCCCAGCCGGGAAAGTGATCGGAATTGAGCTGATCCCCGACCTGGCGGAGCAGAGTCGGATGGACCTGGAACGCCTCAGTATCGGGAATGTGGAAATCGTCACTGGCGACGGCGTGCGAGGTCACCCCGCCCCCGCGGGCGTCCCCTACGACCGCGCGATCATCACCGCGGCGACGTGGGACCTGCCCGCGGTGCTGTTCGACCAGGTCACGGACGGGGGCCGCATCCTGGTGCCGATCGAGCTGCGCGACGGCAGCGGTTGCGAGGTGACGGTGCTCCGCCGGCAAGGTGCAGTGTTGGTTGCAGAGCATACGGTGCCGGGTTGGTTCGTGCCGTTGCTTGGCGCCGGCCAGGGTCGTGGCGAAGCTTATCGCCCACTCGAAAGTCTACCGTTCTGGAGCGAGGTGTGCGGGGAGCCGAGCACGCGCCGCAGCTTGCTGCTCGGCGCGCTACCGGGCGGTGGCCCGTCGCCTGTTGCCACACAGTTCCGGGCCTTCCTGGGTCGGACCGAGTCAGGCATGGCGCTGTTCGCACCACGGGCGGATGCCGAATGGAGACCCTGGCTGCCGGTAGCGCCATCTCGCCGGCCTACACCCCCGTTTGGCCTGGTAGACGAAAGCGACCGATCCGTGGCGCTGTGGGATGCGGGCGAGCTGGTCGGCTACGGCGGCCCCGCGGCGGCCGTCCGCTTGGCGCGCGCTTACGCCCACTGGGCGGCGTTCGGCCTGCCCGGAATGGGCGCGTTCGGGTTGGAGATCCACCGTGTGGATGCCGCGCCGGCCAGCGGCGACCAGCGCTGGATAGAGCCGCGGGGTGCCACCGCACTTGCCTGGCGGCTCAAGCTTGGTGCGGCGAGTTGGCAGGATTTGCTCGGCAGCGGCGACCACCGTCCCGATCCGTGCCGCGAAGCGTGCGATCCTGCCCGTTCTATGTCGTAATCCCGGCAGGTGCCGAGGCCGCCCACAGCGGCGTGATCGCAGGCGGGAACGCCACCTATCAGAAGTGCAGCGCGCCTACGCTGCCGACACCCGCAGCCGATCCCGCACGGCCTGGGCGATGAATCCCGAGCGTGACATGCCCTCCGCCGTCGCCGCAGCGTCCAGGCGCGCCAGCAGCCCTTCGTCCAGGGTGATGTTGGTGCGAACGGACCGGCCGGGCATCTCCACCGGCACCAGGACGTGAGCCGCGATCTTTCCCGGCGCGGCCTGTAGCCAGTCGGGCAGCGGTGCGTCGGGGGACGACGGCGGTGGAATATCCTCGCCGGCGTCCAGGGTGACATCGACGTGCCCGGCCAGCGCTTCAGCCGCGTTCGTCGCCGCTTCCTGCACGGTGTCACCGGAACTGGTGCAGCCGGGCAAATCCGGAAACACAACCCCATACCCCGCGTCAGGGCCGTCGCCTTCGTCCTGCACAATCAGCGCCGGGTAGTAGCGAAGCACCATGGAATCAGTCCTTCCGAAGTTTCAGGCCGGCCTGGCGCTCGATCGACGCGATATCCTGCCGCTTGAGGTCACTGCCACCATGCACCGCAACGGTGACGGTCCCCGGCTTCGTCGGATGGCGGAAATGCCGGTGCGATCCCTTCGACCGCGCCTCGCGCCATCCATCCGCTTCCAGAGCCCGGATTACGTCGCGCGCCTTCATGCGCACTGAATACACACGAAGCCCCACAGGCTCAAGCGGAGCACGCAATTCCGAGAAGCCACATTATCGGAACCGACCGGGCCACCCTTTGGGTGCAATTGTCTTTACCGGATCTTCCACTGACGGAACGCATACCGGCAGCGACCGGGTGCGTCACGGCCGGCATACCGACATGCGAGGCGAGGCGCTTCGATGGCGCAGCGCGCTCGCCGTCCAGGCTCCATGACGACGCCATCGCGGCTTCATCGTGGCGCCGTCACTGTCGTCCATATGGACCAATGCACTCTTGGTGCTTGCCGCGTGCTTCCCTGCGCAATCACCGCGCCGTGATCGGTGCCGTCAGCAGCACGCGTGCATTGGTCCATGTAGCCCACGCTGCTCTGTCGCTGCTGTGGCGTTCCTCTGGCGTTGCCATGGCGCTGGTGTAGCGGTCTGGCCGCCTCCGGGCGACAGGGCGACCCACGGGCCCCGATGTGCGTCGAGCCGTAGGCGAGTAAGCCCGCATTGTTGGCCTACAATGCACATCTTGCCATGAAACCCGCGGGTAAACTCGTCCGATCTCGGGCGATCTCGTCCCAGGCGCAACCCAGCGGACAAGATCGGACGTGTTGCGACGAGATCGCCCGGTGCGTGCATGTCCCGCCCCGCCGGTCCTGCCACTCATGCGCGACGCTGACCGGACGGTTCGGGCACCCAAACGTGACGCCGCGCGGGCCTCGGGATAGGCCGCGGTGGCGGCTGCCAGGGCCTCCAGGACAGGCACGGGGTGGTCGCGCAGAGCCTTCCAGAACACCTCATCCAGGACGACCCGGTCCTCCCACAGGCTGCCCTGGCTGTCCTCCGGCACCTTGAACCGCAGCCCGGAGGTGACGATGGCACCGCGCGCCCAGCCTTCGTGGGTGTCGTCGTCCCAGGACCAGTGACCGCGAAGCTGCGCGTTTTGGCCACCGAGCAACAGCCTCGTTTCCGCACCTTCGGGCTGCCACGCTGCGGATTCAGGCGGGGATTGAACCCACCTTTGACATTTCGCCGGTCCGTGCTTGCCACGGGGCATCGGGGAAGGCTTGCATTTCCGGAAGCCGGAGCGCCGACTCTTGACAAAAGCGCATTTTGTCAAAAGGCGGACCCGCTGCCTCACTTCCCGGAGGTCGAAATCGAGGTGCAGGTTCCTGATGGCCAAAACCCACAGCTTCGCGGTCACTGGGCCAGCAAGGCGGAGTTGACCGACCGGATCTGCCGCTATATCGAGATGTGCAACGCCGCGCCGGTGCCCCGCGCTGGCGCTACGGCATCATTCCCCAGCCCCAGGCACTGGCGGCATGATTCGAGTCGCCAATTCGCGACCACAGTACTAGTTGACGTGGCGCCATTGCATTGCGAGAACACAATTGCATTGCGAGAACACGCCAGATCGACAGTCTCGGCGGGCGGCATGATCCGATCGTAAGACGCATCAGGCCGGCTGCTTGACGAGAGTCGTCCCACGATGCCACCTATCATTGTCAGATCGGAGAGCGGCATGGCAGTTACCAGGGATGAAGTGGCGGCAGGGTACGAACTGATCATCGGCAAGGCACCAACACAGGACCAGATCAACACCTACGTCAATGATTGCCAAACATTGACAGAGCTGCGCGCGCATATTTTTCAATCCCCGGAATTCCATGCGCGCGTACTCGGCAGCGTGATCCCAATGTGCAAGCCCCTGGATTGGCCGCCCTTGCGGATCGACGTTGACGTCGACCCGGATCTGTTGCGGCAGATGATCGACCGTGTGGAACGCACCTTCCGCTTCCTGGGCGAGACCGAGCCGCACTGGAGCGTGCTGTCGGCCGAGCGTTATCGCGCCGCAAATATCGACAAGACAGAGGATGAATTCTTCGCCTCTGGCAGTTACGATGTCGATCGGCTCCGCCAGGTCGCAGACCGGTGCGGCATCAAGCTGAGCGACTTCCAAAGTTGCTTTGAGCTAGGCTGCGGCGTGGGACGCACCACACGATGGCTCGCCGATGCGTTCGACATCGTGATCGGCGCTGACATATCGCCGTCGCACCTGGAACTCGCGCGCCAAGCCATGCGACGATTTGGCAAGCCGAATGTGTTACTGCTGCATGTGGACTCCATTGCAGCGCTCGAGGCGGTGCCTCGGTTCGATGTCTTCCTGTCGGTCATCGTCTTGCAGCACAACCCTCCTCCTCTGATAGCCCATCTGCTGAAGACCGTGCTCGGGAAACTGAATCCGGGTGGCGTGGCCTACTTCCAGGTACCGACCTATCATTTCGGCTACACCTTTGACGCTGAGGCGTATGTGGCCAGTGAATTGAAGCTTGGTTCGGCGGAAATGCACGTGTTGCCTCAACATGTCATCCTGGATATCGCCAGCCGTGCCGGATGCGTCCCATTGGAGGTGCGGGAGGATACGTCAGGCGCCTATGGGATGATTTCGCAACGCTTCTTCTTGCGTAAGGCGATATGACCCCGCGTCCGACGGTCGAACTGGGACCTGCATGAGCCTGTTGCGATCTTCCCGCGCTTCGCCCCACGCGTCACGGGGTCACCACACGATCCGTTCAAAATTGCACGCTAGCCGCTGATCTTGGGTGCAGACCAAGCCACGCGTGCAACGGGCGTTCGCCGGCCGCCGCTAGTTTGCACCGACCCAGCGGCGCGTACCGCCTATCAGCAATCTTGCTTCGCCCCGTTGCACAGCACCACGGCGCGAAGGCGGGTGTGGGGTTAAGCGCGGGCGAGCCTTGGGCCGAAGACGCGCGTAACAGGTGGCCGGGATGAGTGCAGGGTGATCCCTGCATCCCCCACGTCCACCCTGGCCTCTGGGTATGCGGCAACCGCGGCGCCAAGCGCTTCGATGAACCGGGGCCGGAAGTGCCGTAGCTCCCGGAACCCGGTCCCGAACTGGGCGTGGATCGCCGGCCACGAAACCGGCGTTGCCTTGGCCAGCGTGTGCAGCCGCCACGCCAGCCACACATAGATATCCAGGCTCATTGAGCGGTCTCGCAGCTCGCGGATCGCTGCCTCCTGGAGCGGCACGGGATGATCCCGAAGCGCCATCCAGAACATCTCATCCAGGACAACGCGCTCCTCCCACAAGCTGCCCTGCGAATCTTCATGGACGTGGAACCGTAGGCCCGAGTTGACAATCCGGCCGGCTGTCCAGCCCTCTGCGTCCCGGGCATCGTCTTCCCAGAAGAACTTTAACGAGCATGCGGAAATCCGACCTGCTTGTTCGCGCAGGGCATGGGCCGTCTCACCGCCGACCGACAACCCCATGCGCTCCATCCAGTCCCGCATGGACCGGCCGAGCTCGACCTCCCGGCAGCCGGACCGTACGGCCTGCGTTTGCAAATAGAGCAAGATCATTCGAGCGCGGGCGCCATACGGGACGCCGTAGGCCACCACCTTCCCCCGAGATTTCATCCGACCAGGCTCGACCCACAGCGTGACCCGGTGGCCCTTCTTTTCCCATGTCTGGTCATCGGGAAGTCGCTTGTGCGGCAGGCTGGTGAGGCAGAACCCGGTGTAGCTGATTCCGATGCGCTGGCTTTCGTCAGCCATCACTTCGGCTGCAATGTCGACCAAGGGCCGCTGCCGCTCCGGCACCATCTCCCGAGCACGTTCCCGGCCGTGAAGGAGCACCAGTTGATGCAGTCCGAGGCCCGCGTCGCTGCGATCCACCGCTTCCTCGTTAAGCAACTGTTTGCCCACCGTGCCGGATGAAAAACGTCGCTGTCAACTGTGGGGTTAAGCGCGGAAGCTATTAGGAAGGTAGTTGACTCTAACTAGTAGTAGAGCGCGCTTCTCCCCACGGGATAACCGCGAGTCGCGCCGCTTAACCCCACAAAAGCCGCGCTTCTCCCCACGGGACGACTCGGTGAGGCTGTGCATTACGCTTTCCGTGGCGGAGCGACGCGCTTCTCCCCACAGGATAACTCGGCGCCCGAGTCGCGAGGCGCGCAGGTGCCGCGGCGGGCCCGCCTGGTCATCGACACCTCTTCCCCCGCTTCCGTCCCGCCAGCCCCTCGGCGTCTACCCTCGCCGACGCCAGAGCGCCACGCACATCGGCCCGGACGCGCCCCGCGTAGCCGAGCCGGCCCCACCCTCGGACGACAGCCCAGCCGTTTCCCCGCTGCGCCCTGTCGCGTGAACGATCTAGGGCCACAAGTTTGCTACCCCTCCCTGGCATCCCTGCGTCGCTCGCCTTCCCTTCCGAGAAGGCATCTTATCGGAAGGAAGCTGCATTACACCGCTGTGGCCTTATAGCGCTATAATGCTATAATGCTATAATGCTATAATGCTATCGCATTGTAGCGCTGTAGCTTTATGGCTTCACCTCGTGCAGCGCCAGCACGTGCGCGACGCCTTGCAGCACCAAGTCGTTGACCTTCGTCCGCTCCCTGGCCGCAATGATCTTGAGCCTTTCCAGGTCCGCCGGCGGGATGTGCAGGGACGTGACCACCTTGGCCTTCGCGGGTGCCGCCGGCGCTTCCGGTGTGGGAGGTGGCGCAGGAGGCGCCTTGCTGGCGAGCGCAGCAGTCAGGCTCGGCTTTTTCATCGGTTCAGCTCCTTTTCCAACGCGCGCCACAGCGCACGCATCTCGTTTGCCGCCTTGCCGTCCGGCTCGGCCTCATTTGCCGTCAGGCCGCCCACCAGGGCGTGCGCGAAGGCGGCCCGGTTGGTCAGCACCGCCGCGGCGACGGGCACGCCAAACGCCGCCAGAGCGCGGCGTGCATCGGCCGAGCTGGACGCCTCGCCGGGTCCGCGGGCCGGTGGGCAGGCATTCAGGACGACCACGGCGCGGCGTGGCGCTCCCTTCACGATGTCTAGCGTCGCCAGGATCGCCCGCAGATCGAGGATCGCCGGCCGCGTTGGCACCACCAGCAGATCGGCCAGCGTGGCGACATGCACCGCGTCGGCTTCCACCGATGGCCGTGTGTCGATCACCACCAGGTCGACCCCATCCGCGCGCGCTGCATCGAGCACTCCGGCCAGGGCAGCGGGGTCCGTTTCCACCAGTTGCGGGGTTTCCGCCTCACGCGCGCGCCACCAGGCCGCCGCGGACCGCTGCGGATCGAGGTCGATCAGCAGTGTGCGCCGGCCGCCTTGCTGCGCCAGCACCGCCAGATGCACGGCGATCGTCGTCTTGCCGCTGCCGCCCTTCCGGCTGAGCAGCCCAATGATGTGCATGCGCGTCCCCGATCTGGCGTCCGCGCCATTATACTATAGCGCTGTGGTGCTACAATATTTTAGCTTGGCGACGCTGCAATGCTATTGCGCTGTAATGCTATGGCGCTATAGTGCTCTGATAACGAGACTTCCCGTCACTGGGGTTCCGCCATGTCCACCGCCCTCGCCATCATCGAAGCGCCGAGCCTCCCCGCCACCGTCGTCGCGGCCGAGATGGAGGCAGCGCGCGACTTCGCGCTGAACGAAAAGGCCGAATCGACGTGCCGCGCCTACCGGGGCGACTTCGCCGCGTTCACCGCCTGGTGCCGCGCCCGCGGGCTGGTGCCACTGCCGGCGTCCATCGATACCGTCGCGGCCTTCCTCGCCGCGCAGGCCACCGCCGGCGCCAAGGCGTCCAGCATCGGCCGCCGCTGCGCCTCGATCCGCTACGCGCACCGCCTTGCCGGTCACGAGCCGCCGACCAACGCCGAGTCGATCAAGGCGGTGATGCGCGGGATCCGCCGCACGATCGGCACCGCCAAGGAGCGGAAGGCGCCGGCGACCGCGGACCGCATCGCCGCCATGCTGGCCGGCATCCCGACTGATACCCTGACCGGCCTCCGGGACCGTGCGCTGCTGTTGCTCGGGTTTGCCGGGGCGTTCCGCCGGTCCGAGCTGGTCGGGCTGCAGGTTGCGGACCTGACCGACGCCGAGGGCGGTATCCGCGTCCTGATCCGGCACAGCAAGACCGACCAGGAAGGCCAGGGGCAGGAGATCGCCATACCGCATGGCCATACCCTGCGGCCCGTGGCGGCCGTCAGGGCGTGGCTGGCGGCGGCCGGCATCACCGAGGGGCCGATCTTCCGCCCGGTGCTCAAGGGCAGCCGTATCCAGCCCGAGGGGCTGTCGGACCGCAGCGTGGCCGACATCGTGAAGAAGCACGCCGCGCGGGCCGGTCTCGATCCGGCCGAGTATGCCGGGCACAGCCTGCGCGCTGGCTACCTCACCAGCGCGGCCGAAGCCGGGGCGAACGTGCTAAAGATGACGGAGGTCTCTCGCCACAAGTCGATCGACACCCTGCGCGGCTACGTGCGCAGATCCGATCTGTTCCGGGACCACTCCGGCGCCAGCTTCCTGTGAGCCTCTGCCCTTGCTGTAAACTGGCTTCCTGCTGGTGATGACGGTCAGGCAGATGCTCCGACCGTCGAGCCCGCCCCGCGAGCCTCCGTTCTTCCCACGGCTCAAACTGGAGCGCTCGCCTTCCTTCCTGCGACCAGGCCGCTGCGCTGTCGCCGGGGACGCTTCGACCGTCGGACCGCTCCGCCCGATTGGGGTGGAAGGCCCATCTGCGTAAAAGTGCACGGTAGCGTATTGCACGCAATGTCGAGGGTCGGGTTAGGAGCGGCCTAGCGGCAGGGTTCCGAGCAGGGCCTGGAGGCCGAGTTCGAGATCGCTCATGGCCGTGATGCGGTCGATGGTGTCTTTGCGGAGCTCGGTGGCCAGGGTGAGGACTTCGGTGGTGACCTGGCGCAAGTTGCGGTTCTTCTCTTCCAGGCGGTCCAGTTCCTCGCGCCGTGCGGCGGACGGACCTTGGTCCTGCCACCGCCGGAGCTGCTCCGCATAGATATCGAGGAACTGCAGTTGCTCGCGATGGACTCGTTCCACCCGGTCGATGGCGGCGTCGTCCAGGACATGCGGCTGGGCACGTGCTTTGGTCGGCGTCTGGAGGTGGTCGGAGGTGTCGCTCAGTGCGCCGTCGATCATGGAGAGCATCAGGATCTCTGGGGTGTCCGGCGACGGGCGGGCCGAGAGGCGGTAATCTGGCCGGATGAAGCGACGGCCGAAGCCCCCCGTTCCGGACGTGACCCCGTCGGAGCCTGCCGCGGACGCCAACGCGGTCCTGCAAGTCAAAGTCTGGCTGGTCGGCATCAGTCCCATGGTGTGGCGGCGCGTTCTGGTGCCGACGACGTTCACGCTTCGCGAACTTCATGGCGTGATCCAGGTGGCGATGGGGTGGGAAGGCATCCACCTCTATGATTTTCAGCTGCGCGCTGCGCGCTACGGCTCGTGGGAAGTGGCGGCTTCATCGCCGGATGTGACACTTGCGACGCTGCGATTCCGCAAAGGCGCCAGGTTCATCTACGAGTACGACCTGAATATCCCCTGGCGCCATGAGGTCCGCATCGAGGATCGGCTGGTGCCAGAGCCTCGGAAAACATATCCCGTCTGCACCGGGGGCGACGGCGCCTGCCCGCCTGAGGATTGCGGCGGTCCAGCGAGCTTCATGGACCGCCGCAACGACAGGTTTTCGTTCGATGCGCTTGAGGACCTGGACACCATGGTCGAAGTTCTCCAGCAAGTCGCGCAGAAGGACGGGTCGGAGGTGCTCGCGCTCGACCAAGAGACGCGCTGGCGGCTGGAGGATGCCGTCGAGCGGGCCAAGGCTCGGGAGCAATCCCAGGGTCGACCGTTTTCGCGGCGGGAAGTCAACGCCAGTCTTCGCGATGGCGAGCACCACAACCTCATGCACCAGCAGTGGTAAGGCGCTCCGCCCGCCGCTGTGCGAGGACGATTTGGCCGACCCGCTGGCGCGTCAGCACATGTGGCGTTGGCCCCGAACCTTCCTGACGACTGGCGAACAGCGGCCCAGCCCGCCGCGCGCCAATGTGCAGCCGAAGCAGCTGCGCCAGGTCACGCCGGATCGGCACCTCCCGGCGCTTTCCTCCCTTGCCCTGGCGGATGATGATCACGCGCTCGACGAGGCCAACATCCTCGACCTGAAGCTGCACCAACTCGGAGGCCCTGGCACCGGTCTCCAGCAACGTCTGCAGCATCAGCCCGGTGCGGCCGTTCTGAGCATAAGCCTGGTCGAGGAAGCGAAGTTCTTCTTCGACGGTCATCCGCTCGACGCCGCCGCGATGCTCCGGAGCGGCCCGCAGCCCGGCGCGTTCTCTGGCAGCTTTGAAGACGGCCTTGCTCTGCGCGTAGTCCACACCCTCACGCACGAGGATGGCAGCGACAGCGGCGGCGGTGCGTTTGACAGAGACCATGACCCAGTTTGCTTCATGCCACTCGAAGTGCAAGCCAGTGGCCTTGGACGGCTCGTATCGGCCAAAGTAGCTGGGGGCCAGCGTGCCGGACCGGCCTTGAGCTTTCCACTCCGGTGCTTGTGGAAAGCTCGTTTGCCGGCGATCCCGCAGCGGAGATGCACCATGCGTGTCAGGGTCCTGCTCCAGATCACCGGCGATGACGGCGCCGCTGGCGATGCCATGGAGGCCGCGGTATTCGAGAAGCAAACGGAGCGGCCGGAAGATCTCGGCCTGTCGATCGCCGAGGGCAAAGCGCTGATGGCCGCCGTTCAGCAACGGGTCGTCAATGCTCAGGTCACGTCATGGGCGGAGCGGCATCGTTGTTGCGAGGCCTGTGGCGCGCGCCGGCACAGCAAGGGCAGCCACCCCGTCGTCTTCCTCACACTCTATGGCGATGTGCAGATCGCCAGCCCGCGACTGCACCGCTGCCCGTGCCAGAGCACGGCCGGTCCGGCCACGGTGTCGCCACTGCGCAACCTGCTTCCTGACTACGTCGCCCCGGAGCGACTCTACCTGGAGGCGCGATGGGCATCGCTCGTGCCCTACGCCGCCGCGGCTGGACTTCTCGCCGACATCCTGCCGATCACGTCTGGCGCCAATGCCACCACGTTGCGCGAGCACGTCCTGCGTGTGGCCGAGCGCGCCGAGGCCGAACTCACGGAGGAACGGCCCTGCTTCATCGATGGCTGCCCGGCAGACTGGGCCAAGCTGCCCATCCCCGAGGGGCGCATCGTAGTCGGCCTCGATCGCGGCTACGTCCGCAACTGGGAAGACCGGAAGACCAACTTCGAGGTTATCGTCGGCCGCTCGGTGCCAGAGGATCGTGACGCCCGTTACATCGGTCTGGTGCATGGCTACGACAGCAAACCGAAGCGCCGGCTCTTCGACGTGCTCAAGAGCCAGGGTCTGCAGGCAAACCAGGACGTTACCTTTTTGACAGACGGCGGCGAGGAAATCCGTGCGCTGACGGAACTCGTCACCCCAGGGTCGGAGCACGTCCTCGATTGGTTCCATATCACGATGCGTGTGACGGTGCTGGAACAGTATGCGCGCGGCGTCGCTCACCACGATGAGGCCGCAGGTGCTCGCCTACTGGCCGAGCTGGAACGAAGCAAGTGGCTGCTCTGGCACGGCAACCAGCACCGCGCTCAAGAGGCGATCGAGATCCTCGAAGATGACGTGGATGGATTGGAGGTCGACTACCCGAACCTACGCAAATTCGCCAAGTCGGTACACGAATTCGCCGTTTATATCAGGTCGAACACGGGCAGCCTGATCAACTACGGCGAGCGGTTCCGGGCCGGCGAGCGCATCTCCTCGTGTCTGGCGGAATCGACGGTGAACGCCGTTATCAGCAAGCGCTTCGCCAAGCGCCAGCAGATGCAGTGGATGAAACGCGGCGCGCACCTGCTGCTACAGACCCGAACGCACGCGCTCGATGGCACGCTCCGGCCGCTCTTTGAGAAATGGTATCCTGGGCTGGCAAACGATAATTCTGCCAGCCCCGCTCAAGCCGCTGCGGCGTGAATACCCCAGACATCCTGATGCTCTCCCGCGGTTGAGCTGCAACTGGATGGCGTTGCGCAGCGGCTCCTCGTGGTGGTAGCGCAGGATATGGATGGTCTTGATCAGACGCCCAAGCTGGGTCAGTGCGTTGGCCAGACGGTCGGCGGCGGGTGCGTTGGCGAGACGCTGCATGACGACATGGGCCGGCGCCATCCGGGCTTTCAACGACGCGACCAGGCGCACCAACTGATCCCACTGCTCAATGATGATGCTGATGTCGATGGTGCCGCGGAGCAATGGCTGGAGCGGGCCGTAGTCGGCGGTGCGATCGATGCGGCTGAGCACCTGGTCTGGCAGGTCCTTCAGCCGCGGCA
>Ga0209415_10006099_pt1 | contig 21527 bp, 17 predicted proteins | sample PeaSoiSIISIP2007_FD_187696 | JGI IMG/M metagenome (GOLD analysis project Ga0209415, IMG submission 187696) | Peat soil microbial communities from Weissenstadt, Germany - SII-SIP-2007 (SPAdes) (version 2) | ecosystem: Environmental > Terrestrial > Soil > Wetlands > Peat | place: Germany... | reverse complement strand
CCCGACTGCCGCCACTACCGCCAGTGCGAGTCCGACGGCGCCCACCTTCTGAAATAGCTTCATATCATTCTCCGTTGTTGAGTTTTGGCAACCAAGCCTTGTCGTTTTCGTAATGCTCAGAATATCACTCGCAACTTAACCGACGGTGGTCGCTCGAGTCCCGGTCCGCTCGATAGGCAGCTTCCCCTTGGATTCGGCGTACGAGTATAGCCACAATCCCACGGCGATCTGCCACACGGGAAAGGATACAGCGAGCACAGTCTGGTCATGCGGGCTGTACACGATGCCCTTATGCGCGGACGCATCCACCAGTTGTCCGAAGGGAATCGCTGCAATAGCGCCCACTACTGCTCCGCCCGCGCGACACGAGAATGAGCGAAGCCGGGCGCAGCCAAGTCCAGTCGCCAAAGTCACACCCAGCCCTCCCACGAATCCCGCGATCGCCATGTTCACGTAACCGTTCGGCAACCAGGAGAGGTACAGCGCCGTCCAGTGAGCCAAGGCCCAGGCCACGCAGTCCAGTAGGATCACGCTCGCTACCACCAGGGAAATTCGAGCTTTGGGGCGAACCCACAACGCGACCGAAAGAATGGCGAAGGGCAACCCGATCCAAAGTTCGTAGAAGGCATCCGTCGTGAAGGTATGGATGTGGTAATGTGCCTCGGTCCAGGAGTACATCCAATAGGTCAGGTAGCCAGAGCCCAGAAACAGCACGGCAACCAGCAGCATTCTCCAGCGCGACCGCATCACGCTCCTTCCTGCCGAGACTCCGACGGAGGTTGTTCCGGGTGAATTGCTCGGCAAACTGGAGCCAGTATAAACCAATGGAGCGCTTAGCGAGGCCTTACCGCGATGTCGAAGCTGTCTTTGGACTCGACCGCGAGGCTCTTGGCTTCGGGGTCGGCGACCCGATACATTTCGCCGTGCAGCCGATCCTGCTCCAGAGTGAACTTGACGTAGTGGTAGTTGGGGAAAAGCACGCTTCGGTACAAGTCCTCGGGCGTGCGTTCCACAAAGTAGGGCACTGCCCCGCCCCCGCCTGAGACCAGATAAGTAACGCCCTCGTACAGGTTGCGTTCGTAGTTGTGAATGTGCGCCGCGCTGACCAGGAAACTCGCATGCGAACCGAGCGCCGCCGTCGAAAGGTAATCCCGCAGGGCGATCTCATTCGGTCGCGGGTTGTGATCGACTTCAATATGCTTTTGTATGTCGGCTACCGGCGGATGATGGATGCTGACAATCACGAAGTCTACCGACGGGGGCAAACCGGCGATCTGCTTCTCGATCCACCGGGCCTGATCGCTGCCCGGCAAGAACGAGGCGCTGCTATCGACCACCAGGACGTACACCCGCGATCCCAACTGAACCGCATACCATCGCCGGTTGCGCATTTCCGGGAAGGCGTCCCACCAGTTCTCGAGCGCTTGCGCCGGAGGGCCGTGGAATTCGTGATTCCCCAGCGCCGGAAACACACGCAGGTGCGCGTCGCGCCAGGGCTTCGTCTCGGCCTGGAACACCGCGTAATCGTTTAGCACGTCACCGGCGAGCGGCACGTCGCCGTTCAGTACGACCGCTGCAGGATGTTCGGCTGCGATCTGCGTCACCAGCCATTGCCGGACTCTGGGGTTGGTCGCGACGACATTCTTCGGATCGGTAAATCGCTGATCCCCGTATGTGATGAAGGTGAGAGGCCGCGGCAACTCAGCGTCGGAGAATCGAAAGGCCGGCCCGGGTTCACTGAGCAATTGACCGGTCGGCAAAGTCTCCGGAGTAATTCGCCGGGGTGCCTCTTGCGCCTGGGTAATGGATGCCAGCGATGTGGCGGCGACAAGGAGCAGCAGTGGAATGGGAGTTGGCATTTGAATTCTGGGTGGCGATCGATGGAATGTTGGCAAGATTATCCCAAAGAACGGTTAACGTGAGATGACAACCGGTGCAGGTCTCCATGACGCATGGTTAGATGATAGGGTTGGCGAGACGGGACTCGCCGTTTTCAGGAGGAATTGAACACATGAGATTCACAGCCGTTTCGATTTTCGCTTGGATCTTCTTGGCCGCCTCCGCGGGCGTGGCACAAGACGGTTCCAACGACGGACTCGGAAACAATCTGAGCAATCTGTACCGCCTTTCGAACGCCAAGACATTCTCGATCAGCCCGGAAAACCTGAGCGGCGAAAAAGGAAAAGGGGGAATGGCGGTGGAGGGGACCGCTTCGAAAGCCGCGCGCGACCTGGGACCAGGCTGGAAGGTCAATCCGTTCGTGGTGATTCAGCCTGGACAAACCTTTACACTCGCGGAGATCACGGGTTCGGGGGCCGTCCAGCATATCTGGATGACGCCCACCGGCAACTGGCGCATGTCGATTCTGCGGATGTACTGGGACGACGAGACCCAGCCCTCGGTCGAGGCGCCCGTGGGCGATTTTTTCGCAATGGGCTGGGGCAAGTACGCACCCATCACGTCCCTTGCGATCTGTGTGAATCCCGGCAGCGCGTTCAATTCGTATTGGCCCATGCCGTTCCGGAAGAAGGCAAGGCTGACCATGGAGAACCTGGACGAGAAGCCGATGAATCTTTACTACCAGGTCGACTTTATGAAGGGAGCCGTACCAAATGACGCGGCGTATTTCCACGCTCAGTTCAGGAGGACGAATCCGCTGCCGTACAAAGGGGTGTACACCATCGTCGACAACATCAAGGGCAAAGGTCATTTCGTGGGTACCTACATGGCTTGGGGCGTCCACAACAATGGCTGGTGGGGCGAGGGAGAAATCAAATTCTACCTAGACGGAGACAAAGAGTTTCCGACCATCAACGGTACCGGCACGGAAGACTATTTCAACGGTTCCTACGATTTTGAGAATAACGAAAAGAAGCAATACGAGCCATTCACATCGCCCTATTCCGGCCTGGTCCAGGCGATCAAGCCGGATGGACTGTACGTCTCGCAGCAGCGATTCGGGATGTATCGCTGGCATATCGCGGATCCGGTTCGCTTCGACTCCGAACTGCGAGTCACCATTCAGGCCCTGGGGTGGCGCGCGAACCGCACGTACTTGCCTCTCATGGACGACATCGCCTCCGTTGCTTTCTGGTATCAAACCGAGCCGCATGCTCCTTTCCCCAAGTTGCCGGGCAAAGAACAACTTGGGATTGAGTAATGCGTCCACCGGCCCGTCGTTCCTGTTGTGAATGTTGTGGGGACGAATGTCACCATGAAGCCGTGTTCCATATGTCATAATCTATTGACAGGGATGCGGTTCCCGACCAGCATACAAACGGGCGCGGCGGGGCTGGAATCCTGCTGTTGGAGCACGGGTGTTGTCGCGCCCTGCGCACTGGGAGGGATTTGAGCGCTCAGTACTCACTTTCGGAACTGCTCGGGAAAGCTCGCCGCCGGACGCTTGCTCACTTGCTGCTCGACCGTTCGACATTGGCCGCCACCATCGGAATGGGCGGCATCGTAGTGTTGCTTCTCGCCGGAACTCAAGTCTTCGCCTGGTATTGGATCGCGCTGCTGGTGGTTGGGAGCCTGGGCGCAGGTCTGTATACGCTGCGCAATCGCATCCCTTCCAAGTACAAGATGGCGCAGTTGCTGGACCGCCGGCTGAAGCTGGCGGATGCCCTTTCGACGGCTACCTACTTCTCGAGTCCCCAGGCACACGGCGATCTTGCGATTCGCGAAAGGCAGCGCGTGGAAGCCGAAACGCTGGCTCAAACCATCGATCCGCGGCAAGGCATTCCCTTCACGCGGCCACGGTATGGAGCTTGGGCGCTGGCTCTTTGCGCCGTCGCTTGCGGACTGATGATCACACGCTACGCAGTGATCGGAAGCCTCAACCTGCAGCCGTCGCTCGTCGCGATCGCCTTCGACTCTTTCTTCAGCTACCCGCAGCCCCACAAAGGCGACCTGGCAAAGCCTCGCCCGCACGGGCCTCCCGCGTTCGGTCCGATGCAGGCAACCGACGACCCCGAGCCGGTCGACGATCCGATGGAAGCGAAGCTCGAGGCGATGGACAATCTTCAAACCAATCCAACCCCTCAGATCGACACTGGAAACGACCTCGCGATCCAAGGCGACAGCCCGGCTTCTGAAAGCGGCGAGAAAGACGCCGGCAAGAACCCGGGTCAGGATAAGCAGGGCGAGAACAAACAGGATCAGAACAAGGCCGGGGGACAAAAGGCAAACCGCTCCGGCAGCGACCCTTCGTCATTAATGGACAAGATAAAGGACGCGCTTTCGGGTGTCATGAGCAAGCTGAAATCGGATCCGAAGAACGACGAGGATCAGGCGAAGGCCGGACAGAAAGGTCAGCCGAGCGACAAGCAGGATCGTTCGAAGGACAAGAACCAGTCCAAGGGTGATAATCAGAGCGCCAAATCCCAGGAGCAGCAGGATGACCGGGCGGACGGCGGCAAGTCGAAGACCGCGCAGAGCCAGAACTCGCCGGGAGAGAAAAACAACCAGACGGACGCCCAGAACGGCGCGGGTTCGGAGGACGGCGAGAAGGCGGTGGAGCGCGCCGCGCAACTGGCAGCCATGGGAAAGCTATCGGAGCTGTTTGGGAAGCGAGCCCAAAATGTATCGGGCGAGATGCTGGTTGAAGTCGGCGACACCAAGCAGCAAATCAAGACGCCCTACATGCAGCGGCAAGTCACTCACGCCGACGGCGGCGGCGAGATCAACCGCGACGAAATTCCCTTGATGTACCAGCAGTTTGTGACTGAATACTTCGATCAAGTCCGCAAGACGCCCATTTCGCCAACCGAGAAGTCTGACACGAAACCCTGACCCTCCAGCAGTTCGCGCCGCAGCCGGGATGGCGCATTCTTCATAGTCTCCAGAGAAAGCCCCGTCGCGATTGCGGGTTGATATGATGCGCGTGGAAAGCCCGTGTTGACTATGTAGGTGCTCGTGTAGTGCGTCAGAAATCTGAGCCGTTTAGCGCAAGGTGGGGCGGACCCCCTGGTCCGCAGCCGACGCCCTCGTCGGCCTTTGTTTGCTAAGCGAAAAACCGGACCAGGGGGTCCGGCGCGGACGAGGGCGTCCGCCCCACCTACTGTTCACGCTGTGAGACGCACTACACTAGCGTAAACGGGCCGCGGTGATAACCATGACGCCATCCCTCCAGTTGCTGTCACGTCTGTCTGGTCTCGTGGCTCTAGTTGGTCTCCCCGCAGCGGTCGCTGCCCACCCGATGGGAAATTTCAGCGTCAATCATTACACGCGGATCGAAGTCGCTCCCAGCCAGGCAGAGATCACCTACGTACTCGATCTGGCGGAGATTCCGGCTTTCGAAATGCTGCGCGACTGGAGGCTGGTTGCAACCAGCCCGCAGTCCGAGCTCCAGGCAAAAGCGGCCGAGCAGGCGCGAATCTGGTTGCGAGGACTGGATTTCCATGCCGGGAGGAACTCTGTCGCTCTACAGCCGAAGTTTGTCGCGGCGTCGATTCAGTTGACCGATGGCGCCGGCGGTCTATCCACGGCCAGGATCACATCGACCATGCGTCTCGATGGTCTACGCGGCTCGCTCGAGTTCGAGGATCATAACTTCCCCGATCGAGCCGGATGGAAGGAAATCGTCATTCGATCGAGCAACGGCGCCGGGATCGCCAGAGCGAGTCAAGGCGATGCCGACCGGGGCCAGGCGCTCGAATCCTATCCGGCCGACCCAACCGCCGCGCCTCCGCAGGATCTGCGGGCTTCGGTTGAATGGAGGACAGTCTAAGCGAAGGAGGCACGGGTCGCCTCCAGGATCGTCCCGATCGAGCAGCCTAAACCAGTCGCGGCGCAGCTTCCAGATCCTCTTCCATCCTCCACTCCCTCGGTTCCCCAACCACCCGCTGCCATCGCGGGCGGCGACTTCCTTTCCCGCCTGCTGGGACGGCAGGATATCGGGCCGGTTCTTATGTTGGCCGGAATTCTGGTGGCCTTCGGACTCGGAGCCGTGCATGCGCTCTCCCCAGGACACGGAAAGACGATCGTGGCGGCCTACCTGGTGGGATCGCGCGGAACCGCCCGGCATGCCGCGTTCCTGGGAGCGATGGTGACGTTTACGCACACGAGCAGCGTATTCTTGCTGGGCCTGGGGACGTTGCTGCTCGCGCGATATATTGTGCCCGACAAGATCATCCCGGCGCTCGGCGCAATCTCCGGTCTCTCCATCGTGGCGATTGGCGCGTCGCTCTTCTACAAACGGCTGCTCCGCCTCCGGGCGGAGGACGTCTCGCATACGCACGATCATTATCACCACGATCACGTTCGCCACGATCACGTTGACCCAGGGCACGCGCTCGATCACCAGCACGCGCCGATTGGCGCCCGTGCGCATGATCACGATCACGGGCACGTTCACGATCATGAGGGTCATCATCAGCATGGACACGATCATGGACCGCACCCGCACAGCCACGTTCCCGAGGGCGATCTCACCTTGGGTAGTCTGGTCGCGCTCGGAGCGAGCGGTGGCCTGGTTCCCTGCCCTTCGGCCCTGGTTCTCCTGCTGAGTTCGATTGCGCTGGGGCACGTCGGTCTGGGGTTAGTACTGCTGGTCGCTTTCAGTTTCGGACTGGCCGGAGTGTTGATGGCGATCGGAATGCTGGTGCTCTATGCCAAACACTTCCTTCCCGATCCGGCCAAAACAAGCCGCCATCGGGCGTTCCGTCTGATTCCGGTGCTGTCGGCGTTGGTCATCCTATGCCTTGGATTGCTGATGACCGGGGTTTCACTCGGCTGGGTTCGGCCGGGTGGACTCGCCGGCTAGTAGGAGGATAGGCAACAGGACCGGGGCCCCGGCGTCCGGCTGCGAAGTCGTCAAAGGTCGCAAAATGAACGGCGTGGGGGGAAGTTGACAAGCCCTCGCTGGTCCGGTATAGTTCTGAAGTACTGATCTTTCAACGATTTGTCAGGGTTTCGACGGACATGGCCAGCCGCGCGGATGAAACGGATGTAGAAGTCAACTTCGCAGAAGAAGAAGACTACGAACATCTCATCGAAGACTACAGTCATCTGGCTCCCCCGACCGAGGGAGAGCTGCTGCAAGGCCGCGTTGTCAAGGTCACCCCGCAGGAAGTAATCGTTGACTTCGGATATAAGCTCGAGGGCCTGGTCCCCATCGAGCAGCTCCGCCAGCCCGACGGCAGCGTTCCAGTAAAAGCCGGCGACAGCATCGACGTCATGCTGGAGCGCCACGCGCCGCAGCCCGAGGGCTACGTGCTGTTGTCTTATTCGAAAGCCAGCCGCCTCCGCATCTGGGACACGCTCGATCAGGCCATGCGCGAGCAGCTCCTGGTCTCCGGGCGCGTGCTCGAACGCACCAAGGGTGGTTTGATGGTGGATGTCGGCGTGCTTGCCTTCATGCCGGGCTCGCAGGTCGATACGCGGCCGATTCATGACCTGGACCAGTATGTCGGCCAGGATATTCCAGTCAAGATCCTCAAACTGAATCGACGCCGCGGAAACGTGGTGGTTTCGAGAAAGCTTGCGATCGAGGAGGAACAAAAGGCGCGCAAGACCTCGGCACTCGACCATTTGTATGAAGGCGCGGTGGTGCCGGGCACCGTCAAGAACCTTACGGAATATGGCGCTTTTGTGGATCTGGGCGGAATTGACGGCCTGCTGCATGTGAGCGACATGTCGCACGGGCGGGTGACTCATCCCTCCGAAGTAGTGCATGTCGGCGACGAAATCACGGTGAAGGTTCTGAAGTTCGATCGTGAAAAGGAGCGCATATCGCTTGGATTGCGCCAGCTTTCGCCCGATCCGTGGGAGACTCTTCCGGACCGCTGTCCGGTCGGCGGCCGCGTGATCGGCCGGGTGATGAGCATTACCGACTACGGTGCTTTCGTCGAGATCGAGCCGGGGGTCGAAGGGCTCATTCACATCTCCGAGATGACCTGGAGCCGCCGCATGAAGCATCCCAGCAAGGTGGTAAAGGTGGGAGATCAGGTGGAAGCGGTGGTCCTCGAAGTGAAATCGCGCGACCGCCGCGTATCACTCGGCATTAAGCAGTTGGAGGCGGACCCCTGGACCACCGTGGCCCAGCGCTACAGCGTCGGCTCAGTGGTGGAGGGCCGGGTGCGAAAACTCACCGATTTCGGCGCGTTCCTCGAAATCGAAGAGGGCGTGGATGGACTGGTTCACGTCTCCGATCTCTCCTGGACCAAGCACGTGAAGCATCCATCGGAATCGCTGAAGAAGGGGCAGGTGATGCAGGCGGTTATTTTGGGCATTGACGCGCCGAATCGCCGCCTTTCGCTCGGCATCAAGCAGCTTCAGCCGGATGCCTGGGAGAGTTTTTTCCGGTCTCACGAAGTGGGTGATCTGGTGCGTGGCCGGGTGTGCCGTGCGGCCGCGTTCGGGGTCTTCGTCGAACTGGCGCCGGGTGTCGAGGCGTTATGCCATAAGTCGGAAATTCCGGTGATGCCGGATCGCGGCGGGCCGGACGACTCGCCCTTGCCGATCGGCGCGGAGTACGACTTCAAGATCGTAAAATTGAGCGAAGGGGAGAAGAAGGTGGGATTGAGCCTTCGCGCCGTGGCAGAAGACGAGGAGCGAACGCGCCTGGAGGATTACCAGCGTCAGGCAGCCGCAGCCACCATGACCATCGAGGAAGCCATGAATTTACGTGGAAAAGGGGATGATCGATAACATGACCAAAGCCGAGTTGATCGAGGAGGTCTCCCGCGTCGTGGAGATGACGCGCAAGGACTCCGAGGTGATCGTCGAGGCAATCTTCGACAGCGTGGTGCGTGCGTTGCGCGGTGGAGATAAGATCGAGATCCGCGGGTTCGGCAGCTTTCGGACCAGGCAGCGGCAACCACGCGTGGGCCGAAACCCCAAGACGGGAGCGCGGGTGGATGTACCGGCCAAGCGTATTCCATATTTCAAACCCAGCAAGGAATTGAAGGATCTGGTGAATACCGACGGCACTTCCGAGGGCGGAGCCAAACCAGCCGAAGGCCATCACGACTAGCCCATTTCTTGATCCAGCATAGACCGGCCACGTGGCAGGTAACAGGGGCTCCACGGTCCATCGGATGCGAAGATGTCGATGCTATCCATGAAACTGGTCTAGTGTCCTGTCCCAATGGTTCGTGCGATAAGTTCTCAGAGTTAGGAGCCCGACGCCTGCCCGGGTCATTCCGAGCGGCAGCGAGGAATCCGCTGTTTGTTCGCATGTTACCAATACTTTAAAAGCAGATCCCTCGCTGCCGCTCGGGATGACCCGCGTTTTGCCGGCAACTTGGTGGAGCAGATCGGTGGAGCAGAAATGACACTACGAACTTCCGACTCAGGACACTAACCGATGGATTACCTGTGGAGCCCGTGGAGATACGCCTATGTCTCCTCGCCGCCAGCGGACCAGAAGTGCATTCTCTGCGCTATCTCGTCGGCATCCGAGGACGACAAGAACTATGTGGTATTGCGCGCGGAGCGGAATTTCGTCGTGCTGAATCGTTACCCGTATACCACCGGCCACCTCATGATCGCCCCGTTCGTACATGCGGGCTCGCTCGAGGAAGCCGACCCGCGAACGCTCGAGGAGATGATGTTGCTTGCCCGGCGCGCTGAAAAAGCGTTGCGTTCCGTGTATCGCGCCGAGGGCTTCAACCTGGGATTGAACATCGGCCGCTCAGCCGGGGCCGGCGTTCCGGGCCACATCCATATGCACGCGCTGCCGCGATGGCAGGGCGACACCAACTTCATGACCACTATCGGTGAGACTCGGGTCTTGTCGGAGGATCTGGAGACCACTTACCGGAGGCTTTCGGACGCATTTCGTGCCGGGTAGAGGGGTCCTCCCCGCCATCGCCCGGCAACTGCAAATACAGGATGCGATCAGATCCGTTCGACTGGCGTGCACTTCGCCAGTTCCCCCATTTCTGTGTCGCGCACGCTTGGGCAACTCCGATCCCCGCCGGCCGTTAAGGCAGTGCTAAAATGGCGGGTTGACCCCCTTCCGACAACCTGACGCCAAGCCGCGCGTGTGCGCAGTCAGCTATTTGAACACGGTGCCTTTGGTGTGGGGCATGTGTCACGGCTCCGAGACCGATGGAAGGGGCGTCTTCGACCTGCGTTTTGCCCTGCCCTCGGAGTGCGCGGATCAGCTCGCCTCGGGTGAGGCGGACATCGGAATCGTGCCGGTCATCGAGCTCGCCCGGCAGAACCTGGACTATTTCCGTGGCACGGGTATCGCGAGCCACGGGCCGGTCCGCAGTATCCTGCTGATTTCCAAGGTTCCGTTTCGCCAGATTCGGACCCTGGCAACCGACTCGGGGTCGCGAACTTCGGTGATGCTGGCGCGGGTGATCCTGTCGGCGCAGTTCGACGTCGAGCCGCGCGTCTTCTCCCGGCCGGCCGACCTGGCGCCGATGCTGGGAGAAGCCGACGCGGCGCTCCTGATCGGCGACGCGGCCCTGCGCGTCGATCCGGCCACTTTGCCCTTTGAAACGCTCGATCTGGGTGAGGCCTGGACCCGTATGACCGGCCTCCCGATGGTGTTCGCCCTGTGGGCTGGCGCGAAATCGGTGGTAGGTGGAGACCAGCATGATCGCTATTCCGAGGCGTTCCTTGCTTCCTGCCGCTACGGCCTTTCCCGCATCGGCGAGATTTCGGAGCGGGAAAGCCTGGCTCGCGGATTTGCGAAAGAGCTGGTGCGCGGCTACCTGACCCGCCACATCGTTTTCGAACTGGGAGCGCGCGATTACCAGGGACTCGAACTCTACTTGAGGGAGGCGGGCGAGATCGAGCGCCGCCCGGCGCCACGAGGGATCCCCGCATGATGACCCGCGCTGAAGCGATCGATTTGTTCCGCAGCGACGACCTCATCGGAATCGGCATGGCCGCCGACCAGGTGCGGCGCAGGCTGCATCCCGAAGGCATTGTCAGCTACATCATCGACCGCAACATCAACTACACGAACTTCTGCACCGAGTACTGCAGCTTCTGCGCATTCTACCGCCCCGTCGGCCACGCAGAAGGCTACTTGCATCCGAAAGAAGTCATCTTCGCCAAGATCCAGGAGACCATCGACCTGGGCGGAACCGGCATCCTGATGCAAGGGGGCCTGCATCCGGAGCTGAAGATCGAATGGTACGAGGATCTCCTGCGATCGATCAAACAACGATTCGACATCTGGTGCCACTGTTTTTCCGCTCCCGAAATCGTCAACATCGCCAAAGTAAGCGGGCTCAGCCTTCGGGATACGTTGGCCAGGTTGCGCGACGCAGGGCTCGATTCCCTGCCCGGCGGCGGGGCCGAGATTTTGGACGACGAAGTACGCCATCGAATCAGCCGCCTCAAGTCGTCCGTCCAGGACTGGATCGATGTGCATCGCGCTTGCCACGCGCTGGGGATTCGAACCACCGCCACCATGATGTTCGGAACCGGCGAGACCGTCGAGCAGCGAATGAACCACTTCGATATCGTGCGCCAGATGCAGGAGGAAACCGGCGGGTTCACCGCTTTCATCCCCTGGAGTTTCCAGCGCGAAAATACTTCTCTCGGGCGTTTCGTAAAGGAAGAGGCGACAGCGGTTGAGTACCTGAAGACCCTGGCGATCTCGCGCCTGTACCTGGAGAATATCTTGAACGTTCAATCCTCGTGGGTGACCCCAGGCCTCAAGACCTGTCAGCTCGGACTTCGGTTTGGCGGGAACGACGTGGGAAGCATCATGATCGAGGAGAACGTCGTCAGCGCCGCGGGCGCTCATCATCGCGCCTCGGAAGAGGAGCTTCGGCGGTTGATCCGCGACGCGGGATTCATACCCAAGCAGCGCGATACGCTGTACCGGACTTATTTCTTGAATTGACCATGCTTTGGAATCAGGGGCAGCCGGCTGTCGCGTGCGAGATCGCTGCAACCCCGCGGGTTGGGAGTTACGTCTGAATACTTTAATGCGCAATCTTGGTTTGGGAAAGGGGGACAGACTTCTCTGTCCCCAATGGAAAGCGGCCTATTCGTTTGAAAAGCGACCGGGGTGGACAGAGCGGTCTGTCCCCTTTTCCCCACGTTTGAATACTTTTGCGCGCTTTTTTGGATTGCTGGTTTTGACCCTGACGGGCTCGCTCGCGAGTTGGGCTGCCACGCCGGCCCAGCTATTGGCGACGGCTCCCGTCCGATTTGAGCCGAACCGCGGACAGGCCCGCAAGGAGGCGTTGTGGACCGCTCGCGGCATGGGCTACGCGTTCGCGTTTACGGCGGACGCCGCCGTGCTGAGGCTAGGCAACCGCGCCGTGCGCCTGACGTTCGACGGATCGAACCGTGCCGCGAGTTTCCAGGGCGTCGAGGAGGCTCCGGGCAGGACGAATTATTTTACCGGCTCGTTTCGCGGGAGCGTGCCCGGCTTTCGGAAACTGCGCCGGAGCGGCGTCTATCCCGGCGTCGATGTGGTGTATTACGGCAACGGGCAGCAGCTCGAATACGACTTTGAAATCGCTCCGGGCGCCGATCCTTCGCGTATTCGCCTGAAGTTTGATGGCGCCGATGACGTGCGCCTCAATCCGCAAGGCGATCTGGTTCTTCAACTCGGTTCGGGCGAGGTTACGCAGCGGCTGCCGGTGGTCTACCAGAAGCGGCCTTCCGGCGAAACGGTGGCAATCGCGGCGAGCTATCGGATGGATAACCACGGCCTTGTGCGGCTTACGCTCGGCGCCTACCGTGCGGATGAGCAACTGGTGATCGATCCGGCGATTCTTTACACGACCTACATCAACGGCTCTGGGACCGACGCGGCGATCGCCATTGCGCATGACTCGCAAGGCTTCATCTACCTCGCCGGCAACACCAACTCGATCGATTTTCCGCTCCAGGGCACTCCCTACCAGCTCTTCGATAACGGAAACCAGGATGCCATGTTTGTGAAACTGGATCCGACTCCTCCGGGGAACGATGGGCAAGTCATCTACGGCACCTACCTGGGCGGGACGGGTCAGGAAACGTTGCTGGGCATGGCGGTCGATCCTGCAACCGGCCTGGTCTATTTGACCGGATCGACGGCGTCTTTGGACTTTCCGGTCACATCCGGCGCCTACCTGGCTTCGATTACCGCGAACTCGCATATGTTCCTGTCCGTGATCGACCCGAATCAAGGCACGTCCGGCCTGATCTATTCAACCTATTTCGGCGGCACCAACTTTGAAGAAGGAGACGGGATTGCAGTGTCCGGCGGGCTGATTTACGTCGTCGGCACCACGAACTCCACGGACTTGCCGACGTTCAGTCCCAACACCACGGCCGCGCCGTACCAAACGGCTCTCGCGGGAGATGCCGACGCATTTGTCGCTGAATTCGATCCGACCCAGTCCGGCCCAAGCTCGCTGGTCGCAAGCACGTATTTGGGCGGTTCCAACGACGATTTTGCGCGAACGATTGCCATCGATGCAAACGGCAAAGTCTATGTCGCGGGAAGAACTCATTCCTTCGACTATCCGATTGCGGGAAATGCCTACGACGGGACCTATCAGCCGGGCGGCGATATCTTTCTAACCGAAATCGATCTAAATGCCGAGGCGCTGGTGTATTCGACGTTTCTAGGCGGGTCCAATCTCGACGAGGCGGACAAACTGGTCCTCGACCCATCGGGACGGATCGCCCTGACGGGGATGACGCTCTCCGCCGACTACCCGGTCACGCAGAACGCTGAGCAGCCGATGCTCAAAGGGATCAGCAACACCTTTCTTACGATTCTCGACCCCTCCCAGCCGCCCGCGCAGGCGCTGTTCTATTCCACGTATTTTGGGGGCAGCGTGGCCGAGGTCTCCACCGGTCTGCGGCTGGACGCCGCCGGCAAGTACTATCTCTCCGGCTACACGATATCGCCCGATCTTCCCGTCAGCGGCAACGCGCTGAACCCCACCAGTGCCGGCGGCGGTGTGGACGGCTTCGTGGCCGTGATAAACCCGTCCGCGGACGCTTTCCACTCGCTGGTCTACTCCAGCTACATCACGAGTACGGGTTACCAGATCGCGTACGACGTGGATGTCGATCCGGCCGGCGTAATCTACGTTACTGGCGTGTCCAACGGCAATCTGTTCACGCCCGATCAGGCGCAGCATACTTCCGGCCAAGGAAATCCGGACGTCTTCCTATTGATTTTTACGCTGCCGTAGTCAGACTGGCATTCTGAGGAACAACCCGCAAGACGGAGCGCGGCGGCAGCGTTACTTGGCTTTTAATGAGGATGCCGCCGCACCCTTTGCGGGGTACGGCATTGGAGGCGGGCACAGAGCGGCCAAACTCCGGATCAACTTTCTAGCCAACCACGTACCCTTTCGTTCTACCGGGGTGGGCGGCCGGCGCCAACGCCTTCGCGAGACGTCATGGGCCGCGCCTCATTCACCACCAGAGCCCGGCCCATGAGTTCTTGACCGCTGCAGGCTTCGGTCGCGCGCCCCGCGGCTGCATCGTCGTTGATCTCCACGAAGCCGAAGCCTCGCGCCTGGCCGGTGAAACGGTCACGCATGACCGTCACGGAATCGACGGTCACGCCATGCTCGGCAAAAAATTTCTGCACGTCTGTCTCGTTTGCAGTATATGGGAGGTTCCCAACGAAAAGCTTCTTCATTCGATACTCCTAACTGTGACTGGAGGACAGGCAGAGACACGCCGGGCAGGCTGGATGGGAAACACTAGCAAGCGGACCGAGACTCAAACCGGGGGCTCCAATATGGCTGTAGTATGCCACGCAACCGAGGATTGAGTCAAAGGAAAAAACCGCTCCCGAGCCGGCAGGCGGCGATCTACCGCTTGTGCCCGGTCATCGTTTATAACCAATCTTGCGGAGCAGGCCGTGACGCCAACTGGTATCGGCCTCCGATTCAACACCTTTGGGCGAACTACCGTCGATGACGCCAACCACTCCGCGCCCTTGCTCCGTCTGCGCCACGATCACCTCAAGCGCGTTCGCCGTGGCGCAAAAGATGGTGCACACCTCCGGAATCTCGCGGATGCGGCTGAGAATGTTGATCGGGTATCCGTCTCGCATGGCGATCACAAACACATGCCCCGCCCCGACGGCCTGCGCGTTGCGCGCCGCATTCGCCTTTAATTCGCCGTCGTTCCCATCGACTCGAGTGAGGCACGCGCCCGACGCTTCATTGAAAGCGATTCCGAATTTCATTTGTGGGACGGTGTTCACAATCGCCTCGTAGAGGTCCTCCACTGTTTTGATGAAATGGCTTTGGCCGACGATGATGTTGCTGTTTTCGGGGATTTCGAGTCGAACCGACGTCAGTTCCATGATGGTAACCATCATAGCCCGCAGAGGGTGCGGCGGCACCCTCTCGCTACAATCCAAGTAACACTGCCGCCGCGCTCCGTTTTGCGGGATGTTACTCAGAAGCCTTGGCGCCACCCCGCCCCCCGCGCGCCCTTAAAATGAAATGTGCCGCCGCATCCCACTCGCAAATCTTCTCTCTCCGGCAAATCATCGAAAGGCCGGTCCCCGATCCAAGGCCGGCTGAGCGTCCATCGCGACGGCTACGCGTTCGTCCTGCCGGACGAACCGGTTCCGGGCGTTAAGGGCGACATTTACATCGGCAAAGAAGCCGCCCTGCGCGCCATGCACGGCGATCGCGTGGGCATCCGGATCGTGCGCCTGGAACGCGACGGCCGCGCCCATGGAGAGATCGTGGAAGTACTGCGCCGGGCGCATCTCTCGGTGGTCGGAGAGTTTCGAATCCGCCGCCGCGGCAATTACTTGATTCCTCACGACGATCGCATCCGCCAATGGATCCACATCCCGGACGACATGGCCCTTCCGCCCGCGGGCGCGAGCGTCAACCGCGTGGGTGCGCGGCCCGTCGAAGTGAAATCGATCGAGGACCTGGAAGGCTTGGTCGTCAACGCGGAGATTATCGACTTTGGCGACGACGGCGATCGTCCGGTGGGCCGCATCGTCGAGATCCTTGGCCACCCGGACGATTTCGGCATCGACGTCGAAATCCTGATCCGGGCGCATCACATCCCGCACCGGTTTCCCGAGGAGGTCCTCGAGCAAGCCCAGTCGATCCCGGGACCCATCCCGGACGCGGAGTTCGGCCGCCGCAGGGACTTCCGGAATTTGGAGATTGTCACGATTGACGGCGAGACCGCGCGCGATTTCGACGATGCGGTTCGAGTGGAGCATCTCGATAACGGGAACTGGGCGTTACAGGTGCACATCGCCGACGTGGGATTCTACGTCCAGCCGGGCACCCCCATCGATCGCGAAGCCGCGCTGCGTGGCACCAGCGTCTACTTCCCGGACCGCGCCGTGCCCATGCTGCCGGTGGAGCTTTCGACGGACCAGTGTTCGCTCCGGCCGGGAGAAGACCGCCTGGTGCTCAGCGCGCTCCTCGAAATCGATCCGCGCGGCGACGTGGTGCATCAGGAATTCACCCGAGGTGTGATCCGCAGTGTCGAGCGCATGACCTACACCGCGGTCCACGGCGTTCTGGAAGGCGACGCCGCGCTGCGCGACCGGTACGCGCGGCAGATCCCGCACTTCGAGGCCATGCGCGATTTGGCGCTGATCCTGAACCGCAAGCGGATGCGCCGCGGTTCGATCGATTTCGACCTTCCGGAACCGCTGCTCGAATTCGACGAGTTCGGGGAAATGACCGGCGTCACCCGCGCGCCTCGCAACGTCGCGCATCGTCTGACCGAGGAGTTCATGCTGGCGGCGAACGAAGCCGTGGCGTCGCACCTCGAGGCGGCCGGACTGCCCATGATTTTCCGGATTCATGAGCGTCCCGATCCGAAGCGGGTGATGGATTTCGAAGAAATCGCCGCGCAATTCGGCTATTCTCTGAGCCCCGGCGCGGCTCCCGTGAAGCGATTCCGCGAGACTACGGTCGCGCTCGATAATCCAAATCTCACGTCTCGAAACTATCAGCGTCTGGTCGCAAAACTCGAAGGCAAACCGGAGGAGCGAATCCTGAACTACCTGATGCTGCGCTCCCTCAAACAGGCTCGTTATAGCGACCGGAATCAGGGCCACTTCGCGCTGGCCGCGGCCAGTTACACCCACTTCACGTCGCCCATCCGCCGTTATCCGGATCTGATCGTTCACCGCATCCTCGCCGAGCACCTGGACGGCGGGATTTATCACGCCGATCTCCGCGCGATCGCCGACTCAACGTCCGAAACCGAGCGGCGGGCGGCCGAGGCCGAGCGTGAACTGGTCGAATGGAAGAAGGTCAAATTCATGGCGGACCGCGTCGGCGAGCAGTTCGACGCGCTGATCATTTCCACCACGCGATTCGGCTTTTTCGTCGAACTGGAGGACCTGTTCATCGAAGGCCTGGTCCCCCTTGAGACCCTTCCCGGCGACCATTTCACCTATCACGAGAACAACCGCCGCATTATCGGCGAGCGCAGCCGGCGGCAATTCCTGATCGGCGACAAAGTCCGCGTACTGCTGGACCGAGTGGACGCGGTCGAGAAGAAACTCCAGTTTTCTCTCGTCGACGCCGCGCGGCAACGCACGGGTAAGGTCCATCGCGCGGCCGAGCGAAAACATCGCAAATAGGACCCCATGCGCGATGCCAACGCCTTTTCAGCATCGTATCAAATGTGCAATTGTCTTGAAGTGGTCCACCATAGGATGGCCGCACGCCCGGTCCAGCTCAGCGTACGGATCCAGTTTAGTGCGATGAGTCGTCGAATTCCCGCTTCGTCATAGCCTCGGGTCAGCCGTATATGCGAAGGCATGTAAAACCCGAACGTGGTCACTAGGATTACGATTTCAAGCGCCGTCGCCGCGTACACGCGCCACATCCACGCGGTCGCGAGCAGCTCGACCGTCATCGGCACTACCATCACCATCGTGTTGCGGCGGCGTTGCCGGCGAATATATTCCGGAAAGCTCGAAGGGGAAGTCTGGAGCAACAGCGGCAGATGCACTATCTGCAGGAACCATGCAAGGCCGGTCAGGAACACGGTCGCGGCCAGGTTCGCCAGAAGGATGGCCTCGCCGTTCACAGTTCGTCCTTAAGAGCGCACAGCGCGGGACGCGCTCGCCGGTGAGTGAAAACAATCGCGGCCCGCTGCGTTGTGCGCGATGTTTACCGAGGACGCGCGGAAGGCCTGGCCCGTCAAGAGGGATTGTGCCAACCTTCGCGATTGTTCCAACCGATCCATCAAACCTTGAGGACGTCGTCTTTGCGCGCCACCAGGGCGTAAAGAATAGGCGCCATGAAAACGGAGAGCAGCAGCCGCGAAATCAATCCGCCCACGATCACGATGGCGAACGGCTTCTGCGAATCGCTCCCGATGCCGGTGGACATGGCGGCGGGCAGCAAGCCCAAACAAGCCACGGTGGCAGTCATCGTGATCGGACGCAGACGCAGCAGGGACGCTTCATACGTCGCGGTCATAATGTCCTTCCCCTCTAGTCGCAGCTTGTTGATGAACGAATACAGAATCACGCTAGTCAGGACCGCCACGCCCATCAGGGCGACGAAGCCCAATCCGGAGGAAACGCTGAAATTCGTGCCGGTGAACCACAGCGCCAGCAGTCCGCCGACCGGCTCCGTCACCAGCACGCTGAACAGAATAATCAGCGGAAACTTCAAATTGCCGTACAGGGCGAAGAGAATCATCAGGATCACGAGGACGGTGAGCGGACCGATGATCTTCATCTGCTCGCGGGCTTCCAGGTAGTCCTTGTATTCGCCGCCCCAATCGTAGCGATAGCCGACCGGCAGCTTGACCTGCTGGTCCACGGCGCGCCGCGCCTCTTCCACCGCGCCGGCCAGGTCGCGATTCTTCACGCTGAACTGAACTCCGATAAAGCGGGAGTTGGATTCCCGGTAGATAAACGACGCGCCCTTCTCTTCCCGGATATCGGCGAACTGGCTGAGGGGAAGGTTCTGGCCGTCGGGCGTGGCGATCAGCAGATTCTTGATCGATTCCATGTCCTTGCGGAATGGCTCCTGCATGCGAACCAGCAGATCGAACTCGCGCTCTCCCTGGATCACCTGCGACGCCGCCTTGCCGCCCATGGCGGTGTCGATCATGGTGTTGACGTCGTCCACGTTCAAACCGTAGCGGGCGATCTTCTCGCGATCCGGCACGATGGTCAGGCTGGGCTGGCCAAGCTCGCGGACCAAAGTAATGTCAGTGATACCGGGGATCTTCGATAGTACTCGTCTTACCTGCTTGCCCCGATCCTCGAGTGTGGCCAGGTCGGTGCCGAAGACCTTCACCGCAAGCAAGCTTTTGAGGCCAGTCTCGGCCTCATCGACCGCGTCTTCGGCCGGCTGTGTGTAATTGAAAATCACTCCTGGGAAGGCCGACATTTTGCTTTGAATCGCATCGATGAGTTGCTTCTTGGTGTGAACGGCCCCACTCCATGAGGAATCACTGTATGGTCTTAGGCCGATGAAAAATTCGTTGTTGAAGAAGCCGGTGGGATCGGTCCCATCGTCGGGCCGCCCCAGCTCATTGGCCACCGTCGTGACTTGCGGAAAGCTCCTCAGAATCGTGCGGATCTGGGGCGACAGTTTGGTCGCTTCCTCAAAAGAGATGGTATACGGAGTGGTAGCGCGCATCCACAGCGCGCCTTCATCCAGGTGGGGCATGAATTCAGCTCCGATCAGCGGGATTAGAAGCAGCGACGCGCCGAAAATCGACAGCAGCACAACCATAGTCAGAACGCGATGCCGCAAACAACCCCTCAGCAGGAAGCCATAGGCAGTGCGGATCGGATCGTAAGGCGAGAATTTCGGCTCCTTCGCGTGACGCAGCAGGTAGGAGCACAAGACCGGCAGCAGCGTGAGCGAACAGATCAGAGACCCCACTAGCGCGAAGGACATGGTGTCGGCCATCGGCTGAAACAGCCGGCCCGACGGTCCGGTCAGCACATAAATAGGAAGATATCCGGCGATGATGACCGCGACGGCGTAGAAGATGGGCCGCTCGACGTCGTGCGCGGCCGCCCGAATCACATCGATCGGGTTGTATTCCTGGCCGTGACGCTCCGCCAGCTCGCGGAACACGTTTTCCACCATGACCACGGCGCCATCCACCAAAATGCCGAAGTCAATCGCTCCTATCGAGAGCAGGTTCGCCGGGATGTGCCGCCAGTCGAGGCAAATGAATGCGAACAGCAGAGCGAACGGGATGGTGACCGCCACGATGAGTGCCGTCCGCACACTGAAGAGAAAAAGCCCCAGGATCACCAGCACCAGCAGCATGCCGCGCAGAAGGTTTCGTTCCACTGTCTGGGTGGTTTCCTCGATCAATCCGCTCCGGTCGTAGAACGGTACTATTTTCACGTCCGGCGGCAACACATGATCGTTCAGTTCCTTGGTCAGAACCTCCAGGCGCTTCAACACCACCTGGGCCTGCTCGCCCACTCGCATCAGCACCACGCCTTCGACGGCATCGTCCTGATCCATGTAACCGAATTGACCCAGGCGCACCGCATCTCCGATCTCCACCTTCGCCACGTCCTTGACGTAGGTGGGAATGCCGCTGTGCGTCGCCACTACAACATTTCCGATGTCCTGCGGAGACTTGACCTGCCCGAGTCCACGGATGTAGTAAAACTGCCCGCCCTTCGAATAGAAGCCCCCGCCGGCGTTAGCGTTGTTGCTGCCCAACTGCTGAAACACCTGAGGGACCGTGACACCGTGGCCGAAAAGCCGGTCGGGATCGAGCAGCACCTGGTATTGCATGGTGGTCCCGCCCAAGCCGGAGTCGTCGGCCACGCCGGGCACGGCGCGGAAGCGGCGCTCCACCACCCAATCCTCCAGGGCCTTCAGTTCCCGCGGGCCGCGATCGGTACTCTGAAGAACGTACCGGTAGATCAAACCGCTCGGACTGAACAGGGGGGAAACGCCAGGGGCGACTCCATTCGGAAGAGTGGCGTTCGACATCCGTTCAAATGCCTGCTCGCGAACGAAGTAGGGATCGATGTCGTATTCGAAGTTCATCTCCAAGGCCGACAACCCGTACAGGGAAATCGACCGTAGCGCCTCGATCTTCGGAATGCCGTTCATCTCCACTTCGAGGGGAATGGTGATGAGACGTTCCACTTCCTCGGCCGCATGGCCGGGCCACTGGGAAATGATTTCGACGTGCGGAGGAGAAAGATCGGGGTAGGCGTCGATGGGCAGCCTCCCAAAGGAAAAGACGCCCCACGCCATGATGGCGAGCGCCGCCACCACCACCAGGAATCGCTGCGAAAGAGCAAAGGAAACGATGCGCGCAATCATGAGATTCCTGACCCGTTACTGAACACTGTTCGCGAATTGGAGAAAGACGCTGCCTTCGGCGACAATTCTCTCTCCTTCCTTACACCCGCTGACAATCTCCGTTTGATCGCCCCGCTGCACGCCGACGTTCACCAGGCGCTGCGCGAACTTGCCGGGCGAAACTTCGACGTACACAAATGGCTGATTGTCGTCCGTGTGGAGAATGGCGGAGGTCGGCACGGACAGGATATTCCGGCGGGACTTGGTGTGGATGGTCGCTTCGACGAACATGTCCTTCTTGAGCAGGTCGTGCGGATTCTGCGTCACGATCCGGACAAAATCATG
>Ga0209415_10006098_pt1 | contig 21530 bp, 17 predicted proteins | sample PeaSoiSIISIP2007_FD_187696 | JGI IMG/M metagenome (GOLD analysis project Ga0209415, IMG submission 187696) | Peat soil microbial communities from Weissenstadt, Germany - SII-SIP-2007 (SPAdes) (version 2) | ecosystem: Environmental > Terrestrial > Soil > Wetlands > Peat | place: Germany... | reverse complement strand
ACGCACCCCTCGCGCGATCTAAAATCACGCGATATCAAATGCTTGCGTTTATCCATAAAGGGAAGTTCAGTCTAAAACCATCCGGGTTACGGCTTCCCATCCAAATCCCAAATCTTGAGACTGACCGGCTTGCCGCGGGAATAGTTGAGTCCATCGACTTGGCCGATCAGGTGGACGCGGCGTCCGGCGGCGCTGATGGTGGTCTGGAAGGCGGCGTCCTCCGTCTCCTCGACCACGGCCACCGCATCGGGTGTGGCGAGCAGGAAACGTCCGGCGGCGTCGCCACCGATCAGACGGGTCTGGGTCCCCAGCAGAAAAACCAGGCTGGGTTCATGAAATCCCGCCGCCGCCGTCGGTGTTCCGGGGGGCAGCAAGGCCGCGATGCGTTGCGAGACCCACATGCGATCGAGGCTGGGCAATAAGGTCTGGAAGGCCAGGCCGTAGGTGACCAGCGCCCCGACGATGGACCAGACGACCGCCGCCTGGACCCGCCCGCGCCAGGCCAGGGTCGCCGGCAACAGGCCGCTGATCACGGCGGCCAGCGCGGCGGGCGCCGACAGCCAAGAGAAGCCTTCCCCCAGACGAGTCGGTGCGAAGACGAACACGCCCGCCAGGGCAATCCCCACCAGCGCCCAGATGCCGTAAAACACCTTGGCCCAAGGGCGGCGCAGCACGCCGTCGTTGGCAATCACGGCGATTCCCGCCAACAAGGCCAAGGCTGGATAGGTTGGCAGGACATAGTGAGGCAATTTGGTCGGGACCGCTTCGAAGAGGATCCATGCCGGCACGATCCAGGCCAGGCAAAAACGCAAAGCGGAGGCATGACGCGCTTGGACCGCTCGGACGAAACCGGGAAGGACGAAGAGGGACGCCGGCCAAAAGGTGGCGGTCATCAGCAGCAGAAAATATCCGGGCGACGCGCCATGGCTTTCCTGAGCGCCGAGCAATTTGGGCAGGAGATCGCTCTTGACCGCCTGACCAATGAATTGACCTTCGGTGGCCGTGCTGATGGCGGCGACCCAAGGGCCGACCATGGCGGCGACCACCAGCAGCCCGGTCAGGGGGCGCAGGCCCTTGATCCAGCCGATCCGCCGGTCGGCGATCCACAGGCTGGCCACTGTCAGCAGGCTGATCAGGGGAACGATCGGCCCCTTGATGAGAATTCCCAGTCCTTGCGCCACCCAGAAGGTGAGGATGAGGCCTTGTCCCGGGCGTTTCGCCGCTCCGCGCGAGGCCATGTACAATTTTGCCAGAACGCCTTGGGCGGCAACCACCGCGGCCAGTTGCACGGCGTCTGTTTTGGCCTGATGGGCTTCGCTGACCAGGATGAAGGCGCCCGAGAGCAATGCGGCGCCGACCAGCGCGGCCGGTCGGCCGACCAGACCTTGGCCAAAATAAAAGGTGAGCAGCACCGCGCCCAAGGCACCGAGGACAGACGGTAGCCGATAAGCCCAGATGGACCGTTCGGCGCCGAGAAGGCGGGCGCTGGCCGCTTGCAGCCAATAAATCCCCACGGGCTTTTTCGCCCGCGACTCATCTTGAAATTGGATCCGGATATAGTCGCCGCTTTCCAGCATCTGATGCGACGCCTGGGCAAACCGCGATTCATCGCGGTCGATCGGCGGAATGGTCGCCAGGCCGGGCAGGTAAAAAGCGAGCGAAAGAACGATCAGCAGAAAGTAAGGGCGCAAGCCGCTGGTAAGCCGTAACACGAACGGGTGTCCTTCAAGCGATTCCCGGGGCAGACATCCGCAAACCGAAATCGCGGGGACAGGCTCGCGATCAAGGAGTGGTATCCGTTTTCCCGTCACCCCCGGGCTTGACCCGGGGGTCCATGGATTGCCGGGTCAAGCCCGGCAATGACGAAAAATAGCGTGATTCGATTGGCTCGTGTCGAATTTTTATACGATCACCGCGTTGGAACGGGTTTTTCGCCTGTGTAGTCGTAGAACCCGCGGTTGGTTTTACGGCCCAGCCAGCCGGCTTCGACATATTTCACCAAAAGCGGGCAGGGACGATATTTGCTGTCGGCTAAGCCTTCGTGCAAAACCTGCATGACCGACAGGCAGACGTCCAGGCCGATGAAGTCGGCCAGTTCCAACGGTCCCATGGGGTGGTTGGCGCCCAGTTTCATCGCATTGTCGATGCTTTCCACGGATCCCACCCCTTCGTAAAGGGTGTAAACCGCCTCATTGATCATCGGCAACAAGATGCGGTTGACGATGAAGGCGGGAAAGTCCTCGGCGCTGACCGAGGTTTTGCCCATGCGGGCGACCAGGTCACGCACCGTGGCGAATGTTTCTTCCGCTGTGGCGATGCCGCGGATCAACTCGACCAGGGCCATGACCGGCACCGGATTCATGAAATGCATGCCCATGAACCGGGCCGGCCGGTCGGTGGCGGCGCCCAGACGGGTGATCGAGATCGACGAGGTGTTCGACGCCACATAGGCTTCGGGCTTCAAAACCGGACAGAGTTTGGCCAGGATTTGCTTTTTGACGGCTTCATTCTCGGTCGCCGCTTCGATGACAAGATCGCAATCGGCAAAAAGTCCATAATCCGTGCCGGTTTCGATCCGGGCCAGGGCGGCGGCCTTTCCCTCGGCCGAGAGAAGGCCTTTGGTGACCTGCCGATCCAGATTCCTGCCGATGGTTGCCATCCCTTTGGCCAAGGCCGCGTCGGCGACATCGACCAGTTTGACCGAGAAACCGGAAACGGCGCAAACATGAGCGACGCCATTGCCCATCTGCCCCGCACCGATGACACCAATGGTTCGGATCGCGCTGGAATCTCCCCGTGGGGGCAGAGTGGACTGTTTGATCACTTGCTTAACTCCGCTGCGAGTTCGGGCAACGCCTGGAACAGATCGGCCACCAAGCCATAATCCGCCACCTGGAAGATCGGCGCTTCTTCATCTTTGTTGATGGCGACGATCACTTTGCTGTCTTTCATTCCGGCGACATGTTGGATCGCTCCGGAAATGGCGACGGCGATATAGAGATCGGGGGCGACGATCTTGCCGGTTTGGCCGATCTGCAGATCGTTCGAAATAAAGCCGGCGTCGACGGCGGCGCGACTGGCGCCGATGGCGGCGCCCAATTTATCGGCCACCGTTTCCAGCAGCTGGAAATTGTCCCCCGAACCCATGCCGCGGCCACCGGCGAGGATGATTTTGGCGGCGGTCAATTCCGGTCGCTCGGATTTGGAGATTTGCTGGTCGATGAAGGTGGAGGTGGCGGGGTTCTCGGCCGAGGCGATCGCTTCGATAGGCGCGTTGCCGCCATCGCTTTTCGCGGCTTCGAAGGCGGTGGCGCGCACCGTGATGACCTTGATCGCGTCTTTGCTCTGCACGGTTGCCAAGGCGTTGCCGGCATAGATCGGGCGCACGAAGGTGTCCGGCGAAATGACGGCGGAGATCTCTGAAATCTGCGCGACATCCAGCAAAGCGGCGACCCTCGGCAGGACGTTTTTGCCCATTGTGGTGGCCGGGGTGAGAATGGCCTGGAAATCGCGACCGATCGAGACGATCAAGAGAGACAGCGGTTCGGCCAGGCCATGGGCGTAAATGGCATCGTCGGCCAAGAGTACCTTGGCGACGCCGGCAATTTTGGCGCCGGCCTCGGCGACGGCTTGAGCCGCGTGCCCGGCAACCAGCAAGTGAATATCGCCGCCCAATTGCTGGGCTGCCGCGATCGTGTTGAGTGTCGCCGACTTCAGGGCGACATTGTCATGTTCGGCAATGACCAGGACGCTCATAGTCAGATCACCTTCGCTTCATTTTTCAGTTTGCTGACCAATTCAGCGACGCTTCCCACTTTGACACCGGCTTTTCGGTGTGTCGGCTCTTCGACCTTGAGCGTGACCAGGCGGGGAGACGCGTCAACACCGAGATCAGCGGGCGACAGCGTGTCGATCGGCTTCTTCTTCGCCTTCATGATATTGGGCAAGGACGCGTAGCGCGGCTCGTTGAGGCGCAAATCGACCGTGATGACGGCCGGCAGCGAAAGCGAAATCTTTTCCATGCCGCCGTCGATTTCCCGGGTGACTTCGGCCTTGCCGCCATCGATCGTCAGTTTCGAGGCGAAGGTGCCCTGCGGCCATCCCAATAAGGCGGCCAGCATCTGTCCCGTTTGATTGGAATCGTCGTCGATCGCCTGCTTGCCGACGATGATCAGCGAGGGCGATTCCTTGGCGACGATGGCTTTCAGCAGTTTGGCGACGGCCAAAGGCTGCAATTCGGTGTCGCTGCCGACCAGGATGCCGCGGTCGGCTCCCATGGCGAGCGCCGTCCGGATGGTGTCCTGAGCCTGCGGCGGCCCCATCGAAACCACGACGATCTCGGACGCTTTGCCTGCTTCCTTAAGGCGAACCGCTTCTTCGACGGCGCTTTCGTCAAAGGGGTTCATGGTAAATTTGACGTTGTTGGTGTCGACCCCCGTGCCATCCGCTTTGACGCGAATCTTGACGTTGTAGTCGACCACACGTTTGACAGCCACCAGGACCTTCATGGGACCTCTTTTTCAGTTCGAGCTGCCTGTCGGCGGCTCTTATGGTTGCGCGGACGAGGGCGATTGTCCCACCCCTCCCTATTGCACTGCACAATATGGCGGAGCCGATTTATTGTCAACGCTCGCCCAATTCATCTTCACTTTATCGGTTCTCTCCTGGAATCCATAAAATGTCTTTGTTTTCATCTTTGTTCAGGTAACGGGCCAGTACAAAGAGATGGTCGGAAAGCCTGTTGATATAAGCGATGGACAGCGGATTGACCGGTTCGTTCTCGGCCAACTGGCAAATCAATCTTTCGGCCCGCCGAACGATGGTGCGACCGAGATGCAACTGAGCCGCCGCCGGCGTTCCGCCGGGAAGGATAAAACTGGACAAGGGGGCCAAGGTGGCATTCATCTCATCGATTTCCTGCTCCAGGCGGTCAATCTGCGGTTGGGCTATTCGCAATTTGGGGGCAGCATCCGGCTTTTGCGGAACACAGAGATCGGCCCCCAGATCGAAGAGGTCGTTTTGAATACGTCGCAACATGGCATCGCCGGCCAAGGCGTCGTCGGTCGATGTCTCGGCGGTATGCAGGCGGGCCAGTCCAATCACCGCATTGGCTTCATCGACCGTTCCATAAGCCTCCACGCGCAAATCATGCTTCACGACGCGGCTCCCATCACCGAGGGATGTCTTGCCCTTGTCGCCGCCCCGGGTATAGATGCGTGTTAGTCGCACCATGGCCGTTTTTCCTTCAATAAGACGAATGTTCGACGACATGTTATAGCGCCAGACCGGCGAATGGCTATAATCGCCCGCAACAATCAGATTAAGGGTTCCATGCGTTTCTCCCCCATCCTCAGCTTCTATATCAGCCGCCATTTTCTGATGGCGTTCCTCGGTGCGCTGGGGGTGATTATGGGGCTGATCTTCCTGTTCGATATCATCGAGTTGATGCGCCGGACGGCGACTCATGCCGAGATCGGCTTTAGCCTCGTCCTTGAGATGGCGTTGTTCAAGCTGCCGCAGATGGTGCAGTTGATCTTGCCCTTTGCGGTGATGATCGGTGCCATGGCGGCCTTTTGGACGATGACGCGCTCGCGCGAACTGGTGGTCACCCGCTCCGTCGGCGTTTCGGCGTGGGAGATCCTGGCGCCGGTGATGGTCGTGGTCATGTGCATCGGCGTGATCAATGTCGTCGCCTTCAACCCGTTGGCGGCGACACTCTATAAACGCTATGAGCAGTTGCAGGACCAGATGTTGCTGCGGAGCAGCAACAGCCCCTTGGTCGTCGGCGAGAGCGGCCTGTGGCTGCGCGAAACCCATGGGGACGAACAAGTGGTCGTGCATGCCAATGCCGTTCGTCAGGAAGGGTTCGATCTTCGTCTGCGCGAGGTCAGCGTTTATGTGGCCGGCGCCAACGAGCATTTTCTCTATGGCATCGAGGCCGCGCTGGGGGAGTTGGACAATGGGGTCTTCCATCTGACCAAGGTCCGTCTCTTGCGGCCCGGGCGACCGGTCGAGTTCGTGCCTACCTACGATCTGGCCACGCAGCTGACGCTGGCCAAGATCCAGGATAACTTCGCGTCTCCCGAGACCATTTCCTTCTGGGAGTTGCCGGGCTTTATCAATTTCTTCGAAAGCGCCGGATTCTCGGCCAATCGCCAGAAACTCTATTTTCAAACCTTGCTGTCTTCGCCCTTGCTGCTGATCAGCATGGTGCTGGTGGCGGCCGCGTTTTCCTTGAAGCCCGATCTGCGCTCCGGCGGCATTCTGGTTCGCCTGATTGGTGGCGTGGTCTCCGGGTTCGTCTTTTATTTCTTTTCGAAAGTGGTTTACGCCCTGGGCTTGTCGGCGACCTTGCCGGTGGTTCTGGCGGCCTGGACGCCGGCGACGGTGACCGGCCTGGTCGGCCTCGCCGTTCTCTTCCACCTGGAAGACGGCTGAAAGCTCTGACCGCATGAATGGCTTATGGGCGACCATATCGTCCCGTCTCAGTCTCATTTTCCGCCGTTTCTCGATTCAGTCGGTTCACCACGAAGACGCGAAGAACACGAAGATTTCTCAATGTTAAAATAGAGGGGGGTGTTACCCGTACTCGCGGTGATCGTCGCGATAGCGTCACCTTCATTGTTTTTCCTTCGTGCTCTTCGTGTCTTCGTGGTGAAACTGCTTCTAATTCCGCCCGCCCAGCAAGCCGCGGGCGATCACTTGGGCTTGGATTTCGGCGGCGCCTTCGAAAATATTAAGCACGCGGGCATCGCAGAGAATGCGGCTGATCGGATATTCTTCGGCATATCCGTTGCCGCCGTGGATCTGCAACGCGTTGTCGGCATTCGACCAGGCGACGCGGGCGGCCAAAAGCTTGGCCATTCCGGCTTCGATGTCGCAGCGGCGGTCGCTGTCCTTTTCGCGGGCGGCAAAATAGGTGAGCTGACGAACCAGCATCGTTTCCACGGCCATCCAGGCGATCTTGCCGGACACCCGCGGGAAGACGAACAGCGGTTTGCCGAATTGAATGCGTTCCCGCGCATAGCTTAAGCCCACCTCCATGGCGCTTTGCGCCACGCCGACGGCGCGGGCCGCCGTTTGGATCCGCGCCGATTCGAAGGTCGCCATCAATTGCTTGAAGCCTTGTCCTTCGGCGCCGCCCAAAAGATTGGCGGCGGGCACTTCGAAGTCATCGAACCCCAGCTCATATTCCTTCATGCCGCGATAACCCAGGACCTTGATTTCGCCGCCGCTCATGCCCGCCGCCGGGAAAGGATCCGTTTCCGTGCCGCGTGGCTTTTCGGCCAGCAGCATGGACAGGCCTTTCCAATCCGTACTTTGCGGGTCGGTGCGGACCAGCAGGACCATCAGGTCGGATCGCGCGGCATGGGTGATCCAGGTTTTCGCCCCCGTGACCTTGTAGACATCGCCTTGGCGGATCGCCCGGGTCTTCAACGCGCCAAGGTCGGAGCCGGTGTTGGGTTCGGTGAAGACGGCGGTCGGCAGAATTTCCCCGGAGGCCAATTTCGGCAAATAACGCTTTTTCTGTTCTTCGGTCCCGCCGAGGCGGATGAGTTCGGCCGCGATTTCCGAACGGGTCCCCAGAGAGCCGACGCCGATGAATCCGCGCGACAATTCCTCGGTGACCACGCACATCGCCGTCTTGCCCATGCCCAGTCCGTCGTAATCTTCCGGAACCGACAGGCCGAAGACGCCAAGCTCGGCCATCGCTTCGACCACCGCAAGAGGGATCAATTCGTCGCGCAGGTGCCAGCCCTGCGCATGCGGAACCACTTGCTCTTCGGCAAAGCGACGGAACTGCTCGCGGATCAATTCCAGCGTTTCGTCTGCCAGCCCCAAGGCGCCGAAATGCTGGCCATCGCCGATCTCTTCGGCGATTTTGCGGCGAACCGTCTCCGTGTTGCCCTCGTCGCGGAGGAGGATGATCGCCGGAGTCGTCAGGCTTTCGACGCTGCTGCCGTCGAGACCGAAATCGCGGAGACGGGCAATTTCCGTCTGGCTCATCGGGATTCCGCCAAAGATCTGATTCAGATATTCGCCAAAGGCCGATTGCAGGATCAGCCGTTCCAGGGAGCCCAACTGGCCGATGGCCTGCAAGCGTTCGGCCCAGTGCAGCAACTGGGTCAATCCCTCGATGTAGGTGGAGAGCCAGGCAAAGCCGTGGGCGGCGAATTGATGCGTCTCCAGGAGATCGGCTTCGATCTTGCCCTGGGGCGCCACCAAAGCCGTGACGCCCTTGCGGGCGGACGCCTGAAGGGTGCGGAGCGCCAGAGCGGCCTCGGCGCAGAGCGACAAAAGGTCGGGAAGAGAAGCGTTTTTCTGGTCCATGATCATCCCTCGATGCACTCTTCCAACGTCCGGCGGCCAGGCTTCTTCGCCTGAACCAGAACGGCCATGTTTCCCGGCTTATGCAGATTCGCCAGCATCTTCATGTGGGCCGCGGGGATCTCTTCCCAGGAGAAAATTTCGGACATGCAGGGGTCGATACGCCGCTCGATAACCAGTTGATTGGCCTGCGCCGCTTGCAACAGATTGGCGAAATGGCTGCCTTGGATGCGCTTTTGCCGCATCCAGACGAAGCGGGCGTCGAAGGTCAGATTGTATCCGGTGGTTCCGGCGCAGAACACCACCATGCCACCGCGCTTGACCACATTGCACGATACCGGGAAGGTCGCTTCGCCGGGATGTTCGAAGACGAAGTCGACGTCATTTCCCTTTCCGGTAATCTCCCAGATGGCTTTGCCGAATTCGCGCACCTTTTTCATATAGTCGCTGAAGGCTTGCGGATCGCCATCAATGTCGGGGAGTTGCCCCCAACAGTCGAATTTTCGCCGGTTGACCACGCCCTTGGCCCCGAGATTCATGACGAAATCTCGTTTGTCCTCCTCGGATATGACGCCGATGGCGTTGGCCCCCGAGACGGCGATCAATTGGATGGCCATCGAGCCCAGCCCGCCGGAGGCCCCCCAGACCAGCACATTGTGGCCTGGTCGCAGGATATGCGGGCGATGACCGAACAGCATGCGATAGGCGGTGGCCAGCGTTAGCACGTAACAGCCCGATTCCTCCCAGGTGAGGTGGCGCGGGCGCGGCATCACCTGCTGCGCTTGCACGCGGGTGAACTGCGCGAAAGAACCGTCCGGCGTCTCATAGCCCCAAATGCGTTGGCTGGGCGAGAACATCGGATCGCCACCATTGCATTCCTCGTCGTCACCGTCGGTCTGGTTGCAATGCACCACGACTTCGTCGCCGACCTTCCAGCGGTTGACCTTGGCGCCGACCTGCCAAATGACGCCGGCGGCATCGGACCCGGCGATATGATAGGGGGCCTTGTGATAGTCGAAGGGCGAAATCGGCTTGCCGAGAGCGGCCCACACGCCGTTGTAGTTGACGCCGGCGGCCATCACCATGACCAGGATCTCATGGGAGTCGATCTCCGGTGTGTCGACCACCTCACATTGCATTGCGACGTTCGGTTGACCATGGCGCTCGCGGCGAATGGCCCAGGCGTACATTTTCGGCGGAACATGGCCACGTGGCGGGATTTCGCCGATTTCATACAAGTCCTTGACCACTTCGCCCGGTGGGAGATCGATCACCTGCGTCGCTTTGCTCATTGTCGGCCACTCCTTACATCTCCGGGTCCAAGCCCTCGGTTGCGGGTAAACGCGTTGGTTGGGCGATCTGGACGGCGCCCTGTTCCCTGATGGCGATTCTTAGCGTTTTGTGTCTTTCTTCGCAATGCACAAAATGATAGTTTGTTGCGTACGATGAAGGTTACAAGAAATTTTTTTCCACAATTTGCCTAAGTGTTTGGACTCATTTAAAATTGCATCGAGGAATCGAGGGGGCGGGATGAGCGACGTGTTTTCTACCAAAGAGCGATTAGATGCGGCCCCGCGCGAAAAGCCCTGGCTGTTTCGGACCTATTCGGGGCATTCGTCGGCGCGGGAAAGCAATCGCCTCTATCGCACCAATCTCGCGCGGGGACAGACCGGGTTATCGGTCGCTTTCGATTTGCCGACACAGACGGGGTTCGATTCGGATCATCCGTTGGCGCGGGGCGAGGTCGGCAAGGTCGGTGTGCCGATCTGCCATCTGGGCGATATGGAGGCGCTGTTCGACGGTATTCCCTTGGGTCAGACCAACACGTCGATGACCATCAATGCGCCGGCGGCCTGGCTCTTGGCTTTGTATGTCGCCACCGCGGAGAAGCAGGGGGTGGCGCGTCCAGCCCTGGCCGGGACCACGCAGAACGATATCATCAAGGAATATCTGTCACGCGGAACCTATATTTTTCCGCCGGAACCGTCGTTGCGGCTGACCACCGACGTCATCGCCTTTGCCTATCGTGAGATTCCGAAATGGAATCCGATGAATGTTTGTTCCTACCATTTGCAGGAAGCCGGCGCGACGCCGGAGCAGGAACTGGCTTATGCTTTGGCGACGGCCATCGCCGTTTTGGATCGGGTCAAGGCGTCGGGCCAGATTCCCCTCGGTGAATTCGATTCATTGGTCGGTCGGATCAGCTTTTTCGTCAATGCCGGAATCCGCTTCGTCACCGAATTGTGCAAAATGCGGGCATTCGTAGATTTGTGGGACGAAATCTGTCTGAACCGCTATGGCGTCGCCGACGAAAAAATGCGTCGTTTCCGGTATGGGGTGCAGGTCAATTCCTTGGGCCTGACCGAGCAGCAACCGGAAAACAATGTCTATCGAATCTTGTTGGAGATGCTCTCGGTCGTTCTGTCGAAAAACGCCAGAGCGCGCGCCGTACAGTTGCCGGCGTGGAACGAGGCTTTGGGATTGCCGCGTCCGTGGGATCAGCAATGGTCGCTCAGGTTGCAGCAAATCGTCGCCTATGAGACGGATTTGTTGGAGTTCGGCGACATTTTCGACGGTTCGGCGGAAATCGCGCGCAAGGTCGATGTCTTGAAAGGCCAGGCGAGGGCGGAACTGGCGCGGCTCGACGCCATGGGCGGCGCGGTGGCGGCCGTTGAGTCGAGCTATATGAAACAGCGCCTGGTCGAATCCAACAGCCGGCGTCTCGCCGCGATCGAATCGGGGGCGCAGGTGGTGGTGGGCGTGAACCGCTTCGCCGAGGCGGCCGCCAGTCCGCTGGGCGGCGGCGACGGCGCCATCCTGACGGTGGATCCGAAAGCCGAAGCCGAACAAATCGCCCGTCTTCAGGCGTGGCGGGAGGGGCGAGACAAAAAGGCGGTGTCTGTTGCCCTGGAGTCGCTGGAGCGGGCGGCGAAGGACGATGTGAATATCATGGAGGCCTCGATCGCTTGCGCGCATGCCGGGGTCACTGGCGGTGAGTGGGCGGCAAGCCTGCGCCAGATTTTCGGCGAGTTTCGCGCGCCGACCGGCGTTGCGCGGGCAGGGATGCAGGGGCACGGCGGCGATTTGCAGGCTGTTCGCGACAAGGTCGCGCGGCTCAGCGATCAGTTGGGCCGGCGCATCAAGATATTGGTCGGCAAGCCGGGTCTGGATGGGCATTCCAATGGAGCCGAACAGATTGCCGTTCGTGCCAGAGACGCCGGGATGGAGGTGGTCTACGAAGGAATAAGGCTGACTCCGGCGCAAATCGTCAATGCCGCCTTGGAAGAAGGCGTGCATGTGGTCGGTCTGTCGATCCTCTCCGGATCGCATGTGTCGTTGGTGACGGACGTGTTGGAACGGATGAAGGCGTCGGGGCTTGGCGATATTCCGTTGATCGCCGGCGGCATCATCCCGCTGGAGGACGAGCAACGGTTGTTGGCTGCGGGATGCGCGCGGATCTATACGCCCAAGGATTATGATCTCACGGCGATCATGGGCGATATCGTCGATATCGTGGCCCGTCGGGCCGTAAGCTGAAAAATTTCCAGCCCGTCATGTGCTGGGAGCGGAGCGACGCGGCAATCCAGAGTGGCAGGCTGCCCTGGACTGCTTCGCTTGCGCTCGCAGTGACGGCATTTTCATCCGGGAGGCTGCACCGCGATCGGCGCCGATTCGGACACCACTTTGTCAGTGGCGAAAACGGCGTCGATTTCCGGCTTGAGGGAGTTCCGCAGGTAGGCAGCGACGCCTTTGCGGAATTCGGCTTTGAAAGGCGCCCAGGTGACATAGATGCTGCCATAGGCTTCGAACGCGATGACCTCTTGTGTATCGCGTGCCTGTCCGATGGCTTCGCCCAGATCGTCCGTCGCGCCCACATAGATCCATTTCGGGCGCACGCCACGATGCCACATCACATAGACGCCACCAATTCCGGACAGGCCCACTTCGGCCGGATGGAGGCGGAGCAACCGATGAAAATAGCCGCGTTCGTCACGCTGCCACGGAACGTCGGCAGGGTGGCCGCTCGATGTGAAGGGCGATGGTTCTTTCTTCCAAAATTGTAAAAACATCTTCTGCCAACCGCCTGTGGGCAATGCATCGCGGATGCCGGGCTGCTTCCGCTGAAGCGCTACGCCATTATAAAGAAAAATAGTTAAGGAGATCCCACCGTCAATGAGCGGTCTGACATTGATTGCTCACTGTCAGGGGGCCGGAGGTCCCACCGTCAGATGTGAACCGGAATTAGGCTAACTGTCCCGGGGGGGCTGCTTGGCCAGCCAGTCCATGACCTGCGGTGCAATCGCCTTACAGGTGATTTGTGCCGAAATGGCCAACTGGCTTTTTTCCTGCGTGACGTGCAACAGGCTTTCCACAAGTTTGCGCAAGACATCCTTGGCAAAAGCGGGGCGGGACAGCACAGGGCGAATTTTGTCGCCGAACGCGAACTTCATGGCGGCGATCAGAACGTCGGTCTTGTCGATGTTCAAACGCTGCATTTCTTCGAGATTTTCAGCGGCGATATAGCTTAGAACGTCGCCGTAAATACGCGCCATCGGCTTTTCCAACGCGGCGCAAACCATATAGAAGGTTTTGTCGCGGCAGAAGAATTCGAACGCGTGATCGCCGAGCGCTTGGCGGTAAAAGCCATACATATCCTTGGACCAGGTGGCGACGCCACCGATGGCTGCGGGGCGGAGCGACAAGATATTGATAAAGTCGTTTCCGGCCGTGCTCTTGGCTTTCTTGATGATTTGCTGGTCGAATTGGGCGAAATCGCGAATGGCGTCCGCCGTTTGCAGCGCGATGATGTCTTCGCCCAGTTCCATAAGTTGCGCGGAGTTGAGCTCGGCGTATGCGCTCAAGAGCGGCAATTGCCAATCGAAGGCCATATAGCGCGAGAGATCTCGAACCTTGCGTTCGTCAAAACCACCACCTGTCTTGCGTTCGACCTGTTCGGTGGTTTTGAAGAAGAGAAAGCGCGTCTTGGTCACGGTTTCGGTGACTGTGGATTCCTCTTCGCGCGTGTCTTGTTCCAGAAAATAGCGGACGCAGGTTTTGATCAGCAGTTGCTGGACCTGTGCCAGGCTGATGCCGCATGTCAGCGGCGCATCGGGATTGGTGACCGGTTCACCTTTCTTGCCGACGACGATTTCGCTGACCAGTTGGGCATTCGTCTTGTAGGTCTGAATGAAATTATAAAGGATCTCGGGGCTGTGGATAACATCCTGATAGCCGATTTCCTTTTCCAGAACGTTATTGGTCTGGAAAACGTCAATGACTTTTTTTAAGCCATCAATGACGCCACGCTTTGTTTCAGTCGTGATCTCGATCGGAGGAGGAAGCTGTGATAACGCCATTGCTCGATGATCCAAATATGGAACGACGACAAAATCGCCCTAATATCGCGCGTGGTCAATAACATTTGAAGTCAAAACGAATTCAAATCAGTTGAACGGCTTTTCTGCCGCAGCCAATCCTGACGACGCGTCCTTCATGTTGGGGCGATGTAACTGCTTTTTCCGGTGGCCGCACGCGTCTGATTTCCCTGGGCAGTCGTCGCTCTCTAAATGCTCACGAAAACGGTCCCTCGTCAGAAATTATTGGCGAAGGCGCATCCGCCACCAGAGCATCCCCCGGCGGGACAGCGCGGCGGTTCCGCAGTGCTGGTCTTGCCGACGGAGGGGGCCATGATCGCCTTGGTAATATGCTGGTCGCCGCATTCCGGGCAGACGATTTCGTTGGCGGCGGCCTTGGTGTCGAAGTCGGCGGAATTCGAGAACCATTCATCGAAGACGTGGTGATGACGGCACTGAACGCTGTAAAGAATCATGGAACACTCCGGTTGGGTTCGGTCGGGTTTCCGGCACCGATGCGACGGCAAACGCTCAGGTATCGCAAATATCATCCGATTTCAACAAAGTCACGTTCGTACGCGAATTTCTTAACCGAATAACCCTTTCAGCAATTTGGACAGCGGTGTCGCGGCGTCTGCCGCGGTTCCCGGAGCCGGCGGCATCGGCGCGGAGATCTGCGCGGCGCTCTGGGAAACGTCGGTGTAGGCGACCTGCTGTTTTTCTTCCGATGGCGCGGCGGCGGCGGAGCCCGCGTTCTGAAGGTCGGCGGGAACGAAGGCGGGGGGCCATTGGCCGGTTTCGAACGGCCAGGGCTGGTCGGCTTTCGCATGTTTCGCCGTGGCGTGACGGTTTCCCATGTTGCCGCCGATGCCCGCGGATTCGCCACCCGGTTCGAGCTGCGCATATTGCTTCATCGGCCGGTCGATGGCGTGATGGATGCGGTCATAAACGGCGGTCACGCTGCGCGGGGAATGATTGGAATCGTAAAAGACCGACGGATTCTTGTGCGCGGCTTGGGGCAGCAGCTCCGCTGCAACTTGTGCCGGATTCTGATCCTTGGCTTTCAACACTTTCGCGGCGCCGCCAGGCCCCAGGAAGTGGGCCATGTAAAGGTCGGTGGAATCAACCGTGCGTCCGAGCCTTTTTTCCAGCCACGCCTTGTTGTCCTTGGCATATTCCCCGGCCATCATCGCGGAGACTTGGGGATCGCGCCGTAAATCGAGGATTTGTTGGCGTATCTTCGCATCGCGGACGACGTAATCACCCTTGCCGGTTCGCTGGATATGCGCCGCCAAGTCGCTCAGCCCATGGTCTTCACCATGGGTTTTGATCAGATGCATCCAGGTGTTTTTGGTGAATTGGAATAGACCGGCGGCCGAAGAGGCATGCGATCCGGCTTCCGCCTCGAACGCGCTTTCCCGCCCCGCTTGAGCCATCAGATAGCTGAAACTGACCCCGGTGGTCTGGCTGGCCGCCTGAATATTGGGCTGGACCCGCCTTGCCGCCGGTTGGGCTGCCAGTTGGATGGCGGTTGGATCATCCGACTGCTTCATCCGTGCTGTCTCCACACCATTAACAGTCCATCCTAGACCCGCAAGCGTTAAGGAATGGGAAATAAATTGGAGCGGTGTAAGCGGGATTCGGTCTGACGGCTCATGAAGCGCCGTCATTGCGCGTTGAACGGAAGGGTTGGCCGACGCCCCATCCTGGATGAGAATGCCGTCACTGCGAGCGATTAGCGAAGCAGTCCAGGGCGGCTTGGCACTTTGGATTGCCGCGTCGCTTCGCTTCTCGCAATGACGGCGTTTTCTTCCTGGCGATCAACGAATCCCGGCTTAGGGCCTGTCGTCAGTTGTCTGTGGAGTACCGGCTCTTATCGTCGTCATCCCCGCGCAAACGGGGATCCATGGTGGTTCATCTTAAATTTGGTCGTTTCACCACGAAGACACGAAGTTCACGAAGAAAAAATAATAAGTTGGTGCCCCAGTTGCCATCCAGAGGGATCCCGCCGAAGGTGAGTGACGTCACCTTATTTCATAATTGATAAATCTTCGTGCTCTTCGTGGTGAACTGCTTTTTCTGAGGTCATGGAGATGCCGACAATCAGAGATAGCCTTTGTTGCTGCGTGGATCCCCGCCTGCGCGAGGATGACGAAAAAGTGGCGAAAAATCGTAACTGACGACAAGCCCTAAGGCGTGTGGATAGTCCAGAGACCCTCAGTCAAAGGCGGAGGCTTTCAGGCGCTGGCTTTGTGCCCGACCAGATCCTCGATCGTCACCATCGGCATCTGATAGCGGTGGGCGACCTCGGCCAATTGGGGGACGCGCGCCATGGTGCCGTCGGGATTCGTCACTTCGCAGAGGACGCCGGCAGGTTTGCGGCCGGCCAGCAGCATCAATTCGATGGTGGCTTCCGTATGACCGCGGCGCGCCAAGACGCCGCCGGGATGCGCGCGAAGCGGAAACACATGTCCTGGTCGGGCCAGAGCCTCCGGCCCATTGTCGTCGGCGATGGCGGCGCGGATGGTGGTGACGCGATCCGCCGCCGAGACGCCGGTGGTGACGCCCTCTTTGGCTTCGATGGTGACGGTGAAGGCGGTTTTATTCTTCGACGTGTTGTCTTCCACCATCGGTGGCAGATCGAGCGCCTTGAGGCGGGCATCGGTCAAGACCAGGCAGACGATGCCGGAACATTCGCGGATCAAAAGACTCATCTGCTCCGGCGTGATGGTTTCCGCCGGATAAATGATGTCACCTTCGTTTTCTCGATCCTCGTCGTCAACGACGATAACCCCGCCACCACGTTTGATCTGAGCGATGGCGCGGGCAACTCTCTCTGCGGGGGAGCCGAAACGGGACAACGGATTAAACTCGGTCGATATCTGATTCATGGTTCTCATCTCTTGTCTGAGGTGAGCCTGAACCAGGGCAATCAAAGACTTCCGTCCGTCGGCCGCGCGAGACGGCAAACTTCCGGTGCAGACTCGAGTGGGCACGGAGATGTCTTCTCCATGACCGTCAAGTCGGCTCATCCTCTTCCATCCGGACTGTAACCGTCGGCCCCGGTATCTCACCGGATCTGCTGACCTCGCCGCAAAAACCTCATGCGACGAGCGCTCGCGGGCTTTCCTCAACGTCTAAGGATTTACCGCCGGTCGGGAATCGCACCCTGCCCTGAGAACAAGCATAGCTCGTACCCCCAAACTTGGAGGCAACCGAAATTTTGATCCGGTGCGGGGGAGGCGTCAAGCGGAAGCTGGGAAAACACTAAAATAATTATGGGATAACCAGCGCTTCAGGCCGCAGATGAGTCCGGCGCCAAGTGGGGCCGTTGCGCCGATCGGGCCAATTGCAAGACTTCGTCGGGGTCTTCGACGATTTCGAAAGCGTTCCGCACGGCTTCGGGAAGGTGACGGGGGTGTCCGTTCCGCAAATCGACGAAGACCCACATGGTTTCCGCCTCCGCCAGGATTTGGCTGTCGGCGGGCCGCCAGAAGAGATATTTCCGGGGCGAGCTGCGCGGACTGAAGCCGGCGATCCATGTGTATAAGCAGATGTGCTCGCCGGCGAAGGCGGGGCGGACATATTTGATGAAATGCGACTTCACCACCCAGCTTTGTCCAAGCGCGACATAGCGTTCCAGCGGCCATCCTTGCGCGGCCGAATGCCAGATGGCGACATCTTGCATCCATCCCAGATATTTCAAATTGTTGACATGCCCCAATTCATCGATCGCATCTTCGGGCACACGGAAGTCATGGATGAAGATTCTTGGCATTCCGCTTTTTCCTTCTTCAAGGTTTGGTCCGGCGATAGCCTTTTTCGCCCATGCAGGCCGCGACCAACGCCTCGAACCGTTTGGCGTTCCGTGTCCGGTCGACCATTTTCATCGGATCGCTGTTTCTTTCGTCGCCGGGTTCGACATAAGCGCTGGGGCCAAGGTCGTCGTCGGCTTCGTGACGGCAGGCGCTCAAATCGGCGCCCGATCGATCCTTGGGCGACGCCGGGTTGACCCACCCGGACTCGCCCGCGCACCCCGCGAGGATTGGCAAACACAACAGCAGTGGCGCGAAACGGCGCATCGTCTCTCAACTCCTTATCCATACGTCGGGCGGCATTTCGCCACAGGCGGCGGGGCGGGGCAAGGGGTTACCACTTGGCTGGGCACCGGAGTCCTCGGGTTCCGACGAACAGAAGCGTGCGCCGCAGGGGGACTGTGTGCAAACGGGGAAAATGTGGTTGCGGTTTTTAAATGATATCCGCCGCACAACCCCAGGTTTATGCGCCTAAATGCGTAAAATTTTAATAAAATAGATGTAAATAAATAGTATTTACATATGAATTCATATGTAATATCAGGCGCAAAAATAATGCTTACTTGTCATTATGCTCTATGAAGTAGGGTATATGGCACAGTAACACGGTATATATCCATATATATTCCGACATAATTTGGCGCCAGGCAATCGGTTGGGCAGCCGTTGTTCGGCGCGCAGCTCTTGAGGAAAGGAAAAACGACGGCGTAACGACTTCAGTTAGGGGTTCTGGTGGGCGTGCAGAGTCTGGTGGAAAGGGCGCGGGTGGCCGTGAGGCGGCTTCCCGGAACAGGGGGCGTTTGGCTCGGATCGGCGCTTGTCTTCGCGTTCGTCGGCGGGCCCGCGTGGGCCGACGGGCCGCGCAATTCTCTCGACCAGGCGGATCAGATCCGCCGGCAACGATTGCAATACGAACAACGCGAGCAGGAATTGGAACGGACGGCGCCGCCGGCGCCGCCGGTTGAGCCGCCGGCCGCGCCGCTCCTAGCGCCACCACCGTCGTCCTGTTTCGCCATAAGCCGCATCGAGGTCACCGGCGTCACCGTTGTGACCGAGGACGAGATGGCCGAGGCGACGGCGCCGTTCGCCGGGAAATGCCTGGCGTTGGCCGATCTCGACCATGTTCTTGATGCCCTGAACGGTCTTTTCATCAAGAAGGGCTTCGTTCTGACCCGCGCCTACCTGCCGGAACAGGACCTCAAGAGCGGAGTCTTGCGCATCGTCGTCATCGAGGGGCGAATCGAGGGCGGCTCCTTCAAGGACGGTGACCGGCGGGGCGAACTTTTCATGGCCTTTCCCGGACTGGCCGGTGGACCGTTCAATCTGCGCGACGCCGAACAGGGCGTCGAGCAGATGAACAGGCTGCCCGGCTGGGACGCCAAGATCGCTCTATCGCCCGGCAAACAGGCGGGCACCAGCCGGATGGAGGTCGATGCCGCCGCCACGCCCCTGCTGTCCGGCAAAATCGGCACCAACGGCTATGGCGGCGCGCAAACCGGTCATGATCAGGGGCAGGTCGACCTCGGGTTGGCCAATGCGCTGGGGATTCTCGATGCGCTATCCGCCGAATACGACCGCACCATCGACGATCCGGGGCCGCAGCATTTTTCCGATGCCCTGTCGGCGCGCGCTTCGGTTCCCTATGGTTACTGGGCGCTGCTCGGCGAATACGACTTTTCCAACTATCACTACGACGTTCAGGGGGTGACGGCAAAATTCGCCCTGCGCGGACACACCGAGAGGGTGTCGGCCGCGTTGAACCGGGTTCTTGGGCGGACGCAGAGCAGCAAGACCTCTCTCGAAGCCGGTTATGAGGTCAAGCGGCACGCCTCCTTCCTCGAAGACGTCAAACTCTACAGCCAGAGCCAGGATCTGGCGGCGATCAGCCTGCGCCTCACCTACAGCGTCAATCTGGGCGGCGACGTCTGGTATTCGACCGTCGGCTTGAAGCGCGGCATGGGCGCGATGGGGACCGATCTGAAGGGACAGCCCGTCCCCGTTCCGTCCTCTCCCCATGCCGTCTATGACAAGCCCAGCTACGATCTGAACGGATTCCATCCGTTCTCGCTGGGCGGCGTCGCTTTCAACTGGAACCCGGCGTTTCACTACGAATATGCCACGCACACGCTCTACGGTTCGGAACAGCTCAATGTCGGCGGGCCGTTTACCGTCCGTGGTTTTCACGACAACAGCGTGATCGGCGAACACGGCGGCTATCTCCGCAACGATGTGCTGTTGCCGTTGCCGGAGAGCGTGCTGCCGGCGGATGGAAACGGCGCCTTCTATCTCGGCCTCGATGCCGGCTGGGCGCATGCCGCCACCGGGCGGACGGCCTCCGCCGGCACCGTCGCCGGCGGCGCCTTCGGCTGGCGCGGCCAACTGGGACCGCTGTCCCTCGATGCCGCGGGGGCGCACGCCTTCGTCAATGGGCCGCTGCTCCACGAAGGGTGGCTCGCCGAATTTACCGTCTCCGTCGGCATATAAGGACCGCGCCCCATGAAAATGCCCCTTTTTCTCTCGCGGGTGGTCGCCGTCGTCGCCGCCGGATCGATGCTGGTGCAATCGTCCCTGGCCGTCGCCCAGATCCGCCCCGATGCGAGCATGCCGACCGGCAGCGTTCCGATCGTCGACCAGACGGTGAGCGGCGTGCCGCAGGTCAATATCATGGCGCCCAGCGCCGCCGGCGTGTCGCACAATCGGTTCCTCGATTACAATGTTTCGGCGAAGGGGCTCATTCTCAACAATGCGACGCAGGCGACCGGCACGCAGTTGGGCGGCGTCATCTACGGCAATCCCAATCTGAACGGAACGCCGGCCCGGATCATCCTCAACCAGGTCACCGGCAGTTCGGCCAGCCAACTGGGCGGTTTCACCGAAATCGGCGGGCAGCGGGCGGAATTGGTGGTCGCCAATCCGAACGGCATCACCTGCGCCGGCTGCGGCTTCATCAACACCACGCGGGTGACGCTGTCGACCGGCATCCCGGTGATGGAGAACGGCGATCTCCGCTCGCTCGCCGTAACCGACGGCACCGTGAGTTTTACCGGCGCCGGCGGGGATTTCACCCAGGTTCCGGTGCTCGACGTCATCAGCCGGCGGGTGAGCGTCGACGGGCCGGTCAACGGCACGGTGATTCGCGTGGTCGCCGGCCGCAACGACTGGAATTACCAGACGCAGGCGGTGACGCCCCTGGGGTCGGACGGCAGCCAGCCCGGCATCGCCATTGACAGCAGCGCGCTGGGCGGCATGTATGCCGGGCGCATCTCCTTGATCGCCAACGAACAGGGCGCCGGCGTGCGCGCCGCCGGGCAGCTTGCCGCCAACGCCGGCGATCTGACCATCTCCGCCGACGGACGGCTCAGTCTCAGCGGTCAGGCCGCCGCCACCGGCAATGTCGCGCTCGCCGCGGGCGGGCTCGACAACGCCGGGTCCCTGGCTGCCGGCGGCACGGTGAGCCTGCAGATGGCGGGCGATGTCGGCAACCGGGGAACCATCCAGGCGGGCGGCGGTCTGTCGGTCAGCGGGTCCGGCGCGTTCGCCAATAGCGGCCAGATGGGGACCGGCGCCGGCGATCTATCCATCGCGGTGGCGGGGACGGCCAGTAACCAACAGGCGATCACCGCCACCGCCGGCAATGTCGTCCTCTCGGCGGCGGCGCTCAGCAATAGCGGAACGATCGCCGCGCGCAACGGCGTCGCCCTGACCAGCGCCGGTCTGGCGGCCAACAGCGGCAGCGTCACGGCGCAGACCGGTACTCTCACCTTGGGCGCCGGCGCTGTTCAAAATAGCGGCGCCTTGATGGCGGGCGGCGCGTTGTCCGTCGTCGCGGCCGGCAGCCTTGCCAACAGCGGCACGCTGTCGGCGGCCACCGGTTTGGCCCTGACGGCGGGCAGCCTTGCCAACAGCGGGGCGATTGCGTCGGACGGCGGGCTGTGGGCATTTGTCGCCGGCGATCTGAGCAACAGCGGGACGCTCTTCGGGCAATCCGGGCTGACGCTGGGCGTCGGTGGGGCCCTGAACAACGGCGGCGGCG
>Ga0209415_10006097_pt1 | contig 21530 bp, 19 predicted proteins | sample PeaSoiSIISIP2007_FD_187696 | JGI IMG/M metagenome (GOLD analysis project Ga0209415, IMG submission 187696) | Peat soil microbial communities from Weissenstadt, Germany - SII-SIP-2007 (SPAdes) (version 2) | ecosystem: Environmental > Terrestrial > Soil > Wetlands > Peat | place: Germany... | reverse complement strand
AGCCGTCACGCGGATGCGTGCACAGCACGACGGGCCCCTGGGCCCCCGGGACCTTGCGGGTACCGCAGGGACCGGGGCAAACAACCACGAACGTTATCTCGCGCGCGTTGTCGAACACGCGGCCGAAGTGGCATCTCCGCAGCCGGGCGACTTCGCGCTGTGGCGCATCGGCCGCGCCTTCGCGCACGGCGCGATCGTCCTCGCCTGGCCGCGCATCGTCCATGCGGTGGTTGGCATCGGCGTGATCGAGGACGACGGCACCGCGCCGACGCTTGCCTTTGGCCGCCGCCGCGAGGGCGCGCGTGAGAGGAAGTTTTTCAGTCCCTGGGCGGCCCTCGCTCCGCTTCCGCGCTAGCGCGCTCACGCGACTGCTCGGGGCGCGCCGTGCGGCGCTCCGCCGGAATGTAAGGAACCCATTCCATGAGCCTTTTCACCGGCGCGCGCAGCAGCCAGGCGCGCACGCCGCCGACGGTCGTCTCCGCGCTGCGCGTGCAGCGTTCGGTGAACGGCGCCGCGGTGCCGGTGGTGTACGGCACCGCGCGGCTCGCGGGCAATCTGATCTGGTACGGCGATCTGGTCGCCAACCCGGTGAAGAGCGGCGGCGGCAAAAGCGGCGGCAAGGGCGGGGCCGGCGGCGGCTCGAGCAAGGGGCAGCCCGGCAGCTACACCTATCAAGCGAGCTTCGCGGTAGCCCTTTGCAGCGGGCCGATCCAGGGCATCGGCCAGGTGTGGGACACCTCGGGCACCGCCGACACGCCGCCCTCGCTCAGCGGCTCGACCAGCATCATGCAAGGCGCGGCCGGGCAGGCGCCGTGGGGCTATCTCACCAGCGCGCATCCCGACCAGGCGCTGGGCTATAGCGGGCTTGCCTATGTCGGCATCGCGGCGATGGCGCTGGGCGACAGTCCCGGCCTGCCCAACCTGTCGTTCGAAGTAGTCGGGCTAGGTCCGGCCGCCGCGCCTTCCTCCTGGGCGGTGCCGCCGAGCGCGCACGCCTGGACCGTAAGTTACTCGGCACCGAGCTACCCGTCGGCGCCGTTCGCCGCCATCGCCGCGGTGCTGAAAACCCCGGCGGCGACGCAGAACATCGTGTTCGACACCTCGCCCGCCTTTTGCTTCGCCGACCTGCTGACCAGCACCAGTTACGGCGCCGGATTCGCGCCGGCACTGATCGGCGATCTGACCGCGTACGCCACCTGGTGCCAGGCGGCCGGGCTTTCGATGTCGGCCGCGCTCACCGAGCAGCGCGCCTGCCGCGACATCATGCGCGACTGGCTCGACGCCACGCTGGCCGACGCGTTCTGGTCGCAGGGACAGGTCAAGATCGGCGTCTACGCCGACCAGGCCGCGACCGGCACGGCGGCCGACGGATCAGCGCTCGTCTTCACGCCCGCGCTGGCGCCGGTGATGACCATCGACGACTCGCTGATGCTGATGCAGTCGTCGGACGCCGGGCCACTCACGGTGTCGCGCAAGGACCCGGCCGAAGCGATCAACCGCGTCACGGTCGAGTATTCCGATCGCGACAGCGACTACAACACGGTGACGGTGAACGCCGACGACGCGGCGCATATCGCGACCTACGGGTTGCGGCCGGCGCCCAATGTCAGCGCCGACTTCATCACCGTGGGCGCCGTGGCAAGCCGCATCGCCGACATGCGCCTGGCGCGCGCCACCGGCGTACTCGCCACCTACGAGTGGCGCATGCGCAGCCCCGGCGAGCTGCTCGAACCCTTCGACGTGGTCGCGGTCACCGATACCGCGCTCGGGCTGGTCGACTTTCCGGTGCGCGTCACCGCGGTCGAGGAGGAGGACGATACCGTCTTCCACATCGCCGCCGAGGACATTCCCGGCCTGATCGGGGCGATGGCGGCGCGCCCGCTCGTCGCCAATGCCGGATTCCAGGCGGGCTGGAACGCCGATCCGGGCAACGTCAACGCGCCGATCGTATTCGAGCCGCCCTCGCCGCTCACCGTCTCGGGAAGCGGCCTCGAAATCTGGGCGATGGTGAGCGGCGCCAATCTCGCCGAGTGGGGCGGCTGCCAGGTGTGGGCGAGCACCGACGGCGAAAGCTACGCCCTGGTGGGCACCATCGAGGGCGCGGCGCGCATGGGCGCGCTCACCGCCCCGCTCGCCTCGGTCGCGGCTTCGCTGGTCCCGCCGACCGTCGATAACGCCGACACGCTCGCGGTGAATCTATCCGAGTCGGGCGGATCGCTGCTCTCGACCAGCCAGGCGGGCATGCTGGCGCTCAATACGCTGTGCTATTGCGACGGCGAGCTGCTCGCCTATCAGACCGCGACGCTCACCGGCACGAATGCCTACGCTCTGACCGGACTCGCGCGCGGCGCGCTCGGCTCGCAAATTGGCGCTCCAGGTGGCGGCGCGCACGCGACCGGTAGTGCCTTCGCGCGACTCGACGGCGCGCAGTTCCGCTATCCCTTCACCCCCGACCGCATCGGCCAGACGGTCTATTTCAAGTTCCTGTCGTTCAACATCTATGGCGGCGGCCAGCAGACGCTCGATGAGGTCGAGCCCTACGCCTACACCATCCGGGGCACGGCGCTGGCCGAGGACCCGGCCAACGTCACCGGGCTGGCGGCGTTCTACTCGGCCACCAACGGCCAGACCTATCTCACCTGGAACGGGGTCGCCGACCCGCGCCCGCAGCTCGACTACGAGCTGCGCCTGGGGTCGTCATGGAGCGCGGGCCAGGTGATCGGCCGCTTCAAGACCGCGCCGGCGCCGATCCTCGGCGATGGCGACTATTGGCTGGCGGCGCACTACAAGGTGCCGAACGGGCCCGACGTCTATTCGCCCACGCCGGCGAGCATCGCGGTGGCCGGCTCGCAGCTCACCACCAATATCGTCGCCAGCCGCAACCAGGCGGCCGAGGGCTGGCCCGGCACGATGACCAACACCGCGCTCAACGGCGCCAATCTGGTGCTGCTCGGCGCCGGCAACGTCCTCGCCGACCCCGACATCGTCGGCACCGCCGACGTGATCTACTACGGCGGGGTGGCCAGTTCGGGCAGCTATCAGATCCCGGCCGGCGACCGGGTCGATGTCGGACGCGTGACGGCGTGCAACGTGATCGTCAAGCTGGGCGCGCTGATCGGCTACGACATCGGCGCGGTCGACATCACCCAGGCGATCGACCTCCGCACGGTCGGCGACGTGCTCGGCGTCGACACCGGCGACCATGTCTGGGCGACGCCGCAGATCCGCATCAGCCTGGATGGCCTCACCTGGGGCGCGTGGCAGAACTGGGTGCCCGGCTCCTACGTCGGCATGGCGTTCGATTGTCAGGTGCTGCTGTTCTCGAACAACCCCGGCGTGGCCTGCGTGCTGACCGGCCTCACCTTCGAGGTCGACATCCCGACCGTCACCTTCACCGGCAGCAACGTGGCGGTGGCGGCGGCCGGCACGGCGGTCGCATTCCCCGCCACGCTCAACGGCGGCCCCGGCGGCGCCGCGCTGCCCAACATCCAGGTCGAGATCGTGTCGGGCGCGCAAAGCGGCGACACGGTGGTGATCGCGCCCGCGGCCGACCTCTATTACGCCGACACCACCGCGATCCTGAATTTCAACGGCAACATCGCCGATTATTCCCCGGCCGCCAATACCTACGCCAACCACGGCGCGGTCGGGTTCGCCGCTTCGCCGGGGTTCGCCGGCGCCGACTGCCTCGGCCCGCTCAACGGCTCGTCGCAGTATCTGTCGACCGCGGCGTCGCCGCTGGCGTTCGGCACGGGCAATTTCACCATCGAGACCTTCGTCGACCCGACCAGGACCGGCCAAGCCTCCGACACGTTCATCGGCAGCGGCACCGGCGGCCACAGCATCCGTCTCGGGCAGACGAACGGCGCCTACACGATCTACGTCGTCAGCGACGACAGCGGCTACCTGATCAATCCCGGGACGATCGCGTTGACCCCCGGCGTTCTGACCCACGTCGCCTATGTGCGCAACGGGACCACGGGAACGCTGTGGGTCGGGGGCGTCAGCGCCGGCACCTGCACCGACACCAACAACTACGCCGGCGCGGGCTTCGGCATCGGCGCCTACAGCACCGGCGCCGAACCGTGGGCCGGCTATTTCGGCCCGACGCGCCTCACCGATGGCGTGGCGCGCTACGCCGCGCCGTTCGCGCCGCCGGCCGCGTTTTTTCCGACCACGGCGGGAGCGGGTCCCAACGCGACCACGCTCGCGGGCTTCACCGTGCAAATCCTCAACGGCGGCGTCCCGGTCGCGGGGCGCACCATCGACTGGCAGGCACAGGGGTATTAACCATGAACGATCCCTCACCCGCTCGCTTCGCTCACACCCTCTCCCGCTTGCGGGAGAGGGTCGGGGTGAGGGCGTGCGTTGCATTCGCTCTCTGCGCGGCGTTCTTATTGGTCACGCTGGCGCCGCACGAATTGCTGCGCCCGATCGGGCCGGCCCTCGCCGCCCAGAACAGCGTGCAGACGCCGACCGCCTCGCCGCTGCCCGGCCTGACGCTGGTCAACGACCTCAATTCCGCCGCGCTCAACTACATCACGCTGAACGCGGGCAGCGGCGCGCCGACCGCCGGCGGCCTCGGCACCGCGAACACCGCGAACGTGATCTGGCAGGACACCGGCACGGGCGCGCTCAAGGTGCGCAACTCGGGCGATACCGCCTGGGTGCGCTTCATCGACCTGGACGAAACCAACAACGCGGCCGCGCCGGTGGTCCCGATCCTCGCCACGGCGAGCTCGCTCTCGCCGGCGCCGGGCGAGCATTACGGCGAGTTCGTCGCCACCGCCGCCGACACCTTCAACCTGGCGGCCACGAGTGGGCTGTGGAATGGCTTCGCCTTCGCCATCTTCGCCGAGGGCGCCAACGCCACGGTGGCGATCAACGCCGCCGACAAGATCAACGGCGGCTCGGCCGGCGTGGGCACCACGGTTCCCTATGGTTACGTCGGCGAGTTCCGCACCGACGGCGCCGGGAATTGGTATGTGCATCTTCAGCCGTCGATGCTCGGCGCGGGAACCCTGGCCTCGGCCAGCACCACCGACCTGTGTTCGGTGCCGCAGCAATATCTCGCCGTCACGGTATCGGCCAACACGATCAACTCGTTCGGCCCGACCTGCCAGGCCGGGCAGATCAAGTTCCTGTCGTTCTCGGGCGCGCTGAGCCTCGTCGAGTCGAGCGGCCTCAGCCTGCCGGGCGCCAAGAACATCGTCACCGCGGCGGGCGACACGGCCGCGATCGTGGCGCTGGGCGCGTCCAACTTCCAGGTGCTCGCCTATCAGCCGGCGAGCGGCCAGGCGCTGGCGCCCGTGGCCGTCGCGCCGCCCTTGTTCACCAGCCTGCAGCTTTCGGTGCAGTCGGCGACCTCGGTCGGGTTGAGCGCCGGGTTCGTCGAATTGGTGAACGGCGGCAACGCCGCGCAGCTGGTGCCCAGCGTGGCGCTTTCGATCGCGACCTCGCTGTCGTCGAGCTGCACCGTCGGCACCGCGAATTGCCTGGATACCGGCTCGCTCGCGGCCAGCACCTGGTACTACGTGTGGGACATCTTCAATCCGACGACTTCGACCAATGCCGGCCTTCTGTCCGCCAGCGCGACCGCGCCGACGCTGCCCAGCGGCTACACCTACAAGGAGCGGCTCGGCGCGGTGCGCACCGGCGCGGATACGCGGCTGATGGCGACGCGACAGTATGGACGCGAGGCGCAATACGTGGTCGGAGGCGTGAACGTGAGCGCCCTGCCGATCGCCGCCAGCGGCTCCGCGGGATCGCCGACTACCCCCACCTGGGTAGCGGTGGCCACCGGCAACTTTGTGCCGCCGACGGCTGGCGCGATCGATTTAATACTCACGGACAATGTCAGTGGTGACGTCGCCATGGTGGCGCCCAACAGTTCCTACGGAGCCGAGCAAAGCACGACCAATCCTCCTGTCATGGAAACGACGGGGACTAGCGGCGGAAGTGCCCTAGCAATCGTGCGAGGGACGCTGATCTTGGAAAGCACCAATTTCTATTGGGCTGCTAGCGGCGGCGGCGCGGTCGCTGTAATTGGGTGGAGGGACAACTTATGAATGCGGAACTGTTACGCGTCTTCCTACCCCTAAAGCCGGTGGCGCCCGTGCGACAGTCCGCTAACTCCTAAGGGGTCGCCTCCCATGACCCGCACTTCGCATCCGCCGGCCTCGCGCACGGCGATCGTCGCCGACATCGCCGCGCTGCAGGCGCAAATGGAATCGGTGAGCAAGGCGGTGGAGAAGGCCGTCGTCGAGCTCGCGGCGCTGCGCGAAAGCCTCGCCTTCCTGCGCGGCAACCGCAAGGCCGCTTTCGCCTGGGGCGGACTGCTGCTTTCGTTATTGGGCGGCGTGGTCGGCGCCGCCGTCACCGCGCTGCTCAACCAGCGCTGACCCCCGCCGCCGCCGCCGCCGATTCGAAAATCGCCGCGCGAACACCCCCCAACCCGTACACATTCCGCCTCGATGTATTGACCTGAACATCGTTCGGCCCTACCGGCCGTCGCCATCTACGTCCCGGCCAAGCAGGCAATTGGCTGCAATTAACCGCTATTTTCGGCCTGTGCGGCTTCCGCCCCGCTTCCGATCCTCATTCCCCCCGCCCGCTAGGAGTGCCGACATGAACAGTGTTCAGTTCCTGCAGTCGCTGCTCGACTGGCTGCTCGCCGATCCGGCCCATGTGGTGGTGGCGGCCTCGGCAATCGCCGCGCTGACCCCGACCCCCGACCCAACCAGCGCCGCCGGCAAGCTCTACCGCATCGTCGATCTGCTGGCGCTCAACGTGCTGCGCGCCAAGGATACAGGACTTCCGGCGTCTCCCCGCCCGGCTGCGCCCGCGCCCTCCGGCAAGCAGTCCGGCTTCTCGGCGATCGCGGCGGCCGTTGCGATGGCCGCGGCGGGCGCGCTGCTGACGCTGGCCGGCTGCACGCTGCCGGCAACGCCGCTCGGCACCCTGGAGAGCGTGGCCACCCAGGACCGCATCGCGGCCGGCAAGCTGGCGCTGTGCACCGGCAGCTATCGGGACACGGTGAAGGCGATGGCGGCCGACCCGCAGGGACTCGGCACCGCCATCCCGGCGCTGTGCGGCAAATGACCGATTTCGCCGCCCTCGCGCGTCTCGCCCGGATCGCCAACCTGGCCTATGGCGAGAGCGAAGCCGGCGTTCGCCGCGGCGCGGAAGCGCTTGGACTGCTTTTCGCAGCGCTGGTCCAGAGCGCCGACTGCCACGCGCTGGTCTGCCGGGCCGGCGCGCAACAGATCGTCGCCATCGCCGGCACGCATTTCGCCCAGGACACCTCGCTCGCCGAGATCGCCGACAATCTCGAAGGCGATCCGATCCGGTGCGGCGCCGGCCTGGTGCACGAGGGCTATTTCGCGCCGCTCGCGACCCTATGGCCGGCAATCGCGGCGCAACTGTCCGACGCCGATCCGGCGATCCTGGTCGGGCACAGCATGGGCGGCGTGCGCGCGCATCTCGCGCGCTACTTCTTTCCGGCCGCGCGCGAGGTGCGCGTGGTCAGCTTCGGCGCGCCCAAGGGGGCCGACGAAGCGTTCTGGCGCGCGGTCTATCGCAACGACGCCGAGGCGCCGCTGCGCATCGTGCATGCGGCGGATTTCGCCCCGTCCTGGCCGGAACTCGGGCCGTTCACCCAGCCCGGCCCGATGCTGTGGCTGCGCTCGGGCGGCGCCGAGCCGGCGGCGGCGCGTCCGGGCATCGTCGCCAGCGTCTCCGACCACGCCGTCGAAACCTATATCGCCGCGCTCGACGCCCTGGCCGAAAAAGCGCGGAATTCCGCCGTCGCGGCAACCTGAACGGCGTTCAGGCCGCACCCCTATTTCGCTCGCCGCAGCAGGAATTCGCGACCCACCTTGACCAAGGGCTTGCCGTCATAGGCGACGATGTCGGCGGTGGCATAGGTCTCGCCCCAATCCTCGGGCAGGAAGCTGCCGGTGCCCACGACGTCGATCGGCGCCTTGGCATAGGCCATCACCCGGCACTTGGCCGGGCCGAAGCCCGAGGAGCAGACGATGCGCACCTTGTCCCAGCCGTGCGAATCGAACTGCTCGCGCATATGCCACACCGCGGCCGCCGAAACGCCGGTGCCGACCAGATGGCGCAGCTCGGCGTCGGTGCGATAGCCGCGCACCGCCTCGGGCGCGTGGCGTTCGAGCACCGCATAGGAGCGCTGCGGGTCCAGCCCCTCCATGAAGCGCCCGCCATGGGTGTCGAGCCGCACGCCCAGCCTTCCGGCGCGCGCCAATTCGGGGAAACGCTCGGCCACCGCCAGGGAATCAGTCACCTCGCGGCCGAAATAGTCGTTGAGCACGATCAGATCGTCGTCGGGGAAGGTTTCGTGGAACATCTCGGCGGCGCGCACGGTCGAGCCGGCATAGCCGATCAGGGCGTGCGGCATGGTGCCGCGCCCGAGCGTCTCGCCGAAATAATGCGCGGTGGCGGCGACGGCGCAGCCGATGAAGCCCTTGGCGTTGGCATGCCGGTTGGCCGCCTGCGACCCCACCGACGCGGCATAGGCCATCAGCTCGGCCATCTCGGATCCGGCCGCGTGGCGCGCGTCCATGGCGAGGAAGCCCACCTGGGGCAGATCGGCGCACATCGAATAGGCGTTGTAGGCGGCGACGCAGGGCGGGCCCACCTTCTGCAACAGCACCGTCTCGCAATCGACCAGGTGATAGAACGAGCCGGTGACATAGAGCAGCGGCTCACCCGCGCCCACCCATTCGCCTTCCGGAAAGTTGAGTTCGATCTCGAATGTCGTGCCGCGCGCGCTCGCGATGCGCTCGAGCCAGGCGATGGCGATGCGCGTCGCCGACAGCACCGGCCGGCGCAGGAACACGGCATAGGTCACGCGCAAATCGCCATGCGCGCGCACGATCTCCTTGGTGCGCAGGAAGTAGTGATCGGTGAGCCGCGCCAGCGCCTCGGCCGTGGGCTCCTCGGCCGCCTTGCCCCCGGAGGCGGGCGGCACCGGGCGGTTCATGCGCTCCTCCCTCGGAACATCTAAGCGGCCGGCGCTCTCAGGGGGCGCGGTCCGCCAAGGCCCGATCCTAACCCGCGCCGAGTAACCCGCGCCAGGGCGGGGGCGGGACCGTCGGGGATGCGGCCGGGCTCAGATTCTACAGAAATTTATCGTTTTATTGTCGCAGCCCTAATGAACCTCACCCCAGGGCGCGCTTCTTCCCGTTCTGGTGGCGCTCTTCCTTGAGCGTCTCGGCGATCAGGAAGGCGAGTTCCAGCGCCTGGGTGGCGTTGAGCCGGGGATCGCAATGGGTGTGGTAGCGGTCGCCGAGGCGCGCCTCGGTGATCGCCTGGGCGCCGCCCACGCATTCGGTCACGTCCTGGCCGGTCATCTCGAAATGCAACCCGCCCGCCGGCACGCCCTCGGCGCGCGTCACCGCGAAAAAGCCCTTCACCTCGCCCAGAATGTGGTCGAAGGAGCGGGTCTTGTAGTTGCCCGCCATCTGGGTGTTGCCGTGCATCGGGTCGCACAGCCACACCAGCTTGCGCCCCTCGCGCTTGGTCGCGCGCACCAGGGCGGGCAGCTTGCTCTCGACCTTGTCGTGGCCCATGCGCGCGATCACCGTCAGCCGGCCCGCCTCGTTGGCCGGATTCAGCGCGTCGATCAGGCGCAGCAGCTCGTCTTGCGTCTGGCTCGGCCCGGCCTTGCAGCCGAGCGGATTGCCGACGCCCTTGAGGAACTCGACGTGCGCGCCGTCCACCTGGCGCGTGCGGTCGCCCACCCACAGCTTGTGCGCCGAGCAGTCGTACCAGTCGCCGGTGGTCGAATCGACGCGCGTCATCGCCTGCTCGTATTGCAGCAGCAGGGCCTCGTGCGAGGTGAAGAAGTCGGTCTCGCGGATCTGCGGCGTGGTCTCGCTGGTCAGCCCGCAGGCGTCCATGAACGCCAGGGTCTCGTCGATATGGGCGCACAGTTCCTGGTAGCGCGCGCCCGAGGCGCCGGCGACGAAGCCCAGATTCCACTGATGCACCTTGTGCAGGTCGGCATAGCCGCCCTGCGCGAAGGCGCGCAGCAGGTTGAGCGTGGCCGCGCACTGGTTGTAGCCCTGGATCAGGCGGGCGGGGTCGGGGCGGCGCGCCTCGGCGGTGAACTCCATGCCGTTGACCATGTCGCCGCGATAGGCCGGCAGGGTGACGCCGTTCTGCGTCTCGGTGTCGGACGAGCGCGGCTTGGCGAACTGGCCGGCCAGGCGGCCGATCTTCACCACCGGCAGGGCCGCGCCGAAGGTCAGCACCACCGCCATCTGCAGCAGCACGCGGAAGGTGTCGCGGATGTTGTTGGGGTGGAATTCGGCGAAGCTCTCGGCGCAGTCGCCGCCCTGCAGCACGAAAGCCTTGCCCTCGGCGGCGCGTGCCAGGTGCGCCTTGAGCCGGCGCGCCTCGCCGGCGAACACCAGTGGCGGGTAGCGGCGCAGCGTGTCCTCGGCGGCCCTCAGCGCGACGGCGTCCGGCCAGTCGGGCGATTGCGCCGCCGGCTTCGCGCGCCACGTCTCCGGGCTCCACTTCTCGCCCTTGTTCATTTCGACCATCGCCGCCTCGACCGACCTGCTGTCCGGCCCGCCGCGCAACGCGTCATGGGGCCGTTCCGGAAAGGCATGGATATACGCTCAAGGGCCGCGGAATTCCAGCCCGTCGGGCCCCATACCACGGCTCCCGATCCGCCTTCCCCGCCCCTTTCCCCTTCCCCTGCCGCCCTCCAGCGCCATATCTTTATCTTGTGGCCGGAGCGGATTCATACCTGGTTCCGGCGGAAGGGGTGATGAGTCGTCTATGTCCCGCCGATTTTTGAGCATCGTCGTCGCACTGGTCAGCCTGGTCTGGGCGTCGCTGACCTTCTACAGCGAAATCATCCTGGAAGATCCCGACCAGTACAGCATCAAGTCCGCGCGGGTGAAGCAGGAGATGGCCAACTGCTCGGGCACCTTCGCGCAGCGCCAGGAATGCGCCGAACGCATCACCGACGCCCAGGAGCAGCTCGGCTTCCTGGTCTGGTGCGAGAAGCTGGCGATCATTCTTGGCCCGCCCTTGGTGCTGTGGGGCCTGTTGGGCTACTCGGCGCGCCAGCGCCGCACCGAGCCGGAGATGCCCGCCGCGCCGCGCCGCCTGGCCGGCGGCACGGGGCGGACGATGCATCGGCCGGCGACACCGCGCGGCCCCGAGCGCGATCCGCGCGGGCCGCTGCCCTTCGACGAAGCCGAGTCTCCGATGGGGGAGGCGCCGGAGCCGGGATTGGCGCCGCGCCCGATTTCGACCGGCGAACCGCCGCCGCCCAGCTACACCGGACCCCGCCGCGAACCGGTGCGCCGACGCGACCGGTGACGATCGGTCAGCTCTCGGGCGTCCGCTCGGCCACGCGGTGGCGCTGGATCAGCGGAACCTGCGCCAGCGCGAACAGGAAGGTGGCGCCGATCGCGCCGGGCACCTTCCACAACACCCACAGATCGGTCGACAGCGCGCGTCGCGCCGCTTCGTTGATCGCCGCCATGACGACGAAGAACAGCAGGAAGCGGATCAGCAGGGTGCGCTTGCCGGCGGAATCGAGCGGCGGCATGGCCGCGGTCATGGCGCGCACCAGGAGCGGCCTGCCGCTCGCCAGTTCGGTCGCCACCGCCAGCGCGAACAGCAGATAGACGATGGTCGGCTTGAGCTTGATGAAGTCGGGATCGTTGAGGTAGAGCGTAAGCCCGCCGAGCACGCCGACGATCACCGCGGTCACGGCCGGGATCAGCGCGATGCGGCGCGTGAACACCCAGCCCACCGCCACCGCGAGGCAGGTCGCGCCGATTACCGTGATCGTGGCCGCGCGCAAGCCGCCCAGCTCATAGGCGGCGAAGAAGGCGACCAAGGGTCCGTAATCCACGGCGGCGCCGATCCAGCCGGGCGCGCGCCGAATCTCCGCCGTGCCGCCCTGCGCCGTGACGTTGGTTCCATCTTCCATGGCGCGCACCATACCGGCTCGGCGGCGGCAAGGGAACCCGCTCGGCAAGTCCCGATCGTCGCCGCGCTCTATCCGCGCCGCGCGGCCGATCCCTCGTTCGTGCCGCTCGCGCCGGCGGGGTAGCGCGCGGCCAGCCGCTCGAAGATCAGATCGACCAGGATCGCGAACAGCCCCACCAGCACCGCCCCCTGGATGGCGAAGTTCAGCTTGTCGCTCACCAGCCCATCGATGATCGGCGTGCCCAGCGTCAGCGCGCCGACGGTCGAGCCGACCGTGGCGGTGCCGATGCCGAAAATCACCGAAACGCGCAGTCCCGCCAGGATCGCCGGCGCCGCCAGCGGCAGCTCGACCGCGCGCAGCACCTGGACCGGGCGCATGCCCATGGCCGCGGCCGCTTCGCGCACCGCGCCGGGCACGCTCTCGATGCCGGCCACCGTATTGGCGACGATCGGCAAAAATCCATAGAGCGCCAGCGCGATCAGGGTCGGACGCGCGCCGAATCCCATCAGCGGCACAGCCAGGGCAAGCACCGCCACCGGTGGGAAGGCCTGGCCGAGCGTCGCGATCGATTCGACGATCGGCCGGAACTCGGCTCCCCAGGGGCGCGTGACCACCACGCCCAGACCGATCCCGGCGACCGCGGCGGCCAGGCTGGCGGCGCCCACCAGCCCGGCATGCGAGAGCCACAGCGCCAGAAAGCTCACGCGCGCATAGACCGGCGGCTCGACGCCGGGGAAGGCGCGCGCGAACAAGGGTGCCGCGGCCGGCATGAACAGCAGCGCCGCCGCGAACACCAGCCCGACCCACAGCACCGGAGCGCGCAACGTCGCGACCCAAGACATTCCCGAGCGGCGCGGCGCGCGTATCATCTGCCACGGCCTCCCAGCAGCGCGCGCACCAGCGGATCCGCCGGCTTCGCCAGCAGGACGTTGGGGGCGTCGCACTGGACGATGCGGCCCTGGTCCATCACCGCGATCGTGTCGGCCAGGCGCAGCGCCTCGTCGATGTCGTGGGTGACGAACAGAATCGTCTTGCCGGTCGCCTTGTGGATACGCGCCAGCTCGTCCTGCAAGACGGCGCGGGTGATCGCGTCGAGCGCACCGAACGGCTCGTCCATCAGCAGTAGGTCGGGATCGGCGGCGAGCGCGCGCGCCACGCCGACGCGCTGCGCCTGCCCGCCCGACAACAGATGCGGCCGCCTTCCGGCGATGGCGGCATCGAGCCGCAGCAGGTCGAGCAGCTCGGCCACCCGGTCGCGCACGCGCGCCTCGGGCCAGCCGAGCAGGCGCGGCACGGTGGCGATGTTGTCGGCGACCGACCAGTGCGGGAACAGGCCGACCGACTGGATCACGTAGCCGATACGCCGGCGCAGAGCCTCGACCGCGAGCGTGCGCACATCCTCGCCGCAGACGCGGATGGTGCCGGCGTCCGCCTCCACCAGCCGGTTGACCATGCGCAGCGTCGTCGACTTGCCGCAGCCCGACGGGCCGATCAGGACGCAGAATTCGCCGGGCGCGATGGCGAGCGACAGATCGTCGACCGCGCGCCGTCCATCATACGTCTTGATCGCATGCTCGAACCCGATCACCGCGCCACCTTCCGACGCGCGACTTCCGCCGCCAGGCGCAGCGCGACGTCGGCGGCCAAGGCCATGGCGATCGCCGGCAGCGCGCCGAGCAGGACCAGATCGGTCGCGCCCTGGCCGATGCCCTGGAAGACGAAGCTGCCGAGCCCGCCCGCGCCGATCAGCGCCGCCACCACGGCCAGCCCGATTCCCTGCACCGTGACGATACGCAATCCGGCGATCAGCACCGGGGAGGCGAGCGGCACCTCGACGCGGAAAAAAATCTGGGCCGGACTCATCCCCATCGCGCGCGCCGAGTCGATCAGGGAATGGTCCACGCCGATCAGCCCGGCGTGGGTGTTGCGCGCGATCGGCAGCAGCGCGTAGAGGGTGAGCGCGATCAGGGCCGGCGTTGCGCCGATCCCGTGCACGCCCAGCGCCGCCAGCGCCGGAACCGCCGCCGCGAGCAGCGCCAGCGGCGGGATCAACAGCGCGAACAGCGCGATCGAGGGGATCGTCTGCACCAGGTTGAGCGCGGCGAACAGCGGATCGCGCAGCCGCCGCCAGCGCAACGCGGCGACTCCCAGGGGGATGCCGATGACCAGCGCCGGCGCCAGCGAGCCGAGCACCAGCGTCAGGTGGCGACCGAGTTCGGAAGCGAAGGAGTCGCGGTGCGCCATGTATTCGCGCGCGATGGACAGCGCGTTGAAGGCGCCGGCATCGGTCAGGAAGGCGAGCGCCCCGATCACGATCGGCGCCGCCAGCGCGCGGGCGAGGGGTTTGGTGCGTAGCCGGTGCATCGCATCGACCATCGCCAACACCGTGCAGAACTCGGCGATCCAGAAGCCGCCGCCCAGCGCGATGCGCTCATCGCCCGTGCCGTTGGCGGCGAGAATTCGCGCCGCCGCACCCGCGGCGCCGGCCAGCAGCACAGTCACGACGCCCGCCAGGATCGCCACCAGGCGATGCAGTCGCGGGTTGGGCGGCCGCGCCGAGGCGGCGAGCAGGGCCAATAGCGCAACGGCGATGGTCGCCGTGGCGAAGGGATCGGTGGCGTTCCACAGCGCGACGGCGCGGCCGGTCAGCAGCCGATTGGGCGCCTCGCTCACGAACCCCATTTCGGCAAGGCCCAGAATCGCGCCGAGCGCGAGCAGGAGGAGGACCTTGTTGCGGATGAGCGCCGTCACGCCGCCGCGTCAGGCCCGGAAGATCACTTGAGGAAGCCCTGGCTCTTGAGATAGGCCGCCGCCACGGCTTTGGCCTGCTCGCCCTTCACCGCGATGCGCGCGTTGAGGCTTTGCAGCCGCTCCAGCGTCAGCGTGGCGAACACCGGGTCGAGAATGCCCGGAATCTCGGGATGGTTCTGGAGGGTCGCATCGCGGATCACCGGCGCCGGCTCGTAGACCGGCTGCACGCCCTTGTCGTCCGCCATCACCGCAAGGCCGAGCGCGGCGAGCTGGCCGTCGGTGCCGTAGCACATGGCGGCGTTGACGCCCGAGGTGCCCTCGGCCGCGGCCTTGATGGTCACCGCCGTGTCGCCGCCCGAGAGCACGAGCAGTTGGTCCTGCCTGAGCGCGAATCCGTAGGCCTTCTGGAAGGCAGGCAACGCCGCCGGGCTGTCGACGAACTCGGCCGAGGCGGCGAGCTTGATCGCGCCGCCGCCGCTCACATACTTGGCGAACTCGTCCATCGTGGCGAGCTTTGCCTTCTCCGCCAGGTCGCGGCGCAGGGCGATGGCCCAGGTGTTGTTGGCCGGTGCGGGCGCAAGCCAGTCGAGATGGTTCTGCGCGGCGTCGAGCTGCTTGACCAGGGCGTAGCCGGCCGGCCCGTTCTTCCAGGCGGGGTCGGTCTCGCGATTGAAGAAGAAGGCGCCGTTGCCGGTGTATTCGGGGTAGATGTCGATTTGACCGGCCAGGATCGCGCCACGCACGATCTTGGTCGGCCCGAGCTGCACCTTGTTGACGACCGCGATCCCGTGCGCTTGGAGCAGCTCGGCGATCATATTGCCGAGCAGCGCGCCTTCGGTGTCGATTTTCGAGGCCACCGCCACCGCGTCGGCGGCATGCACGGGTTGGCCCAGCGCCAGTAGCGCGGCAAGGGTGAGAATGGTTCGCTTTGCGGCCGACATCGCTGACCCTCCGACGCTGCCCAGACCCGATCTTGGGCCGCGCCCGGCGGAGGCGTCAAGCGCAGCCGGCCACGCGCCTAGTCGCGCTCGATCGTCACCTGGTTGGGATAGAAGGAGACGTGCTCCTTGATCTCGGCCATCGCCGGATGGGGCGTCTCGTAGGTCCACACCGCGTTCTCGGCGCGCCTGTCGCCGGCCACCAGGCTGAAATAGCTCGCCGTGCCCTTGTACGGGCACTCGGTGTGATGCTCGGTGCGCGCATAATGGTCGAGCTTGGCGTCGGCGCGCGGAATGTAGAGCACGGGCGGGTAGCTCGCCTCCTTCATTTCCAGCGCGTTGTGTGTGTCGGCGACGATCGCGCCGTGGAAGCGAACCACCACGCGCCCCTTGGCCGGCGCGAGGGCGATCGGATGATCGGGTCCGGGAAGCTTCATGGCGTTCCTCACTCCACCGTCACGCTCTTGGCCAGGTTGCGCGGCTGGTCGACGTCGGTGCCCTTGACCACGGCGACGTGGTAGGCGAGGAGCTGCACTGGAATCGCGTAGAGGATCGGCGCCACGAACGGGTCGACCTCGGGCAGCTCGATGGTGAAGCTGGCCTTGCCGCCCAGCGCGGCGATGCCTTTCTTGTCCGACAGGAAGATCACGCGCCCGCCGCGCGCCAGCACCTCCTGCATGTTGCTCGCGGTCTTGTCGAACAGCTCGTCGGAGGGCGCGATGACGATGATCGGCACGCCCTCGTCGATCAGGGCGATGGGGCCGTGCTTCATCTCGCCGGCGGCATAGCCTTCGGCGTGGATATAGCTGATCTCCTTGAGCTTGAGCGCGCCTTCGAGCGCGATCGGATAGCCGGTGCCGCGCCCGAGATAGAGCACGTCGCTCGCCTCGGCGATCGTCTCGGCCAGTTCCTGGATGCGTTCGTCGTTGTTGAGCACCTCGGCGGCGCGGGCAGGAACCTCCAGCAGCGCGGCCACGTGGCGCCGTTCGGTCTTGGCGTCGATCGCGCCGCGCGCCCGGGCCGCGGCCAGGCACAGGCAGGCGAGCACGGTAAGCTGGGTGGTGAAGGCCTTGGTCGAGGCCACGCCGATCTCTGGACCGGCGAGCGTGGGCAGCACGGCGTCGGAAGCGCGCGCGATCGAGCTCTGCGGCACGTTAACCACCGAGATAATCGTCTGCTTCTGGCTGCGCGCGTATTTGAGCGCGGCCAGCGTGTCGGCAGTCTCGCCCGACTGCGAGATGAACAGCGCCGCCCCGCCCTCGGGCATCGGCGCCTCGCGGTAGCGCATCTCCGAGGCTATGTCGGCGTCCACCGGGAGTTTGGCGATGCGCTCGAACCAGTATTTCGCCACCAGCCCGGCATAGAAGGCGGTGCCGCAGGCGGCGATCGCCAGCCGCGGCACCCGGGCGAGATCGACCGGCAGCGGCGGCAGCGACACCGAGAGCGTGGTCGGATTGAGCAGGGCGCGGATCGAATCGCCCAGCACCGAAGGCTGGTCGTAGATCTCCTTGAGCATGTAATGGGCGAAATTGCCTTTGCCGATCATGGCGCCGGCCAGTTGCGCCCGAATCACGGCGCGCTCGACCGTATGGCCGGCCTCGTCCCTGATCGTGGCGCCGCCGGGCGACAGCGTCACCCATTCGCCGTCCTCGGGATAGGCGATGCGGTCGGTCAGCGCACCGAGCGCCAGCGCGTCGGAGGCCAGATACATCTCGCCCTCGCCATAGCCCACCACCAGCGGCGCGCCGCGCCGCGCGCCGATCATCAGTTCGGGAAAGCCGGCGAAGATCACGGCTAAAGCAAAAGCGCCCTTGAGCCGCGGCATCGCCTTGGCCATTGCGTCGGCCGGCGACATCCCGGAGCGGCGGTACACGGTCAGCAGTTGGGCCACCGTCTCGGTATCGGTATCGGTGACGAATTTGCATCCCTGCGCGGTCAGTTCGGCGCGCAGCTCGTGGAAATTCTCGATGATGCCGTTGTGCACCACCGCCACCAGGTCGGTGGCGATCGGGTGCGCGTTGTTCTCGGTCGGCGCGCCGTGGGTCGCCCAGCGCGTATGGCCGATGCCGGTCGAGCCCGTGATCGGCGACTTCGCCAACAGGGCTTCGAGGTTGGCGAGCTTGCCCTGGGCGCGGCGGCGCTCGATGGCGCCGTTTTTCAGCGTCGCCACGCCCGCGGAATCATAGCCGCGGTATTCGAGGCGATGCAGCGCCTCGACCAGGCGGGGCGCGGCGTCGCCGCGGCCCAGTATGCCGACGATGCCGCACATGAGCGCGCTAGCTCTCCGCCTTGGCCTTGCGTTTCCTCTGGCGCAGCTTGTCGGCGCCGCCGGGAATGTCGACCTGCGGATTGCGCTCCAGCGCCAGCGCGCCGGCCGGCACGTCGTGGGTGATGACCGAACCGGCGCCGATCACCGCGCCGTCGCCCACGGTCACCGGCGCCACCAGCGCCGTGTTCGAGCCGATGAAGGCGCCCGCGCCGATATCCGTGAACGATTTGACGAAGCCGTCGTAATTGCAGGTGATGGTTCCGGCGCCGATGTTCGCGCCCGCGCCGACGCGCGCGTCGCCGATATAGGCAAGGTGGTTGGCCTTGGCGCCGTCCTCGACCACCGCCTGCTTGATCTCGACGAAATTGCCGATATGCGCGCCGGCGCCGATGCGCGCGCCGCGCCGCAGCCGCGCGAACGGGCCGATCAGCGCGCCTTGGCCGACATGCGCGCCCTCGATGTGCGAGTAGGCGCGGATCTCGGCGCCGTCCTCGACCACCACGCCGGGGCCGAACACGACGAACGGGCCGACCGTCACGTCGCGGCCGAGCCTGGTGTCCCACGACAGGAACACGCTCTTGGGATCGACGAAGCTGGCGCCCTTCTCCATCGCCGCGCGGCGCAGGCGTTTCTGTACCGCGCCCTCGGCCACCGCCAGCTCGACGCGCGAATTGATGCCCAGCACCTCGTCGGCCTCGGCCTCGACGAAGACGGCGCCGAGCCCGGTCTTGCGGGCGAGGGCGACGATGTCGGTGAGGTAGAGTTCGGCCTTGGCGTTGTCGGGACGCAGCGCGTCGAGCAGCTTCCAAAGATGCTTCGCCTCGACCGCCATCGCGCCGGCATTGACCAGCCCGATGCGGCGCTCGGCGGCGCTGGCGTCCTTGTCCTCGACGATCGCCTCAAGCCTTCCGCCCTTGGTCACCAGCCGCCCATAGCCAGCCGGGTTGGCGGGGCGGAAGCCGAGCACGGCGATCGCGGGCGGTCTTGCCGCGGTGCGCGCTCCCAGCATCATTTCCAGCGTCGCCGCGCCGATCAGCGGCGTGTCGGCATAGAGAACCAGGATCGTACCGTCGAAACCAGCCAGCGCGGTCTTCGCTTGGGCGACCGCATGGCCGGTGCCGCGCCGCTCTTTCTGCACCACGGTCGGGTGCGGGGCGGCGGCGCGCGCCACGTTCTCCATGTCCGGCCCGACCACCACGATTGTGTGCGCGGGCTCGAGCCCGGCGAGGGTTGCGAGCAGGTGCGCGATCATCGGCCTGCCGGCCAGCGGATGCAGCGCTTTGGGCACGTCGGAGCGCATGCGCGTTCCCAGCCCGGCGGCGAGGATAATCGCGGCGAACGGCCGACGGGCGGCGGGCGCGGCGGATTTCGTCGCGCGTTTGCCCTGGGATTTGGCCTTGTTCTTGGTCTGGGGCTTGGCCTGCTTCATGGCCATTGGGGGATAACCTCGGTCGCTCGCGCGCACCGTGCCACAAGGCGAGTCGCGCGCCAATGCACTCTTTATTGCGGCGGGTTACCGGCCTTGGCCTCGCGGCCCCGCCGGCGGTGCCAGCGCCAATAGGCGACCGCCGCCCAGAGCAGCAGCACCACCCCGAGCGGCCAGGCGCCCTGCAGGAAGCCGTACAGCGAGCCGAGCAGACAGGCCACGGCGAAAGCGATCACGAACCAGTGGCTGATATGTTCGAGCGCGTAGGTGACCAGCATGAGCGCAACCGCGATCAGACCGAACCACGAAAGGAGGCTGATTCCAGGGTTCTCCACAAGCATAGATGCTCTCCGCTATTGCAGCCGGGCGCGGATCTTGTCGAGCCCGACCTTGGCGCAGGCCTCGTCGAGCTCGCCGCCGGGCGCGCCCGAAGCACCGATGGCGCCGACCGTCTCGTCGCCCGTCTTGATCACCACCCCGCCGCCGGCGGCCAACAGGTTGGGCAGCTTGGCCAGCAAATTCGTCAGCGCCGGGTTGGCTTTGGCGCGCTCCATGATCGCCGTGGTGTCGGACTTCATCGAGGCGGCGGTATAGGCCTTGTGGTAGGCGCTGTCGAGCGTATGCGCGCCGGCCTTGTCGCCGCGCAGCACCGCGATGCGCACCCCATCGGCGTCGACCACGATTGCGGTTTCGGCATAGCCCTGCTTGGCGCAGGCCGCGACCGTCTCGACCACCGCCTCGATGGCCAGCGTTCCCGGAATCCGGTGGGTGGCGATCAGCCCGTCGGCGAAAGCCGGCGCGGCGAGCACGCCGGCCGCCGCGACCACGAAGGACGCGAACGGAATCGCCTTAAAGCGCAGACTCATATCCTTCCTCCATCGCCGGTCGCTCCGCCGGCCGACCAACCGGCGGCGCCGTTGATCCACGTCAACGCGGAGCGCAACGTTCCGCGCGATCATACAAGCTCGGTGCGGCAGGAGTACACGCCATGAAACCCTTCGGCTCGGTTGTTCTGTCGATCATGTTCGGACTGGCGGCATTGCCGGCGCTTGCGCAGCAATCGACCGATTCCGGCGGCCCGCCCCCGGGTTACGGCTATGGCCATATGTGGGGTTGGGGCGGCGGGTGGAATGGAGGATTCTGGATATTCCATCCATTCTTGGTGTTGTTGGCGCTGGTCGGTTTGGTCGTGCTGATCCGGCGGTTCGTGTATGGCCCCGGATATTATGGCTATCGCGGGTGGCGCCATTGGCATCGCATGCCCGGCGGCCCCGACTATTACGATGACCACGGTGGCGCGCTCGCCGTTCTCGAGGAACGGTTCGCCAAGGGCGAGATCGGCAAGGAGGAATTCGAAGAGAAGCGCAAGCTGATACGGGGGTGAACGCGGGCGCCGTGTTACGGCGCTTCGCTTGACACCTGCTCTGCCGCGTCCCTATAAGACCAGCCGTCCCGGTGTTGCGGGCGCTTAGCTCAGCGGGAGAGCACTGTCTTCACACGGCAGGGGTCACTGGTTCAATCCCAGTAGCGCCCACCATCGCCCTCCTGACCGGCCGGTGCCCTCCGCCGGGCCCTTCCCATCGCCGCCCTTCGATCGTTTGTCCAATGGGTTCGGCACCTTTGCGGCGCCTTGAGTTATGTCAATGCGGCTTCCCGCGCCGAGGCGATGATGTCCCGGTCGGACCGATCGGCGATCCACAGCCGATGGGCCAGCGATCCTCGAAGCAAGGATCGGACAATGGGCCAAAAGCGCATCGACCAGATGAGCAGCGCGGAATTCGATGCCGCATTTCCCGACGACGCGGCGTGCAGCGCCTATCTGTTGGCCCATCGCTGGCCGGACGGCGTACGGTGTCCGCACTGTGGCACGACCGAGGTTCGCCGCCATAACGACGGGCCGCACTGGCGCTGGGAGTGCCTGCGCTGCGCCGGCGACACCCCGCGCTCCTTCAGGCTGCGCACCGGCACGATCTTCGAGAACACGCATCTTTCATTGCGCACCTGGCTCGGCGCCGTGCACCTGTTGGCGATCGGCCGTCGCGCGCTCGGCCCGGCGGAAATCCAACGTCTGCTCGGATTGAACTCCTACCAGACCGCTTGGCATGTCTGCCGCGTCGTCCGCGACGCGCTCGCCGACCCAGAATTCCGGGTCATGATCGGCTT